>JRHI01000005.1_pt1 | contig 189007 bp, 166 predicted proteins | sample 215371 | NCBI WGS metagenome assembly JRHI01 (sample SAMN02929681, study PRJNA255918) | sediment metagenome | biome: cave system; feature: Ice Cave; material: Sediment; isolation source: sediment from deep within a dark volcanic ice cave with no known source of... ...
CAGTCTGGAGTTGCGGGGTCGAATTTCTGCAATCCGCCGGCGACCGGCTTAATCCCTCCCGAGCCAAGATACTTAGGAATCTGCGAACTGGGGATGGCGGGATCAAACAAGACGCTGTCAATTGTTCCGCTGAGCTGCGGTGGCAGCGAAAGGATTCCGATATTATCATACCGCACGTCATAGGAAATGCCAAATCCGGCTCGAATTGAAGTGTGTCCGCTCGATCCTGGTGAATACGCAAAACCTACCCGCGGTCCCCAGTTGTTCTTGGGTGCCCGTGGCTCGCTGAAGTCGATGAGCCCTGGCACGCTGGCTGCGCTATTTAGGCTTTGCAGGCGTTCTCCCGTTGGAATCGTCGTATATTCATAGCGGACACCGAGGTTCACCGTGAAGTTCGGTCGAATGCGCCAGTTATCGTTCGCGTACCAATAGAGAGCGGCCTGATCCCCGTAGTAAACCGGATCGCCCAAACTCCGCTCAGCAAGCTGGTCCGGATTGAAATCGCGCAGGAACAGATCGAGAGTGCCATAATCATAATCCCCTCGCGCACGCTGCGTGAAAGATTGGGGCGCTATTAATTTGCGTCCCTCAATCCCGAACTTAAACGTGTGGTGACTCTTTGACCAAATAAGATTTTCGCTTGCCTGATAGGTGTTTTGAATCCCGAATTGCGGCGCGTTCGGATTTGGGCCCAGTTGCAGGTTGCCTAGCTCGTCAAAAATTAGGTCCGGAAAGCTATCCAACCCGGGGAAGCTGAAATTGCCAGCCGGAGTTATATTGGCATACCGGTTGAAGCCGAGGCGCAATTCATTGTTCAAGTTCGACCTGAAAGCATGATACTCGTTAATTGTCACTATGTGAAACCGATTTGGGGTCGTAAGGAAAAACGCTGGTAATGCGGCCGCAAAGTCAATTCCGTCCGCTCGATTATAAATGTAGCGTCCACGGAGTTGATCATTTTTCCCTATGTTATAATCCATACCGTCAACTAATGCCCAATTATTTGTATAGTTTGGCGCGGCAGTCGGCAACACCCCCACCTGTACAGGCGTGAACCCTCCTGTAGCACTGGGATTCGTAATGTATATATCGCGGTTCGTGTTGGGTAGCCCTGTGCGAGGGTCCTTGTCACTCGTGCTTAGGCAGTTACCGCCGACAGGAGCAGGCGTGGCATAAGTCTGGAAAACGCCTAAGTTTGTGCTGGATATATTCGGAATTCCCTTAATCGTGGCATACCCTGCAGCCGTAGGTGTGCATATAGGTGCACCCGGTACGCTTGCCTGGCCTACGGGGCGGTATTCCAAGTTCCCGAAGAAAAATAGCTTATTCTTGAAAATTGGCCCACCGATCTGGCCGCCCATACGGTTGTCATCGAAGCGCTGATTTTCCTTGAAACCATTATTTTTAGTCGCTTGATCCATGGCATTAAAGTTTCTATTTTGTGAATAAAGATAAGCGGCCCCGTGAAAGGAGTTGGTTCCACTCTTTATGAGCGTATTGAATTGGCCGCCTGACGAATGGCCAAACTCAGGAGACACTTGATTCTGCAGCAGGCTGAACTCGGCCACCGCGTCGTTCGGTACATAGGCAAGCGGACCCGTTACCGACTTACTGTTGTTATCGACACCTTCGATCGTAAAATTGTTGTTCCGTGGACGTTGACCGCCCACCGACGGACCTGTTCCGGCGCCGACTCCCCCGCTGCTCGCGACGCCAGAGCTTAAGAGTGAAAGATTCAACACCCCCAAACCGCTACCTGCTTGCAGCCTTCGACCGTGACCTACATACCGCAAGCAATGTGCCAGATTCATAATGCAATTCAAATTTTACTTAACGCTTGTATGTTCAAATAGTTACAGGGAAACACATGTGGGGGGTCCGCTCCAAAAACATCTACTCCTGTCCCGTAAAGCATATCGAATCTAGGCTTTATACAGAATTACGTATATGAACTCCTAGGTCCTGCCTAGCTTCCCGGCAACAAAAGGGGCTACTACCGGTGCGAAGAACCGCAACCGACCGCCAAGCTTGCCAGGAACTAAAGACTCTCAGTAAATCCAATCGCAAATTCCAATTTACGCACGTGCGCCTCAACGCTCTCTCTCCTTAAAATTTCGTGCACTAAAGAGGAGATGACGTATAATCCGCATCTGTTTTAGAAGGAGATTTTCAGGAGATACATCATGAAACGAGCAGCAATCTTAAGCATTTCTCTTTTGGTATTGATTTCGGCCGTGACATCGGCTTCCCCTGCTCCCGCTCAGGAGAAGGTGGCCCAAACCACGCTGAAAGCCGGCGATATCGCGCCCGACTTCACGCTCCCCAGCAGCTCCGGCGGCACCGTGAAGCTGAGCGATTTTCGCGGAAAGAAAAACGTAATTCTTGCGTTTTATGTGCTGGCATTCACCGGTGGTTGAACGAAAGAGCTTCAGGCGTACCAGGATGGTATCGCCAAAGGAAAGATTGACGCGACTGAAACGCAGGTTTTAGGAGTGAGCATTGACAGTCCGGCAGCGAACGCAGCCTTCGCCAAACAGATCGGTGTTACCTTCCCCTTACTGAGCGATATGAATCGCAAGGTGCTAACCACGTACGGCATCCTCAAAATGTATGACATGAGGAATGAAAAGTACGATTGGGCTCGCCGCACCACGATCGTTGTCGATAAGCAGGGGCGCATTCAACACGTGGAGTTTGATGATAGTGCAGTAGACCCAACGACTGCGATGTCGGTATGTACCCGGATACAGAAGAAGGCTGGGCAGAAGTAATTCAGCAAGCGGTCCATAGAAACCGTTTCGATAGCGCACTCAAATCCATGCAAATTTCGGATGTCGCACAAGGCTAAATTTGTTTTTACGTTGCGGAGCCTGCACGACGTATCGCAAAAACGAGGACGCCGACGAACATCACCAAGGTTGGAATTAATAGAATTAGAATCCCGGAATTGAGAGCCTGCGCGGCAGCTCTTCCAGCCGCGGAAGCCGCTGAATAACACAGCGCACATCCCTGGGCCTGCGCCGACAGAGCAACAGCGAGCATCGATAACGGAAGGCTAAGCAATGAAGCGACGCGGCGCATTCGTTCCCCTTCTTCCTACTCTAAACTCTAATAAAACGAAACAACGCCAAACAATTGTATTCTAATTCTCTTCTCAGTGGAATGAGGGATTCCCCAATCGCAAGCTGTCTGGGAAAAAGAAAATACAGATCATCATCACACAGAACATGAATGCCGGCACCAGCCAAAGAACCAAAGCGAATTTTTCATATTTCAGATGCATAAAATAGGCCATGATCATGCCGGCCTTAACCAGCGAAAGCCCCACCAGAACCGTGAGCATAATTCCAGGGGGAACCTGCTTGTAGGCGAGCAACACTTCGATTCCTGTGATCGCCACCAGTCCAATCCAGACCATTATAAAAAGTTTGGCGGTGGGTGTAACGTGCGCCTCAGCCGTGTGTGCGTGTGAACTCATTTCCTCTTGATCTCCTGGACTCGCAGCCTAGTATTTGACCGACATCAAATAGACCAGCGGGAAAACAAACATCCATACCAAGTCAACGAAGTGCCAGTAGAGGCCGCTGACTTCCACGTCTTCAGCCGAAAATTTACCGCGACCAAAGCCCGCCGCTGTGATCCCGAGATAGATCAGCCCGATGGCCACGTGGGTCATGTGCAGGCCCGTCACACCGAAAAATACAGCCCCGAATAGCGGTGAGCCCCAGGGGTTGGAGAAAGGACGCACGCCTTCCTCTATTAGGTGCACCCATTCGGTGAGATGCAGGCCAATGAAAGCCGCTCCTCCCACAATCGTCGCTAGAATCCATTTCACCGCCGCGCCGCGGTTTCCGCGCGATGCTGCCGCAACTGCCATCACCATAGTCAAGCTGCTGGCCAGCAGAACGATGGTCATACCCGTGGAAAAAATAATCGACGGCGAGAACGGAAACGGCTTTGGCCAATCCGCGTTTGCTAGCCGCAAATAGCTATAGGCCAGCAGAAGCGCGGAAAACGTCAGCGCGTCGGAAATGATGAACAGCCACATACCCAGCTTCTTCGAACCCATCGCAAATGGCGCCGCGCCGCCCGACCACACTGACGAGCTTGCGGCGTCATGCTTGGCGTTATGCACGTTTCACCGTCCCAGATTGAGAAGTATGAGCAGGAAAACCCAGAGCCCATCCATAAAATGCCAGTAAATTGACGCAACCTCCGCGGCCGTATCGCGTGTAATACGCGCTCGTTCCCACGCTCGGATCCCCACATACAGGAGGGCGAGGATACCTCCCGCGAGATGCACGCCGTGGGCGGCCGTTAACACATAAAAAAAACTGTTCGCGGGATTAGACTTGAGATAGAAACCGGCGTGAACAAGCTGGCGCCACGCAATGATCTGGCCAACAAGAAATGCCACGCCCAGCGCAGTGGTTAATGCCCACCAGCGGCGAAAACTCGGAAACAATTTCCCGGCTGCCCGTCGCCGGGCAATTTCAATCGTCAAGCTACTGGCCAGAAGTACGACGGTATTCACCCACAAGAAAGATGGAAGACGCACTGGCTGCCAATCGCCGCCAAATCCTTTGCGCACAATGTAGGAACTCGTTAGGGCCATGAAAAACATCACAATGGCGACGAGCGCCATCGAAATTCCCGTGAAATATCGCCGCGACGACAATGGCGTTCGGCCACTGCTGCCGCCGCTATCATCGTCACCACCGGCGACTGGAGGTATTCCCCCGCCCTTGCCGCCGTCTATTATTTCAATTTCATCGAGAATCGTGCTGCCAGTCATTGTATTCACTCTCTGCTCAACAATTCGTTCTGTGTCGTCTTAGCCTTTGGTCCGATTTACGTGCTCCGGAGCCAGGTGTTGCGGAACGTAATCGTCCGCAWRGCCGGGCACACTGTATTCGTACGGACCGTGGTACACCACCGGGACCACACCACCGAAGTTATCGTGCGGAGGTGGCGATGGAATGGACCATTCCAATGTCGTCGCGTGCCACGGATTATCAGCAGCCTTCCTTCCCTTCTTCAGACTCCAGAGAACATTGAAGAGGAAAATAAACTGCGAGCCAATCGTAATGAACGCTGCGATCGAAATAAATTTCTGGACCGGTAGCAGGGACGTCAAGAAAGTGGCGCCCGTCAATTCGGCGTACCGTCGCGGATGCCCCACCATTCCCAGCCAGTGCATCGGCATGAAAATCGCATACACGCCCACAAACGTCAGCCAGAAATGAACCTTCCCCACACTCTCGTTTAAGAGGCGGCCAAACATCTTCGGAAACCAGAAATACGTGGCGGCGAAAATACCGAAGATCGCGGCCACCCCCATAATCAAGTGGAAATGTCCCACAACGAAATAAGTATCGTGAAAGAACAGATCGATCGAAGGCTGCGCGAGGAAGAGTCCCGTTACCCCACCCGAAACAAAGAGCGAAACGAATCCCAGCGCGAAAAGCATCGCACACGTGAACTGAATTTTTCCGTTCCAGATTGTGCCGAGCCAGTTGAAGGTCTTGATCGCCGAGGGAACGCCGATCGACATCGTCAACAAAGAAAACGCAAATGCTGAATAAGGGCTCATGCCGCTCACAAACATATGGTGTCCCCAGACGCAAAAGCCCAGGAAACCGATGGCACAAAGGGCGTGAACCATGGCGCGATATCCAAAAACCGGCTTGCGCGAAAATGTCGAAAGAATATGCGAGGCGACTCCCATGCCCGGTAGGATCGCGATATAAACCTCCGGATGCCCGAAAAACCAGAATAGGTGCTGCCACAGAAGCGGTGAGCCGCCTTTGTGATCGATGATTTTATCGCTGACCACGAGGCCCCCCGGAATAAAAAAGCTCGTCCCGGCGGTGCGGTCTAACAACAGCAGGATGCAGGCCGCGAGCAAAACGCCGAAAGCCAGCAAGCCCAGAATGGCCGTTACGAACCAGGACCAGCAAGTCAGGGGCATGCGCATCAACGACATGCCCTTGGCCCGCAAATCGATGATCGTGGTGATAAAGTTGAGGGCGCCCATCAGTGACGCGCCGCAGAAAATGGCCACGCCGATCACCCAAAGCGTTTGTCCTGCACCTTGCCCCGGACCCGCGATCGCATTCAGTGCGCTCAGGGGAGGATACGCCGTCCACCCGGAAATCGGCGCTCCTCCGGTTACAAAGAACGCTGAAACCATCACGATCAGGGAAAGAAAAGTGGTCCAGAACGAAAGCATATTCAAGACCGGGAAAGCCATGTCGGCGGCGCCAATCTGAATCGGCAATATGTAGTTGCCAAAGCCGGATTGCGGGGCCGTGGTCAGCACCATAAACACCATGATGCTGCCATGCATCGTTAGCAGCGCCAGGTATTGCTCGCCCGTGAGCTGGTTGTTCTCTACAAACGGAATCTTGGCGTTGGGCCACACAAGATGAATCCGCATCATCACCGAGAGGAACATCCCCAAAAACACCGAGAACAACGCCAGCAGCCAATACTGGATCCCGATCACTTTATGATCGAGGCTAAAAATGTATTTGCGGATGAAACCGGTAGGCGCTGCGTGAGCGTGCGCGCCTCCGTTGTCATGCGTCACCATTAAGGCTCCCCCAAACTTTCAGAATCCACGTTTGCCGTTACCAAAAACCTTTCGCACTTCCTACTGCGCGTTCGCCGCCGCCTGCTCCTTGAGCCACTTCTGGTAATCGGCATCGGCCATCACCGTCAGGACGCTGTGCATACGGTAGTGTCCCAAGCCGCAAAGCTCGGCGCACGGGATCTCATACGATCCCGGTTCGGTAGCCGTAAAGTGCACGCGGATAATCATCCCGGGCACGGCATCCTGCTTTAACCGCAACTCACGCACAAAGAAACTGTGCGTCACATCTTGCGAACGCACCAGCAGCTCGATTTCGCGGTTAACGGGCACGCCCATCACCGGCACCACCAGGTCGTCCTTGCTATCGGGGTCCGCCGGATCAAGGCCCAGCGGATTCCCGCCAGACGCGTTCACCAGTTGCGGATTCAGCCGTCCAAATTTCCCATCGGCGCCCGGGTAGCGAAAGTTCCATGCGAATTGCTGCCCCGTGACTTCAATCTGCAAAGCTCCAGGCGCTGCTGGCCGGAAATGAACCTCAGCCCACGCATTGCGCGCCATGACGCCAAGGCCCACGAATAGTACGATTGTAGCCAGCGTCCACAGCACTTCCATGGTCTGGTTGCCTTCGCTATATCTTGCGCGCTGGCCGCGGTCGCGAAAGCGGAAAATCGCATAGGCCAATGCGAGCTGCGAAGCCACAAAGACAATACCGACAATGATCAGTGTACGGGTAAACTGCGCATCGACTTCATGGCCAAATGCGGTAATCGCCGGCGGAAACCACCACGTCTTGGCCGCGAAAAAAAAGACCGTGACCCCCACCAGCACAACCAGCAACAGGCTCAGCAGCGCGGCCACAGTCGTCGAGCCTGCACACGATTTTCTTCTTCGCATCATCTCTCCACGAATTCTTTTTGCACGAACGGCTCTGCAGCCCTTCGCATCGCCCGGGTGAACAATAACTTTCCCCGAAGTGCTCCATCATATACATCCAAAACTAAAATTCAAGGAGCATTGTTGCAAAGGAAAATCTAGTGCAACGCAATTTAGGTCAAATCCTCATACTGGATTCTGCTTTTAGGGAAGACTCTGGGGGAATCATTGCGGGTAAACTCCAGCCGTGGCGGGAAGTCCGAATCGATAATTCTTGCAGTAATGAAAAGGTTGGTGCGGAAGGGGGGATTCGAACCCCCACGCCTTACGGCGCCACCCCCTCAAGATGGTGCGTCTGCCAGTTCCGCCACTTCCGCACAAGAAGGTGAAGTTTGGATTGTAGCTCGGAGGCGCAACTCAAACAAGCGCGCCGCACCGAGTAACGCGTTCAGGGCTTCTTCGTTGGCGGCTCCGATTGCGATTTCGGCGGTGCCGGCTGTGATTTCGGCGCCTGTGGATTCGCCGGCACGGATTGCTGCGCAGGCGCCTGCGTTACCCCCGCCGGCGCATTTGTCCCCGATTTTGCCGGTGTTTGCTTCGTTTTCGGAGCTGGCTTCGAAAACCGCTCCAATACGGAGTTACCGTGCGCATCCGGTCTCTCTTGCCGCAAAGCCAGAACCATCGCGGTGATCATGAACATCACGGCGCACCAGGTGGTTGCCTTGGAGAGAAACGTCGCCGCGCCTCGGGGATTGAATGCCGTTTGGCTACCGGCTCCCCCGAACGCGCCCGCGAGATCGGCTGCTGAGCCGCTTTGCAGCAGGACCACCATGATCAGCACGAAGCACAGCATTACAAAAAAAACGGTCAGCACGATCGGAGCTTTCCACCACCCAAGGCTAATGATGGCTAACCCGGCCGCCAACGCAATCGCCCATTTCAACCAGGAAGGCATTTCCATTTCGGACTCCGTTCCACCACGCTCGAAGATGAATTCTCACTGATAATTTACGATGGCGGCGAAAGATTTTCCGTCCAGGCTAGCGCCCCCTACCAGCGCTCCATCAATCTCTTCTTGCGCCATCAACCCCTTCGCGTTTTCCGGTTTCACGCTTCCGCCGTACAGAATTCGCAATTGGGAGGCGGACTCGCGGGGGAACTTTTCAGCCGCCTGCTCGCGCAAATACTTATGTACCTCGGCAGCAAGCTCCGGCGTCGCCGTGCGACCCGTGCCGATGGCCCACACTGGTTCGTAAGCCAACAGAATACGTGAGAACTGGTCAGCGGTCAACGCGGCCAGTCCTTCTGTGAATTGGAGCCGTAGGACCTTTTCCGTATCCCCACCCTCGCGTTCCTGCAATGTTTCGCCGACGCACACAATGGGGATAAGACCCGCCGAAAGTGCCGCTTGCAGCTTCTTGCTCACCCATGCATTACTTTCGCCAAAATACTGACGGCGCTCGGAGTGCCCAATGATCACGTATTGGCAGCCTGCGTCAGTTAGCATACGGGCCGAGATCTCGCCGGTAAAAGCTCCTTCGCTTTCCCAGTGCATATCTTGTCCAGCGATCGCAATTGAGCTTCCCCGTGCGGCATGCACAGCCGAAGAAAGCGAGGTAAACGGCGGGGCCACTACAATATCGCAGTGCGAAGCCGATGCCACAAGCGGCGCAAACACCGAAAAAAACGCGCGCGTCTCGGCCTGTGTTTTGTACATCTTCCAGTTGCCGGCGATCACTCGGCGACGCATGTGTGTTATTTTCGTCCTCTCTCCGCCAACACTTCCACGCCGGGAAGCGTGCGCCCCGCAAGGAATTCGAGCGATGCTCCGCCTCCGGTCGAGATGTGTGAAATTCTGTCGCTCAATCCGGCTTCGTGGATTGCCGCAACCGAATCGCCGCCGCCCACGATAGAAGTGGCTCCAGCCGAGGTCGCTGACGCCACCGCCTTGGCGATCTCCAGCGTTCCATTGGCAAACTGCGGCATTTCGAATACGCCCATCGGGCCGTTCCATACAATTGTGTTTGCCTGCGCAATTACCGCGGAAAAAGCCGCGATGGTCATTGGTCCGATATCGAGACCCATGCGATCAGCAGGCGTTGCGGGAATATCCGTCACGATTACGTCCGTATCCGCTTTAAATTCCCGCCCCAGCAAATGATCGGTTGGCAGCAGCAACCTGAAGTCACGCTTCCTGGCCTCATCGAGAAGGCGCGAAGCCAGCTCGAGCTTGTCGTCTTCCACCAGCGATTTCCCCACCGGCAACCCTTGCGATTTCCAAAACGTGTACGCCATGGCCCCGCCGATGAGCATTGCATCAGCAATCTTCATTAGATTTTCGACCACTTCAATCTTGTCCGATACCTTGGCCCCGCCAAGAATCGCGATAAACGGCCGCTCCGGCTCCGTGATCGCCTTGCCGAGATATTTCAGCTCCTTCTCCATCAGCAATCCCGCGGCTGCCTGCTTGACGTAATGCGTGATCCCCACCACCGAGGCGTGCGCGCGGTGAGCGGCCCCGAATGCATCGTTTACGAAGATGCCATCGCAAAGCGCCGCCAGCTTTCGCGAAAAACCCTCGTGATTGTTTTCTTCTTCTGGATGGAATCGCAAATTCTCGAGAAGCAGCACGCCGCCCTTGAATAGCGCCTTACTGCGATTTTCCGCATCCGGCCCGACGCAGTCCTCCGCGAATTCCACCGGCGTCTCGAGCAGATGGGAGAGCGCCGTGGCGATGGGCCGAAGCGAAAATTGCGGATCCGGCTTACCTTTAGGCCGCCCTAGGTGCGCACCGAGCACAATCCGGGCGCCTTTCTCAATCGCCAGCTCTATCGTCGGGAGAGTTTCGCGGATGCGCGTCTCGTCCGTGACCGCGCCGTTGTGCATCGGCACATTGAAATCCACCCGGATGAATACCCGCTGGCCGCGCAAATCCAGATCGCGAATGCTTAATTTGCTCATTAGTTCGAGGACGCTTGTCCTGCAATCGCCAAATGGCCTGCTAAAATCGCGCCGCCATAAATTTTACAAGGTCGCGGCATCGGCAGGAATATCCCCATTCATTGTCATACCACGCCAGCACCTTCACGCAGTTCGCTCCGACCACCTTGGTGTAACCTGCATCCACAATCGATGACCGCGCATCGCCCTTGAAGTCTGCCGACACCAGCTCTTCTTCGGTGTACCCCAGGATGCCTTTCATCGCTCCGCTCGCGGCCGCCGAAAGCGCGCCGTTCACGGATTGCACGGTTGCCGGTCTTTCGGTCATCACGGTGAGGTCGACGACACTCACGTTTGGCGTGGGAACGCGCATCGCGTACCCATCGAGTTTCCCTTTCAACTCTGGAATCACCAGGTGCAGCGCTTTAGCCGCCCCGGTCGAGCTGGGGATCATGTTAATGGCCGCCGCCCGCGCGCGCCGCAGATCGCTGTGCGGCAAATCGAGCAGCTTCTGATCGTTGGTGTACGAGTGAATCGTCGTCATGGTGCCGGCGACGATCCCAAAATTATCGAGCAGCACGCGCGCCACCGGGGCCAGGCAATTCGTCGTGCACGACGCATTCGATACCACATGATGCTTGGCCGCATCGTACGTTTTGTCATTCACGCCCAGCACCAGAGTGTGATCCGGATCGGTTGCCGGCGCTGAAATAATCACTTTCTTTACCGCTCCGCGCAGATGCTTCCGCGCATCCGATCCTTTGGTAAAGAGGCCCGTGGATTCGATCACAATCTGCGCTCCCACCGAAGCCCAATCCAGCTCCGCTGGGTCTTTAATCTTGAATACCTGGAAGCTATTTCCGTCAACGGAAATCGCATCGCCGGAATGCGTCACCTGGTGCGGCAAATTTCCGAGGATGGAATCGTACTTCAGCAGGTGCGCCAGCGTCTTGGAATCGGTGATGTCGTTCACCGCGACAATTTGAATGTCGCTATCGCCTAAGGACGCGCGGTAGATATTGCGGCCGATGCGGCCGAATCCGTTGATGCCTACTTTTATCGGCATGAAGCCTCCGTTCGAGCTATGAGTATCACGGTTCGTCCAGGCAAGAGACGTGCCGCAAACCAGAATCGAAAATGCTAGGGTGAGACTAACGAAAAGTCAAACAAGTTCGGAAAATTGCTTGCAATGCCTTCATTGCGGAAAACTTTTTATGCGCGTAACTCGTTCACCCATAAAACGTACGAACGTCGTCTTTCCCGGCGGTTCGCCATAAATCCAGTCCTCAATTTCGTTCCCATCATCATCGCGCTCGCGTACTTTCCTCTCCGGTCTCCCCACCGCCGCAACCACCATCTCGCGGTCCATACCCACAACCGCGCGTTTCTCCTCAATCGCTTTTTTCATTTCTGGTGGAAGCGTATCTACCCAGTGCACCGCGGCGGAGCGCTGCTTCGAAAAATCCAGCACGGGGGCAAGAAGTTGCTTCAGCTCTTCCGGAGTCATCTCCGGAAGCGGCTTGCCAAAGTCCAATTCAATCGTGCTTCCCGACCCCGCTTGGATTCCAGGCGGTTGATTCACTGGCGCTGTCGTAACCGTGGGCATACCGCCCACTTCAAGGTGAATTCGGTCGCGTAAGCGTTTCTTGACGCGGCCTCCGCCGTTCACGTCCACCCAGATCTCGCGCGCTTTAAATTCCAGGTGCGTCACCTGCACGGAATCGCCGGTATTCACTGCTGCCCCATGCGTCGCCACAGCGCGATCAAGTATCATATTATTGAGTGGTTCCCCGGCCTTGATCCGCAATCCCTGCTTGCCTCGCGGCAAGGGCTTTATGGCTCTCGCAAATTCGCCCGAAACGTAGCGCACGAGCGCCAGGCGAGCCTCGGGCGTAAGCGATTCGATTTTCTTGCCGGTTTTGATCTTTTCTTGCTTGTCACTCAGCTCCGGCAGAATTGGCAGAGACATTCCCACGGGAAAGTCGATCGTTGTGCTTTTCTCAAGCCCTAGCTTGAATGCCGACGGCAAGTCAGCGTCGCAGAGGAGTAAAAACATGGCGAATAGAGTCAGCCGATACATGCGGAATCCACACCTCTCTCGCAGTCCATTTTATGACTCAATGGCGGAAAGGGAAAGAAGATAGCTCGAATTAGAAGGCTGTTAATAATCAGCTCCCAGAGCGCCCGGTCCCGAAGCTTCGGAAAGAGGCGAATTCGCGAAAATATAAGTATTGCATTCTCAAGTAGATACCGACCTGAGTCTGCCTTCGCCGGTAACTGGCACGCAGCGGTAACGTTTCATTTTGGAAACACGAGTACTTATTTTCCGTGCTTCGCACCAATCACGGTGCATATTAGTACTCATAGGACTATCACGACCTTCAAATCAAGGAGATACTACTATGAGCAAGACGGTAAAGTTCTCGGGGGCTGCCTGTGCTCTTGCAGCGTTATTGTTAACTTCGACGAGCGCATTTGGCCAGGAAACCCGTTCCGCACGAATCAGCATCTTTGCTTCGGGCTCTATCCTGAAAGGCGAGCGCCCGTTCAGCGTGGGGGGCGACAACTTCCTTTCTAACTTCGCCAAGGGCGGCAAGCTTGGAGCCCGCGGCACAGTAAATCTCAGTAATCACTGGGCCTTAGAAGGCGCGTACGGCTTTGGCAGAAACAACCTGCGCATGTTTGAACTGACCTCGCCCGTGAAGGAACGGGCCTTTGGCGTGCGCTCGCATCAGTTTTCTGGCAACGTTCTGTACTTTGTCGGGCGGCCCAGCAAACTTCGCCCCTTTTTAACCTCCGGTCTGGGGCTCACCAGGTACAGCCCAACCGCTGCAGCTAAAGCTGCTGCTGCTGCGCCCAATGGTAAGTTTGTGGACGACCCCGCAGCCATCGGTAGCGTAAATAAGATGGACTTCAACTTCGGCGGAGGCGTCGAAACCAAATTTAACTCCCACCTTGGCGGGCGTGTGGATGTTCGCGACCACGTCACAGCTATACCCCGCTTTGGCGTGCCACAAGTGAAGACTTCCGGCTTTGCCGACTACTACCCGGTTGACGGCAGAGTGCACGGCATCGAAATATCCGTGGGATTAGTATTCTATCCTAGCCGCTAAATCCAGCGCGCCGGGCTTTCGCGAATGTGACGGCCCGGCGCGTTGACTTCCTCAGTATCGGTTCCTTTTTCTGTTGAGCAAACCCTGACCGGCTCGCGTGCTTTCCTCCCGGTTTGCTTTTCCGCTTCGATTTTTTCGTGCGCCAGATGCGGCTCAAAGCACCGGCGGCAGCGCGCCTCATACGTCCCTTGCGCGCCCACCACAATCAAGTCCTCGGACGCAACCAGGCGTTGCGTATGCACCGCGGGATTTCCGCAGCGCACGCAGATTGCCAGCAGCTTGGTGATTTCTTCGGCCACCGCCAAGAGGCGCGGCATCGGCTCGAAGGGCCGCCCCATAAAATCCGTATCCAGCCCGGAGACAATTACCCGCTTTCCCATGTCCGCGAGTTTCATGCACACGGTAATCAGCTCGTCACCCAGAAATTGCGCTTCATCGATCCCCACAACCTCGGTGCGCGGCTCCACCCGATGTAGCACCTCGATCGCCGTTTCCACATTATCCGACCGAATCTCTAGCCCGGAATGCGAAACGATTTCGTTCTTTGCATACCGCTGATCGATTTGCGGCTTGAAAATTTGCACGCGCTGTCGCGCAATCTCCGCCCGCCGCAGCCTGCGGATCAACTCTTCGCTTTTTCCAGAAAACATCGGGCCGACGATTACTTCGATCCACCCCATGTTTCCCTTAACGATGTCCACGCGGATTTATCCTCCAAGCATACGCTAACACAAATTCTCCAGCCGTCAGCCCCCTCTATAAATTACAGAATTAAAAAACGGCGCGAAAGCGCTCACCACCGCTACCCGAAACGCATCCTGCCGCGTAATCAGATTGCGCGAAAGAATCCCCCACGCTCCCTGTGCGTCGCGGATGCCTTTCCCGCCCGCAAACCGGTCGATCGCAACCGAGAGCTCCACTCCGCGATCGAGCACTTCCGCAGCCAGCGCTGCGGGAACTTCGATTCCGCCCGAGCGCCCGTCCCCTCGCCGTCCGTAACGTACGCCCAGCTTTCCAGAAACGCGCGCCGCACGGCATGTTCGCCGATCACGTCCAACCCGCCTTCCAATCCCACGAAATAGCGCCAGGGTTGGTTCTGCTCGCGTGCTATTTTCACTAGCCCCTCGGCCCTCTGCCTAGCTCCACGCATCGATTCGTCGCGCGAGATAGGCGTATGGCTCACGCCGCTTTCCACATTCACGCCAGCGACCTCAAATTGCACGCTGGGATCAAGCGTTGGACCGAAAACACTCAGACCCTCCCATACCGCATTCAATTTCGGTCGCCGCGTGGTTCCTACCGCCACATAAACTTTTTCCATCGCCCGAACCTCTTGCCCGCTTCAATGCTTTTTCCAAAGCTCCGCCTGTTTTTTCCGGCCGTACCGCCCCGCCAAAAATTTCTTCAGCCCCGCAACAGTGGCAAATACCTCTTCCACGCACCCAAGCATCCAGCCACTGATTTTTTCCGCCGGCTGTGGCGTCACCAGATAAACGGGAATCCCCCGCCGGTATGCCAGGGTAATCTCCGCCGACGTGCCTCCGCTCGCTACCGCCAGGGAATCCCAAAAACAAATGAGGTAATCCGCGCGGTTTTCGATCAGGTCGAGATCGAAGTCAATAATCTTGCGAATCACACCGCGAAATCGCTCTGGGTTGCTGGATTTCCATCCGCGGAAATTTCCAGCTTCTTCCTCGGTCAAATTTTTCTGTTCGTCTTCGGCTGGATCGTAAACGCTGTGGCCCAGTTCGTTTCGCAGAAACGGCGCCACATCGCGGCGCCACGCTTTTCCGCCATCGGAAGCAAATTCTATCGGGCCGCAAAGGTAGGCTAGCATCGCGCGTCAAGAAAACTTAATTTACATCTGATTTGGGGTATGGTTCGTGAAAGAGCGGATAGAGGACGGGGCTCTGGTGCCTCCCGAAAAATCCCTCCGATTTGCGACGAAATGCGCGTTGCGTTTCAGCCGCTGCTATCTGCGGCCGAAGTGAAATACCACGCCCGTGCTCAACCGCAGATTGTTTTGACGATCGTTTACGGAATTACGAAAGTTTGTAAAATAATAGTCCGCTTGCGCGAATCGCCAAGCCACGTGAGGGCCGAGGTTGAGATCCACCCCGCCACCGGTAACCAGGTTGAATGAACTATTGTCACCCAAGGTTGTATAGAGCGTGCCCCCGGCATGCCCGCCACCCAGCAGCACGTGCACAAATGGCGTGAACCGCCGGTGCGCGCGATAACTAAAATGCGGACCAAACACGAATGACACCAACCTTAAGTCTTGCTTTCGGTCCTTGACGTTTCCGTTTTTGTAAATTCCGACTTCCCCTTCCCATCCCAGCCAATTATTTACGTTTAAAACCACTGCCCCGTGGCCCCCATGCATGTTGAAACAACACCCGTCCGCCGTGACGAGGTTAGCTCGGACGTAGCTGTAGCTCCCCGAGATTTCCACCTTGGGAGTGTCTTGCGCTTCGGCGCGATTCGCGGCGAATCCCAGCATCAAAAACAAGATCGAAACTGTGAGTACCTTCAAGTGTTTGCCCATCGTCTCCCTCTCCAAGTTGGAGCTGTCTTACTGTACCGTTAACGTTACGGTCGTGGAGTGCTTGAGCGCTCCCGAAGTTCCGGTAATCGTGATCACCGAGGTCGTCGATCCCGGAAAACCTCCGTTGCAGCCGCTCACGTACCCAGCTAGGCCTCCCAGCAATGCCAGGAACACCGCCACTTGCGCCCATCGCAGCATTTGCCTCTGCGACTGTGCCCGCATCCTCGCCAGCCCCAGCATCGCGACCATCAACATCACGAGCCCCACTCTGGAAACCAATGCTGGCGGCGCCATTCTGAATTGGTTAGGCAACGCTCCCGGGAGCCACCCACGGCGCGTCGTAATCACCTTCATAACGCTCGTGGCCACGTTCGAACCAGGCGTTACCGTAGGAGGGGTAAATGTCACTGTCGAACTTGCCGGTTGCCCCGACGCCGAGAGCGTCACCGGGTTCGGGAAGCCATTGCTGGCAGGAGTAATCGTCACCGTGTAGGTCGCCGTTTCCCCGGCCCTTATCGTTATCGCCGGTGGCGCCGCACTAATCGAAAAGTCGATGCCCACTCCGGCGAGCACTAACGTTTGCGCACCGCCGCACGCATTGCCTGCAATCGTGAGCGTTCCCGGTCGGGCCCCTGTCGCTGTGGGTGTAGAGGTAATGCTGACCGTACACGTGGTTGACACCGCCGGGGGAACGGGCGCGGCTAGGCTTGAGCCGCACGTATTGGTTTGAGCGAAATCGCCAGTGATCGTGATACTCGTGGTGATTGCTTGGTTGCTGGTATTAGCCAGTGTCACAGTTTGCGCTGCGCTGGTCGTACCGACTCCCTGGGGAGCAAAGGTAAGGCGGTTAGGTGTTATGCTCAGTGCCCCGCCACTCGCATCGATTTTCGTAACGAAGGAATCGGAGCTTCCAGCGTATACCGGCTGCAAGGCTGCCTTCATGGGGAAGTCGGAAGAGCCCGTTTCGCCGGTCACATACACGTTTCCAGAGCTATCGAGCGCGATACCGCTACTGTCCTCGAAAGCCGTCCCCCCTAGGTAAGTCGAAAACAGTAGCCCGCTACCGGCCGCGTTTAATTTCGTAATATACCCGTCATCCTCCGTGCCGTTTAATGCCGGCTGAATGGGGCAATTGCTCGTCGGAAAATTCGTGGAATTGGTGGCGCCCGTCACATAAGCGTTCCCGGATGCGTCCACCGCGATGGCCACCCCTTCGTCAATTAAGTCACCCGCAAGGTACGTCGAGTAGACTAAAGACGCGGCCCCTGACGCAGTGGGATCAAACTTGGCTACGAAAGCGTGTTCGCCTGCCACTGCCGCCGTTTTCTGGAAGGCGGCTGCGGTTGTGGGAAAATTAGCGGACTCCGTGCTGCCGACGATGTAGGCCTTTCCGGTTGAATCCACGGCGATTCCGTTTCCACCGTCTTCACCAAGGCCGCCTAAATAGGTGGCGTACAGGAGCGTTTTGCCTGTCGCGTTCAACTTGGCAAAGAAAGCGTCCTGCTCGATGCCATTCGGGGGGGTAATAGTTGCCTGAAATGCAGTGGTCGTTACGGGGAAACTCTCCGTCTTGCCCGTCACGTAGGCATTGCCCGCGGAGTCGATGGCTATGGCGTTCGCACCGGTTTGCTCGGTGAGCGGAACGCCCGGAGGATTTGGCCCCCCCAGGAAAGTAGAATAAACAAGCGAGGCTGTTCCGCTGGCGGTTGTGTTTACTTTCGCAACAAAAGCATTTGACGCGCCGCGCAATGTCGTCTGGAATGCACCCGCAGTGAAGGGAAAGCCGGCAGATTCCGTGCTCCCGGTGACATAGGCGTTGCCGGATGAGTCGGCCTGAATACCCTTACCTACGTCGTCCGACGCCCCACCAAGGTATGTGGAATAGAGCAGTGCGGTTCCCGTGGGATTCAGCTTCGTCACGAAAACGTCGTCAACGCCCTGAGCGGTAGTTTGGTAGGCGCTAGCGGCTGTTACCGGAAAATTGGGCGAATCCGTGGAACCGGTCACGTAGGCATTCCCGGCAGCGTCGATGGCAATGGCATTGCCATCTTCAGTTCCGGATCCACCGAGGAAGGTCGAGTAGATCAAGGCCGTACCGGCGGCATTCAATTTAGTCACATAGACATCATCCCCGCCCGCAATAACCGCCTGCGCAGCGCCCGGTTTCGGCACAATAGGAAAATCCGTGGACGAGGTAGTGCCAGTCAAATAAGCATTGCCCGCTCCATCGACGGCGATCGCAGATCCTTCGTCAAGGCCCGTACCGCCAAGGTATGTGGAATAGACCAGCGTCGGATCGATCACTAACGGCTGCCGGGGATCGTAAGCAGCCAATTGAAAACCCGCCCGCGTGCTGCCTTTCAGAATGTAGCCGCCATTCACATCGTGTTTGGTTCCATCGGACTCTTGATAAATATGCGGCTTGCGCAAGCGAATCTTTTCGCCGCGCAAGTGCAGAACCAGGTCTCCGGCGCGATCGATTCTCATTCTCTTGGCGCCCTGGAAATTCAAGGTAATCACCCCAGGATCCGCGCCCGAAGAGACCACAAAGTCATACTCCAATTGCCGTTGGTTCCCGTAATATACCAAATCAATACCCGGGTAGACGTCTTGATACTTCACTTTGGCGTATGTCGAAACATTCCTGAGCCACTTCGCAGGATCGTTGCCCTTAAAGTAGTTGCTCTTGCCTGGAAGTTCATCGAGCCCTACGGCCAAGGGGGCGGAATTTGCCCCGATAAGCTGCATCCGCAGCACGTCTTGCCCCGCTTCTCTTTCCTTAGTCGAATTCGCGCGAAGGGACCTTTGCAAGAGGGTTGTTTTGCGTCCTGATTGGTGAGCCGTCGAGGTGTGCGATGCCAACAGGAGTTCCGCTTGGCGATTCAAAAGTACAGTGTGGCCCGCGCCTCTCGAGAGGAACTTCGCTTCACCATCGGCCTGACCACGGTTGACTTCGAAGCTCAGCGGCAGCCGGCCGTACGCCGCTAAACTCTCTTTCTTCGCCGCTTCAGGCATTTCAGGCGATGCTGGAAGCCGTCCCGGGCGCGCCGCAGATGTTTGCGTGCGGCCAGGCAAATCATCCCGCATCGTGTTTTTCTCAGGGACTGATTTTCGGCTTAACCCAGCTACCGCCCCAAACATCAGCACTCCCACAAGAAAATATAAAATCGCCTTCAATTTCACGTTGTCCTCCGCCGTCAGCAGCGCGGCCCTGAATTTAGTCGGAATCACTTGTACGTTGACGCTAGGTCTCAGTACGTTGCGAATGCATCCTCGAAAGATTCACTGGCAGATTCCCGTCGCGTCGCACACTATCCTTCCCCTGCTCTGGGTGTCAAGCGAATTTCAGCATGGAGAATGATTTTCTGCGAAGGTCCGTGAAGCAGTCTTATTTGCGCGGTTCCCGGACCCCACCATTTCGCTGAGCGAGAAAAATTGCAATAAAGTTTGGAATTTATCACAGGAAGTAAAATGGAGCGGCCGAGGGGACTCGAACCCCCGCCTACAGCTTGGCAAGCTGTCGTACTACCCCTATACTACGGCCGCTCAGGGTAAGCATTTTATAGCACGTCAAAACCGAAGCCACAAGGTCCAGCACATTTGACTTCCTTAGAGGTTCAACGCGGACGCTGCGGTGGCAGGCCCTTTAAGTGCGCACTGGGATGCCGTCAAGGGCGGCACGTGATAAAGACGTGCAAACCAAATGCTTTAGACAACTTGGACAACCCGGGCGGTTTTGACAACCGGAGATCTCTTTTGGCGATTCGCAAATCTCTTGGCCTTTTCATGATCGGTGTAAACACGCCCGAATTTCTCTCCATCTGCGTAATAGATCGTTACCAAATAATGGCGGTGTTTGCGGCGTTTATCTTTTCCGAAAGACGTTTTTTTTCGTTTTTTCACGTCAGTAACTCCCAGCCTAAATATCTCAGCTTTTGCACCCACGCGCAAGTAGTTTAATACTTAGTTATATAAAAGTATTTATATCACCCCATATTGCGGAAATTATATGCGCATCAACACCCGCTGCGCTGGCATATGTTTCGCCCTGCCGATTTGCCGGGCCGGCTGGCGCTTTTATGGCCCTGCCCGCGGGCTTCGCTATTGTTGCTCCCGCACTACTCGGAAAAATTATTAGTGCTTCGAGGCAACTTTTGGCGTTAGATACCGTCTAATCCGGTTGCAGACCTTGCACGCATCTGGCTGGATGACGACGAGCAGCGAAATTTGATGAAACATTTTTAAGCGCCTTGCGTATCTAGAAGTGAATTCGCTTTGGGGGAGACTTATGGTATTCCGGCAGCCGTACGCAAAAATCGAAGATCTACGCAACCACTCCATGGAGCACCTGGCCGAACTGCGCGAGTTGCTTGACAAGGGCGCAAACGCGCGTCCGGACGCGCGCCGTCCGGGTTTTTACGAACTGGAGGGCGATGCGCATGTCTATTATGTATTCGTCTATCCGGCGGGAGCTAAGGTCATGCTGATTGGCGTGTGGGAAAATGATCCCGTCGCCAACCTCGTCTCCTGCTCGTGTCCAGCGGCCTAAAACTCAATGTGCATGTTGAATAGCGTCGTCTGGTAAAACCTTCTTCTCTTTCCATTCGCATCCCGAGCCAACCTCACTTGAGGGGAATGCTGCCGATTTGCTCCTGAATCTGGTGGCGTAAATCGAGAGGGCGGGAAATATTCTGGAAGGGCTCGGACGAGCCGCCGGTTCCGTGCACCGCAATCGAACCGTATCCCAACATGCGTCCCCACACCGTTTGATCGACTCCCACGCTCTCAATCTTGTTCAGAAACATTTCCTGCGTTCTGGTGTGCACGAGACCAGCTTTCAAAATCACGCGTTTGTTGGTCACCGCAAACTCTGAAGCCCCACGATGAAGGATGCCGACGACCAGTGAAACTGCGGCCAAAACTAAACATGCAATTCCAAACCATAGAACAATGCGCGCATAGGAATCCTGATTGTTGCGGTTCACAAGGATTGCTGCAATGCCGGCCGCAGCCAGGACGATCGCAATGATCAGCGGCGCTAACATCACGATCCAGTGAAGCCTGGCGCGATAGACGACATTCTCACCGGAAATCATGTTGCGCTCGACATAGCCCATGACACCTCCTCGTCCTTAAGATTCTTTGTGGATTCGACGTTCCCGAATTGCTACGTTTTATCGCGATCTTCTGTCGCTACGCGTTACAAGCGTCAGGTTATTTCTTCGCGGCGTCTTCGTCGTGGCGTAACGCAGCGGAGTTAATGCAATAGCGCAAGCCGGTCGGCTGCGGACCGTCCTCGAATATATGTCCCAGATGCGCGTCGCACCTGCTGCATTTTACTTCCGTGCGCGCCATTCCGTGACTCGCATCACGTTCGGTCTCCACGCTTTCTTCGCTGATGGGAGTCCAGAAACTTGGCCAACCGGAGCCGGAATGATACTTTTCATCTGCACGGAACAGCGGCTGTCCGCAACATACGCAGCGATAAATGCCGGGATCTTCGGTGTCTTCGTATTCGCCGGTAAAAGGCGGCTCGGTTCCTTTTTGCCGGGTAACGTAAAATTGGTTGGGAGTTAATTCCTTGCGCCACTCGGATTCACTCTTCTTTTTGAAATTGTCAGTCATAATAGATTCCTCGTTCTTATTATACCGTCTCTCGCGGCCAGAATCGGTTGGGCGGCTTGCAATTTTAGCGCGATAGCAGACTTAGGCGAAACACTCTGCAGACTTTGCAAGCGACCAAGAAAAACACGCTCGCGAGCGCGAGTCGAAAAGAAATAAGGCGTAAAGGAGATGCGTTGGCAAAGCTCCCAGTTCCGGTGCGACGAACGGTAAAAAAAATGCCGCTGTACCAGGCGCCTGCGGAAGGGCGTTTGCGGAAATTGCGCCTCGATTTTAACGAGAATACAGCGGGCTGCTCTGCGGCAGTGCGGCGAGCCGTGGCGAGGCTTTCGGCGCAAGAACTGGCGATGTATCCCGAATACCAGGCGCCGACGCGCACGCTGGCAAGACATTTTCGCGTGCGCCCCGCGGAGTTGCTGCTCACTAACGGAGCCGACGATGCGCTGCGAGTGATTTTTGACGCGTTCGTGGATCCTGATGATTCCATTTTACTTGCGGAACCAACGTTCGGAATGTATCGCTTTTACGCGACGCTCGCAGGAGCGCGGGTTCGTTCGGTTCGCTACGATGCGCAGATGCGCCTTCCGCTGGAAGAGCTTCTCGCAGCGATTCGCCGCCGTCCGCGCGTGCTTTTTCTCGCCAACCCCAATAATCCTACAGGCACACTGCTGGGTGCGGCCACGTTGCGAAAAATTCTCGCCTCCGCGACGAAAACTTTGGTCGTCATAGACGAAGCCTACAACGAGTTTTCCGGAGGAAGCGTGCTGCCATGGATTGCGCGCTATCGCAATCTCGCGGTGGTGCGCACGTTTTCGAAAGCGGCGGGCCTCGCCGGGTTGCGCTTGGGATGCCTGTTTGCGCATCGTGATGTGATGGCCGCGATGATGCGTGTGGCGAGTCCGTATCCCGTGAATGGCGCAGTGCTTGCGGCCGCAGTCGCCGCGGTGCGGGACTCCGGCAGCACGGCGCGGTACGTTCGCGAGGTAAAGCTGGCGCGCGTGGAATTTCAGAAGGAGATGGCGCGGCTGGGCGTTCGAACATTTCCCAGCGTTGCAAATTTCCTGATTGCCGATTTTGGCTCGCACGCGCCAAAGGTGCTGCGGCAACTGGAACGCAAAGGAATCCTGCTGCGCGACCGCAGCGAAGATTTTCGCCGAGCTGGATACGTGCGCATCACGATCGGAACTCGCGCGCAGATGCGGCGAGTAGTTGCGGCTCTGCGTCGGGTTCTGGGAATCGCACGGCCGAGTGGCGGAAAACGCGGAACATTTTCGGGCAAGCGTTCGTAACCTCAGACAGAGTTCTGGGGTGCGAGGTGCTTTTGATGAAACGCATTTCTACGGTAATTATGCTCGTTACGATGCTGCGAATTTTCGGTGCGTTGGGTTACGCGCAAACCGGATCTACACAAAGCGGCTCTACCACCAATACGCTGGAGAGAAACGTAGATTCCGGAGCGACAGTGCGCATGCATCTGGAGGCCGGTGACTACGAGATTAAAGCTGGGGCGGAAAACAAAATTCGCATTCGCTGGCAAGCGCGCACACCGGAGAAATTGGCTGAAGCGAAGGTTACCGTTGATGCGCAGGGCCGCCAAGCAACAATTAAGATTCGGCGTCCTGGCGGATCGAATGTTGATTTTAAGGTGGTGATTGAATTGCCGGCGCACGCGGATGTTTTTGTGCGGTTAAGTGCGGGCGATTTGCGGATGAGGGGAATCGAAGGAAGTAAAGACATGGAGCTGCATGCGGGAGATTTAGACATAGATATCGGCGATCCGGCGAGCTATGGAGCGATCGATGCTTCGGTGAACGCTGACGACCTGGACGCGGAAGCGTTTCATGTTTCGAAAGGTGGTCTGTTTCGTCATTTTCGTCAGCAAGGAAAAGGGAGTTACAAGCTGCATGCGCATGTGGGTGCAGGCGATCTCCGATTGCATGGCTCAATCGCAGACACTCATCCCTACCGCGTTCCCTAAGACTGCTATAACAAGTTCTTTAAACATCTTGGTACCCCCCGGGGTATTTTTGTAAGAGTATGATTCCAAGCCGCTTTAAGTCCTTTGTTTTGGAGTAGTATGATTCCAAAGGACTTGCAGCGGTGTTTTGCGGAATAGTGTGATTCGAAAGAACTTATAGACAGAAACTCCTGTTTTGGTAGCCGACAGTACTTTAGGACGGGGGCGAAATTGCGGAAAGAAAAGAGGGGAGAACTCTACAGCTATCCACGATTCCTCGCTCGACCCCAAAACTTGGCGCTGCATACTCACCTTTTCCTACCGCAAGTGACTCCCAAAAAGACTAGCTCAATCACGCAGGATTAACTACTGTTCGGACGGGTAGGAAGCGGATTTTAAGAGTACAGGTACGCCAGGGTCATAATCGAGCTGGCCGGCCGTGGACACGCCTGGACTTTTTACGGGAGCCGATCCCTAGAGGACGGTTCATCTCAAATCGTCGAAATGCGGCCAACTGGCACTGCTAACCGATTGGAATCTCGCGCTGAGCCATTGATTGCAGGCATTGGCCGCTTGTGATGACATAAAGGCTCGACAGCTATGCCGAGGTGATTCCGTGAGTCAGCGAATAATTTCCATAGCGATGGCTTTTGCCATGGTTGCTTGGCCAGCCGCAGGCGAGCAAAAAGAGAAAAAATCAGAAGTTCAGCGGCTTGAGAATTGCGGCACGGTGCTGAAAGAAATCCTGGACATGCCCGATGATATCCCGTCGGACCTTCTCGATAAAGCCGAGTGCGTGATTGTGATTCCTTCGGTAATCAAGTTCGCACTGGGAATCAGCGGAAATTACGGCAAAGGCGCGATGACCTGCCGCACGGGCGAGCACTTCACCGGCACCTGGAGCGCACCTGCCATGATGCGCCTCGAAGGAGTTGGCATCGGCTTCCAGATCGGCGGCCAAGCTACCGACTTCTTCATTTTGGTGATGAATCCACGCGGCGCGAAGGGCCTCCTCAAGAGCAAAATTAAGCTCGGTGCGGATGCGGCCGTTGCCGCTGGTCCCAAGGGCCGGGACGCCGCCGCTGCCAGTGACTTCACGATGCGCGCCGAGATGCTCACCTATTCCCGCTCACGCGGCCTCTTCGCGGGGGTTTCTCTCGAAGGTTCGACGCTGCGCCAAGACAATCGTGCAAACGAAAATATGTACGGGCGCAAAATCGACGCCGAGTCCATCATCCGCAAAGGTGGCGTGGGGGTGCCTGCTTCCGGACGTGCTCTCGTCACCCTACTCAACAGAAAGTCTCCCAAGAATCTTTCCGATCCGGAGTCTCTGAAGAATTAACCAGGCCCCGATGCCTGGCGGGCGCGTTAGCCCTCGCCATTACGGCGCACAGTCCTCTTGTGAACTGTTGTGTCCCATCAGTTATTATGTTCTGCCTGTAGGACCGCCCGCGCCGCAATAGGCGCGTGCTAGTATAAACAAGAGGTTCTCAAGAGGAGCGGAATCCGTTCGCATGATCGCCCGATGCCCACGTTGCGGAAGTCAATATGTGCTAACTGATGAACTCTGGGCAGGCCGTTCCGAAGTTCAGGGCCGCTGCCGCACTTGCCATGAGGCTTTTACGATTGCAGCGCCATTTGCAAATAAACCTGCCGTGCCCGACCCGGAAGAAGCCACCCCCTTGGCTACACCCGGCGATTACTTGCAGTTGCCCAAAGATAAGATCGTGGCCTTATCCGTCACCGAGGGTCCGCAAAAAGGGGAGGTCTTCCACCTGAATAAGCCGCGGGTTCTGATAGGCCGCAAAGGCGCCGACGTGGTCCTCAATGATCCCCAAGTATCGCGAAAACACTGCGTAATCGAAGTATCTGGGGACACGGCCAGAGTCATAGATCTGGGCACGACAAATGGCACCGCGATGAACGGCGAAAAGATCACTCACAGCTGCGAACTCGAGCACCTTTCCGAAGTCCGCGTGGGAACCACTTCTCTTCTTTACACGGTTAGAGCCACAGAATAGAGGCGAGGACGCCTTGTCCTCCATATCGATGGATAACCTGGGGCGCTACGAAATCCTTGACGAGCTGGGACGTGGCGCAATGGGCACCGTTTACCGTGCTCGCGATCCCAAAATCGACCGCGTTGTCGCCATCAAAACCATTCGAGCCTTCGGAGCTCGTCCCGGCGAAGATGAAGAATACCGTAAACGATTTTTTCGGGAGGCGCAGGCGGCGGGCAAACTATCCCATCCGGGCATCGTGACGATTTACGACGTAGGCGAGGAGGAAGCCAGTCAAACTCCGTATATCGTGATGGAATACATTGCGGGAAGGACCTTGGAGAGTTTGTTGACCTCTGAAGACGGTCAGCGGCCCTCCGTAGAGGTTAGCCTCGAGTTGGTGCGCCAGTTGGCTGAGGCCCTCGACTATGCTCATTCCCAAAATATCGTCCATCGCGACATCAAGCCCGCCAACATTCTGGTCACACCCGAAGGCCGCGCCAAAATCACAGACTTTGGCGTTGCCAGGCTAACCCATAGCGAGTTCACGGTTCAGGGCCAACTGATGGGCACGCCTTCCTATATGTCGCCGGAGCAACTAAAAGGCGACCCCATGGATGGCCGCTCCGATTTATTTTCGTTGGGGATCGTTCTGTACTGGCTATTGGCCGGCGAAAAGCCCTTCATCGGCGAGGCCACCACGGTGATCGCCAAAATACTCTACGGGGACCCTACTCCCGTCACGCACTTCAACCCATCTCTCGGATCTGAATACGATCATATCGTGAGCCGAGCTCTGGCCAAGGAGCCTGTGGCTCGCTATCAGCGCGGAAAAGAGTTCGCTGCAGAACTTGATAATTTGCTCGCAGGGAAAACTCCTCCCCTGCGATCGAGTCCTTTGGTTGCTGGGCCCTCAAAAGACCCGCTTCCTCCGAGGTCCGCCGCCTCAACCGTCTTGGAAAAGACTGTTTTGTTTGGCCCATCCCCTACACCACAGGAAGCACCGCAAGAAACCACTGGAGATCATCGAAGGTCTGTAACCCTGGCGGCGCTGGCGGTGATTGCACTGACCGCGTTGTTTTTCTTATCGGCTCTTCTTTTCAGGACGATGGGCAAATCCTCTCCAATAGTCAACAAATCCATGGCAGCCACGAACAAAGCTGCTTCCGGCGCGAGCGTCGTCCTACCCGCCCGCAAAACCTCGGGTAAGCCTGGACGCAAACCTTCGGATACGGCAACTCTCCAAATTCTCTGTTGGCACGATTTCGACTCCGCCGATCTTTCCGTTTGGCTGGGCAATAATCTAGTTTATAAAACGAAACTGAAGCCGACGAGAAAGCGAACCAGTGGTTATCTCTCCACGACCCTATATGTGCCCCCAGGGAAGAGCACTGTGCGCGTGCAAGTAACATCGAATCGTGGCAGCTTCAGCCAGACCGGGACCATCGACGCGGACCTCGTTAACGACAGGGAGAGAACTTTGGAGATTACGTGTAACGAGCTTGACAATGATTTGCACTTAGCTTGGCAAAACTAGCCGGAGTCAGGCGTGGTGGCACCGGGTGGGGCTGGCGGAGCTGCGGAGCATTGGGCCGCGTGAGTGGACCTCAAAGAAGAAGTGCCAAGTGTACGTTTTCATGTTCGATCCTTCCCGGTACCCCCCCGACTGGCTCCGCATACGATGGCAAACAGTTTCCGTCAGCTTGGAATGACGTCGAGATGTATCGTTACTTTTCGGTGAAGTGCCTCCCGCAGTAGGGGATTGACAGTGCCTGAATCGTGGCATACCTTGCGGTTACTCTCTCGCGATTGGCAAGCGATCTCAAGTAGTGGAGGGGTGCCCATGCCAGCCCAGATGAACTATCCTGTGAATAAAATTAGTACAGATGTCGGGGAATTCGAGCATTATCTCCGGCAAGCGTCCGAATTTGTCGCCCATGCTCGTCCATGCGCGCGCGGGACGCGAGTTGCTTCCCAAAAGAGGAATTACAAGCGCGAAATCTTATTGAAATCAAGAGAGCCTCGAACGGGGTCAGGGGCCATCTCGCGTCGAAAGGCTTACTAAATGCAGGTAAGTACCTCACAAGATCCTCTCATTTTACGCGCAGCCATGGCGGAATTAAGAGAAAAGCGCGGTGCTCACCGATTCACACTGGTATTGCCGATCGTGGTCCATCGCATACCGTTGCGTCAGGAGTCTGATCTGCTGTATGCGAAAACGCGGGATATCTCAACGAGCGGTCTATACTTCACCACGTACGGACCGGTAGCGACGGGAGCGAAGTTCGAGCTATCCTTTGCGCTACCTTTGGAGATGACCGAGGGGATCCAGATTCTGGTAACCGCGCAAGCCATCGCTGTACGAACCGACGCCCTCCGAGAATCCGGTTTCGAATGCGTGGGTGTGGGCGCAGTAATCGACAAGTTTCAAATCCTTCAGGTCGACCACAAAACCGCACAATAATTTACCAGTTCTAAAAAGCGCCAGGCTAACCCGATTAGACAAAATAGGCCGTTTAGAACCACTCTTCAATTGTGTCTATTTGGTACCGGAAATAGTACTTATGCTCCATTCTCCTGCGCGGGCGGAAGCACTAATCTTGCTGTTCGTAGGAAGAAGCTTGCCTAGACTGTGGAGTCCGTGAATGCGGTTAGCCGAATTTAAGAGTTATCGATTAAGTAGTATTCGCCTGATAGCTTTGGTCATTATCACGGCTGCTTTGGCGCATTCCAGTGGGCGTTTCGCATCCGCACAAACGAAAATCACTACCGTCAAAGAAGCCCTTCAGGGCGATGACCATTCGTCGGCACTCAAACATCTGGGGGAGAGTTTCACGGTTGTGGGCGTTCTAACATCCGACCCGATAATTATCGGCGATGCAGCCAGCGTGGCCAGTTTTCAGGATGACACCGGCGGTCTAACGTTATTTACGGAGGATACGCGGCAACTCGCAGGACACTTCAAGCGCGGCGACCTGGTAGAGGTACACGGGAAACTAACTCAATTTAAGGGTATGGGAGAGGTGCACTTAGGGACAGTACGGCAGTTAGGCACGCGAGCTTTACCGGCTCCGCGTGAAGTGCTGGCGGCGGATTTGACCGCAAATCGTTACAAAGGCGAATTGGTACGAATGGCAGGCGAGCTAATCGTCCCCACCGATTTCGGCAATGCCAACCGCGGAGCAGTTCTGCGCGACCGTTCCGGTGAAATTACAGTGGTTATCTCCAGTCGATTGTTTACCAACTCCCGCTTCATTGACCGAATGTTGCACGGGGGCCCGGCGGTGGTGACCGGAATAGCCAGCCAATCCTGCGAAAAACCGCCGTTTCATTGTGGTTACCGGCTAGTTCCCCGCGATCCGGAAGATTTCAGCTTTGCACCCACCCCGCCGTATCGAACGATCTCCGTGGGCATGGCTTTAGTGCTGCTGGCCGCGGCATCGCTATACCTGATGACGCGGCGCCGCAGCGCAGAACGCCGCGCGCGCGAAATGTCAAAATTATCGGAAAGCCTGAGGGAATCCGAAGCTGCGTTGCGGAAGAGTGAGGAGCGATATCGCGAGTTATTCGAAAACGCCAACGACATGGTGTTCACTTTAGACCTCCAAGGCAACGTAGTTTCGTTAAACAAAGCAGGGGAAAGGATAACCGGATACTCGCGCGACGAAGCCCAAAATAAAAGTTTCACCCGGTGTCTGGCGCCGGAAACGCTGCCCGAAACCAAGCAAATGCTTTTCGGTGAGCTTGCCGGAGAGCCGCGCAGGGAGTACGAAACCGAAATAATCAGGAAGGATGGGCGTGAAGTGGCCTTGGAAGTCAGCAGCCGGCTAATCTATGAGGACGGCAAGCCGATAGCTGTTCAAGGGATTGCGCGCGACATCACGAACCGCAAGGAGTTGGAGGAGCAACTGCGCCAATCGCAGAAGATGGAGGCAATCGGTAGATTGGCGGGGGGCGTAGCGCACGACTTCAATAATCTGTTGACGGTAATCAAAGGGCACGCGGAGCTGCTGGCCGACCGCGCGGGGTTAGCGAATGCGGCGCGAAAAGATATTGAGCAGATTCAGCAGGGAGCGGATCGGGCAGCTTCTTTGACCCAACAACTGCTGGCATTCAGCCGCCAACAGGTACTGAAGCCCAGGGTTCTGGACTTGAATACGGTGGTAACGGGCATGGCCAAAATGCTGCCGCGGCTGATCGGTGAGGACATCGAATTGGTGATGGTGCCAAGCGCCCTGCCCGCGCACGTAAAAGCGGACCCCGGACAGCTCGAACAGGTGATCCTAAACCTGGCCGTCAATGCGCGAGACGCTATGCCGAGGGGCGGCAAGCTTACAATTCAGGTATCGGATGCGGAAGTGGATAAGGGGTACGTCAAACAGCACGCGGGGGTTGAGGGCGGGCTTTATGTGCTGTTGGCCGTAAGCGATACGGGTTGCGGCATGGACGCGGAAACTCAGCGGCACATCTTCGATCCATTTTTTACCACAAAAGAGTTAGGCAAGGGCACCGGGCTGGGGCTGGCCACAGTCTACGGTGTAGTTAAACAAAGCGGCGGATTCGTGTGGGTTTACAGCGAAGTGGGTAAGGGCTCAACCTTCAAAATTTATCTGCCCAAGGTCGAGGAAGAAATCGAAGGGATATTCACGATGAAAGATAACGGTCAATCTTGGAGGGGCGAGGAGACCGTTTTAATTGTTGAAGATGAAGATGCCGTCCGGGAGCTGACCCGTGAGTTTCTAGAGACGCGGGGATATCGCGTTGTGGAAGCGCGCAATGGAGCTGAGGCGCTGCGAATCGCGGCCAGTAACCCAAGTCCCGCTATTCAGCTGCTCGTAACTGATGTAATTATGCCGGGAATGAGCGGGCCCGAACTAGCGCAACACCTTTCCGCTATCCACCCAGAAATCAAAGTGCTTTACGTATCCGGTTACACGGCCGATGCTGTACCCCATGGCATCTTGGATTCCCAAGCGCCGTTCCTCTCCAAGCCTTTTTCGCGAGGCGCGCTGCTGCAAACTGTACGCGAAATACTGGAAGGAACGAAGCGAGCGGCAGCGGAGCCGCAGAAATCTGTGCGGGTACCCTAATTTCAATTTTCAAATTGTGCCGCGGTTGACGCGATTATAACCTCTTGCTATGCTTCTTGGCGCCGATTAGCCTGTTTGCATGCAACGGCCCAGTAGGCCACGTCTTAGAAAAAGTTTAAATCAATGACGCGGACATGGATGGCGGAGCAGTCGCCGCACAAATCAAAAACCAAAGACCTCATGTGCCAGTAATCATGCTGTCCGCCTATCCAGGGGCTCGTGATTCCGTACGCGACCTCGTTGACGCCTTCATCGAGAAGGGCGGAGATCCCACGCTTCTTCTCGGAAAGCTTGAATCGCTCATCAAAACACGGTCCCACTCCCATCCAGAGTTGAAATCCGAGTACGTTGTTTTTGCGGACGCTTCCCGGCACTTTCTGGATTGCTCCGATGCCGTTTGCAAGCTTCTGGGTTATAGCCGCTCGGAAATACTTGAGAGACGGATTGATGAAGTCAGTTACAAACCCGAGGAAGTTCCCGCATTATTTGAGGACTTTCGCAAACGTGGGAACGCGGACGGCGAATTCGTCCTGAAAAATAAAAACGGACGCCCTTTATTGGTACGCTTCCATTCCTTGAGCTTTGCGGATGGGTGCCTGGCGGCGGTGTGGGCGCCTGTGAGCGATTGGAGAGAATAATATCGCTCCGCAATGCTGGAGTTTGACCCCATTAAGCTTAAGGGCCGGGTTGAAGTGGCGCTGCTTGCCATTCACCGGCAAATGCGTGAACTAGGCGAAACACCGTCGAAGATAACTACGGAATGGGTAGCTCTTAATGATGCCTTGAACGGATTGCGGGTCTTGCAAAAAGACGCAAAATAGAGGTCGCCGAAACCCCCGGCTCGTGATGTCTTCCAGCCTGACTTGTATCCTGAATGAAACTTGCGGTTCAAAGCCGGGGGCGGAAACCCGCGAACTCCTCACTCGCCTCTTTGGCGAATACGGTATTAAACCCACCATTCTGATAGCCGCCCGCGGAACTGAGATTCCGCAGCTAGCCCGCCAGGCTGTGCAAGATAAAACAGAAACGATCGTGGCCGGGGGTGGCGACGGCACGGTGAATGCTGTTGCCACTGAACTCGCGGGGAAATCGAGCACACTGGGAGTTCTCCCGCTGGGCACATGGAATCACTTTGCCAAGGATTTGCACATACCGATGGATGTTAAAGAAGCGGTGAGATGCATCGCAACCGGCCGCGTAGCGAATGTCGACGTCGGTAAGGTTAACGGACGGATTTTCGTGAATAATTCCAGCCTGGGTATCTACCCGCGCATAGTCCGCGAGCGCGAGGAAGATCAAAAAGCGGGGCGGAGCAAATGGTGGGGGTTTGTGCGCGCAATTGTATCTGTGTTGTCGCGATACTCGCTTCTCCATGTGCATCTCCAGGTCGATCGAAACGAACTAGTACGAGATACGCCTTTTGTTTTCGTGGGGAATAATCAGTACCGGACCGAAGGATTCAATATCGGCGAACGGCTTAGACTCGATGAGGGGAACTTGTGTGTTTACGTGGCGAATCGCTGTGGGCGCGCGGGCCTCGTCCGTCTGGCGCTGCAGGCGCTATTCGGGCAGCTGAACCAAGCTAACGACCTCGAAACAATGAACGTACAAGAGCTTTCGATCCGTAACCGAAGACGGCGAATGAGTGTGGCGACTGACGGTGAAGTGAATTACCTGCCCACGCCAATCGAATATCGCATTTGGGCAGGGGCCCTCCGTGTGATTGTTCCGGCTCCGATGGCCAAAAGTGAAGAAGCGGGGGCTTAGCAGGCTCCCGTGCGCACTATTGCTCATCTCTCCGACCCGCACTTCGGACGCCTGCAGCCTGCCACGGTCGAGGCGTTGATAGCCAGCGTAGTAGAAGCCAAGCCTGACTTAGTAGTTGTCTCCGGTGACCTGACGCAACGCGCCAAGCGTTCCGAGTTCGAACAAGCGCGGAGTTTTCTGGAGGCACTGCCCTCTCCGCGAATCGTGGTCCCCGGAAATCACGATGTTCCCTTCTACAACATTTTTGCGCGCACCCTGAAGCCGCTTTCGAAATACCGCCGCTACATCGGCGATGATCTGGAACCTTTTTACTGTGATGAGGAGATTGCCGTGCTGGGCATTAATACCGCACGGTCGCTAACCTTCAAGAATGGCCGCGTGAATCGCGCACAGGTGGAGCGCAGTTCGGCGCGCCTGAACGAGTGCCCGATAAATGTTACCCGGATTATCGTGACGCACCATCCTTTCGATCTTCCGAAAGCGTATCGTGGCGGAGGCGTTGTGGGACGTGCCCGCATGGCCATGGAGAGTTTTGCCAGGTGCGGAGTTGACCTGATCTTATCGGGACACTTGCATATCAGCCACACCGGCGAAAGCGCGGCGCGTTATAAAACTCCGGGCCACTCCGCGCTCCTGATCCAGGCTGGAACCGCAACGTCCTCACGAGGCCGCGGCGAATTAAATTCTTTCAACATTATTGAAATCAATCGCCAGCGCGTTTGTCTTAAACGCATGGCCTGGAATGACAAACGCAACTCATTCCTGGTGTCGGACATCGATCGTTTCCAGAAGACCGGCGAAAGTTGGTCGCCAACCGCATCCCCAAGAATGGCCAGCGAAAAGTGAGCGCCAATAAGTGGCATAAGTCTGCTGCGCTTGCGCTGGCTCTTGTGTGCTTACTTTCGTTCCTTGGCCTCGCCGTAGCGGTAGTAACGGGCCACACGCAAGAGTTTGATTCTGTGATTCGTACGCGAATTCACGATTATGCCTCCCCGACTTTAACAATTATCATGCGAGCCTTCAGCTTCCTAGGCTCGCTTATGTTTTTAATTCCGGCCTGCGTAATGTCGGCCATAATTTTGAGACGATGGGGCCAGCGGCGAGCAGCCGGTACAATCGTTTGGGAGATGGCAGGAGCGATCCTGCTTGAGAATATTCTTAAATATTCCATCCACCGCGCTCGCCCGGAGGCTTTTTTTGGGAATGCGCCCGACACGTACAGTTTTCCCAGTGGTCACGCGCTGTTTGCGCTTTGTTTCTACGGTGCCGTGGCGATTATTCTGTTTGGGTGGACTCGAGCGGGGGCAGCGCGCACTATTGTTCTCCTTGCCGTTATGTTGCTAATCTCCGGAATCGGCGTATCCCGTATCTACTTAGGCGTTCATTACCCTTCGGATGTTCTGGGCGGGTACCTTGCCGGAGTTGCGTGGCTGGGTGGCCTGGCTTATTGGGAGACTTTCGCAAGTCGTTTAATTACAATGGAATAGCCGTACCGTTCCCTGAAATTTAAACCTCACGTAAACTCACGTAAAGAAGACCTTCTCCGGCGGAATTTTACTTATGCCAAACAGTCCCTTGAAAATATTCCAAGTAGGCCGTTCTACGTTGCCTCCTGCGAACATCTACAGCTTCCACGGGATACACAACGTAGGCGCGAGACTTTACTGTGCCTATGGCAGGAATTTCTGGGCGATTTAGAAGCCAAAAACGGGAGGGATGAAAATGGAAGACCAATTCAACAAGCAAGGCACCGGTTCTAGCGGGTCCGGGTCTGGAAGTCCGGGTTTTGGGTCAGGCCAGCAGGGTCAGGGCAGCGGAATCGGATCATCTGCAGCTGGCACCGCAACCAAAATGAAGGATGCTATTGCTGACAAAGCTCACGAGGCCAAGGACAGAGTGGCGGATTACGGACGCAAAGCGGTCGATAAGATCGACGCGTCGCGCGAACCGGCAGCCAGCACCCTGGACCGTACTGCTTCGGCTTTGCACCAGCGTGGTGACCGCGCTGCCTCTGCCGCGCATACCGCAGCGGACAAGCTGCAGGCTACCGCAGACTACGTTCGCGAAAACGACGTAAAGGCGATGGTGGGTGATCTGGAAGAAGTGATCAAGCGCTACCCGGGGCAGTCTTTGGCGGCGGCCGCCGCCGTCGGCTTCCTGGTCGCACGACTTTTCAAGAGCAATGACTGAACTTAGATAATTGCAGCCCGGTAGAAAAGAGGACTCTATGGCAATGCAATCCGAGAGGTCTGTTCCGGAAGTTTTGCAAGATATCGTACGGAACATCCAAGAGATAGTGCGGTCGGAATTTCGGCTGGCCAAAACGGAACTGAAAGAAGACGTCAGTAAGGCTAGCAAGCCGGGCGCCACACTTTTGCTAGGAGTGGTCCTCGCTATCTATGCAGTCGGCGTTTTGCTATTGGCCATTGTTTATGCGTTGTCATTAGTTATGGCGCCGTGGTTGGCAGCGCTTGTCGTCGGAGTGGCGATACTCGCTCTCGCCGGCGCGTTTGTTACCGCGGGGCTTAAAAAGTTGAGGCAGCTTGTTCCGGTTCCGGAAAAAACGATTGAGAGCATGAAGGAGAATGTGCAATGGGCGAAAAATCAGATCAAATAGAGAAGCACATCGAAAATACGCGCAACGAGCTCGGGGAGAATCTCACCGAGCTCCAAGAAAAAGTAAAGAGTGCGGTCGATTGGCGAGCGCAGTTCCAAGAGCGGCCAATGACGATGATCGGAATCGCGTTCGGCGGCGGGGTGCTACTTTCCGCTTTGATTGGCGGCAAGTCACACTCTAAATCGAAGAGCAGTTCGCTCGACGATAGCTGGAGCCGTCCAACAAATCGTGAAAGCAGCAGTATCCCCTCGAGCTTCGCCAGCGCTTCGGGAAATTTCTTCGAAAAAGCAGGAATGGACAGAAGCAAAGTCTCCGACGCCTGGGAAAACATCAAGGGCGCGTTAATCGGTGTGGCCGCGACAAAAGTCCGAGGCTACGTCGAAGAACTTGTTCCCGGCTTCGAAGAACACTACCGAAAAGTAGAGTCCAACAAGGGCTCGAGCTCGTTCAGTTCCGGCAGCACGAGCAGCAAAGCCGACGGGCACTCGGAATGGCCTGAATCAGGTAAAGCTTTCTCCGCTCATAGTTAACGCGGATCGTCTCGTTATACCTTTATAAAACACCTTTCATAAGGGCTCCGGTAATCCCGGGGCCTTTTATATTTCACCGTTTGGCCCCCCCTCGAGTTGCGGGGTTAGAGTGGGTGCGCCTTAGGGGACGATTTCCGAACTCTAGAGCTGGGCATAACGGTGGTAGTAGCTGGCCGCAGCACCTCTCTATGCGCTCTTTCTCTTGTCGAGGTACTCAGACCACCAGTAGAAAAAAGCATCTAAAGCAAAGGCGTCCACATCTGGGCACCCCTGAACTTTGCACGCTGTGATGAACTTATCCATGACTCGTTTATAGGCTAAATACCTTCCGGCTTTTCCGACCCCGCGAGGGGCAGTGTATCCGAAATCAGCGAGAACCCGTTCCACCCGACTGTTGAAGACCGGCCAAGCCTTTGGATCGTGTGCCGCCAGAACTTTCGTTACGGCGTTCAATCTGAAACCGGGCACGTAAAATCTTCCGCCATCGTCGAGGACATCTGAGAGCCCCTTTTCCCCGTCGGCTATGAGCGTTCGTAATCCCTTTCCGATGCGGGTTGCACCCCGGAAGATCTTGTCCTTATTCATTCCGTTGAGCCGTCCAAGTGGATGGATGGCAAAGAACTCGTCAAAGCTCGCCCTGTCAAACTGGAATTCAGGGAATTTCAGTGCGCTCAGAATCTTGGGCGCTGCCTCTTTCCGGGACGTATAAGCCGTCTCGAAATTGGGGTCGCTAAGGAAATACTCTTTGGCCTTTCGCAGCGCCGCATCCCATTCCTTCAACACACCTTCTCCCATCTTTGTAATTCTGCCCGAGACGGCGCGTTCCTCCTTCTCTAGTTCCTTGCGACGTTTAAGGTTCTTCTGATAGGACCTTTCGTATTCCGTGATTTCTTTGTCGGTTAAAGGGAGGGCGGCTTTGAATTGCTTCTCGAACCATGAACGCAACGCCTCGACGGTGTCTTGATTTTCGGTATAAACAGAACATTCCGTGTTAGTGCGCAATCCGCCTGCCGAGAGGTTTCCAGAACCAACGATTGCAAAGTCGGCCCGCTGGCCATCAAAACTGACGATGAGAACCTTGGGATGAAAGAACTTCTTATCTGACGCCAATTTAGGTTCGATGCGATTTCCTTCAATCAATTTCAATTGCAGCCAGTCTTTCAATAGCCGAGGTTCCGTCTGAAAGAACTCCAGTCCGCTCAATAAAGCTGTCGACGCACTGCCTTCGATGATCCCGGCTCTAAGGTGATGCCATCCACTCTGATGGGCAAATGCTGTTGCAAGCTGAATCTTTTTGGCTGTCTTGAGCACCTCATTCAGATTGAATTCAACCGGGCGACCAACAACAAATGCTTCGCCTTGCCCTAAAAGCGTCGGCCAGTCTCCGTTCGATTTGGCCGGCTGGCGGTGATTATTCATGCTCATGCTCCTTCGGGCGGCGGGGAACGCAGGTACATGGCCTTCTGTAAAAGAGGAGCTCATGGGATAGGAACTAGGTCCGTGATTTCGCAACCCGATGACGCCGCCTGGCTGTGGATGAGTCCCATATTCATTTGGTTTATGTGCTTCGTCGAATTGGGGTCCGCTTCTCACTGATTATGACCTTGGTAACAGGAGCGGGTGTTGGAGTTGTGGCGAGCGGCATAAGAAAACCTCCGTTAGAGGGTGGTGCGGGGCCTGAAGCATATACCGAATCAGTGGCTTTTGCCACGATTGGACGCGGTTCGTATTTTTACCTCCTATGAGGCAGCGTTCCGGAATTTTTTGCTCACAGTTTGAAAAATACCTGGACGGATTTTGCCCGAAAAACCCCTCTGTATTAGTGAGGGGCAATTTCGATGATTCTCGCCAGTCTGACGGTCTTCCCCGGTCAAGGCGTCGGCATCAAAGAAATGCACGATGACATTTGGCTGGTTAGTTTTATGGATTAAATTTGGGATACTTCGATCTGAAACGCGAGCCCTCGAACCGCTCGAAAATCCGTTCGGCCCAAAAGTGTTACCTATGTGTCCGTGTCGGACCCGAAGAAAAGTGGCGCGCCCGGAGGGGTTCGAACCCCCGACCTAACGCTCCGGAGGCGTTCGCTCTATCCATCTGAGCTACGGGCGCGTTGCGAATTAGGTGGAACAGAAACATTGTATTACTTTTTTGGTTTGGCGACCAACACAACCGGCAGAACAAGGGGGCAGCCAACGTAACTCGCGCGATTTTGTAACTGGAACTAACGAGGAGCCGAAAAAAGGGGTTAAAGAGTCCCAATAACGGCGCTCCTAACTTTGTTTTGCGCTTCGACAGGAGCCCTACGTATTGCGCAAGCAAAATCGTTTACCCTTAATGTTAAGATGCTTTGGCAGACCCGCTAGAATCTGACCGTAATGATTTTCTTGCGGCGAATCAACAACGACCTGCTGGGGAGCGTCACGCGTGAAAGAAAACATGAGGTGTATGCCGCATCCGTTGGTAAAACACGCGTGGGCGAGCGCATGTTTGATCCTCTTCGTTATGTGCGCGGGTTGCGCGGCCAGGCGAGCTGCTGCGCCCACCTCCGCCGATGCAGCGACCAAGCCGGAGATTCGCGGCTTATGGGTCGATGAATTCCACGCCGGCATTCGCACGCCCGAGGAATGCGAACAACTCGTCGCCGCCGCGCGGGGCGCTAATATCAATACCCTGTTTGTGCAGGTGCGCGGCCGAGCAGACGCGCTCTACTTGAAAACTTCCGAGCCGCCGCGCGAAGACCCTGCTTACGATCCGCATTTCGATGCCTTGGAGTACATCCTCGCGGCTGGGCATCGCGCGGGACTCGAAGTACACGCGTGGGTAAACGCCATGCCAGTCTGGCGGGACCCAACGCCCCCAAGCGATTCGCGGCACGTCTTTCTGCGACATGGTCTGGGCCAAAGTGGCGATGCCGACTGGCTGACGCGTACGCCGCAAGGCGAAACAAAGTTTCCGGTGGGATATTTTCTCGACCCCGGCCATCCGGCGGCCGCCGCGTATCTCGCGGACGTGTATCTGAACATCGTTCGAAATTACGCCGTCGATGGAATTCACTTTGATTACATCCGCTACCCCGAAACCGAGGCGCGTCTCCCGCGCGGGGCGCCGGTCGGCTATAACGCCAAGAACCTAGCACGTTTTCAGCGTGCGACCGGCCGCAACGATACGCCGGCGCCTGACGACGAGCAGTGGACAGTTTGGCGGCGGCAACAGGTGACGCAGTTAGTGCGGCGCGTTTACATCGAGGCGAAAGCCATCAACCCGAAGATTAAAGTGAGCGGCGCAGTGATTGCATGGGGGCGGCCGCCGCATTCCAAGAAAGACTTCAATGAAACGGCGCCGATGCAACGAATTTTTCAGGATTGGCGCGGATGGCTGGAAGAAGGAATTCTCGACCTCGCGGTGCCAATGAATTATGCGCGGGAACGGGATCCCGTGGTGCACGGCTGGTTTGACGGATGGATTCACTGGGAGGCTCGCAACAAATCCGGCCGCCAGCTTGTGGTTGGCCTGGGTGCGTATCTAAATCCACCCGGCGGCACGCTTGCGCAGATTGGGCGCGCCCGGCTTCCCGCCAAAAAACATTATTCCGATGGCGTATCCCTGTTTTCTTATTTTGGTCCTTCTATGGCTCCGGCCAGTCCGCCTGCAAGCAGCCCCCTGCCAGAAAGTCCAGCCTCCGGCGACGATTCGTACCGGCGACTTTCTTTTCTCGTTACTGGCGCCGACAACCAGCCCGGAGCGTTTCGGAATCAAGCGAGCGTCAGGAAAATGGGCTGGATCGACAAACCAGAATACGGGTGGCTGGCGGGGTCTGTACGGGGCGAAGGATCAATTGGCGAGGACGGTGCGATTGTCGAGTGCAAGCGCGCGGGTTGGTTGGAAAAGGTGAAGCGCACCGTTACAGACGGAAACGGTTTCTTCGGCTTTGCTAATCTGCGGCCGGGGAAATATCGCGCCAGCGTGACGAATACGAGCAAGAGGAAAACCAGCGTAGATTTCGAGATTACTGCTGGGAACGTGAGTCGAATCGAGTTGCTGCAGCCCTGAGCAGCGCACGGCGCACTCTAACCCCTGGCGCGATTTCTAATTGCTTTTGCCAGCTTTTCTATCTCTTCGGCCTTTTTGAGCAGGGGTATCGAAAGCACATCGGCGGAATCGGTTTTTCCGACTTCTTCTTTTAATTCTTCCGCTAATTCGGCGAGGCGCGCGACGTCACGCTTGATATTTTTTTGGTTCTCTTTTAGCAAAGCATGGGTGTTCGTTTTATGTTCAAGCGGTCCGTCCGGCTTGGAATCCTCTGGCCTCTGGCCGGGCAGGGGCGGCTGTGGGGGCGCTGAAGGTAAGCTCTGGGAGCTCGAAAGCCATTTGGGAAATGCCAGCATGGCGGCACTAGAGGACCCAAATTTCAAAAATAGCGTAAAGAGTACGCGGCGATTTATTTCCACGATGAATACCTCTCAGACTGGCAATTGTGTCGGCATCTGCCAAATAGCGGCCATTGGCCAACCCCACGGCCTCCTTATATCTTTTCTTCGACTACCCAATGATATAATCCTGCTCCCGATTATTCTATGACCAGTTTACTGAACATTTTAGCTTTGAAGCTGCCTGCCTGGAGCGACCTATTGCTTGTTCTGGGCATATGCGCGGGCGGTTTCATAGCAATCCGCCTGATGAAAACGGCTACGCGTTCGCTGATTCAGCCGGCTCTTTCGCATACGCGAGTGGCGCAGATGCGAGAGCAACAGACCCGCACCATCGTGGGTGTTCTGAACAGCGTTGGAGTTATCGTCATATTTGGCATTACGATTTATTACGTACTAGAAACGCTTCATGTCAAAAGTTCACCTTTCGCATTACTCGTTGGCTTTGGAAGCGTAGCCCTCGGCTTCGGCGCCCAGACGCTAGTGCGGGACGTTATCAGCGGCATCTTGATTGTATTCGAAGATCAATTCGTTATCGGCGATGTGATTCAGGTGGCTGACACGGCGGGGCGCGTCGAGCATTTTACTTTACGCCGCACGGTATTGCGCGACGATCAGGGAGCGCTGGTGACGCTTGCCAATGGTGAAATTCGCAAAGTTGCGAACCAAAGCCGCGATTGGTCGCAGATCTATGTGGACGTTCTGCTTGCGCCCGATGCGTCGATTGAGGCCGCACTGATCCTGCTAGAAAAAGAGGCGACCCATTTCCGCGCCGACGCGACATGGTCTCCATCGCTTGTCGATGGGCCGCGGGTGCTCGGCGTTCAAGAGTTTCAGCCCAACGGATGCATCCTGCGCACGCAGATTCGCACGCTTCCCACGCGACAGCACGACGTGGCGCGCGAGTTGCGCCGGCGCATCCAAAATCAATTTGCACTGCAAAGAATACCGTTCACGTCGCTGCACCGCGTGGAATACGCCGCCAGCGCAGCGCGCGATGCAGCCCCCCAAAAAGCATCGCCGGCTGCACCGCCAGATGAACAACAAGGAGGCATTCCATGGGACAAGTAACGCATGAACAGGTTGGCTTGATGCTACGGATGTACGAGTTGCGGCGCGAAGCGCGGCTGCGGCAGGCACGCGCGTGGTTCCTCAATCATTTTCACCCCGTTTCGCCGGAAGAGATTGGGGAAAAGTATCCGCCCGGCTCGGAGGAAAACGCTAACATCCGCATGACCATCAGCTATTGGGATATGGTGGCGAGTATCGTCAACCGGGGTCTGATTGACGACGAACTTTTTTTTGAAAGTAACGGTGAAATGTGGGTGGTCTGGGATCGCATTCGAAACATCGCACCCGCGTGGCGCGCCGCGTTTCAGAACCCAACAATTTTCGGGAATCTTGAGGAGACTTGCCGGCGGATGGAGGCTTGGCGAGAAAAAAAGGCTCCCGGATCCACGGCAGCCATGCGCAAAATGATGGAGATGACGCGGGGCGGCACTGCAAAACCAACGGCGCATGCATGAGTTTAACGATGAGCGAAGTCTAGTTTTTTGGCTTTCCTACCAGCGCCCTGAGTGCCGACCTGGAGAAATATTGGCGACCAAAGGCGCCGCAACATCCGCGGAGGGTATGGCGATTTCGGAGCGATTCCGACCAGCTTCCTTAGCACGGTAAAGGGCCAAGTCAACCGCTCGCAGCAATTCTTCTATCCCAAGCGAGGACCAATCGGCCGTGGCCAGCGCACCAAGACTGATCGTTAAGGGAATGTTTTCGTTACTGCGGATGAATTCCCCGTTGGCAAACGCAGTGCGAATGTGCTCAGCCCGATCACGGGTGCGCTGCGGATCGCATCCAAGTAAGAGAATTAGGAATTCCTCCCCTCCCAACCTTCCCACGATATCGTAAGAGCGAACTGAACCGACCAGCCGACGCGCTGCCTCTTGCAGAACTTCGTCGCCCATGCGATGCCCGTACGTGTCATTTACGCTTTTGAAATGGTCGAGGTCGCCCAGGATCACCGTGATGGAGCTTCCTTCACGGTGCGAACGAGCTAATTCGCGCTTGAAAATATCGAGCACGCCGGCACGGTTCCATATTGTAGTCAGCGTATCGTGTGTAGCTTTGAAATGCATTTCCTCGCGAGCGGCCACGAGTTGATCCTCCAGTTTCAAGATTCGAATCCCGGCACGGAGTCGGGCGTTTAATTCTTCCGGGTCAAACGGCTTCGTAAGATAATCATCGGCACCCGCTTCGAAGCCGCGGATCAGATCCACTTTTGTGTCTCGCGAAGTGAGCAGCAGGATAAATGTGTAAGGGCGCTCTACTGGGGAGCGCAAGCGTTTGCAAATTTCCAGGCCATCTATTTCCGGCATCATCCAGTCCAATAAGGCGAGGCGCGGAGGCGAGGCGCTTTGCAATACGTCCCAGGCCTCCTGTCCACTTCCCGTGGCCACCACGTCGTAGCCTTGCTTTTCGAGGAAAGCGCATAAAAGTCGCCGCGAGACTGGCTCATCCTCGGCAATCAGAATCTTCATCGCGCAACCGCCTGGCACAGGATCATTAACTCTTTCTGCGCCCGCTCAATCTCTCGCTCCAACGTGTCCTGTTCGGCTTTTGCGCAGGTAAGATTGGCGCTGCGCCCCATTTCCTCGAGGCGCATTGCTGATTCACTTGCTTGTCCAGCACCTAGGTTCAGCAAACCGCTGCGCAAGCCGTGGGAAATGTTTTCGATGCGCTGGCACTCGCCTGCAGCTATTGCCGCTCGAAGCTCAATCAATTGCGTGAGGCAATGTTGCGCGAACACTTCGGTGAGCTCCGCGAGTAACTGGCGATCTCCACCAACGCGTTGCAGCACAGCGGCCTGATCGACCGGCGGTACCAGGGGCTGGCCACGTTCGATGATGGGATTCTCCGACCTTGCCTCAAAGCTCTTGATCACGTGGCTTCCCCTCCCTGCTGTCATCACGGGCTATTGCGCAACGCTCCCAGGATTTTTGGTGACGATCAATTTTAGAAGTTTGGGGGGTGGTCGAATCGTGCAAGTTTGACTGAGCGCCCCCGAGCTGACTTTGCTTCCCATTCCACGCTGGTTTCGTCAAAGAAAGCCATCATTGCGATCACTAGTTGCTTAAGGCAAATTCGTGGCCCACCGCGGAGAATTCACCGCAATCTTGCCCATTGTAATCACGGACTTAGAGGCAGCCGACGTAGTACGTTGAAGGCCTTTGACCGCTTTCTGTTCCGAAGACACACTAAATGTACCGGATTGAACCAATGGCTTGAAGATGCGGAGGCATATACAACGAGCGATAATTTCAGGAAGTAGATTCTTGGCATTTCGGGCGAGATGGAAACGGAATGTCTTAAAGTCTTTTGAATGATATTCTTCTCAACTTGGACGATCTAAAAGTTTTGGATTAATGCTGAGAAGGAGCGAGGCGACGCGCATTTTCAAACTGGGCAGCTCGATTCGACGCATGGAAAGGCACCATGGTACGACCGGCAGAGCTGAGTAAGGCCTTCGAGGAGATCTATGGAACTCGTCCGGAGATTTATCGAGCACCCGGGCGCGTCAATCTTATTGGTGAACACACGGACTACAACGACGGCTTCGTGATGCCGGCGGCACTCGATCTTTTTACCTGGATAGCGGTGACGCCACGGAACGATCGAACGATTGTTATGCGCTCGACGAACTATCCTGATGGTGTTACGGCCGAACTGGGGAGCATCCAGCCGCGAGAACAGCATCATTGGAGCAATTACGTTCTGGGTACCGCATTCGTTCTTGAAAGCCTGGGCCACCGTTTGCGCGGCGCCAATCTGCTCATTTCCGGCGACGTACCTATCGGAGCTGGGCTTTCTTCTTCGGCCGCTCTCGAGGTGTCTGCGGGATTTACATTCCTGGATATTTCCGGCATTCCGATTGACCGCATGCAACTGGCTTTAGCATGCCAGCGCGCCGAGCATGAATTCGCGGGCACACGCTCCGGCATCATGGATCAGTTTATTTCGTGCTTTGGACGTGCCGAGCATGCACTGATGCTGGACACTCGAAGCTTGACGTTCGAAGCTCTGCCATTGCCGCAGCAGGTAAGCGTGGTTATCTGTAATTCGATGGTGAAACACGAGAATGCTGCCGGTGAATATAATGCGCGGCGCGCTGAATGCGAAACTGGCGTGCTTCAGATGGCAGCTACAAACCCGGCTATTCGCGCACTGCGGGACGCTTCTATCGCTGACTTGGAAAAAAGCAAGGGCGAGCTTTCCGATACAGTTTATCGCCGATGCCGCCACGTGATTACGGAAAATGCACGCGTGCAAGCGGCGGCAGCGGCGCTTGTTCGTCGTGATTTTCCGGAATTTGGCGGTCATATGTATGAATCGCATCGAAGCTTACGTAACGATTATGAGGTGAGCTGCCGGGAGCTCGACGTTCTTGTTGAATTGGCCTCCAAGCTTCAAGGGGTTTACGGCGCGCGGATGACCGGAGCGGGCTTCGGGGGCTGCACAGTGAACTTGGTTCGCTCGGACAAATCCGCAGAGTTTCAACGCAATATTGCAAGCCAGTATGAAAAGGCTGTGGGGATCAAACCGGCAATCTACGTGTGCACGGCGGTCAAGGGCGCAGAGAGAGTGGACACGGCATCGTCAACAAATGCGCAACGGGATCGCACGCAGATATGACTTCCCCGCCGATTGCAACTTCATCCCGCCGCACGTTAGAACGTCATGGACTGCAGGTGACAACGACGGCCTTCGTCGTTTTGTTTTCAATCGTCGGTCTAGCGCTCTGGGGACTACCTTTCTACTACGACTTCATGGTGCAGCAATTTGGCTGGAGCCGGGCGCAGGTAACCTCCGGGAATGCTTATAGCAAGCTCGTGGTTGGACCAATTTTCGGATTTATAGCCGGCTGGATGGTGGATCGATTCGGTCCGCGGCGGCTGATGATGGCTGGAATTTTGATGGCGGGTATAGCGCTCATCGGGCTCGGGCACGTCACCACGCTGGGAATGTTTTATATTTTTTATTTGTTCAACGCCCTCGGATATGTGTGTGGCGGTCCTCTGCCTAACCAGGTGCTGCTATCGCGCTGGTTTGATAAATCGCGCGGGAAAGCGATGGAAATCGCGTATCTGGGAATCGGAGTGGGCGGCGCGGTGGTTCCGTGGATTTCGCATATTCTCGTTAAGCATTTCGGCTGGCAGGCGGCGCTTCAGATGCTGGGAGTAATCATTATTGTGATCGCGTTTCCTGTGGCATTTTTTGTAAAAGAGACGCCCGACTCGCGAAACGAAAAATGGGCTCCATCGCTAGCGCCGGTTAAAGGCGCCTTCAAAACCGCGTCGTTTTACCTGCTGGCGCTGGGAAGCATGGCGTCGATTGCAGCGGTCAGCGGCACACAGCAAAATCTCAAATTATTTTTGAGTTTAGACCAGCATTATGCACAAGCGGAGGCTGCGCGAGTCTTGTCTCTGGTGCTGGCGTCGAGCATCGTTGGGCGGTTGCTTATGGGATGGCTGGCCGATCACATTTCCAAAAAGTACGTGATGCTGTTGATTTACGCGCTGGTCGCAATAGCGATTCCTCTTTTGTTTTTTGCGCACGTCAAATTGGCCGTTTATGCATTCGCCGTAGTGTTTGGAATCGGGCTGGGCGGTGATTACATGATTATTCCGCTGATGACCGCAGAAATTTTCGGGGTGCACATTCTGGGGCGGCTGATGGGCGTGATCCTCACCGCCGATGGCGTAGCGGAAGCGGTGTCTCCATGGCTGGTTGGCCGGATTCGAGACGCAACGGGGAGCTACTCGATGGGCTTTTTGCTCCTGGTCGCTATGGCTCTGATCGGGGCTGTAGCGGTAATCGCCTTACCCAAGAAGGCGAGCGCGGCGTGAAGACGCTAGAGATCGTACGCCTGGGGAGCGTGCGCGATCCTGCGCGCTTCCAGGAGTATGTTAATTCGCTCGGCTTAGCCATTCCGTGCGATCGAGAGCTTATCCGCAGCTCCGATTCGCCGCTGGCACAACCTCTCGAGCGGGCCGGCATCCATATCGGAAATCGCTTCGCCATTCATCCGATGGAGGGTTGGGACGGGACACCAGACGGCAATCCCACCGAACATACGATTCGGCGCTGGAGAAGATTTGGCAGCAGCGGTGCGAAGTTGATCTGGGGCGGTGAGGCGGTAGCCGTATGCCATAGCGGACGCGCTAATCCAAATCAACTGGTGCTGGCATCGCATACCCGAAAGGGTTTGGCGGGTTTGCGGGCCACGCTAATCGAGGAGCATCGGCGGGCCACCGGTTCCGTGGAAGGCTTGCTGATTGGATTGCAGTTGACGCATTCCGGGCGCTACAGTCGTCCAAACGAAAAAGATCGGCCGGAACCGCGAATTCTGTATCACCATCCGATCTTAGACCCTAAGCTCGGTTTATCGCGTGACTATCCGATCCTGACGGATGCAGAAATTGGAGAAATTATCGAACACTTCTGCCGTGCCGCGGTAGCGGCGTGGGAGATGGGTTTCGACTTCGTGGATATTAAGCACTGCCACGGGTATCTGGGACACGAATTTCTGAGCGCCCATACGCGCGAAGGTCGTTATGGTGGAAGCTTTGAAAATCGCACGCTATTTTTGAAAGAGATTGTGCAAGGGATAAGATCCGCCGCCCCTGGACTGCGCATCGGAGTGAGAGTGTCTGCGTTCGACACGATACCTTTTCGAGCCGATCCTGAACGCTCCGTGCGTGGGGTGCCAGGACCGGGAATTCCCGAGCCCTATGACGGCTTAGTTCCGTATCGATGGGGCTTCGGTGTTACTCAGGCACAGCCAACCGAGTCGGACCTTAGCGAGACTGTGCGGTTTTTGTCGCTGCTCGAAGAGCTAAAAATAGTATTGGTGAATCTGACGGCCGGAAGTCCCTATTACAATCCGCATATTCAACGGCCTGCGTTTTATCCACCATCGGATGGATATCAGGCGCCGGAGGATCCTCTGGTGGGAGTAGCGCGGCAAATGGAAATGACTCGGAGTTTGAAACAGCAATTCCCAAACCTTATTATCATCGGGACGGCATACAGTTATTTACAGGATTTTCTGCCGCACGTCGCGCAGGCTGCGGTACGCGAGGGATGGGTGGATGCGGTTGGGCTGGGGCGGATGGTATTGAGTTATCCGGAGATTATTCTGGATGTGGTGCAAGGGCAACCTTTTCAACATAAGAAAATTTGCCGGACGTTCAGCGATTGCACTACCGCCCCGCGGAATGGACTCCCATCGGGATGCTATCCACTGGATGGCTATTATAAAAAGTCCGCATCAGCGGAACTTTTGCGAGTTGCGAAAGCAACGCGATGAAGATTACTGCCCTACTGGAGCAGCGAAAGCCTGGACGCACGGTTCAGGGCATTTCGGCGACGCTGCTGCCTTTTGAGGCAAACGGGCAGGTGGCCGTCGAGGCATTTCAGCGCCATTTGATAGCCACGCACCGCACCGGATTGATGAACGCGGTAAACATGGATACCGGTTACGTGAACTTTTTGAGTGATGCTGAAAAACGCAGTGTGCTTGAGTGGACGATCGGGGCACTTGGGAAAAATGTTCCGTTTGTCGCCGGTGCTTACATCGAAGGGCGGCAGGGCGATGTCGTGGACCTTTACCGCAGAGAAATGGATGCCATTGTGGGCTTTGGCGGCATACCGATTTTGTTTCAGACTGCGCGGATGCATCAAAGGTCAGCAAAGGAGAAAATCTCGCTTTACCAAGCTGCATGCCGCGGATATGAGCACGTACTGGGGTTTGAGCTGGGAAGCATGTTTGCGCCAAACGGCGAGATTTTTGATGCTGAAACAGTGCGCGGACTCATGGACATTCCGGAGATGAAGGGCATGAAGCACTCGTCGCTGGACCGGCTGACCGAGCTAAAGCGGATTGCTTTACGCGACGCGCAACGTCCCGATTTTCGCATCTATACAGGAAACGATCTGGGGATCAGCATGATTGAATATGGGTCCGACTATTTGTTGGGGCTCGCGACGCTGGCACCGGAAAAGTTTGCGGAGCGCGATCGATTGTGGGCCACCAGCGATCCAGCCTACTATGCACTTTCCGATGCGCTTCAGCATCTTGGCAACGTAGTATTCCGTGAGCCGATTCCGGCATACAAACATTCCGCAGCGGTCTTTTTGCATTTGCTAGGGAGCATCCCTTCAGCGCTCACGCATCCCCGCAATCCGAAGCGGCCAGCGTGGGAAGCGGAAATGTTACAGGATTGTGCGCGACGACTTGGTTATGAAGGGCGCGAGGCAGCTCGCACGCTGTAATAATTGCAAGAAACTCTCACGCGGATCGAGGAATCACGCTATACGCGCTCGCGTGGATTTTCTTTGCGCACGAAGTCACTGTTCTGGGTCGGCTCCGCTTCGCATTCAATCGCAATCGTTGTGACCGGATGATCCGGCGCCTCCTTAGGCAACCCGGTAAATTGCACGCGGAAGCGATCCTGCTGAAATTTAACTTCATGGGCAGAGGCAAGCAGCCGGGCCGATTTCACGGCAGTCATCAGCCCAGACAAAACCACCGTGTCCCCGGGCCAGAAATGCACGTGCATATACAGAGTATTTCCTTTGCGCGTGAAGCTGGCATAATTCGACCGGCGCGGCTGGCAGCGTTCGGAAGTGTAAATCGATGCGCCGTTACGAGCCAGCCATCGTCCCACTTCCGTCAGGATGCGAACGGATTCCTCAGGAATTGAGCCGTCAGGTCTTGGGCCGATGTTGAGCAGATAGTTGCCGCCATCACGCGCACACGAAATGAGATTTTTTATTACGGTCCGTGGAGTTTTCCAGTCGTCGTCTGCGCGCTGGTAACCCCAACTGTCATTCAGGGTCATGCAGGCTTCCCATGCGCGGCCGGTTTTATCCGCTTCGATTCTTTGTTCCGGAGTGGAAAAGTCGCCCGGCAATTTGTTGCGGTTATTAACGATGATCTCCGGTTGAAGCTGGAAAACTCCCTGATTCATCCTCTCGGATTCCCAGCCCGTCGCATCGAGTGGCCATGAGACGTCGTACCAAAGAACGTCAATCTTGCCGTACTGGGTAAGCAATTCATGGATGAGACCGTGTGTGTATTCAACGAAGCGCTTACGCGCTTCTTCATCCTTCGCGCAGCGCGCACCGTCGGGATGGTGCCAATCCATCAGCGAATAATAGAATCCCACGCGCAAACCTTCCGCACGCGCGGCATTCACATATTCTTGCACCAGGTCTCGTCCAGGGCCCTGCTTGGGCGCACAGTAATTTGTATATTTCGACGCGTCGAAATTGCAGAAGCCTTCGTGATGCTTCGTGGTCATAACCATGTACTTCTGTCCGGCTTGCTTGGCAAGTTTGGCCCACGCCCGCGGGCTGTTGGGCTCCGGCTTGAAGCGTTTTGCGAGCTGTTCATACTCACGCACGGGAATGCCTTCGTTTTCCATCACCCACTCGTGACGCCCGAGAACGCTGTACAAACCCCAATGGATGAACATTCCGAAGCGCGCTTCGTGCCACCATTTCATTCGCCGCTCGCGGTCAGCGTCGCCTGGCTGGGGCTGTTGCGCCGATGGCGACTGCGTTGGAGCGGCCTGTGAAGCCGCGACCGGGAAGGACATGCGTGCCGGGTTAGCGGCAATTGCCGCCAGTGAAGTTCCTGTACCGGCGAGCCACTCACGTCGCGTCATTCGAGTTGATTCCATGATTTTCTTCTCCTTTTGTGCGCTTGGAGCGGTGATGATTTCTGCTTAGTGCGGCTTGACCGCGATGGCTTGCGCTACTTTTCGAGCGTAAAGATTCTCTCCATTACCAGCCACTTTTCACCGGGCTTAGCTTGTGGCAGCGATTGCTGAAATTTCCACATCAGTCGTTCCCATTCCTGAACCTTTGGATTTTCTTTATCAGACTGGGCTTTGGCGGCGAACGAAAATTTGTCAGACACATCCATGACCATAAACATTCGTGTTCCAAGCAGGTAGATTTCGAGATCTTCGATGCCGGAGTCCTTCAAGCTCTGAGTAATTTCCGGCCAGATTTTTTGGTGATACCGTTTGTACTCGGCGATCAACTGCGGATCGTTCTTCAAATCGAGGGTTAGGCAATATCGCTTACTCATATAATGCTCTCTTCCTTTACTGCTGGCTTGACCGCATTTCCACTTACCACGCTCCTCACTTTCGACTAGTGACAAATGCGGAGCGTCGATCATTTGAACATCTCGCGGCTAAGTTAGAGCGCGATCGAGATGCACGTAACCGCCGTCGACAAACAAATGCTGTCCGGTGATGTGCTCCGCTTTGCCGGAAAGCAGAAACAAAACCGTCGAGGCAATCTCCTCCGCGGTGGTCATACGCTTGCCAAGGGGAATTTTGGAGATAATACGTTTCAGTTTTTCGTCAGGATCGGGAAAAGTCGCCAGCCACTGCTGATAAAGCGGGGTCATCACTTCTGCGGGGACGACTGCATTTACACGGATATTGTAGGGCAGCAACTCGACAGCCCATTCGCGCGTCAGAGCCAGTATTGCCCCCTTCGAGGAGGCGTAACCCGAGGTGTTTCCTTGCCCGGTGACGGCGGTTTTTGAGCTGATGTTTACGATTGCTCCGCGAGTGCGTTTTAGGGAGGGTAAAGCAAAATGCGCCATGTTGTAGTAATGAAGCAGATTTCGCTGCAATGACTCGATATATTTCTGCGGACTACCGCTTTCGAGGCCGACGCCATCATTCACTCCCGCGTTGTTTACGAGCGCATTCAGGCGGCCAAACGTTTTTACAGATTGCGCAACGGCCCTCGAACAATTCTCGGAATCGCTAAGGTCCACCGGAATGAAATGGCTTAGCGCGCCGGCGGCGTGCAATTCATCCTGCAGTTGGGCTCCGGCTTCCGCATCACGATCAACAATTACAGTGATGGCTCCTTCTTGTGCGGCGCCGCGCGCAATGGCTGCTCCAATCCCCTTTGCGCCGCCGGTGATGAGAACCACTTTTTCTTTTAGCTGCAAATCCATTTCGCGGCATCCTTAACGATGGCCTCAAACCATCCGGGTAAACCGGCGAGCTCACGCAGTCATCGTGTTCAGCGTCAAGTCATAGAAATGAATCGCATTCAGGCCGAAGATTTTGTCTTTTTCCGTCCGGGAGATGGGCTGCACGTAATCGGTAACTAGCTTTAAAACTTGTTGATACGTTGCTGCCAGAAGACATACCGGCCAATCGGAGCCAAAGATAAGGCGGTCACTGCCAAACGCATCAAACACTACGTCGAGATATCGGCGAAAGTCATTCGTATGCCAATTCTTCCAGTCTGCTTCCGTGACCAAACCAGACAGCTTGCAATAAACATTTGGATTTGAGGCCATCGCTTTCATACGTGCGGCCCACGGTTCCAGCTGCCCGCTCTTTACAGGAGGCTTGGCGAGATGATCGACCACGAAGCGCTGCTCCGGAAATTTTTCAACCATTTCAATCGCGGCCGATAATTGTTTGGGATAAATGAGGATGTCATAGGTGTAGCCAAATTGTTGCAGGCCGGCGATTCCCCGAAGAAACGATTCTGACAAAAGAAAGCGGTCATCCGGTTCGTCTTGCACGATGTGACGGAACCCGCAAAGTTTTGTGAACTTTGAGAAGTATTGCAATTGCTCGATTACGTTAGAGGCTTGGAGGTCGACCCAACCCACCACACCAGAAATCCTTCTGTCCTGTTGCGCCAATTCCAGGAGAAAGTTCGTTTCGTTTTCTGACTGGCCGGCCTGAACAGCTACGCAGGCATCTATCCCGCTGGCAAGCATTTCGGGGATGAAATGCTCCGGAAGGAAGTCGCACTTGAGGACAGACATCCTGCCATCGATCCAGGCGTCGCGGACCGGGTCGTACTTCCAGAAATGCTGGTGTGCGTCAATTCTCATGCGATCGATGCGAGACTCTGCCGCCCCCATGCTTATCCGCGAAGGGCGAAGAAACCGCCATCCAAGGGATAGTCCGTGCCAGTGACGAACGAGGCTTCATCGGTACACAGGTATAACGCCAGCCACGCAACCTCCTGCGGGTCGGCCATTCTTCCGATGGGCTGCGAGCGTCCCAAAACTTCCAGCATTTCCTTTTCGCGGCCGGGATAATTCTTGCGCACGAAGCCATCCACAAACGGCGTGTGGACGCGCGCCGGCGAAATGCAATTGCACCGGATGCCATCGGAAATGTAATCCTTGGCGACCGAGTACGTCATCGCCAGCACGGCTCCCTTGCTTGCGGAATATGCGAAGCGGTCAGCGAGTCCGGCGGAAGCCGCAATGGAGGCCATGTTCAGTATCACGCCCCCACGGTTCTGTTTCATGTGGCCGATGCAGGCACGCATGCAGTTGTAGACGCCTTTTACATTCACGTTGAATAGCGCGTCGAAGTCAGCTTCAGAGGTGTTTTCCAGCTTTGCAACTTGAGCGATGCCTGCGCTATTCACAAGAATGTGAATGCGATCCCGTTCAAACACGTGGTCAAATATTTTCTGTACACCCGCCTGGCTTGAAACATCGCAATGGTAGGCCAGCGCCTCGCCACCGGCAGAAATGATTTCGTTTGTGGTCTGTTCCACTTTAAGAAGGTCCACGTCCAGAAGATGGACACACGCGCCCTGGCTCGCGAATGTTTTGGCAATAGCGCGCCCAATCCCGTTGCCGGCGCCGGTAACTACAACGCCCTTGTGATCTAGCCGAAAATAATTGGAATTTCTGTCAGGCGCTTTCAGAGTGAGACCCCTCTTTTCCAGGGAATAAAATCGTCTTGGGCAAGGATCTCGGCCTTGGTTCTTATTTCACCGCTGGCAACCTGAATTACCCGGTCCAGGATGGTCGCGCCCATTTCTTCGATCGATGTATCGCCCGAAATTATCGCACCAGTGTCAATATCAATGATGTCTTGCATACGCCGCGACAAATCGGCATTGGTCGAGATCTTGATTACCGGTGCAATAGGATTGCCGGTGGGCGTACCGAGGCCGGTGGTAAAAAGAACTACATTCGCACCGGCTCCAACTTGCGCCGTAACGCATTCCACGTCATTGCCGGGCGTACAGAGAAGATTAAGTCCGGACATTTTTGAATACTCAGGATAGTCGAGGACGTCGGTTACCGGAGATGTGCCGCCCTTCTTCGCAGCCCCAGCGGACTTCATCGCATCGGTGATTAAGCCGTCGCGAATATTGCCCGGTGAAGGATTCATCTCAAAGCCGGACCGGACAGCTTTTGCGCGCGCAGCATAGTCGCGCATTAATTGAATGAAGCGGCCGGAAACTGTTTTATCGGAGCAGCGATTGATCAACTCTTGTTCAACGCCGCAAAGCTCCGGAAACTCAGCAAGGATTCCCCGCCCGCCTAATGCGACGAGAAGATCGGCCGCGTGACCAATGGCGGGATTAGCGGAAAGCCCGCTGAAGCCGTCAGAGCCGCCACACTTAAGGGCAACGGTCAAATGGGACAGCGGCGCGGGCTTGCGAACCGCCGTATTAGCCTCTACAACGCCAAGAAAGGTTTGACGTATGGCGTCGGAGAGCATCGCCGCTTCGGAGGCGCTTTTTTGCTGCTCGAACAGGAACAAGGGTTTGGCGAAATTTGGATCACGCCTCTGTATTTCCTGGCGCAGGATAGGGATCTGGGCATTCTGGCAACCCAGACTAAGAATTGTGGCGCCGGCAACGTTGGGATGATGAATGTACCCGGCGAGCAAAGAGCACAGATTGTTGGAATCCTCGCGAGTTCCCCCGCAGCCGCCTTCATGCGTCAGAAATTTAATTCCGTCAAGGTTGGAAAAAAGCTTCGGCTTAGCGCTATTCGTAGCGGGCGACCCGGCGAAAGAATAGTTCTGAATTTCGTCGGTGCGGCCCTCGCGATACAGGCGGGCCAGTTCGGCAACGTGCCTGCGGTAAATTTGAGGCGCACTGAATCCCAATTCTTCTTGAAAGGCTTGCTTCAGTACGTCAAGGTTCCGGTTCTCGCAGAAAACGAGCGGGATAACGAGCCAGTAATTTCGCGTACCCACCTGGCCATCCGCGCGGTGAAAACCGGAAAACGTGCGCTGTTTCCACTTCGCAACGTCAGGCGCCTGCCAACGGTAAGAATCGCCATTTTCGCGGAAGGATGCTGCTTCATGGCGCAGGTTGAGAGTTGTGATCAGTTCGCCTCGACGGATAGGTCTAACGGCCTTTCCCACAACCACTCCGTACATAAACACAGGATCCCCGGGTGCAAGATCCTGTGCCGCGAACTTATGTTTCGCGGGGACATCCGACACCAGTTCGTAGGCCTGGCTAGACCAGGAAAGCTGTTCGCCCCTTTTCAGATCTGTCAGAGCAATCAGGACGTTATCCTTAGAATCGAGTTGTAGTAATCGGGTATGCATCAAATTCTCTATCGCTTCCCGTGAGGAACTGTTTCAAAGCGGCTGACACAACATCTTCCGCTATTGGTGCTGGTGAAGGCAACCTCGTCATTCTATGCACGAACGCACTCGGCTGATATCGAACTAAAACGCGGGTGCGGCCCCACCGATTGCCTAGCGTTTCAAGGCGGCACGCCGAGGGCTCTCGCGGCAGTCTTTTTAGCACCGGCCCCGCGAAACGCTTAAAGCGTATAGCAATGTAGGCCCAACAATTCAAGATAAAAAATTGTCATTTCACGTTGTAAAATGATATAACGATCCACAATCTGGGACGGCATGCCTCGCGCCGCATCTCTTCTTGCCGGATGTGAAGTCTTATGGCGCAAGAGCATCGAGGGGAGAACGCATGATCCGAGCGCGTGAATCAAAATCGGCGCCAGTCGGCGTGGTAGCGAAGGTCTTAAGAATTCTGGAGGCTCTCGACGTCGCTTCTGACGGATTGCAGCTTAAGGATATCGCGCACCAAACTTCCATCAATAAAGCCACTGCTTACCGTTTTCTGGCGCACCTGGAGAATGAAGCTTATCTCTTCAGGGATGTTACCGGAGCCTACCTTATAGGTCCCAAGCTCGCTCGTTTAGGTTCGGGAAATTCCTATCACGCAACCCTCCGAAAGATCGGCCGCCCAGTCTTGCGAAACCTTTGGAAAGTCACCCAGGAAACTATAAATCTCGCGGTGCTGGATGGCCACGAGGTCCTTTATCTGGACGTCCTGGAGAGTCCGCATACGTTCCGTTTAGTCTCGCAGATTGGAGCGCGGCGTCCCGTACATTCCACCGCATTGGGGAAAGCGATCCTCGCGCAGTTGCCGCCCGAAGAAAAACAAGAATTATTTTCATCACTGAAGCTGGAGCGCTTTACGCCACACACATTAGCGAGTACTTCGCGGCTGAAGAAAGATCTTTTGAAAATCGGCCGTTGCGGCTACGCACTCGATGATCAAGAAGCAGGGCTGGGGTCGCGTTGCGTGGGGGCCGCGATTTTTGATGTGACTGGCCGAGTGGCCGGGGCCATCAGCGTGGCTGGACCGATCACGCGCATCGGCAGGGATAAAGTTGTCTCGATCTCTCGCGCGGTAATGGATGCGGCAAAAACGGTGTCCGTTCAACTCGGTTATCCCAAGGCCTAGGGCGATGGGCGCACCAGCAAATACTTAAATCATTTCCACTGAAAACTAAGGGCCGATAACGATGATCACTCGGCCAGGGCCATGAACACCCACCGTCAAGGTAAGTTCGATGTCCGCCGTCCTGCTAGGCCCGGTGACAAAACTGCAACTCGCAGCGCTCTTTAGTTTTTCGGAGTTTCTTCGGAAGAATTCGCCCATATTGGAAACCAAATCGCTTGGCTGAACAACGGCAATATGAACGGGAGGCAGAAGCCACGCGGCCCGCGATTTTCCTTTACCGGAAAGCATAGCGAGCGACCCGGTCTCCGCGATCGCACCGTCGCAGCCCGTTACTCCCACCTCTGCCGCGGCTTGTTCCGCAACTGCGTTCTTGCTCAAACAAAAATTATCCAAGTTCCGGCCTAAGTTGTAAGGAAGCAGCCCAGGATCCCAACAAAAAATTCTTCGGTTCAGCACCAAATTGGCCACTCGGCTGCACACGCCATCCGCTGATTCTTCCACAAATGTTTCGATTCCCAGCGCCGTCGCTTCTTTCTGGAAACGCTCGAGACACTGGAGCGTGGAGGCGTTTTGGAATTCCAGATTACCTAACTGGGATTCTGCACGGGGCAAAAGTGCAGTCCGCTCTCCCTGTCGCACACTGGCTAAAATCGTGTCGCGCGCATTACTCACTTCGCGCGCCTCCTCCCCTGCCACTGTTGCTGGAAAGTGCGTGCTGCGGGGGCTTTGAGGTCGCGCATTTTCGTCCATCCTCCTGCCAGGCCCGGAGCAGTTTTCAACCATCCGTTTTCGGCGCGCCGCCGAAGAATCCAGCCACCCACGGCGGCGAAAAACCGGTAAAGAGCTGGATTCCTCGCGAGGATAGCAAACGCGGCCATCGCGATTCGCATGTCCAGAGTGCTGCCCCCTTGTTCCACACTCGTCTTGCGCAGGCTCAGCAACATTCTGGGAATATCCAGCCGTACCGGACAGACCTCGCGGCAGGCTCCGCATAGTGAGCTGGCCCCGGGCAGTTCTTTCCATTCCTGTAAACCCTTCAAGCCGGGGGTCACAATGGAGCCGACGGGGCCCGAGTATGTGTCGCCGTACGCGTGGCCTCCGATGTTTTTATAAACGGGACAGACGTTCAGGCACGCACCGCAGCGAATACATCCCAGAATTTCGGCAGTTTCGCCCGCCAGTATATTGCTTCGACCATTGTCCAGAAGAATTACGTGGACTTCCTCGGGGCCGGATTCATCATCTTTTGCTTTCGGTCCGCGGACCAGCGTTGTGTACACCGACAACTTCTGTCCGGTCGCAGACCGCGCGAGAATTTTTAAGAAAAGATCCAGATGCTTGAGCGATGGTACAAGTTTTTCGATCCCCATCAGAACAACGTGGATTCGCGGCAGGGTCGTTACCATCCCTCCGTTCCCTTCGTTGGTAACCAAACAAATCGTTCCCGTTTCGACCACGCCGAAGTTCGCCCCGGTAATTCCCATATCCGCGCGAATGAATTCAGCGCGAAGTTTTTCACGCGCGTACCGCGCAAGCGTTTTGGGGTCGTCGCTAAACGGAACACCGATTCGCTGCTCCATCACTCGTCCAACGTCGCCGCGGCTCATATGAATGATGGGCGCGATAATATGGGAGGGTCGGCTCTTTGCGAGTTGCACAATGTATTCGCCCAGGTCGGTATCCACTACCTCCATACCCTCGCGTTCCAGCGTTTCGTTAAGGTGGGTCTCCTCGGTGACCATCGACTTCGACTTTACGATGTGCTTGACTCGCCCGTTTTTCGCAATCTCAACAATAATCCGGTTTGCCTGCGGACCATCTTCCGCCCAGTGAACTTGCGCCCCGTTAGATTGCAATGCGCGCTCGAATCGTTGCAGGTTTCCGCTCAAGTCACGCAGCACATCCATTTTGGCTTGCCGCGAGATGTCGCGAACCCGGTCAGAATCTTCCAGAGTGTGGAATGCGTTGTTGCGTCGAGCTCCAAGCTGAGCGGTGGCCCGGTCTAGAGCGATGCGTAGCCCCTTGTCGCCTATTGCGTCATTCACCCGCTCTTGAAAAGGCGAGCTCATGGCATCCCCTCGTCAAGCAACTGGGCCAAGTGCTGAGTCCTGATCGATGAGCCGCGACGATGAAGCCCTCCGGCAAGATGCAGCAGGCAACCCATGTCACAGCTAACTAATCTCTCGGCATTAGAAGCTTCGACAGCCGCTAATTTACGATTCATCATGCTGCCCGAAATTTCAGGGTTTTTTACCGAGAAGAGCCCGCCAAATCCGCAGCATTCCTCGGATTCGCGCAAATCGACGATCTGAACTCCGGATATCCCAAACAAAAGATCTCTCGGTTGTTGTTGCACACCTAACCCGCGCGACAAATGGCATGACGGGTGGTAAGCAACTTTTGCGCAAGCGCTCGCACCAATCCCCTTCACACCCAGCACATCCACCAGAAAGCTGCTGAACTCGTGGCAACGGCTTGCCACGGCGTGGGCTTTGGCCAACAATTTCTTGTCATCTTTAAAAAGAATCTCGTACTGATGGATCACCATGTCGGCACAGGAGCCGGACGGGATCACAATAGGTCCCACAGTCGCCTCAAGAACAGAAATCATGTGCCGGGCGACCTTCTTCGCGTCTGCCTGAAATCCCGCGTTATAAGCGGGTTGCCCGCAGCACGTCTGTTCGAGCGGGACCTCAACTTCAATCCCCAGCCGTTCCAGAACATTGACGACCGACATCCCGACTTCCGGAAAAATCTCATTGATCAGGCAGGTATGGAAAAGCTGAACTTTTCCAGGTAGCTTGCCGGAGCCGATATGAGGAGCATCCCCCGCTTTCATCCTCGCTCCACCACTTTCTGGCGCGATTCGCCGAGTGTGTCTATGCCCAGCTCCACCACGTCGCCTTTCTTCAAATACATTTGAGGCTTCATGCCGAAGCCAACCCCAGCGGGTGTGCCCGTACTGATTATGTCCCCGGGGAGGAGCGTCATGAACTGGCTGGTATAACTCACCAATGCGGCCACATTAAAAATCATGTTAGCGGTAGTGCCCTTTTGCCGTATCTCGCCGTTAACTTTCAGCCACATCCCCAAGTTGCCCGTATCCTTAAGCTCGTCTCGAGTAACCAAAAATGGGCCTAATGGAGCAAATGTATCCGAGCTCTTACCCTTCACCCACTGGCCTCCCCGCTCAAACTGAAAACTGCGCTCTGAATAATCGTTATGTAGAGCGTAACCGGCCACAAATTGCAGCGCCTCCTCGGTCGAGACATACGAGGCCTTTTGTTCGATCACAACTGCCAACTCCACTTCCCAATCTACTTTTGTTGCATTGCGGGGTATCACCAAAGGGTCATTGGGACCAACAAGGGCGCTCGTCGATTTAAAAAAGAGGACTGGTTCGGCTGGAAGTTCCATGCCACTTTCCGCCGCGTGATCACGAAAGTTGAGTCCGACACACACAATCTTGCTCGGCCGGCAAACTGGAGGTCCTAATCGAAGGGATGAAGAGACACGGGGCGCAGACGACGCATTGCGATCCAGCCATGCGCGCAGCTTCCCGAGTCCCTGGTTTTCAAAAAACCCCTCATCATAATCGGAGCCAAAACCAGAAGCATCTATCCTCGTGCCATCTTCCAGCAGCACGCCCGCCTTCTCTTTGTTCGGCTCGCCAAAACGGATCAGCTTCATGCCGCTGCGGCCTTGGCCGCGAGTCTGTAAACAAGTTCCAGCAGTCGTCGCGAGATAGAATCAATTTGTGAAACAAATTTCATTTCGGGTTCTCCTGAATTTAAGAAGAGTAACATTCACGGCCCTGGTCGGATAGGCCTTACCAGGTGTTTCGCCTATTGAAACGCTCTGTCATACCTTGACACCGCATCCCATCACTCGTAAAGTTCCACTATAGAGTTACGAATACGGGGTGGGAGCTAGGATGGGCTATTCGTCCATCGGAACTCAGCCAGATCCTAAAAATGACGGGATGGGATGCATTTCGCAGTGCGCATTTTACCCGCAAAGTCCGTCCGAGGATAAAGCCATGAAGCGGCTCAGCCTTTTAGTCGCCTTCTTTGTTTGTTCGACGGTAGCACACGCGCAAGGATTCGGAAGTATCGTTGGCAGAGTTACCGATCCTGTGGGCGCGGCTGTGGGCTCCGCAAAAATCAGTGTTACTCAGGAAGGCACCGGCCTGTCGCGCTCCGCAACATCTGACGCTGAAGGGTTATACGTGGTCCCCTCCTTGCCTCCCGCCTCCTATAGCATTGTCGTCGAGGCGCCTGGGTTTAGCGGTGCAAGACAAACTGGGGTGACGCTACTTGCTGATCAAAGCCTCACGGTAAATATGATCCTAAAGCTCGGCGCGACAACCGAAGTGGTAACGGTGACAGCCGGAGAAGTGCAAGTCGATACATCTACGTCAACCTTGAAACAAGTTATCGAACAGGAGCGCATCACCGAATTGCCTTTGAATGGCCGCAACGCCGCCGAGTTGACTCTGTTGGTGCCTGGCGCGGTAACCGCGCCCAGCGGGGGCGCGCAGCAAGGCAGCACCAAGACTTTTCCCGGCGCGGTCACCATTTCAATTAACGGCGCGCGGCAAAATCAGATCAGCTATCAGCTCGACGGAGGCAACAACGTCGACGAATACACCAACGTCAATCAGCCCTTCCCTTTCCCGGATGCGCTGCAGGAATTTAGCGTGCAGACGAGCAATTACAGCGCGGAATATGGCCAGAACGCCGGGGGCGTAGTCAACATCATCACCAAATCCGGCACTAACAGTTTCCACGGCGATGTTTTTGAGTTTGTTCGCAATGCGGTGTTCAATGCCAAGCCTTGGCAATCACTCACCGGGCGCGATCAGCTTAAGCGTAACCAATTCGGCGGCACCATCGGCGGGCCGGTTACCCGCGACCACACTTTCTTCTTTACCGGCTTTCAGGGCACCCGCATTCGCAATCTTCTGCAAGGAAGGTCGAGTACGGTGCCTAATTTGGCTGACAGGGCCACGGTTACCGATCCAGCGATTAAGAATTTGCTCGCCGCCATTCCCGTTGGAGACGCGAAGAATCAAGTCTCCTTCACCAGGCCGGATCATCAGGATTTTAACGAGGTTCTCGCCAAGGTTGATCACTCCTTCGGACAGAGTGACCGGCTTACCGGGCGTTATTTTTACGATCGCTTCAGCCGCAATGCTATCTTTGACCCCGCCAATTTACTGGTGTACTCCGATGGATCGACAATTGTTTCGCAAAACTATCTGATCCATGAATCGCATATCTTCCGGCCAACTTTGATCAATGACTTCCGATTCAGTTATTCACGGGATGCCGCTGGGCGCGGCCCCGGCAGCGGCGCCAAAAATGTGCAGGATTATGGAGTCAAAATCCCGTTCCAGCCGGTTCCCAAAGCGATTCAAGCCATCCGAGTCCAAGGTGCCTTCACAATCGGGGACAATCCTACGGCGAAATTTATCCGCAATAATTTTACTTGGAGCGATGACGTAAGCTGGGTGGCCGGGAAACATGACGTGCGGTTTGGCGGGGTAATTGAACGGAGCCGCGTGGATCTGGACAATCAGTTTTTCCAACCGGCGGAGTTTACTTTTGGCACGGCGGATAAATCCTTAAAGAATTTTTTAGCCGGAAGACTTGCCGATCTAAATAGCAATACTGCCGGATTCCGCCAGGGAAACGGTGAATTCAAGAATAATCGCGATACTTTTGCCGGCGCGTATATCCAGGACAGCTTTCGCGTCACTCCTCGGCTCACACTTAATCTCGGAATCCGCTATGAGCCAGTTCTACCGTGGCGCGAAACTAAGGGTCGCCAGGAGCAGTTTCGCCTCGCAGGTCTTCTGGCCGGTGTGCGATCGACACGCTTTCCCAACGCTCCCCCAGGCGTATATTTCCCCGGCGATCCGGGAGTCCCCGAGAATGGCACTGAGGCTAGCCTCAATAATTTCGCACCGCGAGCCGGTTTCGCCTATGACCTGCTTGGCGACGGCAAGACCAGCCTCCGCGGCGGAGCAGGTATTTTCTACGATACGCGTATCCCGGGCATCATCAACAATCGTTTCGCGGACGTAACGCCATTCAGCCCGCAGTTCATACTTAGCAGCGCCGGAGCGGCGAGAGCTAATGTGGCCGGAAGGGTCGGCACTTTTAGCGATCCATTCTGCACACTTCCGGGGACCCCGGCCCAGTCATCCAATGGTTGCGCTTCGTCGGCTCCGCTGTATTCGACCTTTTCAGCGGCGGCTCCGTTTGCACCCTTTAAGCCGCCGTCCAACATTACTTTCAGCCCCAATTTGCTGGTCCTGAGCTGGGATCCCTCGCGCAAATATCAAGCTCCTACTCTATATAACTGGAACCTGGCCATCGAGCATCAGCTACCCTCCCGCATTCTGATTCGCGCGGCATATGTGGGTTCCCACGGGACGCATCTGAAGGAATCGCTCAACTTGAACCCGGCACCTGTTGGAGGCGGCACCGGGCCTAGGCTTAACGTTATTGCTGGCCGAGGAGTTTTTGGCAGCGTCACGCAGAACGCACAAGATGTGAATTCGTCTTATCATTCCTTGCAGCTATCCGCTGAGCGGCGCATGTCTGGTAGGCTGACAATCCTTGGAAACTACACCTATTCGAAAAGCATAGATACTCTCCCGAACGGAGGCGGGGTTGCGGACATTGGTGCTGACACTCCTTCCGCACGCCCATGGGATGACCCCCTCCGGCACCAGTTCGATCGCGGCCCTTCCGAATTCGACCACACCCATCGCTTTGTGGGCTCGTACGTTTGGCAAATTCCTACCCTTGCGAACTCTAATGGTTTCGTGCGTGCCGTGCTGGGTGGCTGGCAGTTTAGTGGACTCGTATCCGCGCAAACGGGTCGGCCGCTCACGATTGTGTCAGGCAAGAATAATTCCGGCACGGGAATAGGACAAGATAGAGCGGTCCTGGTAGGTTCTCCTTATGGGCCCGGGGCTTGCGCGCTGAGCACCAAGCCTTGCAAGGATCGGCTGCAGCGAGCTTCATTTACCGCAAATCCGAGCGGGACATTCGGTAATATCGGAAAAGGAAGCTTGCGGTTCCCAGGCTTTTATAGCTGGGATATGGGGCTTTCCAAGAATTTGTCGATTACGGAACGTTGGAAGTTGCAGTTTCGAGCCGAGTTTTTTAACGTATTCAACCGCGTAAACTTTGACGAAAGCAGTATTGGTAACTTCCAAAATTTTAGTGCAAACGATTTCGGACGCCTTCAAACCGCCACCGATCCCCGAATCGGCCAGCTGGCGCTTAAGATAATCTTCTAACTCAGGCATGCGCAAGCGTAAGGGTTTCGCGGCGAGTCGCGCAGCAGGCAAATAGATCGGCAATGCCGCGGCGCAGTCACAGGGCAAGGGAGAAATCATTTATGTCCAAGAAGCGAACATCGCGGCCAGGTTTCCGCAAAGTGGCCGGAGCGGCTGTAAGGAAAGCATAAGCAGCCATGCTCAAGAATGGATTGCACACATTCCTGGCCGCCGCTATAGCCCTTGTGACCCTATCAGTTTTAACGGCGGCAATCCCCGGAAAGCCCAACGGACCTCGGATACGCATTGTACCGAACGATGCCGCACATCGCGTCGATGTGCTTATCGACGATCAGCCCTTCACCTCCTACATTTGGCCCGATACGCTTAAGAAGCCCACGCTCTATCCTTTGCGCACCGCTAAGGGCACGGTCGTCACCCGCGGATTCCCTCTCGAGCCTCGCCCAGGCGAGCGTGTGGATCATCCTCATCACGCGGGGCTCTGGTTTAACTACGGTAACGTGAATGGTGTGGATTTCTGGAACAATTCGGACGCTATTAAACCGGAAGATCGCGGCAAGATGGGAACCATCCGCCACCGCGCTATCGCCTCCGTCAAAAATGGATCGAATCAGGGCGAGCTTACGACCGAGATGGACTGGCTCATGCCCGACGGCAAACTGATTTTGCGCGAACATACCCGCTTCATTTTTCGAGGCGGGGCCGGCTTTCGCAGCGTGGATCGCATCACCACTTTGCACGCTTTGAATGAAAAAGTGATCTTCGCTGACGACAAAGAAGGTGTGTTCGGCATGCGAGTTGCGCGGGCGCTTGAAATCCCTTCCAATAAACCGGAAGTCTTCACCGACGCAAGTGGCCGGCCAACATCGGTCGCCAAGTTGGATAACGCCGGCGTAAATGGCACCTATTTGACGAGTGAAGGAAAGAAGGGCGACGAGGCCTGGGGCACGCGGGGACGCTGGTGCACACTCAGTGGCAATCTCGACGGCGAGCCCGTTACCATTGCCATCCTCGACTATCCGAAGAATCCTGGGTTTCCCACCTATTGGCACGCTCGCGGATACGGCTTATTCGCCGCAAATCCCTTCGGCCGGAAAATTTTCACAAATGGCAAAGAGCCACCGATGAACTTCACTTTGCAATCGAATAAAAGCGTTACGTTCCATTATCGCGTGCTGATTCTTTCCGAAATCGCATCGGCAGCTCAAGCCGAGGAAGCCTACAAGCGATTCGTCGCGGATTATAAGTGAACTAACCGCTGACAGATTTTCTGGTTGATCATCGCTCTCGATGGGAAGTTCGGCCCGCAGAAATCTAAGATTTTCTGTTTTTGCCGCGATCGTTGGAGTGAAACACGTTTTGCAACGCGGGGTATAGCTGACGGTAGGCGCTGTACCTCTCATTCATAAAATCCACGCAATCTTTCTTCGGCTCGATAGTCTGGGACACGCGCACAGCCGCATCGCAAGCGGCATCGACCGTCGGCCAGACAGGGCCGACTCCCGCAAGCAGTGCCGCTCCATATGCCGCCCCTTCCTCGGAAATCAAAACTTCTACTGCCTGCCCGTAAACATCGGCTTGAATCTGCCGCCACAGTTGCGATCGAGCGCCGCCTCCCCCGAGTCGAATCTGCTTCACCGGCACCTTCATCTCGCCGAATATCGTGAACGTATCACGCAAGCTGAAAGCGACTCCTTCTAGGATTGCTCGTATAACTTCCGCACGGCCGTGATTCGCGGCCAATCCAACCAACGCAGCGCGTGCTTCCGGGTCCAGGTGCGGAGTCCGCTCGCCCATTAGGTACGGCAGCCACAACACGCCATCGGCGCCCGGAGCCACGGCGGCGGCTTCCTCGCAAAGGGATTCGTAAGCACCGCGGCCATGCTCCCCAGTAGCGCCAAAGCTATCGCGAAACCATCGCAGCGAAAGTCCTGCCGCTTGTGTGACGCCCATCACGTGCCATCGTTCGGGAATCGCATGGCAAAATGTATGCAATCGACCTGCAGGATCCAGCGCTGGCCGATCGGTCGCTGCAAATACCACTCCTGACGTGCCAATCGTGGCGCTCACGCTTCCCGGCCGAACGATTCCCATTCCGACGGCGCCAGCCGCCTGATCTCCAGCGCCTGCCACGACCGGTGTTCCTGGGCGCAGTCCGGTCGCCGCGGCCCCTTCCGCCGATATTTTTCCGCAAATTTCCGGCGACTCATACAGCGTGGGCAGACATGTATCGTCGATTCCCGTCGCGGACAGCACTTCTTTCGACCAGCGGCGCCGCGCCACATCCAGCATCAGTGTCCCCGAGGCTTCGGCCACGTCGGTAGCACGCTCCCCTGTAAGCCGAAAGCGAACGTAATCTTTCGGCAGCAGCAAATGCCGGAAGCGCCTCCAAACCGCGGGTTCGTTGTCACGCACCCAAAGCAGCTTTGTCAGGGTGAAGTTCGTTAACGCGGGATTGCAAGTAAGCTCGATTAAACGCCTGGCTCCCACCAAATCAGAAATTTCATCGCATTGCTTCGCAGTTCGTTGGTCGCACCAGATCAGGGCTGGGCGCAGCACCACATTCGATGCATCGAGAAGCACGGCTCCGTGCATTTGGCCGGAAAGTCCAATGCAACTGACTTCTCCTGCGGATTTCCCGCTCTTAGCAAGTACGCTATGAACAGCATCGTTGCACGCGCGCCACCAGTCGTGCGGATCTTGCTCCGCCCATCCGGTGTGCGGCGATACAAAAGGAGCGTGCTCTGCGGTAGCAGTCCCGGCAATCGCGCCCTGCTCATCCACGAGCACAGCGCGAGTTCCGCCCGTGCCAACATCAATTCCTAGTAGTGTGATGGTTCGTCCCTTCCGCCGATTCCGGGTGAAATCCTTCTCCCTGACCTCTGTGCTGATTTTTATTTTCCCCTTTACTCTCTTACTTCAGCAGTCGAAGTAGGGGACGCGCTCTACTTGGTCAAAAATTTGTAAATTGTCTCCGAGTGATACTTGGCACCAGGCTTCAGAACGGTGGAAGGAAATTTGGGATGATTCGGCGAGTCCGGAAAATGTTGTGTCTCGAGGCAGAAACCCGCGCGCAACGGATATGCCTTGCCGCTCTTTCCATGAACCGTGCCATCCAGGAAGTTGCCGCTATAAAATTGAATCCCCGGCTCAGTGGTCCAGACCTCGAATGCGCGGCCGCTGTTGGGCTCATAAGCCGTGGCGGCCAGCGTTAATCCTTGTTTCGCGCCAGCGTCAATCACCCAGTTGTGGTCGTAGCCTTTACCAAGCTTCAGCTGCTCGTCTTCCTGATTGATGCGCTCGCCGATCGCTGTGCCCTTCAGAAAATCAAATGGGCTGCCTTTCACAGCGCCCAGTTCCCCGGTGGGAATCAAACCCGCATCCACGGGCGTAAAGCGGCTGGCCTTCAACATGAGCTGGTGTTCAAGAATTGTATCTGCCTCGCCCAAATTGAAATAAGTATGGTTGGTAAGGTTCACGACGGTATCTTTGTCGGTGGTCGCGGAATAATTGATCTTCAATTCGTTTTGCTCAGTGAGTGTGAAGTTTACCTGCACCGACAATTTCCCTGGATATCCTTCCTCTCCGTCTTTGCTCAGGTACCGTAGACGAATCGATGCCGGTCCGCTAGAAGAACTCTTCTCTGCAGTCCACAAGACTTTATTGAATCCTTTGAGACCCCCGTGCAGGTGATTTTCGCCATTATTGCGGGCCAAAGTATATTTCTTGGAGTGGAGGCTAAATTCCCCATGAGCAATGCGATTGCCGTAGCGCCCGATGGTCGCGCCGAAGTACGATTTATCGGCTTCATACCCTTCGAGTGAATCATAGCCCAGTGTGATGTCGCTTCTTTTGCCGTTACGATCAGGCACCTTAATGCCAACCACCGTTGCTCCGTACGTGGTAACGCTCACTTCCATTCCATGCGTGTTCGACAGAATGTAAAGATCGGCCATCTTTCCATCTGCTGTTGTTCCGAACGCCACTTTTCTTATGTTTTTCATGTTCCCCGCTTCTTCAGACCGCGCACTTAAACAACCAAACAGTAAAACGAGCAACGCCGTTGCCGTGCCGATCCTTGGATTCATCTTAGCTCCTCATATTCAGAATTCCGTGGCGCATTGCCTCTGCGCCATCCCGCATTCTCGCGCTCGCATTCAATTGGACCGCGAGGATTGCTCTTTCGAGATTTGCATGAGCGCAGGCAGTACGTCCCCAAAATTCCAATCCTCGCCGCACGTGCCAAAACCAAAATACACCCTGCGGAACATCGCGTACAGCCGATCGTACACGCCCTGCTCGTGGGGCTGTGGGGTGAACACCACATGCGATGGGCAGATCTCGCGCTGCGCCGCTTCAATCGTCGGGAAAGTTCCTGCCGCCAAGAAAGCAAATATCGCCGATCCCAGACTGGTAATCTTCTGGCTTGGCACCAGCACTGCTCTCCCCAAAACGTTCGCGTAAATCTGATTCAAAACCGGATTGCTCGGCGGAATCCCTCCCGCATTGATGATCCGCTCCATACTCGCGCCATGCTCGGCCATTCGATCGAGAATGATTCTCGTGTGCATGGCCGTGCCTTCCATAGCGGCAAATAATTCGTCTTGAGGCGAGTGATGCAGGTTCCATCCCAACGTCATTCCGCCGAGATTAGGGTTTACCAGAATCGTCCTGTCGCCATTGTCCCAGGTCATCCGCAACAACCCCGTCTGCCCGGCGCGATAAGATCCCAGCCCTCGGCTCAATTCCGTTATCGAGGTATTCGCGCGCCGCGCGATTGCGCTGAAAATATCTCCCGTTGCGGAAAGCCCGGCTTCGATACCCGTAAAATCGGGATGCACGCTTCCCTTCACTACACCACACACGCCGGGAACCAGTTTGGTTTGCCGCGAAATTCCGATGATGCAAGTCGAGGTTCCGATAACGTTGACCAAATCCTTCTCTCGCGCTCCCGCTCCGATGGCATCCCAATGCGCATCAAACGCTCCCACGGGAATCGGTATGCCTGCTCGAAGCCCGAGCTCATTGGCCCATCGTTCGCATAATGTTCCGGCAATTTTCTCCGATGTTTCGTACCGTCCATTCAATTTCGCGCGCACCCCGGCGAAGAGCGGATCCACTTGCGCAAGAAATTCTTCGGAAGGCAGCCCGCCAAAATCCGGGTGCCACAGCCATTTGTGCCCCATCGCGCAAATGCTGCGCTTTACTTGCTGGGGTTCGGTGATGCCGCAGAGCGTCGCGGCCACCATATCGCAATGCTCGAAGGCGCTCGCCAACTGGCCGCGCTTCGCAGGATTGTGGCGCAGCCAGTGAAGCAACTTTGCGAATCCCCACTCCGAGGAGTAGGTCCCGCCGCACCATTCGATTGCTGGAAGCTTTTTCCGGTGCGCCGCCTCGGTTATTTCTGCGGCTTCCGCTTTAGCCCGGTGGTCACACCACAAATAATAGTCGTCGAGTGGAACCATACCGGCGCCGACCGGGACAACCGATGAGCCAGTGGTATCGAGCGCGATCGCCTCAACCGCATCGCCTGCAACACCTGCTGCCCGAAGCGCCTGCCGCGCGGCGTCAACCAGCCCCCGCATGTGGTCGTCATGCGATTGCGTCGCAAGCTCTGGATCTTCCCGTTTGCGATGCAGGGGATATTCGCTAATTGCGGATCCCAGCACTTTGCGTTCGCTGTCAACCACGGTGACGCGTACGCTTAACGTGCCAAAATCCACTCCGCACACTATCGCCATTCGAATTCGCGCCCCGCAATGCTAACTCCCGTGCGCATACGTTTCCCACCCAAGATAACGTGTCGCAGCTTCATGCAGAACCGGCGCTACCACCGAGAAATTCGCCGCAACATGGTGTTCGTAACCGTTTTCACAAATGTAATGAAGCAGTTTCTGAAGCTCCGGAATTTCCACCACCCCGGCCCCGCCGAAAGTTTCCAGCGGATCATCCGTAAATTTGCCGCCTCCGACGTATCCGCGGATTTTCCCGGTTAAATCGTTGGTCGAAAATCGCGCGTAGCTCATTGGACCGGACTTCACGCGTCCCACGCAGGTGCCAAAAGTATTTTCCTTCCCAACCGTTCCGGCGATAATTGCCTGAAAATCCATCTGCACGGAATTGAAAAAATGTTTCGGTAGGTTGCTGCAGTGGAAGCACACTGCTTTGTTCGGGTTGCTGCCGTAGTTGTTGTTCCAATCCAGCAGCGCGCTGGGTGTTTCCGAAGCAAGCTGTAGAGCGTGCATGCTCAGCACCCCGCAGACATCCACCTCGCACGCGCTCGAGAGCAGCGAGTCGCTCATCATACTCATTACCGTGCACGGCACTACTCCCAGGTTCTCTTCGAGAGAAGTCCAGCACTGCACTGCGCTCACCTGCACGTCAGCGGCTTTCATCCAATCATCAACCACCGCGCCCAGCTTGGCCATCTTTATCAGCGCCGCCCGCGGAATTCCCGCCGTCGTCACATACCGCTCGATGGACTTTAGCTTTTGCACCGCATGTTCGTCGTCATCCTTCATTCGGCTGATCCGCCCGATCACTTCCGAGAGATCCAGGGTTTCCACCGAAATTCCATTAGCCTCGAGAATTTTTTCGCTGTAACGCACCGTATTAAAAGCCGCGGGGCGCGCGCCAATGGCGCCAATTCGCAGGTTTCGCAGCCCCTTCACCACCCGGCAGACACCCGCGAAATTCTCCAGATCTTTTTGAAACTCTTCCGAATCGGGCGCAACCGTGTGCAAAGTTGTAAGCGAATAGGGAATGCCGTACTGCTTGAGGTTGTTGCATGCGGACATTTTTCCGCAGAAGCTGTCGCGCCGGTGTGTAATCTCCATCTTCGCCGGAATATCGGGCGTGGCCTGCACAAGCACCGGCACACCGAGGTTCGCCAGACGGAGGGTGTCGGCAATCGCGCGCTCGTCTCCGAAATTTGGCAGCGTCACGATCACGCCATCGATGCCGTTGCCCCGCGAACGAAACAGCTCCGCACAACGCTTCGCTTCCTCGTGTGTTTCCACCGCGCCATGTTTGCTCTCTTCGGGCCCCAGTGCGGCCACATCCATCCCGGCTTTATTCAGTGCCTTGATCATTTCGTCGCGGCCCGATTTCGCCAGGTGGTCGGGAAAAAATCCGCGATTCCCCACAATCAAACCCATGGTCATTTTTTTAGGCTGTTTCATGAGCTTTTTCCTCGATCAACGGCCAATCTTCAGGATCGCGCGCGGCCAGGTATAAAGAAGTAGCAGTACATTACTCCCAGCAGCAGTAGCACGGCGCCCCACCAAATATTTGCGTGCAACTCGAAAAGCACGACGGGATTCTGCGGTGGATGCAGAAATTCATAAATTCCGGCGCCCAGAATGAGCAGGCCGTTCCCCAGTAAAGAAATACCGATGAAAAACCAGATTGAGATGGATTCGTCGCGTCGCATCGTCTTCACCAGAAACCACTAAGGATCACCAGAAAATAATATTCAATACCGCAAACCCAACCGCTACAACGCCCGCCCAAAATATCGGCCGCTGATAAAAAGGTACTTGCGCTTCCGAGGGAATCCCGGTAACGCCATAAACAAGGCCCTGCAATTCTGTCTCAGGTCTCGGAGTGGTTACCATACTAACCACCACCGTCACCACGACGCAAACGATCCACGACCACAGCGCCCGGTACATATTCTCCGCCATGTCCCGCGCATGCGTTGAAAGCGCAACGTAGGCCAGCGCCGCCGGGTTCAGCTTAACCCACATCCACATTCCAACCGACGACGCCGTACCCGCAAGCAATCCCCAGAACCCTCCCGCAGGCGTTGCTCTTTTCCAGAGCATGCCTAATATCACGGTGCCGAAAAGTGGGGCAATGAAAAAACTAAATAGCGCCTGCACGTAATCCATAATGCTGAGAAACTGCATGACTAGATACGCCGTGCCCACACTGATCAATACGCCTACAACAGTGGACCATCGTCCCATGCGCACATATTGCTTATCGGTCGCTTTTTTATTGATCAGCGCGCCATAGATGTCGTAGGTCCAAACGGTTGAAAACGCGCTCACGTTTCCAGCCATGCCGGACATGAACCCGGCCATCAACGCCGTAATTCCCAGTCCTAATAGACCTGGCCCGCAATAACGCGCCAGCATCAATGGGAGTACTTCATTGTAGCTGTGGCCTCCGCTCGCGACAGCCAAGCTTTCTCCCGTCAGTTTTACGGGAAGAACCGCGATGGCCAGAAGACCGGGCAGAATCACGATAAAAGGCACAAACATTTTAAACGCTGCCCCGATAATGGGCGCCATTTTTGCTGCGCGCAGGTCTTTTGCGGTCAAAACTCGCTGTACCACAAGAAAATCCGTCGTCCAGTAACCAAAAGAAATTACGGCCCCCAATCCAAAAACAATTCCCGTCCAGTGAATCCCCATCGGGTTGTTGCTGAAGGACCCCAGCGTTCCCCACAAATGCGTATACTCAGCGGAAGCATTGTGCGCAATTTGCGCCTTCAGATTATTCCAGCCTCCCGCTTCGATCAGTCCGAGGACGGGAATCAGCAGCGCCCCAGCCCAAATCAAAATAAATTGCAGAACCTCATTGAAAATCGCCGAGCGCAGGCCGCCCAGCGTCACGTAAATCGCCACCGTGATCGAAGAGATCCAAATGCTGAAATTAATATTCCAGCCCAACACTACTTTCATTACCAGCGCCATAGAATAAATATTGATCCCGCTCATCAATACGGTCATCAGCGCAAACGATACCGCCGATAGCGTCCGGCTCGATTCGCCAAAGCGAAGCTTCAGATATCCGGGGACCGAGTGGGTTTTGGAAATGTAATAAAACGGCATCATGACGATGCCCAAAAACAACATCGCCGGAATGGCGCCGATCCAATACCAATGCGCTGCGAGAATTCCATATTGATAGGACGCCGCGGCCCATCCCATCAGCTCGAGTGACCCAAGGTTCGCGGACAAAAAACTCAACCCGGCAATCCACGCGGTCATCTCGCGGCCGGCCATGAAATAATCTTCGCTCGTGTTGGCGCGTCTCTTTAGGTAAAAGCCAATCGCCAGCACCAGTCCAAAATAAAAAATAATGATCGCTAGATCGACTGGCGAGAGATGTACGAGACGCTGTGTTTGTAACAAAGCGAAAAATGGATTCATTTGTGAGTTGCATCCTGCCCGTAATAGCGGTCTCGTCCATGCTTGCGGAGAAAATGCTTATCGTGAAGAAATCCCGGAATGGGGTCCACGGTATGCGAAAGCGCCACGGTGTAATACGCCATCCGGGCCACTGCTTCGAGTATCACGGAATTTGCTGCGGCACTCGCTGGATCCGGGCCCCAGCAAAATGAACCGTGGCTTCGCACCAGCACGGCGGGAATTCGCGCGGAATCTAAATTCTCGAATGCGCGCACGATGGCGTGACCGGTATTTTTTTCGTATTCCGAAGCGACTTCCGCCGAGTCGAGGATATCGGTTACCGGAATCGAGCCATGAAAGGAATCCGCATGCGTGGTTCCCAAGCACGGAATCGCCCTTCCCGCTTGCGCCCACGCCGTTGCAAATTCAGAGTGGGTGTGGCTCACACCTCCGATTGCCGGGAATGCGCGATAAAGAGCCAAGTGCGTGGGAAGGTCGGACGAAGGCCGAAGATTGCCGTCTACGATCGACCCATCAAGATCAGCGATAACCAGGTCTGAAACCTTCATCTGCTCGTACGGTACGCCGCTTGGTTTGATAACCACAAGCCCGTCGCTGCGGGAAATGCCGCTGGCATTTCCAAACGTATAGAGAGTCAGTCCCCGGCGGACCAATTCGAGATTCGCCTCGAGCACTTCTTCCCGCAAACGTTCCAGCCGCATAGCCTTACTTTCCATTTCTTAGCGAGCGTTTGGGTAACCGGTTTCTGCCAGTTTAAAAATTTCCGGCCAAGCTTACTTTTGTCTTCCCAAGTTCACAGACCATAGGCCAGCGCCTTTCCGCTGTCAAGCCCAGATCGGGTCTCGAACTCAAGCAGCGACCAATTTGAAGTAGAATGCAGGCGATGACGCAGCAAAAGGAAACTCATGAAAGCGCTGAGACGGTTTTTTGCGTCGCAATTGTGGATTTGGGTTTCTCTTTCCATCGCGGCTGTCCTTTTCGTGTGCTGTGCTCACGTATATGCGCAAACAAATAGCGATGAAATTCTGCTTTGGCCCAAAGGAGCTCCCGGCGCGTTGGGTGAGCGTGTCGAGGACAAGCCTAGCATCACGCCTTATCTCTCAACTGCGGTGAAGCCAACCGGAGCGGCTATCATCGTTTGCCCGGGCGGTGGTTATGCCCATCTCGCAAGCCACGAAGGCGCCCCAGTTGCCGAGTGGTTGAACTCTCTCGGCATAAAGAGCTTTGTTCTGAAGTATCGCTTAGGATCGAACGGCTATCATCATCCGGCGATGCTGCAAGATGTTCAGCGAGCGGTTCGCTATGTCCGCAGCCATGCCGCGGAATTTGGCATCGATACAAATCGCATTGGAGTTCTCGGATTCTCAGCGGGCGGACACGTTGCATCCTCAGCGGGAACGCACTTTGATTCGGGAAACCAATCCTCGAACGATGGGATCGAGCGCGTCTCGTCGCGACCGGACTTAATGGTTTTAATTTACCCTGTCATCACCATGGGCAAATTGGGACATGCTGGTTCCCGCGAACGTCTTCTTGGCAAAGAACCTTCGGCGGAAATGATCGAACTCATGTCCAACGAAAAACAAGTGACGAAGGACACTTCGCCGGCGTTCCTAGTGCATACAGGGAACGACGGCACGGTTCCAGTTGAAAATAGCCTGATGTTTGCCGATAGCCTGCGCAAAGCCGGCGTGGGCCTAGAGTTGCACATTTTTGAAAAAGGACCGAAACATGGATTTGGTTTAGGCGCGTCCGACACTATCGTAAGCATCTGGCCCAAGTTATGCGAACAATGGCTGCGGCAGCATGGTTTCTGACCGTCAGAACAGATCCAACGCGAGGCACCGAGGAACAAAATGTTTTCGTCGAAACACAACTTCACGATGCGAGCAAGAAGTTTTTCATTTTTCATCGTTATAGGATAACGAGTTTTCCTCATTCCATTTTTCTTCCCCGTTGACAACACGGTGCTCTGCGCTAGAATAGCCGCTTCTTTTCGGGGACTACGTCATCCGTGGCTTCAGCACCGACTAATAGCGTCGTTTGGCAAACCAATTTCGCGGGAATCCCACCGGCATCCCGCGGAAAGGTCCGCGATCTCTACGAGATAGGCGATCGCCTGCTTCTCGTGGCCACCGACCGCCTCTCGGCGTTCGACGTGGTGCTCCCCACGCCAATCCCTGATAAGGGTTGCGTGCTCACGCAACTCTCTTTGTTCTGGTTTGACAAGCTTCATGGCGTCATCCCCAATCACGTTTTGAGCGCGAAGGATTTTCCTCCGCCGTTCGATGCCTTCACGAATGAGCTGCGCGGACGCGCCATGCTGGTGCGTCGGACGAAACCATTGCCAATTGAATGCGTGGTTCGCGGCTACCTTTCCGGCTCCGGCTGGAAAGATTATCGCGCCACGGGGAGGGTCTGCGGCATTCCGCTGCCCTCGGGACTGCGCGAATCCGACCGGCTGCCTGAGCCTATCTTTACTCCGGCAACTAAGGCGACGACCGGCCACGACGAAAATATCACGTTCGACCAGGCCGCGGAGCTCGTGGGCCGCGAGCTGTGCGAGCGCGTTCGCACGATCAGCCTCGACATTTACAATCGCGCCACAGGTTACGCCGAGCCACGCGGCATTATCCTGGCTGACACGAAATTCGAATTCGGCCTCATTGGCAAGGAGCTCATCTGGATTGACGAGGCGCTGACGCCCGACTCGTCCCGTTTCTGGCCGGCGCAAGGCTACCAGCCGGGCCAAGCGCAGCATTCCTTCGACAAACAATTTGTTCGCGACTATCTCGAGCGCATCGCCTGGAACAAGCAGCCGCCTGGACCGGAATTGCCGCCCGACGTGGTCGCAGCGACTCGAGCGAAATATCGCGAAGCATACCGCCTCTTAGCGGGCCGCGAGCTCGATTAACCTTTTTTTTCTGATCGACACAGGCCAGCCGCAGAACGACAACTTTCGTGGCGGAGCGTGCGACGGTGAAAGATCAACTCGAATCCCTGATCAGCCAAATGGTGGAGCACGGCATTCTTTTCGATGAAGCCGTCACGGAATTCGAGAAAAAATTCATCAAACGCGTTCTTGATCGAAACAATGGGAACCAGTCGCGAGCGGCCCGCGTCCTCGGGATCCACCGGAATACCCTGAGCCGGAAAATTGGGCAATACAAGCTGGAGAACCGTCAGCGCCCCCGTTAAGCTGGAAGCTTCCAGGGTTGTAGTTGAGCGTAGCCGCCCCCCCACCCCCTATTTTTATATCAGTATGATTCTAAAAGGTTTTAAGTCCTTTGTTTTGGAACAGTGTGATTTCAAACGAGTTGCAAGCGGATTTCCTGTAACAGTGGAATCTAAAGGAGTTAGAGCGGAACAGAGGCTGCGGCAAGAGGGCTCACTCGATGCTGAGGTAGTGCTCATCGTTTCACTTTAAAAAGGTATATTACCATATAATTAAGTAGATGTCAAGGCGATTTAAGTGGGGTAATACTGCCGGGCAGTCGCACGATCTTGTTATACTCACGGTGCTACGGGCGCGTCTATGGGTCTTGGTTGGTTGGACTGAGGGTACGGATTTGGGCAGAAGTGCCTGAAGTCGCAGGCTGCGCATGTTTCTGCATCCCCGCACGGATTCCAGTGTCCGCTAATTGTACCGGAAGACGCTTCGGAGCCAACGCACTGCTCAATTTGTAGCACGACTTGGTCGAAATGATTAGTGGCGTTTACCTGGCTCATCGAGGTCACTGGAACGACGCGAATGGCTCTACGCATTCTGAATTCGTAGGAGAAGTTGGGTATAGCCATCCCGGCACGCCATAGACTGAGTAAATAAGCATCTTGGCTACCACGCACGGGTATTTCGTCGGTGGTAGATAGCTGCATTTCCCGCTTGAGTTCTGAAAGATCGTCATTAACGGGTACAAGCTCATTTACGTAAATCAGGACGCCAGCTGCCACCGGAAGCGAGTTGGGCTGCCTCATTCTCAGCCAAGCATATGTCTGCAACTGCCACTCGCCCTGGTCCCAAAATGGATGACTTCTGGCAGGCCTGCGAGAGCCTTTGTAGTCGACTATTACCTCGAAGTGGGAGGGCAGTTCCGGGCAAACTCTCACGATAGCATCTCGGATTGCGTTGCCCGACGATACTCTGTTCAATTGCAAATCTGTTAGTACATCGATGATTCCATGCAGTTCGTAACGGTCTGCTCTTAGGTGAGCCGGCCCGGTGCCTGCTGTACGCGGGATCGTGCGTGTACCGATAACCCTTTCCTCAGCTGAGGCCACCAAAGGAAAAAGGTGTGGGGCTATTTCGTTAATTGCGGCTTCTGCGCGCCGGTAGGCGGACTGTCTCGCCGCTCTGCTTCGTGGGATCTTCCCTTGGGAACGGAGGGTAGCCTCGACTACATCGCCCAGAGATCCTATGTCATGCGGGGCACGCTGAGCTGGAGGCGAACTCAAGAAATCCGTCGGGTTACACGGCCACGGGAAGGATGGAGCCGACGAAGTTGCTGACCACAGACGATACGCCGCCTCCATCACTCCATGGATAAATTCGCCAAACCAGAGTTGTACCGGGCGAGACGGTGGCAAGGAACTACCACTGTGATATCTGTACTGAAGCCCGCAACGCAGAAAGGAGATCAAATCCCCAGTCAGGCTATAGTTCGGAACTACTTCTTGGTCTCTTTTTCGTTCCAGTTCCATTAGATCAACGCCAAGGGATGATTGTTGACCATAACGGGCGGTCGGCCCGACACTGGGTTTCGCCAAACCCACGTTCCGTCAGTTCTCCATCCCGTCGCAACGTGCTGGATCGATGTATTGTAACGAAGACAACGGTCAACTCCAACGACCATCAAGAGCGACTGAGGTCGACTGTATGCTACATAATACAGGCGGATGAGGTCGTCAAAAGTTCGATCCAGAGCAGCTCTAGCCATGCGAAGCGGACCGATGGCACAGTAGGGAGCAAGGTCATCCTCAAGAACTTGAGTCGACGAAGGCCGTTCAGGAAATCGCCTGAACTTCTGAGTGCGATGGTTTCTTTGTAGTCTGAAGCAACATCAACAATTACGAGCGGGAATTCCAATCCCTTCGCTTGATGGATAGTCATGATTGGCAATCGGTTGCGAGGTACGTGGGGCATGATTTCTTCATCTATTTCAACGCTGTCTTCGCAGAGCGGGACCAGAATATCCATAATCGCTCGCAAAACACTCCTGTCATTGTGTGCGATTCTCGAGGGATTCTCGGTATGAATTATTGTCGAACGGTACGTAGAAAAAGTTCCGGCCTGTGCAATACAGCGTGCAACCGCTTCCAAGTAGACCTGTCCCTCGGGGTCATGCTGGAAAAATGGCATCCATGTTACCAACTTGTAGGACAGCTCGAGGATGGGCCACTCTTCAGGCCATTTCTCAGCCGATCCAGTTTGATTCGTGCGAGTCTGCCATCCAAGGACGAAATCGGCGAGGGTTCTATGCAAATTTGGTACGGGATTGGTTGCGATAAAGTTGCGTGCGGCCTGCCTCCAAACGGGTAGATAATGCCTCGGATCTCGTCTCAGAGTCGCAGCTGTTTGCTGGGTTCCTCCTGGATTTGCAGTTGTCGGCGGGTCAATGCATTCCAGTACCAGACCGAGAAGAATCTGAACCTGTGGAATGTCACGTAAGGCTTGTCCGCGCGGATTGAAAACACTTATGCCCCTCAACGCCAGGGCTTGCCGGAGCAGTATCGGCAAGCGGGCCCTGGGTGGATTGTTTTGGAATCGTACTCCGAATTCATTGACCGTGTGGGCAAGCAGGACGGCATCAGCTACATCCCCTCCTTGTGGATGCCTGACAATCGGAACTCGTTGTCCGTTAACCTTGAGTTCAGCCCCAGCCCCACGAAAGACGTCTCCTATAAATGCAGCGAGATCCGACGCAAGAGTTTGGACGTCCTGTCGAAAGAGTCCAAGCACAGGAACACCATTTGAGGGAATGCTAGGAACAATTTGTGGTTTCGGAGGCTGCGCCCTTCCCTGTGCAAATACGGGATCGTAGCCGACGAAATTATTAAAAAACGTCACGACTTCCGGTGTTGACCGGTAATTGTCAATGAGATGCTCGATTCCCACTGGGGGAAGTTGCGGAATTGCCGCTCTCAAGCGCTGCGCGAAATGGTTAAAAAGCTCCACCGTAGCGCCTCGAAAGCGATATAGAGACTGATCGTCGTCGCCGACAACCGCCACAGAAGGCTGCGTCTGTCTAATCAGTTCGAAGTAGATATTTTCTTGGAGGGGATTAGTGTCCTGATATTCATCCACAAGAAGGGCGCGAATTGTCGTTGTGAACCTTTGAAGTCGATGACTCATTAGGCGATCCAAGAACACTTGTTCAAGGCCAGCGAAGTCCATCCTATTTGTTTGAGTCATGTAAGTCTGATAGGACCGCAAGCTATGTACAAGACATTGCCTTCCTTGACTGTGCGTTGGAGCGGTATTGAACGCGGCGACGTCTACTAAATCCTGGATAACACGGTCGACGATCGTCCGGCAAATTGATACGGTCTCTCCGAAGTTCCGTGGTGGTTCGCCGTCGAAAGTAAAGGGAGTCAGATAGGAACTCAGTGCGGCGTTATTCCACGCCCGGGCCGGGAACATGCCTTCACGGCCAAGTAGTGCGTTACCGACAAACCCCTCAACTAAGACGGGTGGTGGGTCTCCAGGCGCCCGACAGGTAGTCAACGTTTCCTCGCAGAGACTGTCTAGCGTTCCAGTGACGAATCTGTTGATGTCGATACTATCGAGCCAGTTTTCAAATCCTGCCGGTATCGGGGATACAAGATTCGCTCGAAGGTGTTCTCGTATGGCCAATCCCCACTCGATTAGGCGGGATCGAATCTCTTCAGCGGCCTTACGAGTAAATGTAGTGATCACAATGTGCTCGGGCATCATTCCATCGACAAAAACCAGTCGCAGAGCGCGTAGTACAAGCACAGTTGTCTTGCCGGTACCGGGGCCGGCTAGAATCATTAGAGGCGCTCCAGTGGGAGCGAGTATGCAGTTCTCCTGTCGCGTATTCGGAGGATATAGCCGAAACCGATGAATGGAATCGCGCACTCGAGGGATGAAAGCTTGCAGTGGGATCATCTACTGCTCCTCGCATGCGTGGAACTATGGTCATCACACCGGACTTCGGCCTTAACGCTCTGAAATAGTTTCAGCGTATTGTGTGCACCCCTACGCTTATTTCGGTTGTATCCTCGAAATATAATGACATCTATGCCAATCTCTTTACAGATTTGGCACTTACAGTTTTCCCAGGGTCTGTCTTCCAACGTCTTTCTGTAGGTCTCCTTAAGCGATCCCAAGCTAAACTCACCCCGACCTAACAACCGATCGTATCGTAGGATGGCAGCCAGACATGAATCGACATTCAGCCGCCCGGCATCGTATCTCCGGAGTGCAGACAGCGCATCTTTCTCCAGTCGTTTTATAGTTGAGACGCGCTTACCCGATTCTTTAAGACGTTCCAGTGTCCTTGGGTCGGAGCTTGGCGGAACGCGGAGAGCCGCGTACCACTCGCCGTCATGTGCCAAATAGTTTTGTTCTGACCGCAACCATGCTTTTCGAAAATAGGTGGCACTGTCAAAGCTAGCGACCCCACAATCCCGAAACAATCTCTGTAGTTTGGGGCGAAATATTCCAAGCAGGTGCAGCCAGGGTTTATCGCGATAAGGTCTGAGTGCGCGAGTAACTTCCAATACAATTTGGCGAATTTCTTCGTCGCTTCGTGGCACCAGTCCACCTAGTGCAATGTGCGTATAGCCCATTTCGGTGTACTCATGTATCTGCCGCGCATACCCTCGCGCATCAATGCCTTGAATAATCCCGACTGGAGTGAATTTGCAACCCCGCGCTTTCCACAGAGAAATGAACTCAGCAGCATTAGATCGCGTCAGTTTCACACGACGATTTCGCTCATCGTCCGACAACTTCTTTCGCTTGCCATCTTGACCTACGATTTCAGGAAGCGGAATGTGATCCACGCTAGCCCCAAGATCAAAGTCATATAGTTCGTAAACCGCAACTGCCCGCTCAACTGATATCGTGGGGTCGTGTTCGGCTGCATATGAAAACGCACCGCAGTCACCGAAAGCCCACTGGTCTGCGGAAAGGCCGAAATGGTCGCGTACCGATGAAGGTCGTAATAACTCGGGGTCACTAGGCGGTAGACGCCGCAGCATACCTTTGCTGCCAAGATGTTGTGCAAGGCTGACCAAGACCCCATCGCAAAGCTTGTTAGGCCGCATCAGTTCAATACTGTGAGCTTGCCTGCGGTCGCATCGGTTTTCCGCAGAAAATCTATCGTTGCGAAAATCGAAGCCAAGGTCTAAGAAGTCATCCCAGTCCGGAAGAAAGTAAAGCAGTGCTCGATTGCCTCTCGATCGAGATACCTCACGCAGGTCACGACGGGTAGTCGCATAGGACGTCAAAAGGTTGGAGAACCTATGCAGCTTCATACCTATAGACCCGTCGACATTTTCAACATGCGCGAGTGCCCGCACGACGCGACAGTCGATGGCAGCTAAATAATCTCGCCCGAGCACCAAGTGTATGCGACCATGCTTTTCTGCCAGAACAGCCAATGATGCAGTGACTCGCTCCCGCAGAGATGCGGCACGGTCTGGCGTCATTCGCTGGTTATAGGTCTCGATAGGCGCAACAGCGCCGATGAGGCCATACTTAGCAGACAAAACCCCAATTGACAGTTCCTTCGACCATTTGTGTGTGCGCAAACGCGACCGAAGGACTCGAAACATCGGGCCGTCATACAGGTGCAGAGCTGGGACCTGTCCTTCTACGCGGAACTTGGTTTCTGAACAACCCAGTACAACAAGCCTGTTTGGAGTATGTCCCATGCCGTTGTTAAATTACTCGTTTTGTGAGTAAGCCGCAAGTTACCCTATCAGCGCTTTATTCTACTGAACTCAAGTCTTGAGACTGCAAGTAAGCAAAGAAGCAGGAGCCACTGTCGATCCTTATCCCTTTCGTACTCTTGAACGCCTCCGGATGGGTGACGCTGGTGCGGTTCGACGCCGCATCGTTAGGTCTAGGTTCAGTGTCAACAATACAAGGCTGAGGCCGCACAAAAAGGCCCGAAGGAAATCCTTCGGGCCTTTTATTTGCCGATACTTCTGGTGTGCGAGCTTCTAGCTCGCGGGCTTTTTTGCTGGGGGGCGCCGCGTTCCCGCGGGACGCTTTGATGGCGGGGTTTTGCGTGTGTTTTTCCCAGGGCCGCGACCGGCCTTTTCAGCCGGAATGTCGTCTTTGTTTACGGTCGCCTTGGTCCAATGAACCATCAACGGGTCCGGATCGAAGGAGGAGAGCGTGCCCGTGAAGTGAACTGGGTTATCTTTTTCGATGCGCGCGGCCTCGGGCTGAGTATCGAGCCTAACTTCCATGTTGGCTGTTGTAGCGGCGTTGAATTCGGCTTCGCTGGTAACGAAAGCGACTTTCAATACCACGGGCGTGCCGGAAACTGTTTCGATTACTTTGCCGGGAACTTCCGGGAACTCCAAGCCGCATGCGGCGAGCCAAGTAACTTTGGCTTTGTCTCCGCCGGCCCTCAAGTCAGCAATCACCGATGCAATCGTCATATCTTTGCGGGCGGCCTCGAGATCGGCGGTCGCTGGAAACTTGTAGGTATCCGGACGGTTGGGTGAACTTGCGGCCAGGGACATCAGCTCATTCATCTGGGCATCAATCAAATTTTCGCAGGCGGGCTGCTGGTAATTCAAAAGCTGTTTGCGCAAATAAGGCCGAACCTGAGCCTCTGTGGGACCTTTGAGCGAAATGGATTGTGCCAGGGCCCAGAAAGCATCCAGGTTTTGCGCCGGCTGCATCTGCAGGTAGGCGACACCCAGCCGGAAACGCAGGACAGGGTCCGTGGGGGCTTCAGCGATGGCCGCTTTATATGCGTCAATGGCGGTTTTGTTATCCTTTAGGACTGTGGAGGAAAGTCCTAGAACGCTATTCAACAACGGCTGAACCTGCTTTTTGGTCTGCCCCCACTGTTCATCGGTGGTCCCTTGCGGAGGTTTCATTTCCGCCAGGAGTTTCAGACCGGCTTGCGCTGCCTCACGCGCGCGTGTGGCGGCCGCAGGAGCATTAGGATCTTTTTCATTAAACGTGGTGTAGTACGCAACCGAGCGCAGGTAGATGGCCTCCAGCTTAATCGCGGGATCGACCTTATCGCCCAACGCTATTTCCTTGTCGGCAAATTCTATTACCCTGGGAGGATTCTTAACCACGTTATAGGTCTGGTAGTAGACGCGATAGGCGTAGCCGAGAAGCGAGGAGCCTGGATACTTGGCGACAAAATCGTCGAGCAGCTTGAGGCGCTGTTGCGGATCCTTTTCATTCGCAGCTGCGGTATAGGCGTTGTACTCGGCGGGTGTGTAATCCGCTTTCGCCTGTGATTGTTGCTGAGTCTGCTGCTGCTGCTGTTGGGCCGGCGGTTGCTGCGCGGAAGTGCCGCTCAACATTCCACCACCCAGCACTAACGCCATCAAACCGATGCCCCTGCCCCGCAGACTGCACATTCGCCTCATCATCGTCTCCTTGCAAAATTGCTGTTGAATTATAGGGAATACATACCACTCCTGCAAGCGCGATTCCCATGTTACCAGATCAGCGGCTGGCGGCAATTGTTGCGTCGAGGCGGGTAACGCCGACGATAGCTCACCGCAATGATAAGATGAAGTCAATGAGGCAAAGGTGGTATAGGCAGGAGTTAGACATTCTAGAAGTATGAAGCCTTAAACGATTCGCGGAGAAGCCGGATGACTCAGAGCAAGACAACTTCAAAAGTCGCAGTGGCTGACGCCCCGCTCGAGGGAAAGGTCGCGCTGGTAACTGGAGGAAGCCGCGGCATTGGACTTGCGATTACGCGCAGGCTGGGAAAACTGGGAGCACGGGTATCCATTTGTGGACGACGTGCGGAGGCCCTCGAGAGCGCGGCCGGTTCTCTGCGGAAAGAAAATATCGATGTCCTAGCTATCCCCGCAGACCTGACGAAGGAAGCCGACATCCAAAATGTAGTTAAGCGCACGCAAAGCAGCCTGGGACCCATAAACATCCTCGTCAATAATGCCGGAGTAGGAGTATTTGGCTCGGCCCTTTCTCCTACCGAGAAGGACTGGGACACGGTCCTAGATACGAATTTGAAAGCGGTTTTTTTGCTCTGCCGAAGCGTGGGCGCCGATATGAAGCGGCGACGTGCCGGGCACATTATCAATATCAGCTCGTTAGCCGGCAAGAATGCAGTGGCGGGCGGCGCGATTTATTGCGCGTCTAAGTGGGGATTGCAGGGGTTCTCCTATTGCCTGGCGGAAGAACTGCGCGGGGATGGAATCCGCGTCAGCGTTATCTGCCCGGGTAGCGTTGCTACCGAATTTTCGCCACACGCGGGGAAAGATGAAGCCAAGATGCTGCAGCCTGAGGATGTAGCCCACGTTGTGGAATCTCTCCTGACGCAATCGCCAGGAAGTTTTATCAGTGAAGTGCTGCTTCGTCCCACGCAGAAGCCGTGAAGCGAATTCTAAGCCATATCTTCAGGATCAAATGTATCGTGAACCGTTGGTTACGCATCTGACAGAATCTGATGGATCTGTTCTCCGATAACACTGGAGCGCGACTACCTACAAATATTTCCGGCGGCGGAGATGTGAGGGAACGTAATTGTGGGCAGACACGTCAAAATTAGAAGGCCAAGGTAAACTTCCGGGGCAGCGACAGCAACAGCTAGAATTGGCGCTGTGAAAAAGGACTCCTTTTATGCTAAGGGTTTCGTGGTTTTTATGGATGGCAGCGGCAATGCTTGGACTTGTCGCGATCCGATCGAGCGCAGCAACTTCTTCGTGGCAAATCGATCCGCACCATTCAGCAGCAGAATTTTCAGTGCGCCACATGATGATATCCAATGTGCGAGGCCAGTTCAGCAAGGTGACGGGAACGGTGAACCTGGATGATAAGGACGTGACAAAATCCAGCGTGCACGTAACGATTGACACGACCACAATCGATACGCGGGAGCCGGACCGCGATAAACACCTGCGCAGTGCAGACTTCTTTGACGTGCAAAACTTTCCGACGATGATGTTTCGCTCAAAGCGCATCACTCAGGCGGCTGGCGGAAAATTGAAGATGACCGGCGACTTGACGATCCGCGGCGTGACGCGCGAGGTGACCTTTGCTGTGGACGGACCTGCCGCGCCGATCAAGGAACCCCGCGGAGGGCTGCGGTCCGCGGCGGCGGCGACAACGCAGATCAACAGACAGGATTTCGGAGTGAAATGGAACCGCAATCTCGATAACGGCGGTGTAGTTGTGGGGGATATGGTAACGATTACAATCGATCTCGAATTTTCCCAGAAGCCGAAGACTTCGCAGGCGAAGTAGCGAGATGGAAAAATGCGCTGAATGAAAGTCAGCGCCTGGTACTGGCCGAAATCATAGTGGAGGAACGGAATGGAAAAGCCTGCTGATGCACAGCATCCGATTCACGAATTGGTACGGCGACGATGGAGCCCCCGAGCATTTTCTGCTCAGAAGGTACCGGTCGTTGCGTTGCGGAGCTTATTCGAAGCGGCACGGTGGACCCCTTCTTCTTATAATGCGCAGCCGTGGGCCTTCCTCATTGCCACGAAAGACGATCGCGAAAACTTCGATCGCATGCTCAGCACACTCGTGGAACAAAATCGCGCGTGGGCGCAGCTTGCCCCGGTGCTCATGCTCAATGCCGCGAAGAAGAAGTTCGACCATGATGGATCACTAAACCGGCACGCGCTTTACGATTTAGGTCAAGCTACCGCGTACCTGACGCTACAGGCAACCTCGATGGGACTTGCGGTTCATCAGATGGCGGGCTTCGATCCTGAAAAAGCGCGAGAAGTGTTCCAGGTGCCCGATGGATGGGAGCCAGGGGCGGCGATTGCGTTAGGATATCCCGCCGAAGTCCACGAGGTTCCAGAGAATTTGCGGGAGCGGGAAAAGGCCCCGCGGGAGCGTAAACCGATCGAGGAGTTCGTCTTCACAGGCAAGTGGGGACAAACTTCACCAATCCTAAAGTGAATCTTAGAGCTGGCCATGAGTTCCATCCTCGAATTTCTTACGCGTCACGGGTATTCGGTGCTGCTGGTATGGGTGTTTGCCGAGCAGCTTGGATTGCCGATTCCTTCCATCCCCCTGCTGCTGGCGGCTGGTGCACTCGCTGGTATAGGCAGGTTGAATTTTTTTATCGCTGCAGCAATGGCAATTCTGGCGGCCCTAGTGAGCGATGTGCTTTGGTATCAACTGGGGCGAAGCAAAGGCGTGAAAGTTCTTCACTTTCTCTGCCGCATTTCGCTTGAGCCGGATTCGTGTGTGCGAAACACCGAATCGGTGTTCGCGCGTTACGGAGCAAAGTCGTTGCTGGTTGCGAAATTCGTTCCCGGACTTACCACGGCTGCACCGCCACTCGCAGGTATTTTTCAAATGAGCCGCAGGCGTTTCCTAATATATGACGGCTTGGGGACCACTCTATGGGCGTGCACATTTCTTGGCTTAGGTTACGCATTCAGCGGCGAGCTTGAGCGGATTGGCGACCAAGCGGCCAGACTCGGCGGGAGCTTGCTGGTTTTATTGCTGGCCGTGCTTGGCGAATATATCGTGTGGAAAATTATTTATCGGCAGCATTTTATCCGGAAGCTGCGCACCGCGCGGATCACGGCTAAAGAGTTGAAGAAGAAAGTCGATGCCGGTGAAAGCGTGGTGATTGTGAACCTGCGTCACTCGCTGGAATTTGAGGCGGACCCCGAGACGATTCCCGGGGCGTTGCATCTGGACGCGGGAAACCTGGAAAAGGATGATGCGAAGATCCCCCGCGATCGTGATGTAATTCTTTATTGTACTTGACCCAATGAAGCTACCAGCGCCCGTGTGGCGCTGCTGCTGTGAAGGAAAGGGATCAAGAATATTCGGCCGCTCGAGGGAGGGCTCGATGCTTGGCGGCAGCTGGGGTACCCCGTGGTCGCAGAAAATTCAGGCGGTCCTGTTTCTAAAACTTCGGCACTGGCCAGCTAGCGTGAAAATTATCGATTTGGCGTCATGATGTAACTTTTTGTAGAGAATGCCGCCAAATACCCGAATGTGCGGCGCGTCGCCACGCCGACCTACAGGAGAACAGCTGGAGTCCAAACGATTGGGGCGGTTAGAGGCGCGGGAGCACGATGCCCTGCTGCGATTGGTATTTCCCTTTCTTGTCCTTGTAAGAGATTTCGCACTGTTCATCGGATTCGAAGAAAATTACCTGGCAGAGTCCTTCGTTCGCGTAAATTTTTGCGGGCAGTGGCGTGGTGTTACTAATTTCCAGTGTTACGAAGCCTTCCCACTCGGGCTCGAAGGGAGTTACGTTGACTATGATGCCGCAGCGCGCGTACGTGGACTTGCCTACACAAAGAGTCAGGACGTTTCGCGGGATGCGAAAGTATTCGACCGAGCGGCCGAGCGCAAACGAATTCGGCGGGATGATGCAGATGGGGCCCTGGAACTCGACGAATGATTTTGGATCGAAATGTTTTGGATCGACGATGGTCGAGTTGACGTTGGTGAAGATGCGAAATTCGTCGGCGACGCGGATGTCATATCCGTAGGAGGAGACTCCATAGCTGATCACGCCATCACGCACCTGGCGATCTTCGAAGGGCTCAATCATTTTGTGTTCGTTCGCCATACGGCGGATCCAGCTGTCGGGCTTGACCGTCATCCCTGCCTCCGATGAAGTGCGAAGAAATTGCGAGAAGAAAAGCAGCGCAGTTTAGTACACGGCGAGCGGCTTGACAACCTGCATCGGGATGTCTAGCATGAGCTTTCGTTCCCGGGGGCGACAATTTCTACGCCGCCGCACTGAAACCATCGTTCAGAAGCTCAGGAGCTCCGGAGGCAAGAGTGATCAAGCTCGACATCGTTAATGCGGTCGTGAGCCGCGCAGGTGTAACCCGCACAAAAGCAGAGCAGGCGGTGGAGACCGTGTTCCAGGCTTTGAAGGCGGCGCTCGGACGCGGGGAACGAATCGAGCTTCGGCGCTTCGGCGTTTTCAACGTGCGGCCGCGGAAGACCGGCATCGGGCGAAATCCGCGCACCGGGGAAGAGGTAATGATTCCCCCGGGCAAGGCCGTTCGGTTTAAGCCCGGAAAAGAGCTGCAGGCTCTCTGATACCGGCTGCATGACGATCGGCCGCGCTACAAATAATCCTTCAAGCGCGCTGAGAAATCCTTGAGCGCCTTTCCTGCTTTGCGCGCATCTTAACTACATGAGCGGTATTAATGGAAACGGGCCCGAACACGTGGAGCTTCTGGAACGCGAACCAATCCCCCTGCAAACCTATTTTCCGCCGCCCAAGCCTTCCCGTTGGAAACCTTACAATCCACGGCGCTCATTTGCGATTGCCATTGTGCTCTTCGTAATGACGCTCGCGACATCGCTCGCGACAGGAGCGCAATTTGCCGCCGCCTTCGCGCAAAATGAGACTTTTTCGGAAAATGACTTGTTTCCGTTCTACGTGGCAATTTTTGCGGAGCCGCGCTTGCTTCTGGCAGGCATTCCTTTCGCGCTAACTTTGCTGGTCATTCTTCTGGCCCATGAACTCGGCCATTGGTTCGCTTGCCGCCGGCACCAAATTGTAGCCAGTTACCCCTATTTTATTCCCGCACCAACAATAATCGGAACGCTCGGCGCATTCATTCGCATTCGCTCGCCGATCCGCGACCGGCGAGCACTGTTTGACGTGGGATTCTCGGGGCCGGTGGTGGGTTTCCTTCTCGCGATTCCGGCGCTGGCAATCGGTTTGATGAAAGCGAAAATAGTGCCAGGAGCGCAAGCGCATTCAGCGCTCCTATTTGGCGATCCCCTGCTACAGCAACTGTTGGAGCACGCTCTGCTTCCCGGTGTTCGCGCCAGTGATATTCTGTTGCATCCAATTGGGCGTGCCGCGTGGGTCGGGCTATTCGCAACGGCGCTGAATCTTCTTCCGGCGGGTCAACTCGATGGCGGGCACATTTTGTATTCCGTTTCCAGCAAGCGGCATCGGTACGTGACATTTGCGGTCGCGCTGGCAATGATTCCGCTTTATGTTTTCTTCAACTGGCTGGGATGGCTGATGTGGTCGGTACTTTTGCTTTTCCTTGGTTTCCGCCATCCTCCATTGATAGACGGTTGGCAGCGGCTCGATCGTAAGCGGCTGATGTTGGCTGGGGTGGCATTGGTGATTTTTCTGCTCTGCTTTATGCCCGCGCCAGTTCTCAATCGATAAAAAAACGATTTTGGCGGGAAGCGCGAAGCCTTGCCTTCGTTGGTAGTCGGGATCGTGGAAATTAAAATAGGCTGAGAGGATCCATATCGACGAGGAGCGCCTTTTCCGGCATTCCTTCCCGCGCGCGGAAATCCATAGTAGCTGCGAGCGCGTTCGCCAGCGCACCACGCTTGGGAGACTTCAGCAAGAATTGAAAGCGGTAATCACGTTTCAGGCGTGCCAGCGGCGCTGCGGCAGGGCCCAGCACCTTAATTCCCTTCCCTTCTAACGGCGAAAAGAATTCGGCGAGGCGTCGCGACCATCGAATGGCGTTGTCGATTTTGGCGTCGCGCACAATTACGTTAGCAAGCGCCGCGAACGGAGGGTACATCATAAGCTTGCGAAAATGCACCTCGCGCTCGTAGAACGCGGGATAATCCTGTCGTGCGGCATCCTGAATGGCGTAGTGCTCGGGGTAAAACGTTTGCACCAGCACCGTGCCAGGGAGGTCGCCGCGACCGGCGCGCCCCGCAACTTGCGTGAGCAACTGGAAAGTGCGCTCGGCCGCGCGGAAATCAGGAAGGCTCAGCGAGGCATCAGCGGCGACGACGCCCACGAGAGTGACGCGGTGGAAGTCGTGTCCCTTGGCAACCATTTGCGTGCCGACCAGAATATCGAGCTGACCGGAGGCGAACGCGCCAAGAATTTGCTGATACTCACGCTTGCTGCGCGCCGTGTCACGGTCGAGCCGGCTAATGCGGGCGCTGGGGAATTCAGCGCGAAGTTTTTCTTCCAGCTGTTCGCTGCCTTCACCAAAAAAATGAATGTGTTCGGAGCCGCATTTAGGACATATTTTCAAGACTTCCGATGACGAACCGCAATAATGGCAAGCTAGCCGGTTGCGGCCCTTGTGGTACGTCATCGAAATGCTGCAATTCGCGCATTGCACTGCTACGCCACAGCTACGGCAAAGCACAAACCAGGAGTAGCCGCGACGGTTGATGAGCACCAGCGCCTGAGTGCCGCTGGCCAAGCACTCTGCCAGCCCATCGTGCAGGCGCGACGAAATGGGCCCGGCCTTGAATGTTTTCCGGAATTCATCGCGCAAATTTACAATTTCGACGCGCGCCATAGGACGATTCGCAACTCGCGAAGCCAGCGTAATCAACCGGTACTTTCCTGACTGCGCGTGCCGGTAGCTTTCGAGAGAGGGAGTGGCCGACCCGAGCAGCGCCACTGCGCCTTCGAGCTTGGCACGCACAATGGCCGCATCGCGGCCGTTATAGCGCGGCATCTCATCCTGTTTGTAACTGGCTTCCTGTTCCTCATCCACAATGATGAGGCCGAGATTCTCGAGTGGTGCAAACACCGCGGAGCGCGTGCCGACCACAACGCGCGCTTCACCGTGCCGCACTCTCCACCATTCACGCGCGCGCTCCCTATCGCTGAGCGCTGAATGCAGGACCGCAACGCCTTCAAAACTCGCGCCGAACCATGCGCGGCATTGACGCCCAATCCACAACGTCAACGCAATCTCCGGCACCAGCACTAATGCTGTCTGGCCGCGCGCCAGCGTTTCCTGAATGCTGCGCAGATAAACTTCTGTCTTTCCGCTCCCGGTTACCCCATGGAGAAGCCCAACCATGAATTTGCGCGCGTCCAGCCAGCCGCGAATTTCCTGAACAGCATGTTCCTGTTCCTGGTTCAACACGTTTGCCGGAGGGGTGAAATCCGTATCGAACGGATCCTCCGCCGGATCGAGCGGCTCCTCCCAGGACGCGAGCATTTTTTGACCAATCATGCGCTCCACAACGCCACGGGAAACCTCGGCTAGCTTTAGCAATTGATTGAGCGGCAGCGGACCACGCTCTTCTTGCAGGATGCGACGAATGCGCTCCATGGCAGCGAAGGATTTAACATCTAACGCCGGACGCTGCGACGGCGTATGCCACGAAACAATTTTTTGCACGCGCCCCTTACGTTTTTCGGTTCGCTCGCGAGACACGATCCATCCACGCCGAATCAAACGCGCCAAAACGCGTAAATCCTTCCCGGCGGGCTTTCTACTAGCGGCGCTTTGTTCTTCGGCCAGAAGTGTCAACAAATCCAGCTCATCTTTTTGGGCAGGCTTAAGATTCTCGCGCGAGCATAGACTGACCATCGACTCTTTCCCGGCGGCGGTGACTGAAATTTCGCGCGTGGTGCGCACTTCGACTAACGGAGGCAGCATGGCGCGAAACACCTCGCCCGGCGGAGCTACGTAGTATTCCCCCAACCAGCGGCCCAGCTCCAGTAGTTGACTTGAAAGGGCAGGCACTGGATCGAGAACCTGGAGAATCTCTTTGAATTGAGCCACGTTGGGCAATCTGGCGCTTCGGCCGAGGACAACGCCAACCATGGTGCGGCGTCCAAATGGCACAACCACGCGACAGCCAGGCAATGCCGCATCCTGGAGCGCAGCAGGGACCGCATAGGTAAACACCGTTCGCAGCGGCACCGGAAGGGCGACGTTGCAATACCAATTGTCCATACGGGTTCAGTGTATCAGCAGGTAGAAGCAGAGATTCAGCAGGAGACCTCGACAGTTCCCGAAACTTCGTTCGACAAACGGTTCAGCGACTGATCAGAGCAATACCTGCAAACACCAGGATAATGCCCGGCCATTGCCAGAGAGTAAGGCGCTCGCGCAGAAAAATTGCCGCCAAGGCCACGGTTACGGCACCGTATAGCGAGACCAGCACGCTAACTACGGCCACTTGTTCGGTCGTGTCTCCCAGGTTGTTGGCGACAAACGCGCCTGTGTCAAGAACAGCCATAATTATGATGATCCACCATGTTCCTCCTGTGGGGAGCTTCAGGGACTGCCGCAGCGGCGCTGCGAGGAAACCAACCACGGAGAAACTTGTCAGCCGGATCATCCACACCGCGGCCGTGCTGCCCACGCGCGGAACAACGCGGACGCCAAGAAGCCAAAAAAGAATGCCGAAACCTAATGCTGACACGATGGCCCACCTGACCCCGGGGGGCCATCGTTCGCTATGGTCAGGCATATTTTCTGAGATAAGCGTCTCATTTGATTGAACGAACTTCTCGTTTTCCGAAGAGTTCCCACGAGACAACAGAATCACGCCGGCAATCGTGGCGGTGATTCCCAGGGCCCGCCAGAGATTGAGTCGCTCTCCGCTGGCCATTGCGAGAAGCACCGTCAACGCCGGATAGCTCGCCGAAATCGGCGCAACGATCGCCAGCTTGCCAATCTCAAAGGATCGATAGAGCGCCAGCGTAGCGACCATATTGAGGCAGCCGGCGAGAGCTCCCCAAGCCCACGGATGCCAACCGGATCCGTCAGTGAGGTGGCCCCATCCATTTAGCGGGCGCATGCAAATTGTCAAAATGAGGAGGCCTGTGCCCTGCATGAAGAACATCGTGCGGTAAGTTCCAATGCGGCGGCAGGCAAATCTCGCAGCAAAGTCAGAAATACCCCATGCGAGCGCCGCCACGAGTCCGAGGAGGATTCCCATTCGAAGGAATTATGGACGCGGGGCTTTCCTGGGTGGAAGGCCCAAAGCGGACATCACTTTTTGCAGGTCTTTCCATACGTCGGCCTTCGCGGGTGGGTTGCGGAGTAAGTAAGCGGGATGATACGTAGCCATTAAAGGGATGCCCTGGAACTGGAGCCACTGCCCGCGAAATTGTGAAATACCTTTTTCGGTCTGCAGGAGAGCTTTGGAAGCCACGGCGCCGAGACAGACGATCACTTTTGGGGAAATCACCGCGAGCTGACGCACCAAAAAGGGCGAGCACGTGGCCATTTCGTCTTTCTCAGGCGCGCGATTTGCGGGCGGCCGGCACTTGACTACATTGCAGATGTAAACGTCCTGCCGGCGCAGTCCCATTGCTTCAATCATTTGGTTCAGCAGCTTGCCGGCGCGGCCGACAAACGGAATCCCTTGGACGTCTTCGTCATGGCCGGGGCCTTCACCAACAAAAACCAATTTAGCGTTTACGCTGCCATCGCCAAAGACAATGTTTGTTCTGCCCTCGCACAGGCGACAGCGCCGGCAATCCCCGATGTCTGAGCGAATAATCTCGAGGGTATCCCCTTTAAGCAATGCCGGTTCAAATAGGGAGGGGCCTTGAGCAATACGCGGATTCATTGCAACTGGCGCCGGCGTCGAGCTCGCTTCCGCTGGGCGATGAGTTAGCGCCGTACCCGGCTCGGCTGTCACACGCGAGGGCGACGCGCGGTCCATATAAAACGAGGGGATACCCAGGTCTACGAAGTAGCGCAACGTGTCTGCAATTCTTTTTTGGGAAGTAGTGTCAGGAGGAACGGGCATCGGCGATTAGGATGCGCTCTCGCGAGTGACGGGAGTCCGCTTCCCTATTTCTCGCAAGCGGAGCACTTCATCCAGGACGCGCCCGGCAACTTCGACTTTGCTCATCGGCGGAAGAGAAATTTCTTGCACGTCGCGAGTGAAAAGCGAAACAACATTGGTATCGAGATCGAACCCCGCTCCTTGTTGCGTTACATCATTGGCGACGATCAGGTCCACAGCTTTTCTCTTCAGCTTGGCTCGCGCATTGTCGGCCAGGTGGTCTGTCTCAGCCGCGAAACCCACCAGTATGCGCCGCCCTTTTCCCCGTGACACCTCGGCAAGAATATCCGGCGTGGATTCAAGTTCAACGGTGAGGCGATTCTTGTCGCGCTTGATCTTGGTCGTCTGCGGATCAATTGGACGATAATCAGCAACTGCGGCTGCGGCGATCACAATGCTAGCATCGGGAAGATGCTCGAAGACGGCGCGGCGCATATCCTCCGCGCTACGCACCAAGATTCGTTCCACTCGGGCGGGCTTCTGCAAAGAAGTTGGTCCGCTTACGAGAATCACCCGGGCTCCCCGGCCAGATGCAGCTTCCGCAAGCGCGTAGCCCATTTTTCCAGAGGAGCGGTTCGTAAAATAACGCACGGGATCAAGATCTTCGCAGGTAGGCCCAGCGGTTACCAGAACGGTCTCGCCCTCGAGATCCCGCTGTAATTTCAGCGTGGTAAGAACTACAGCGACGATCGCCTCGGTTCCCGCCAAACGCCCCGCGCCTGTCATCCCACAGGCCAGATAGCCTTCGTCCGGTTCCACGACACGCACGCCGCGGGCGCGCAAAATCTGCAAATTATCCTGCGTCGCGGCATGCTCCCACATATTCACGTTCATTGCCGGCGCAACAACTACGGGGGCGACCGTTGCCAGGTAAAGCGTAGTCAGGAAATCGTCAGCGACGCCACGCGCAAGCTTGGCAATAATATCGGCCGTGGCCGGAGCAATGAGAAGGAGATCGATGCTTTGCGCAACGGCGATGTGCTCGATGGCGCTTTCCACATTTCCCGGCTCGCTCGCCGCATCGGGGAACATGGAGGTAATAACTTTTTGCCCGGTGAGCGCGGCAAAAGTGAGGGGAGTGATGAACTCCATCGCGTTTCGGGTCATCACGACGCGTACGTCGAAATTCTCTTCCTGCAATCGACGCACAAGCTCGGCCGCTTTGTACGCGGCAACTCCCCCGGAGACCCCAAGCGCGATTCTCATTTTGCCCCAGCGGCTTAAGATTTGTGCCGCTTGGCCTCCTTCGCTTCGGCTGTTTCCGGCAATTCGGGCGGCTGATATTCCAGCACACCTTGATCCAACTCTTCCATGGCCACGCGCGTCGGCTTGTGCGAGCGCGGATGATCCACGATCGGCGGCGCGCCCGCCATCAATTGTCGAGCGCGTCGCGCTGCTACCACCACATAAGCAAACTGGCTCTCGGGTGCCTGTTTCAGAACGACCATAGGAAATTTACCCTCCAAAAGATTCCAGAAGTTTCTGCACGCGTCGGCCATTTCTAGCACTCGAGCAGCGCACGGCCGTCACGATGGCCTGAACTTCGCAGCCGGCGCGCTCGATATCGTCATTCACCACGCAATAATCGTAATATTCGCTGAAAACCATAATCTCATCTCTCGCGCGCTTGAGCCGGCGCGCGATGTCTTCCTCCGAATCCTGGCCTCGCTCGCGCAACCTCCGCTCCAGCTCAGCGCGAGAAGGCGGAACAATAAACAGCGCGACTGCCTCGGGCAACTTTTTCTTAACTTGCGCAGCGCCCTGCACGTCTATCTCGAGGACCAAATCGAGTTTCTTCTGACGCGCCTCGTCGAGCCACTTGCGAGGAGTGCCGTAGTGATGCTTCCCGAACACCCGCGCATATTCCAGAAACTCGTCTTGCGCGACCATCCGCTCGAATTCGTCCTCGGAGACAAAATGATAACACTTCCCGGTGCTTTCGGTAGCACGGGGTGGCCGCGTTGTGCATGAAATGGAATGCATGGTTTCCGGCAAAGCCAGCAGGCGCTGCACGAGAGTGGATTTTCCGGAGCCCGACGGACCGGAAACAATAAACACCAACGGTAGTTGTGATTCAGACATTTTATTCGACGTTCTGAACTTGCTCGCGCAATTTCTCGATTTCCCCTTTAATTTCCAGAGCGAGCTGCGTGATGGCCAGGCCTTCGGATTCCACGCCGGGGGTCTTCGAAAGCATGGTATTAGCTTCGCGCTGCATTTCCTGCAACAGGAAATCTAATTTTTTACCCAGTTCCCCGGCGCTGTCCAGATGTTTGCGAAATTGTTCGACATGGCTGCGCAGCCGCGCGAGCTCTTCGCTGATATCGCCTCGCTCGGCCAAAAGTGCCGCTTCTTGAGCCAGGCGCGCCGGCTCGATTGCTGTTTCGCCGAGCAATTGCTGCAAACGCATCTCCAGCTTTCGGGCGTAGTGGGGACCGCTTCCAGCGGCGAGAGCTTCCACTTGCGAGGATCTCTGGGAAATATTTTCGAGGAGCGAACGCATCTCTTCGCTGAGGTGCATACCCTCCGAGCAGCGCATTTCCTCGAGCCGCGCCAGGGCCTCTTCCATGCACTCCTCTACGCGGACGGCCAAGTTTTCCTGGGTTTTTTCGTCGAAGCTGCCAGCGTCAGCGCCGGCCCCAATCACTCCGGGAAGCCGCAAAATCGAAACAGCGTCAGGCTCCGTTTTCGATCCGAATTGCTGGCGCAAATCCTCCGCAGCCTTCCAGTACGCCGCTGCCAGCGCGCGGTTCACTTCGACCGCTCCCGTCCCGGGGGCATCGAAACGCAGCGTCAGATCAATATGGCCCCGCCGCAACTTTTTGCGTAACGCAGCCCGCAGCAGCGGCTCGAACGCCTCAAATCCATCCGGCAGGCGCAGATGCACGTCAAGGAAACGATGGTTGACGCTACGCAAGCTAATCCTCACAGCCCAGCCATTTTCTTCGATACGCGACTGCGCGTATCCCGTCATGGACTTACACGTCGATTTATCCGACGTGGCTTTTTCTCGCAGCGATGGTGAAGTCGTTGGCAAATGAAATTGACTCATGATCCTAGCGGGCGGCTCCGCGGCCGCTCAATGGGCGTTGATGGAACGCTGTCTTCGTCGGTAAACTGAAGCTCGTAGAGCCTCGCATATGTGCCGGCATGCGCCAGCAATTCGGCGTGCGTCCCGGCTTCGCGAATCAAGCCATCTCCAAGTACCACGATCCGATCGGCGCGGCGGATTGTCGATAGCCGGTGCGCGACCACAAAAACGGTTCGGCCGACCATCAGATTGGCGAGAGCTTTCTGCACCAACATCTCCGATTCGGCGTCGAGTTCCGACGTCGCTTCATCCAGAATCAAGATAGGGGAGTCTTTGAGCAACGCGCGCGCGATGGCCAGGCGCTGGCGCTGTCCCCCACTTAAGCGCTGACCGCGCTCGCCCAGCATCGTTTGGTAGCCCTGAGGCATCTGGGTGATAAAATCATGAGCCAGCGCCGTCTTGGCCGCCGCGATCACTTTTTCCTCGGACACCCCCGGTCGTCCATAGCAAATGTTATTCCACACCGTATCTTGAAAAAGCACGTTCTCCTGGGCCACCATTGCGATTTGCTCACGCAACGAGCGTAACGTTACTGCGTTCACATCGATGCCGTCAAACCGCACCGTGCCAGAAGTCGCGGGATAAAAACGCAGCAGCAAGTTTACGAGCGTCGTCTTTCCTGCCCCGCTCGTGCCCACGATGGCCACCACCTCGCCGGCGCGCACTTTGAGATCAATTCCGCGCAAGATGGGCGTCGCATCGTACGCGAAGCTCACATGATCGAACTCAACCTCGCGGGAAAAAGGCGGCAGCGGCCGTGCGCCGGGTTGATCTTGGTTTTCTTCTTTCAGCTCGAGAAAACCAAATACGTGCGCCGTCGCGCCCTGCGCCATCTGAAACTGCTGATAGACGTTGCCCATGCGCTTCAGTGGCATGTAGGCATTCATTAACGCGTAAAGAAACGTAAAAAATTGTCCCAGAGTCATGTGGTGATAGCGAATTTGATCGCGAGCAAACAGAAGCAACAAGGGAATCACTACAGCGCCGAGAAGATCCATCACCGGCGAAGTGGCCGCCGCCGCGCGCACCCAGCGCATATTTTCTCGAAGCAGCCGCCGCGCCGTGTCGCGGAATTTCCGGATCTCGAATGCTTCCATGCCGAATGCCTTCACCACGCGGTTGCCGCTCACAGTTTCCTGCAGGATTTGGCTTAAATCCGCGAGCCGCGATTGGCTGTTCTCAGAAGAGCGCCGAATCTTCCGCCCAAACTTCCCAACGGGCCAGAGGACAAGAGGAAGCAGCACGGCAGAAGCGAGGGCCATCTTCCAATTCACCAGCAGCAACACGATGGCAAATACCAGCAGTGAAAATCCTTTTTGGAAAAGATCAGCCAAATATTCAGATAATGCGATACGCGCGCGCTCCACATCAATGATCGCGGCAGAGATTAAGCGTCCTGTGGGATTGAATTGGAAAAATCCCACGGGCTGACGAATTAGCCGACTGTAGACCTGATTCCGCAGGTCCGTGATGGCCGCATGACCCACGTATTGGATCTCGGTGTTGCCGATATATTCGGCGACTGCCTTGGAGAAAGCCAAGATCAAAAGGGAAATCGCAAAGCTTACCCAGACGTTGTGAATGCTCGGCGGAAAAAGCCGGTGTAAATCGACGAGCTGATGGGTGAATGGATTTTTGAACAGCGGCAAGCTGGAACCTGACAACGAGGGATTCAGCACGCGGTCCACTGCGGGAGTGATCATCAGCGCGACCACACCTTCCGCGAAAGCGACGAAGGCCAGCAAAACGATGCCAGCACCCATTCGGGCGGAATATGGCCGGACGTACCGCAACAGGCGTCTAAGTTCTGGCGAAATAATCAAGAAAACAACTCCTGCTCGACCCGGGCAGCCGCTAAGCTACGAATCGCTGAATAAATCGCCGGTCCGGCCGCAAGCGCGCATTACCGCTCCAAAATACCGCTACTTCAAAACATCGCGATGAATTATTTTGGACGGATACCCGTGCTTAGCCAGCGTGCGCCCCACCGCTTCAGCCAGCATGACGCTGCGATGGCGGCCCCCGGTACAGCCAAACGCAATGGTTAAATAACTTTTCCCTTCGCGAATGTAATGCGGCAGCAAGTACACCAGCAGTTTCTCAATCCTCTTCAAAAATTCGCCGGTTTGCTTGAAGGATCGAATATATCGGGCGACGCGCTGGTCTTGGCCCGAATAACCCCGCAGCGTTGGAATGAAATGAGGATTGGGCAAAAACCGCACATCGAAAACCAAATCGGCATCGCTTGGCAGCGCGTATCGGTAGCCGAAGCTAACCAGTGAAACAAGCAAGGGCCGCCGCTCAGCCGTTCGAAAGCGTTCGGTGATAAATTGGCGCAGTTCGTGGACGTTGAATTTCGTAGTGTCGATCACGATATCCGCAACTTTACGGATAGGATCAGTCAGCGAGCGCTCGCGGCGCATGCCATCGCGAACCGGCCGATCATGCCCCAGGGGATGCGGACGGCGTGTCTCGCTGAAGCGTTGCAGGAGAGCCTCGTCACTGGCCTCAATGAACACGAGGGTCGCCGGATAATCGCGGCGCAAGTCACGGAAAATTCCTGTCAGCTTGCGAAGGTGTTCGCCCTCGCGCGCATCCACCAGCAGCGCCGCCCGCTCATTTTCCTCCCCGCTGCGCATATGCAATTCCGCAAAAATGGGAATCAAATCCACAGGCAGGTTATCCACGCAATAGAAGCCCATATCCTCAAAAGCTTTGAGGACAGTACTTTTACCGGAGCCGCTCAGGCCGGTAAGAATAACCAATTGGCGCGCATCGCGTCTCGTCGGGCGCTTCACGTGGCCGGCGCCCTAAGCCTTTACCCGGCGCTGATGGGTGCTGGGAATACGGAGGTCTTCGCGGTACTTCGCAACGGTGCGGCGTGTTACGTGGATGCCCGTTTCATCTAGCTTCTTGGCAATTTGATCGTCGGTAAGGGGTTTGGTCGAATCTTCTTCTTCGATCATTTTTTTCACGAGACGTTTCAGCGACGGCAATGCCATGCTGCTGCCTTCGGGCCCGTTGACCGACTCGGAAAAAAATGAGCGCAGCTCAAGCACACCCTGCGGCGTGTGCGCATACTTGCTGGCCACCGCGCGGCTCACAGTGGAAGGATGGACCCCAACTTCTTCCGCCACCTCTTTAATCATCATGGGCTTCAGATAGTCCGCGCCAAAATCAAGATATTCGTGTTGTCGCTGGATGATTGTCTGGCACACGCGCAAGATGGTGTGCTTACGCTGCTCGATATTTTTCATTAACTGTATGGCCGCGGTGAATCGCTCTTTTACGTAATTGCGAACCTCGCGGTCCGCGGCATCACGCGCCAGCAACCTGCGATACACCGGGCTCAACCGCAGCTGCGGCAAGTCATCTTCATTCAGAAAAACCTCCCATTGGTCATCCACCTTGCGAAAATACACATCCGGCTCAACCAAGCGCGTCTCGGTTTTGTTGTATCGCAGGCCGGGACGCGGGTCGAGCTTCTTAATTACATCCACAGCACGCTTGACGAGCTCCACCGGACGGTTTAATGCGCGCGCAATCTCTTTTAGCTGGTTCGATTGCACTTGCTTGAGATGATCGGCAACCACCTGCAGCGCCAAAGCGTTTTGCGGATCGAGCGTGCGAAGTTGAATCGACAAGCACTCGCTCAGATCTCGCGCGGCAACTCCCAGTGGATCGAACTCCTGGACCACCGCCAGGGCTTCTTCCACATCGTCGGGGGTATACTTGCCGTTTTCGGCGATCTCTTCAAGAGAAGCTGTCAGGTAGGCGTTTTCATCGAGATTACCGATAATTGTGTCAGCGATCTCCCGGACGATATCCGTGCAAATGGTTACGCTTAATTGCCACTGCAGATGCTCAGAAAGTCCGCGAGGCGAGGAAAGAAATTTTTCAAAAGAAGGACGCTCGATGACCTCGTGCTCGCGGGACGCCTCCACGCCGCCGCCGGTATCGAGATATTGGTTAAAAAAAGTCGCGATATCAAATTCGTCGAAAGGATTAACCGCGGCGGTTTCGGGAACCTTTTCAGTTTCGGCTTTTACGAAAGCTTCATCGCTGTAGTTCTCGCTAACGATCCCGTCTTCACTCAGCTCCTCAAGAACCGGATTTTCCACCATTTCCTGGTTGATCATCTCCCGCAACTCGAGCCGGTTCAGTGCAAGCACGCTGACCATCTGCACGAGTCCAGGCGTGAGAATCTGCTTCTGGGAGACTTTGAGGTTGAGTTTGAGTCCTTGCCAGCTCATGGGTCAGGTCAGTTCAAGCGGAAACGGTCACCGAGATAGACTCGCCGAACCTCGGCATCCCGGCTCAAGTCATCGGGAGTTCCCGCGCGGAAAATTTTTCCGTGATTGATGATGTAAGCCCGGTCGGTGACGCTCAAGGTTTCGCGCACATTGTGATCGGTCACCAATACGCCGATCCCCGCCCGGCTTAACTCTCGAATCACATTCTGAAGTTCGCCCACGGTGAGCGGATCAATGCCTGAAAACGGTTCATCCAGCAGCACAAATGCGGGCTGAAGTACGAGCGACCTGGCAATCTCCAACCGCCGGCGCTCTCCGCCGGAGAGAGTGTAGGCTCGGTTATATCGCAAGGATTCGAGTCCCATTTGCGCCAGCAATTCCTCCAAGCGATCGCGCTGCTGTTCAGCCATCAGCGGCAGAGTCTCCAGCACCGCGAGCAAATTATCTTCCACCGTTAATTGACGAAAAACTGAAGGCTCTTGAGGTAGGTAGCTGATCCCACTGCGGGCTCGCAGGTACATGGGGAGATCCGTGATTTCGTCTCCATTCAGGAGAACGCGCCCTGAATCGGGCCGTGCCAAACCTACCAGGATATAGAACGTCGTAGTCTTGCCGGCACCATTGGGTCCGAGGAGCCCGACCACTTCGCCTTGTCTGATCTCTAGTTCGACCCCGTCAACAACCTTCCGCCCGCGATACGTCTTGTTGAGCTCGACGGCTTGGAGCTTCAGCATATCTCGTCATTTCTCAACTCGGTGCTTCGTCAAAGTACGCGTTCCGTTCTCGGATTCTACGACAATCGTATCATCCGCTAAAAAGAAGGTCAATTTTCGACCTGTGGTTGTGTCTCCAAAAGCATCAGTTATGGTTGGATGGCCGCCCGACAGTACGAATTTCCCTTCCGCTGCGATGTATTCTCCGTTGTCAGCCGTGCCTCGGCGCTGCCCCTCTTGCACCATTACGCCGCCACTCGCCACCGCGCGGCTCAGCTGTCGAGCTCCCCCTGCTGATTCAGGGGCGGTAAAATAAAACTCCATCACGGGCGCGATAATTTCTTCCTGTTGCGATTTCGCATCCACATTATCTTCCAGGCGCGCCCGGCTTTCCTTACCCAAGTAGGTCAGTGTGCCGGCGCGCACCCTCCAGCGTCGCGGAGCTCCCTTCGTAGCGGCGTGCTTAGCACCATCCGGCTTTCCCGAGACCGTTGCGGATGTAGTTGGAAACGTTCCGGGTGCTTGGGGGAATTCCGCGATTACATTGCCTGTTGCATGTAGTATCCGTGCATCTCTCTGAAGCTCGATGGAATTCGCTTCCATCACCGACTCCCCTTGCCAGAGACGAGCACCTCCAGAGTAGACTGCGCGCCCACTGAGGGAATTACCCCTTAAGTGATCTGCAGTTATATTCGCCGGGACAGGAGCCAGGTTGGCCACGGCAGTGCCCGCTGCCAGGTCCGTGGAAGCGACTCTTCCTTCAGCGCGAATCTCTCCTGTCGCTTGCACGAAGGAAATACTTTGCGCTGTTGTGCGCGTCATGCCATCGGTGACCACCGCATTCCCGGTCAGCACAGCAGTCTGCGTTGATCGCAAGAGATGGGCGTGATTGGCTTGCCCCGCCCGCTCGCCTTCCCTTAGCTTTGCATCTCCGTCAAAATCCATCTCGGACCAATCGTTGCCTGTGGCAAATTTTACGTGCAGCTGGTTCGAGCTGGTCTTCTGTAACGGCCGCCCCTGCAAATTCCTCTCGACTTCGGCACCGCCCTGTGCGGAAAGCTCGCTAGGTTGCCCCTTGGCGTTGAACTTGGCCAGAAGTTTTTGACCTGAGAGCCGCGTGCTCTCCGGTTTCGATCGGCCCCCCTGCATTCCTCCTTGCCATTCTAAGGTTCCCGGAGCCAGAGTCTCTGCGCTATCGACGCGGGTTCCTTGTTGCGCAGCCTCGGAAGCAAACCGAACCAGCAGCGCGTTCGTGCTCAAACGTTTTGCTGTGCCATTCGCCACGTCCTTCATTTCTGCAAAAACTTTTTCGCTGGCAAGCAATCGCGTGGGCTTTCCTATTTTCGGCAGCATAGTAAGTTCCGCCTGTCCGGCATCGAATACGTGTTTCCCGCTTGAGCCGTCCGCTCTGCCGCGCACTGCGCCGCGCGCTTTCACTATCTCGACCCACCCGTTGGGGTGGAGCAGCGCACTTAGCTCCTCGGCGGTCAATGTCCGCGATGCATTCACACCCCCATCTTTCTTCTTGAAAACAAGCTCCGGGCGCTGCCTAGGTGAACCGCCGGAAAAGGCCGAAAGTTTTCGTGCATGTAAAGCTGGATCGAATTCGAGCTCAAGCGAAGCGGCCTTGAGTTCGCGCTCACCTTGCGAAGCGTGCGCGGGTCCAGACAGTCGGGCCAGCCCCGCTTCTCTGATGTATTCCAACTGGCTTCCCGTGACCTTTACCGGCACATTGTCCCGTGTTTTAGAAATTTCTTTCGGGGCTATTTTCCCCTTTGATTGAATCGCGAGAGTGATTTCCACATCTCTCTCGAGCCGCACGATTCCACTCTCCGACTGATAAGACACCCCGAACCCCCTGGCCAATCCTTGCGGAAATTCGATAATCACGTCTTGGTCTGTTTGCGCTTTGCCGGTTTCGCGGTTGAATATTACGTTCCGCGTTAGCAGATGCACGACACCGTCGCCGGGCTTGCGTCCTTTTCCTTCCGACTGCCGCCTGGCATCCTCCGCGCTTTGGAGCTCGATCTGAACTTCGCCGGCGCAAACAATCGCTCCAGTGTCGCGCCGGTATTCGCACGATTTGGTGTGGATGCTATCGTCGCGATCTCCGCCTCGGCCAAAAATAGTAATGCGAACATCCTCCAAAGTATTTCGATTGCTTTCCTTGAATTCTGTCGCTCGCAAGGCTGCCACGGTAAAGATCGTCTGATTGCCCTCGACCTTTGAAAATGAAAATGTGCTGGACTGGCGTTGCACGGCGACCGGCGTAGGTGGCGGAGCCTGCTTTCGCATTTGTCGCGCTTCCCAGTTTCGGTAAAGGTAGGTGCCCGCAACGATCGACGCGAGCAAAAAAGCGACACTCGCGGACCATCGAGCATAACGCGCGGCTTCACTGGTGCGCATAGTGGGTTCGCTTATTCAAATCACGAGTATAGGCGAGGGGGGTTCGGGGAACAACCGCGAGGAGCGATAGAAAGGGGATAGTCACCCAATGTCAGGCATTAGCCAATCCCGGCAGGATACCCATATTTGCGGCGGCTACACTGTCACGGTTCGTATTTTTGACGAGGTACATGGCTTCATCGGCAAGATGCAGCAACTCCACTTTGGTCTTGGAATCTATCGGATACGACGCGACACCGACGCTTCCGGTTACTCTGACATTCAAATCATCGGACTTTAACCATAGGGTTTCGCGAATCATTTTATGCAGACGCCGCGCAACCACACAGGCATTCTCTTTCGAGGTCTGCGGCAAGAGAATCACAAATTCGTCTCCACCGTAGCGGAATGCGAAGTCGATCAACCGGCAGCTTTCTTTTAGCATCGAGCCGATCTCCGAGAGCAGCTTCGAGCCCATGAGATGTCCATAGGTATCGTTGACCTGCTTGAAATGATCCAGATCAATGAATACCAGCGAAAATTCGTAGCTGTATCGTTGCGACCGGTAAATCTCCGTATCCAAAATAAAATTCATGTGACGGGCATTGTATAGACTGGTGCAATCATCCGTAATCGTAAGCTCGTGAATCCGCTGCACGTGCCGCGCGTTTTCGAGAGCAATTGCCGCAAAATCAGCCAGTGCTTCGAGCAGCGACAGGTCCCTCTGTTGGAAGCCTTCTGAACCGACGCAATTCACCAGCTCGATCACCCCAAGGCAATGCTCGCGGAAGCGAACTGGCACGGCAACAATTGAATGCGTCTCCATTTTTGTCTTTTCGTCGACCTGGCCAAAAAACCGCGTGTCCTTGCTCACGTCGGGAACAATCACGGCCTCAGCATTCTGCGCAACCCACCCCGCAATCCCCTGCCCCATCTTTATTCGTACATCTTTCAACGCTTGCGAGCCTTTACCTACCGCCAGTTCGAAATATAATTCCTGCTTGGCGTCATCCAGCAGCAGCAACGACCAGGTATCAGGCCGCAGAAACTCGTCAATTTTTTCCATAATTGTGCGCAGGACTTGATCGAGCTGCAGCGAGGAAGTGAGGGCTTTGCCCAATTCGTGGAATACCGCGACCTCGCCGGCCTCCCTTCTTCCGCTAGGGACAGAGGGATTGCGTCGACGTTCGACACCGCTGAAATTCTTTGTTTCCTCCACGCTGTCCCGGACCTCGAGAGGATTTGACAGACCGCTGCACTCCCCAGCGCCTGGGGCTTGCGTGCGGTTGATATCTCGCATGGAAAGTATAGGCATCGTCCGCTAAGCACGCAAGAGTTGCGACAACTCTAGTTTCCAGGTGCTATATCCTTTGCGTACTCGCGTGATGATTCTTTTCCAGCTATCGAAGTTTTGAAAGCAGATTTCGATAGCTCAACTTTCCGTGCGCCTTTCCTTTGTCCTATTATTTGCCGCCCGCGTTTGACACCTTGTCGCCTCCCTTTTATAGTGCCCTTGCGGCTCCTGGAGAACGTGCAGCCTCTTCAATAGCCTCTCCTGCCCCCAGGCCGGCGGCCTTCCATGTCCAAAGGCACTTTTGGCGATTGTTTGAAGCGCGAACGCGAGATGCGTGAAGTATCTCTCGACGAAATTTGCGCCGCAACTCGCATTGGAACGCGCTTTCTTGAGGCGATGGAGAATGAAGAGTGGGAGAAGCTGCCCGGAGGTGTTTTCAACCGCGGTTTTGTTCGCGCTGTCGCTCGCTATTTAGGGCTCGACGAAGAAACCATGCTTGCGGAATATGACTTGGCGCGTTTGCATCAGGGTTCGCCCCTGCCCTCACAAACTCCTCAATCGATTCCGCATTCCTTTCCCAAATGGATTGCCATCGCCGTCGCTATTTTGCTGTTAGGTCTGATTGCAGCGGGTGTCCACGCCTGGCGCGTTATCTCGCTTCGTCACGCGGCGTCTCGCAACCCTGCCAGTTCGGCTGCGACTGGCGAAAGAACCGCGTCCAGCAATCTTACTGCGGCGCCCGGTACTCCACTAACTATCGCTGGCACGCCGTCACAATCTGCCAGTGCGGATCCAACTCTGAGCATGCCAACTTCAGGTCCGCTAATTTCCCTGCCTCCACTGGAACTCTCGATCGCTGCGAGCAAAAACACGCAACTTCAAGTGCTCGGCGACGGCAAAGCGCTTTTCGACACAATTATAAATGCCGGGGAGAGCCACCATTTTCAAGCCCGCGATGAGTTCCGGGTGTCCGTCAGCGATTCCGGGGGGTATTGCTGGAATTGAACGGGCAAACCATTCCAACATTAGGCGCGCTGGGATCTCCAGGTAAAATATCTTTAACACACAAGAACCTGACGAAGGCGGATAGTGGAACCAATTAGCCCTGAACTTGTTGAAGAACTGCGCTCCGGACGCGCTACTCGTGAGCGCAAGATCGCGGTGTGCTCAGGCAGCTTGCATTTGTCGCCCGTAGAGCGCACCGAGATCCTGGCCGTCCTCGCCGGCGACAACGATGAGGTCGTTGCGTCTCGAGCAGGCGAAGCGCTGTTATCTGTTCCGCAAGAGACTTTTATCGAAGCGCTCGCAAAGGAAAACGCTGTTGCGCCGCTGTTTGCGTATTGCTCGCGTAATTTCGCCGAGAAACCTGGCATTGCGGATGCGCTGGTGAAGAACACCAATTGCGCGGCGGAGCATCTGGTTCCGGCCGTACGCTTCCTCACTCCATACGGAATTCAGGCGCTGCTCGAGGAACTCGACCGCGTGAGTGCTTCGCCCGCGCTTGCCGCCGCGCTGGAGCATTCCACATTGCTCACGCCGGTGCAGAAACAGCAGATCCAGGAACTGCGTGCAGCTACGACGCCGGATGCGGCGGCTCTGGAACAAGCACTTCTGGCAGCCGAGATAGATGTTACGAAGCGGCAAACGCTGCTGCAGAAGCTTGCGAAAATGACTGTTTCACAACGCGTGCAACTCGCGCTCAAAGGGGGAACGGAAGAACGGCGCACGCTGATTCGGGACTCCAACAAAGTGGTGCAGCGAGCAGTCTTGCAATCGCCGCGCCTGACGGAGCGCGAAGTCGAATCCTTTTCTGCGATGGCCAACTTGAGCGACGAAACGCTTCGCCTGATCGCGACTAATCGTAAATTCCGCAAGGATTACATCATCGTTCGAAACCTGATGAACAATCCAAAAACTCCCATCGACGTCACGCTTCATATGCTGCCCATGTTGAATCCGCAGGATTTGAAAGCTCTCGGTGGCAACAAAAATATTCCCGAAACCCTGCGCTCGATGGCGGTCAAGCTGCTTCGCCAGCGTAAAGAGCTGCGCGGCGGCAATGCGTAATTCTTGTTGCCGTCGCACGGCCTTGCCGCTGTACCATCGTTAAATGGCGAGTCACTTGCGCATCACCTTACGTCAGCGTTTCTGCGCAAGCGATCGTTCCACCTGGCGTCCATATTCTCGCGCCTTGGCGATAATGCTTGGTTCGTCGAGTGTTAGAACTATCCTGTGGCGCATCACAATTTTTCCGCCAATAACAACTGTTTCCACGTCGCTGGCCTTGAGCGCGTAAACAATCTGCGAATACACGTGATACATAGGAACCGCATGCGGCGAATCCAGCCGCAGCAGGATGAAATCCGCTTTCTTCCCGGATTCGAGTGAGCCGATCTCTTTTTCCATGTGCAAGGCCCGCGCGCCCTCGATCGTCGCCATCTCGAGTGCTTCCATAGCGCCGAGAGCTCGAGGATCGAGCCGGGTCACCTTTTGCAATTTCGCTGCAAGATCCATTTCCTCCATCATGTTCAGATCGTTGTTGCTTCCCGCCGGACCGTCTGTGCCCAAGCCCAAACGCACGCGTGACGAGCGCAGCTCGATCACCGGCGCCACTCCGCTCGCCAGCATCATGTTGCTGGAAGGATTGTGTACGCAGCCCGCGTCGCGCGACGCCAGCAGCTTCCGATCAGCGTCATCCACCCAGACACAGTGCGCCGCAAGCACGTCCGGACCGAGCACGCCAATTTTTTCCAGGTACTTTACTGAGGACATTCCGTTTTTGGCGTCGCTCTCTTCCCTCTCGTGTTTTGTTTCCAGGACGTGAATAAGAATCGGAGCCCCATATTTCCGCGCCAGCGTCGCGGACGCTTGCAGGGTTTTCTCGGAGCAGGTGTAAACCGAATGCGGAGCCACCGCTGCGTGAATCAGCGAGTCGTCCTTCCATCTCCGCAGAAATTTTTCCGTGAAGGCGAGTGTCTGCGTCGGATCCTTGCTGTCAGGCGCTGGAAAATCAATCACCGTCTCGCCGAGTACTCCGCGCATTCCCGCCGCTTTGGTTTCCTCGGCGATGACATCCTCGAAGTAATACATGTCCGCATAAGTTGTCGTTCCCCCGCGAATCATTTCCAGTGCGGCAAGCCGGGTACCCCAGCGCACATACTCCTCGGTAACGTTGCGAGCCTCTGCTGGGAAAATAGACTTCGTCAGCCATTCTTCAAGGGTCACGTCATCTTGCAATCCGCGCAGCAGCGTCATCGGCGCGTGTGTGTGTCCATTGATAAATCCGGGGAGAATTAACTTCCCGTGCGCATCCATCGTTTTCGACGCGGTATACTTTGCTTCTAATGCAGCTCGGGGGCCCACAGCCAGGATGGTGTCTCCTTTAACCGCAATGGCTCCATCCTCGATGATTCTTCTCTCTCCATCCATCGTCACGACCGTTCCGCCGGTGACAAGCAGATCGAGTTGCGGAAGTGCTTGCTGTTTCCGGTTTTGAGCCAGCGCCGGAAAGAGGCCCAGTAAAACAGCGGCGGGTAAAATGAGCAGTGACGTAAGGGGTCGACTCATTTCCTTATTTCTCTTTCTTCGTTCACAAATTCGAGGAGTCAAATGGCTTGGGGAACAGCGCGGACATCCGGTATGTTTCCGTGTTCCCTTTAAGATTCGCTAAAATCACTTCCACGTCACCGCAAAATTCCCAAATAATTTGGCGGCACGCGCCGCACGGCGGCGTCAGCGTGTTGGCATCGGTTACCACGGCGATGGCATCAAATCCGCGTTCACCCTCGGAGATAGCTTTGAAAATCGCCACGCGCTCGGCGCAAACGGTCAGGCCGTACGTGGCATTTTCCACATTGCACCCACCAAAAATTCTTCCAGAATTTGCACGCAACGCCGCGCCTACGCGAAAATTCGAATAGGCAGCATGCGCGTTTTCGCGTGAAGCGAGCGCCGCGGAAATCAAGTGCTTGTAATCGCTCATTGAATGTCCTTGTCAATGAGCGGAATCAGCGCACTCAGCAAAGCCACGAACTGGACCTTAACACGCTCACCAGTCTCCAGCACCTCTTTGTGATTGAGAGGTTTATCAAGCATTCCTGCCGCCATGTTGGTGACGCAGGAAATTCCCAACGCTTTCATCCCCATGTGGCGCGCGGCAATCACTTCCGGCACGGTGGACATCCCCACTAGATCCGCCCCGATCGCACGCAGATAACGAATCTCGGCAGGCGTCTCGTAACTTGGACCCGGAACAGCCGCGTAGACGCCCTGATGCATGGCAATCCCCAAGCGCTGGCCTTCTGCAAGCGCCGCGTCGCGGTAGGATTTCGCGTAAGCGTGGGTCATGTCCGGAAATCGCGCACCGAAGCGCTCATCGTTCGGCCCAGCCAACGGATTTGCACCCAGCAGATTGATGTGGTCGCTCAAAACCACTAGACATCCCTGAGAAAACCCGGCATTGATTCCGCCGGCGGCGTTCGTGAGAATCACAGCACGAATGCCCATGCGCGCCATGACGCGCATCGGGAACGCGACCTCGCTGGCGTTGTATCCTTCGTATAAGTGGACCCTTCCTTGCATTCCTGCGACAGCTACGCCGCCAACCTTGCCCACGACCAAATTCCCTGCATGTCCAATTGCCGTCGAGCGCGGAAAATGCGGGATCCTCCGGTACGGAATTCTGGCAGCACCAGTGAATTCATCCGCAAAACCTCCCAAGCCCGAACCGAGAACAAGTCCGATGCGCGGTCGAAGCTTGGTCTTCGACAAAATAAATTTTGCGGCGCGTTCGGCCCATGCAAAGTCCGCGCTGACGACCGATTTAGCGGCTGCAGCTCTATTCATAGCAACATTCCTACGATAGAAGCGGAGAGCAAGTTAGCCATCGTACCGGCCAGCATGGCGCGAATGCCCAAGCGTGCCAACTGGCCGCGCTGATTTGGGGCGAGCGCTCCGATGCCGCCAATCTGAATTCCAATCGAACTGAAGTTGGCGAAGCCGCAAAGCGCAAATGTCGCAATTGTGACCGAGCGCGGGTCGAGCACGCTCTTCATCGCGCCAAGATCCTTAAACGCAACGAGTTCGTTGATGACCATCCGAGTCCCCAATAGGTTGCCGACGGCAGTGCAATCGTGCCACGGAATGCCTATCACATATGCTATCGGCCACAATACCCAGCCAAAAATTTGCTGCAAGCTCGACGGGAACCAGGAAATTCCGATCGACGCAAGACCATTGTGAATTCCGCCGAGACAAAAATTCGTCAACGCCAGCAAGGCAAGAAATGAAATCAGCATCGCGGCAACGTTGATGGCCAAGTTTAAACCGTCGGTTGTTCCGCGGGCAATCGCGCCCAGGAAATTCTGCTCTTTCTCCATCTCGGGCATGGTCACGAACCCTGCGGTCAGTGGCTGCTCGGTTTCAGGGACCATCATCTTGGCCATGAGCAGCGTGCCGGGGGCCGTCATTATTACCGCGGTCAGGAGATGCTTGGGTTCAATGCCGAACGCGATATAAGCGGCCATGATTCCACCGGAAACATGAGCCATTCCACTGGTCATGACCGTCATCAATTCGGACTTGGTCAAGCGTTCGAGAAAGGGGCGAATAGTAAGCGGCGCTTCGGTCTGGCCCATGAAAATACTCGCGGCGACGTTGAGAGATTCTGCGCCGCTTGCGCCCATCACCCGCTGCATGACCCAAGCTGCGACACGAATGATTCCCTGCATCACTCCGAAGTGATACAGGAGCGCAAAAAAAGCAGCGATAAAAATAATGGTCGGAAGAACCTGAAAGGCAAAATAAAACCCGTAGGAGGACGCCTTTTTCCCCAATTCTCCAAAAACAAATTCCGATCCGACGAATGAAAAGCTGAGCAGGCGGTTCACCGCATCACCAGCTTTCTGAAAAAGGTAGCGACCGGCTTCGAACCGCAGCACGAAGAAAGCAAACGTTACCTGCAAGCCCAATCCCCACGCTACCGTTTTCAGGCGGATAGCACGGCGATTCGTCGAAAGCAAGTAGGCGAGAGCCAGCATGGTAAGCAGGCCCAGAATTCCCGTCAGTCTGCCCATGCATCCTCCGTGTCTTGAACGCGCAATTTAGAGAGCCGCACTGCCACCTTGAATGGCGACCCTGAAGTTAGTTGCCCCAGCTTCGCCCATCAGGTCCCCCGATAATTTTCTTTATTAATTTAGATTTTTCGCCAGGCCTCTCGGGGGCAATACTATAACTTCTTTGAACCAATTCTCGTGCTTCGGAAAGGCGAGTTTTGGCATCGTAATGAATCGTCACGAGGGGCTCGTCTTTTTCCACGGGATCTCCAATTTTCTTGTGAAACGAAAGCCCCACGGCTGGATCAATCGTGTCCTCTTTCGTTTCTCGTCCCCCGCCAAGGACGTTGCAGGCAATTCCCAAATTCTCGCATTGGATTGCTGCAATAAAACCGCCGGCTGGACTCTTCACTTGGCATGTCGATTTGGCGCGAGGCAACTTTGATGGATCGTCGACAACGCTTGAGTCGCCACCTTGCAATCGGATGACCTCACGAAATTTTTCCTTGGCGCGTCCACTCGCAATCATTTCGGCGGCTAGGGACTTGCCTTCGTCGACTGAGCTGCTGCGTTCGCCAAGATAGAGCATCCATGCCGACAACTCGAGGCACAACTCGCGCAAATCACCGGGACCACGTCCGCTCAAAACTTCGATGCACTCGATAACCTCGAGGGAGTTTCCAGCGGTTTCGCCGAGTGGCTGATTCATATCAGTAATGAGCGCGACCACTTTCTTGCCCATGCGCTGTCCTGTTTCTACCATCAGTTCGGCCAAATGAACGGCGTCTTCCTCTTTCTTCATGAACGCGCCGGAGCCTGTTTTTACATCCAAAACTAAAGCGCTGATGCCCTCTGCCAGTTTTTTACTCATGATAGAGGCGCAAATCAAGTTGGGGCTGTCCACGGTGCTGGTTACGTCGCGCAGGGAATAAATCTTTTTGTCGGCAGGAGCGATCTCGGCGGTTTGCCCGATGAGCGCGAGGCCACACTGTCGAAGCACCCGACGAAAATCAGGAAGCGACAGACTTACATTGAATCCTGGGATCGATTCCAGTTTGTCCAGGGTGCCTCCGGAGTGGCCGAGGCCACGCCCACTGATCATCGGTACGAGAAGTCCGGCTGCGGCGACAATCGGTGCAATCACGAGCGAGGTCTTGTCACCAACGCCTCCTGTGGAATGCTTATCCACTTTTTTGCCGGGGATGTTACTCCAATCGAGGATCTCGCCGGAATGGAGCATCGTCTCAGTAAGCCCAGTGAGCTCGGCGCGCGTCATTCCACGGAGCCAAACGGCCATCAGCCACGCGGAAATCTGGTAGTCAGGGATTTCATTGCGGGTGTAGCCGTCAATCAGGAAGGCGATTTCTTCGCGCGTCAGTTCCTGGGAGTCACGCTTTTTCCGGATTAGATCCACTACTCTCATGAATCGTTCGTTGGCGGCGCGAGGGTAGCATCGCAAGGTGCGGCAGTCAACGAGCGTCCACTGCAGGTGAAATCGAGATTCTTAGCCTTCAAGCATCTCGCAACTTTCTGCTACAATGCGGAACGCGATTTCAATACCGTAAAGGAGCTGTATGAAATCTAACGAGCCTGTTACGCGTCGAAGTTTTCTAGCGGGGTCATCCTGTTTTGGGGCGTCGGTGGCGCTAGCCAAACGGATCCCGTTGCCGGCGCTCGCCGAATCATTGGCGCAAGGCACACGCGTAGCCGCGAAGCCACTGGTGGACAAAGGGTTTGCATCGGTCCGCAAAATCGGTGACGGGGTGTATGCCACCATTTCGGATTTCTCGAAGGGCGCGCAGACGATGTGCAATGGCGGGTTCCTGTACGGCAAAGACGCCGCCTTGGTCATCGAAGGCTTTGCATCACCTGGAGGCGCCGGGATGCAAATGGAAGCGTTGCGGATGGTCACGCAGCTTCCGGTGCGGGCGGCGGTGGACACGCACTATCATTTTGATCATTCGATCGGCAACAGCTTCTACGGCGCGCATAGCATTCCGATCTGGGCGCATGCCAAGGTTTCCTCACGAATGGTCGAAAGCTATAGCCCGATGCAGGGCATGGATCGCACGACGTTTCTAGAGCCGAGTCAGAAACGGGTGCGAGAATCAAAAAACGAGACGCAGCGGGAGCACGCTCAGGGTGACGTCGAGGTGACTACCACCGTATTTGCGCTGGTAAATGCCAACGTATTGGCGCTTCCCAACCAGCCGCTCGATCCGGCGAAATTGCCTTTCCGGGTCGACCTCGGGGGACTTACTGCCGTATTTGAAAGCTATCCCGGGCATTCGGGCACGGACGTGATTGTGCGCATTCCGGACCAGAAGATTGTATTTACGGGCGACCTGCTCTTTAACGGATGGTATCCGGTGACGTTTGACGAAAAGGCCACGATCAGCGGCTGGCGCGCAACGCTTGCGAAATTTGCTTCCTATGAGAAAGACACAATTTTTGTGCCGGGACACGGGCAGGTCTGCGGGCAGGAAGGTATCGTTTTATTTCGCTCTGTATTTGACGATATAGCCGAGCAGGCAGAAAAAATGTATAAGGCGGGAGTTCCGGTAGAAGAGTCGGTGGGGCGCTACGTAGTTCCCCAGAAATTCAAGAATTTACCTGTGTTCTCCTGAGGTTCCACGATCGCGCCGGCGATTACTAAGTTGTACGAAGAATGGAAGACGGGTAAGTCGTGATACTTTGCGCCGCTCTGAGCTTCGACTAAAGCACGGGATTTTTCGCTGCAATCTCTGTGGTTACTTGACGCATTTCTTCGTGCACTTTTCCATTGGACGCTAACAACACCGGGCCGCCGAGGGAATAGGGCTGGCCATCAAAATCGCTGACGCGTCCGCCGGCCTCCTCGACCAGTAAAATACCGGCTGCGGTGTCCCATTGCTTCAGGCCAAACTCCCAGAAACCCTCAAACCTTCCGGCTGCTACCGAGGCCAAATCGAGCGCGGCAGAGCCATCGCGGCGAACACCATGCGAGCGAAGTGTAAAATCCCAATAATAATGAATGTTCGTATTCTGCGACCGCTTGTGCGCCGGAAATCCGGTTGCGAGTAAACTGGTAGCCAGCGTATCAATTAGAGAAACGTGAATCGGTTTATCATTTAGTGTTGCGCCCTGGCCTCGAGCCGCCGCGAAAAGCTCGTTGCTCACCGGGTTATACACGACCGCGGCCAGGAGCGCGGAACCCTTCGCCAGCGCAATAGAAACAGCAAAGCAAGGATAACCATGCGCAAAATTCGTAGTGCCGTCGAGCGGGTCAACGTACCAGCAATACTCGGAGGCCGCGGTGTGGCCCGACCCTTCTTCAGCTACGACGGCATGCCCAGGAAATTCGCGGCGTAATCGATCTACGATAAGGCGCTCGGAGCGGCCGTCCGCCTGAGTCACTAAATCCACTTCACCCTTATAGGTAATGTGCGGCGCGCGTGCAAATTCTGCGAGGAGAATTTTCCCAGCTTCGCGGGCGGTGTCTATCGCCATTGCGAGAAATGTCTGGTTCATCCCAATGATTCTAACTTGCGATTGACGCTTGAGGGATACTTTTTAGCCACGAGATACCTGCGTTGGTTTGGCCAAATCATTTATATCGGTGACCGATTCTTTTTACTGAATATCGCTCGGGGTGAAATATCCGTGGCGGTAGCGCACCTTATAGTCCCCATTCACTTTGATGATGATGTGCCGGAACGAGTTCGCCGGGCCGCGAGGATGGGGGTAGTAGGCAATGCGGTATTGGGAGCGGAGCTCGCGTTCAATCCGGTCAAAAATTTGATCGAGATCCGCGGGATTATCGGGGAAGAACATTGCCCCACCAGTGGTTTCCGTAATGGTTTGGATAGCGTGCTCACCGGCCGTGTTGCGGCCGCTTTCATTTTTCACCGGCCGAACCACGATCGTATAAATCAGAGTCTCAGCCTTCAAGGCGGCACGGCGGGCATTATCGAAATCGGCGCGGCTGGTAGTTTCTCCAGCATCGGTAACAAGGACGATAACGCGGCGGCGATCGGATGCGCGTTTGGCAAGAGCTTCGGAGCCCAGCAGGACCGCGTCGTAAAGCGATGTACCTGCGCCTTCTTCGATCCTGCGAACGGCCTTCTGTAAAGCGAGCACATCGGCAGAAAAGCGCGTGAGTTGCGTGACCGTATCGGAAAACTCGAAAACCGAGAGTCGATCTACCGGCCGGACCACCCGGCGAATGAAACGTGCGGCGGCCTCGCGCTCAAAGGCCATTTCCTTTTGGGCGCTCAGGCTCGCATCAATCATGAGGGCAAGATCAAGCGGTTGGTGGGTCTCGGATTCGAATACTTCAATCTTTTGCGGAGCCCCTTCTTCGGAAACTTCAAACGACTCCTTGGAAAGGCCAGCCGCTGGTCGATTATTCTTATCCAACACGCTCGCGAGCACATTCACCAAGTTTACTTCCCTGCGGATGCGTCCCTGGGACTCCTGGAATTTGACGGTATGGCGCGGCGCGGAAAGGCCGGCAAGCGGTGCGATTAACTGGGAGGCAGTCGAAAGCAGGAGAGCGATCATTACAGAATGGGGTGCAAGCGCGCTGGGCTTTTTCATCTAAGAAGTAGATTCTGTTGATGGCTGCGGGGATGCCAACGGCGGTATTTCACCGTCGGCCCATACGGCGCCATCAACGAAATGCTCTTTTTTCCAGACAGGGACGGTCTTTTTGAGTGTGTCGATTGCGAAGTGGCAGGCTTCAAATGCGGCGCGGCGGTGAGGCGAGCTTATGGAAATCAGGACGCTAGTCTCGCCAATCGCCAATCGCCCTAAGCGGTGCACCATGGCGATGAGGTGGATCGAATATCTGGAGCGAATTTGTGCGCCAATTTCGCGCATTTTCGAGAGCGCCATGGATTCATAAGCATAATACTCGAGATATAAGACGGGACGCCCAGCGGAATGATTGCGCACGACGCCTTCGAAGGTGACCACGGCGCCGTCGGCAGGAGACTTGACGCGCTCGATCAAGCTCAACGGGTTAATCGGTTCACGCACGAGCTGGTAAAGATCCTCTGAAATGGAATGTGCTGCGGACCCCTGACCGCCACTTACTGGCGGCAGAAATGCGATCTCATCACCATCAGCAAGGGGAACATTCCATAAGGCAAACTCCTGGTTTACCGAGGGGACCGCCGATGCGCGGAATTTCGCCAACTCGGGGAATCGCCCGTGGTAACGCGCAAACAAATCCTCAACACGCGCGCCTTCGGAGAGCTCGGCCTCTTCTTCCCCGCGTCCCACAATCTCCTTTAATCGCCCAAAAAATAGCACCTTGACGCGTATCATCGGTTCCATCTTACATCGCTGTGTTGTACGGCGATGCATGATTTCTCGCGCGTCAAGGCTTTTCCATTTTTTTTCACGATTCAATACTTCGCTTGCTTCCGATTGTTGAGAAGCACGTAACTTTTGCAGCTGGAGTTTTCTTGACCTGCAGATGCAATCGCCGTAGTTTGGACATTGACTCATAACCCGCTATGGGAGGGATGATCGCTTCTTGCTGCGAGGAGATTCATGAAGATTTTAATCACCGGCTCGTCGGGATTGGTAGGAACTGCGCTGGTCGAATCACTTCATCGCGACGGACATACCGTTGGAAGACTGCTTCGTCCCCAAAGTGGAAGCGATGCCCACCAGGGTGGGCGGGGAGTAGCGATGCGCTGGAATCCCGAGACGGGTGAACTGGACGGTTCCGCAGCGGGAGCTGATGCGGTCATCAATCTTTCTGGCCTATCGATTGCTTCGGGGCGCTGGAGCGACGAGCGCAAGCGATTGCTTCGCTCAAGCCGCGTAGAGGCGACGCGACAGCTTATCGAAGCGCTCCGCAAATTAAAACCAATGCCGCGGATTTTACTGTCGGCGTCCGCGGTGGGCTATTACGGCGATCGTGGCGAGGAGGAGCTGACAGAATCGAGCGCGCCGGGGCATGGATTTTTGCCGGATCTGTGCCGCGATTGGGAAGAATCAGCCAGCCGCGCAGAATCGTTGGGGATGCGCGCAGTCTACCTGCGCTTTGGAACGATTCTAGCGAGCGATGGCGGCGCCCTGCAGAAAATGCTGCTTCCCTTCAAACTGGGCGCTGGCGGGCGTCTTGGGTCCGGAAAGCAATGGATGTCATGGATCAGTCTGGCTGATGCTCTGGGAATTATTCGCTATGCGCTGGAAAGTGAGCAGGCTCGCGGGGCTGTGAGCACCGTGGCGCCGGGTCCCGTCAGAAACCGGGAATTCACTGCGGAGCTGGCGAGGGCGCTGCATCGTCCCGCGATTTTGCCGGCCCCAGAATTTGCGCTGCGCCTGGCGTTCGGAGAAATGGCGGACGCGCTGCTCCTTGCGAGCCAGCGCGTCCTTCCGCAAAAGTTGCAAACGCTCGGCTATCACTTTTTGCATCCAGATCTGCCAACGGCCCTCGCGGCGGTACTCGCTACGCCCTAGGGCGAGTCCAGCGACGGCTTACTTCAAGACGTTCAGCGTTACATCAATTTTCAGTACCCCCCCGGTTATGGGATTGGTCGAGATCGTGGACTGCATGGTTTGCCCGTCGCGAATCCTCAAATTAATGTTGGTCTTAAACTGCTGAATAACAGGCTGAAGATTCGTGATCTCGGTGCCTCCGATGACTTGCGGTTTCTGCCCTGAGCTGGGGGAATAAGCGGACGATCTCTCCACGGAAAGGTGCAGCACAAAGCGGCCCTCATCATCTTTCTCCGCCCTGCCATCCATATTGGTACCCATATCGATATATTGAAATTGCGGAGATGGCCCGGAGCCGCCGGTCTGAATCGGCACGCGAAGACCCATCCTCAGCGTAGCAGAAGCTCCGCGGTCGTCAGCATTAATTAGAATCGAATACGGCAAGCTACTGATTTTTTTCTCTCCTTCAAACTCGTTGAACACAACTTGCACGCGAACGGGCGTGATATCTCTTCTTGGTTCGTTCCTTTTCTCAGCCTGTTCGGTTTTTGGTTTTTCCTGCGCCGTAACGATAGGAGCAGAGGTGAAGAACCCGATAACAACTAGCACCAGATAGATCTTCTTCATTTTTCTCCTTGTTTAAAAACTCCAAAAGATCTTGCCCATACCACCTACTGGGAATTGTTCTTGGGCTGATGTTCAACTGCTTCTAGCGGCCTGATTTCTATTGGTTCCACGACAATAGGGGCGATTATGAGTTCCTGATTTGCCTGGACTGCAACGCTTGATAGCAACACGTCTCCCTTTACCTCTCCCGAGCGCAAACCTTCAAGCAGTTGCGTAAAAACTCTTTCTTGTTCGGGTGGAACCAATGCCACCGCTTCTTTCTCCCCCGCGGGTTTGAAGGGATGAGTTCCACTGCGCGGCCTTCGCTTAAGATGCGTCAGCCGTTCTGCTCCACGCAGGGCGGGGGAAATGGGTCCCCGCGTTCCTATCCGCGGGCGCTCAATCACGGAGCGCATGGCTTGCGGGGCAACTGGCCCGCTTTCGCGTCCTTGGCCCTCCCGCCATAGACCTCGCGTGCTTACAAGCGCGATTACCAGAGTGGCCGCTGCCCCAACGGCGGTCCAAGTCAACCATTTGCGGCCCGGCGAAGCTTCCTCCGCTGCGTTCACCCGGGCTCGGACACGTGCTGCAAAGCCGGCAGGCAAGTTTTCGTTCAAGCGGCGCAAGCCTTTATCGAGAGTGGCATAAAGACTCTTTTTAGTTTCAAGCTCCGCGCGACACGCAGGACACGCGTACAGGTGGACTTCGAGCTGTATCGAGCTTTCCGGCTCGAGCCGCCCTCCCGCGGAAGCATCTAGGTCTTCACGGTATTGTTTACAAACCATTGCATTTCTCCGCTAATTGCTTCTTCCCGAAATGCATCCTGGATTTCACCGTGCCCACCGGCAAGCCAAGAAGATTGGCCACGTCTTCTAGAGAGTGACCCTCTATGGAGGCCAGGAGCACCACAATTCGTAATTTTTCCGGCAATTCCGCGACAGCTTTTTCGAGTTGTTCGGCAAACTCATTTGAGGCCGCCAGTTGCTCTACACTCGTATGGGGCTGTTCGACGCTCCACGCCACTTCACGAGCCTGGCGACGCTTGGCCGACCTCGAACGGTCAAGAGCCAGGCGCCACGTAATTCGCACGAGCCAGGCGCGGAAACGGTCGCGGTCGCGCAATTTCGCAAAATTTCGATAGGCCTTGAGGAACGCCTCCTGCGCAACTTCCTCGGCGTCCGCAGAATTCCGCAAGACTCCACGAGCCACTCGGAATGCGAGTTTCCCGCAATCGGCCAGGCGTGCTTCAAACTCCTGAATTAAGGAGGCGCGCTCTGACTCTGAATCGAGGTTCACCCTGGCGTTCGCACCGCTAACAAGGTTCTCAATGGCCAACTCCTGCATGCGCTCTCCCCGTACACTTACAAGACGCCGCAGCAGGCGTTTGGGTTCAACGGTTGGACGGTTATGATGAATTTGAAGCCTCCGCGCGACAAGTGGTGTAGGAAATCGGGGATGTTAGTAGCGATAACCTTGCCCGATGAGGTTTCTGAGGGCGAAATCGCTTGCGAAGCTAAAGATCCAGCCTCTCTAGCAACTTGTCTAAGTTCGTTTCGTCGACCTCCAAATTGGCGGCTTGATAAGGCAAGTTCTTCGGATCTTGTGAGGCCAGATCTTCGATTTCATCCAGGGCTTGAAAGAGACGCATTTTCGCTACTGCGTATTCCTCGGTTCCAGTGATCTCGCGGCCTGAACGTTCCGTCCATTTCTTTAGGGAGTGTTTCTTCACAAAAATCTTAACGGAAAATCCTGTTTTTTGCTGGGCCCATACCAAGTAAATATATTCCGTGCCCGCGGAGAAACCACGCCGCGCCGGATGTACTTCTTTAAATTGATACTGAAAAACATATCCGCTATCTGACGAATAGCTTTTGACCCGGCGTACCACTTCAGGCTCAGACATGTCCGCATTATTTCTCCCCACGATTGCTCAAGTCAATGCGTCGACTCTTACGTTCAGGCTTCCAATCGCCACAGAGCGCCGAGAACGGAATTGCGCCAGATCGATACAGCTTCCCGTAATGGCGTTCCATTCTTGAACAAAGGGTAAGACGTAATTCGTTTTTGGAACATCTTGAGGTTTGTTTTGGGGCACTCGGCCATGTGTGAAATGCATTTAACTTAATGACCCATTGAAGCTTACATGGTTGGGTTTAGTTTCTGTCGTGATAGCGGAATCAGTAATTGCAAACCGCAAATGATGTGGCCATTTCCCTGCAATGCCTTGTTACATGCGGGGCTCACAAAAACTTCACGTTAGTTTCACTCACTCCCCTTTTTCTATTCTCTGCTTCTACGGTCTCCTCACGGCGAGTGCGTGGACACTGGGCTGCGGCGGGGGAGGCGCAAGTCCTGTAACGCCCCCGCCGCCACCCCCTCCCCCGTCTATCACAGTCACTGTTACCCCCGCGACGGCTTTCGTTGTAATTGGAGCTACTAAGCAGTTTAGCGCCGCAGTGAAAAACAGCTCGAACACCGCGGTTTCCTGGAGTGTTGCTGGCGTCGCAGGTGGCAATACTGTCGTCGGCACGATCACGACAGACGGAATGTACACTGCACCGCGGATTCTGCCCGCTCAGACTGCTACGTCAATCACTGCGACAAGCGTGGCAGATCCACGAGCATCCGATACTGCGCAGCTGACCATTGGAAGTAACATCACAGTTACGCTATCTCCGTCCTTCGCGAATGTCGAGCTGGGCGCGGCAAAAGAATTTTCGGCCGGGATTAGTCCGGCGGGCGGCTTTGATACCTCGATTCGCTGGAGTCTCCGAGGCGCGGGGTGCCTAGGCGACACGTGCGGTGCAATCGATTCTGCGGGAAAATACACGGCCCCGCAAATTCTTCCGGTACCCGCCGACGTCACACTCACGGCCCAAAGCGCAGCCGATCCTTCCAAACAGGCATCCGCGGTCATACATGTTACTAGCAGTTTTACCGTGTCCCTGGCTGGACCGGAAAGCGTTATTGCGGGAGGTGCCGGCGAATTTGCGGCGACGATCGAACCCGCGCCGGCTTCCAATCCGAGCCGGGCTTTGTCGTGGAAAGTATCAGGCGCCGGGTGCACTGGAGACGCTTGCGGCACAATAACGGTTCTCGCCGCGTCATCCTTAAAGGTTACGTTCACGGCACCGGCGAACCCTCCTAGCCCAAATATTGTCTCGATATCCGTAATACCGACCGCGGATCCGTCAAAAACCACGGGAAAACCAATCACGATTAAACCAGTATCGAATATAACTGTTCGAGTAACACCGGCCAACRGCACACTGGTCGTCAGCCATCGGCAAACCATCAATGTGCAGGTAACCGGCGCCGAAAATAAAAACGTGACGTGGCAGGTTAACGGAATTTCCGGCGGAAACACTTTGGTTGGCCAGATCTGCGCCGCAGCGTCCTCACCCTGCCAACCCGTCACCGCATCGAATGCACCGGCTGTGGATTATCTGGCGCCGGGGGGCATTCCTCAACCCAACCCCGTTACTGTTGTCGCTACGAGCCAGGCGGACTCAGCGCAATCCGCATCCCTGACGATTACCGTATTGGCCCACCTCGTCGTCAGCGTTTCGCCGCCGAGCGTCACCGTCGCTCCCAACACGACGCAACAATTTTCCGCAACGGTTCAAGGCACCGCGAACACCAACGTCATTTGGCAGTTGCAAGGGGCGGCATGTTCCGGGACGGGAGCGCCATGCGGGGTAATCAACGCTAACGGCGTATATTCTGCGCCTTTGTTCGCACCTTCGCCCCACACCTTGCTTGTAGTTGCGACCAGCGTAGACGACACGCAACAGTCGGGCTTCTCGCAGGTTACCATTTCGACCGGGGCTAACATAGCGAAGCTTCTTCCCGCCAGCGTTTTCACTGGCGCGGCCGGAGGCTTCACATTGCGGGTGCAAGGAAGCGGCTTCGTCTCGAGCGGCGCCACCCCAGGGTCCGCGATTGAAATTGCGGGTGTATCGCGCCCTACAAATTGCCTGTCAGCGGGCGATTGCACCACAACCGTCACCGCCGCCGACGTCTCCACGTCCGGAAACGTTCCTGTTCAGGTGAGGAACCCCAACGGCACTCGGTCGAATCAGGTAATGCTTGTCGTAGTGCCGCCCTCGGCAACGCAGGATGTAATTTCGCTTACGCCCAGCGCTTCGTCAGCTATGAGTAAGGACATCGTCACTGTTGAGCCCACAACGGCGGGAACATCGGCTGCCGGAGCAAATGTTGATTTGAACGTGGCCGCATTAGGGTCCTTTTCTGTCAGTACAAACACGTGTTCGCTAGGCGGCAATTCAATCGCTTTACCTCGATCCGCCACCGGGTCAATGACGTACGACATTTGTCTCTTTTCCATGAGCGGACTCGAAGCTGGGATGGACTACAGAATTTCCGGCATCGGCGATGTTGTCGTCATCGGCAAACAGCCGGTGGGCCTGGGAATCGTTCGTCTCACGGTCCAAGTTTCCAGTTCCGCCGTTCAAGGTCCCAGGACGCTTTTCGTCGAGAACTCTAACAAGGACAAGGCCGCCGCAACAGGCGCGCTGGAGGTAAAATGACCATAAACTTTAGTCGTAAGCACTGTTACTGCTCCCTTATTTTCCTGAGCCTGGCAATATTTTCTGCCGCCGGAACTACCTGGGCCACGACGTTCCGTCACATGACCTTCGTGGAGCTGGTGGGGGAAGCGCACGCGGTTATCCGGGCACGGAGCCTTTTCAGCGAAAGCCGATGGGAACGCGGTGAAATATGGACCTTTACCAACTTTGAAGTGAACGTGGCACTGAAGGGAAACGTTCCACGACTGCTGACCGTCCGCACGCTTGGAGGCAAAGCCGGACATCTGCGGTCGATCGTCGAGGGCGTTCCGCAATTTCACGTGGGAGAGGAGGTTTACCTTTTTCTCGGGCCTGGCGGCACCGAGCCATTTCCAATATTCGGCTGGGCACAGGGTACTTTCCGCATTCACAGGGAAAAGAATAGCGGACAAGAAACTGTTACCCAAGATTCGGCCGGGTTGGCGGTTTTCGATACTGATACACAGAAATTTAGGCGTGGAGGTATTCGAAATCTGCCAAGCGAAATATTTCAAAAAAAAATCAGCGCGGTTGTTGACGCGCGCTAGCGGAGGCGTCGATGGGCGGCAATCATTCTATGCAAACCAAACACAAGTTTATCAATCGACCGTACTTGCGTTCCCCGAGAAGGGTTCTGGCGCTAATGAGTTTGTTTTTCTTTCTGGCGACATCCGTGTGGCCGCCTGTAGCGCGGGCTTACGCGTTCAATTACATTGTCGCGGACATGCGTCAACCTCCGAGCCAGTCGGGCAATTCCGCGTGTCCTGTCCCGGCGCACTTCCGCAGCGGCAGCGGTTCCATCAGCCGTAGGTGGAGCACGGCGCTCGGCACTTCCCCAACCACTATCTTGACACAGGAGCAAACGCGCGACGCCCGGCTCAATGAAATTGAGGCGGTTATCCAGCAATCTTTTGCCGTTTGGACCGGCGTGAGTGGAACATCGCTGCGGAGCGGTGCACTGGAGCCACTGGCGCGAATCGAATCGCAAAGCGCGTGCGTTGTCGACGGCAAGCACTCCATCTGTTTCGCGCAAAACGATATGGCCTTCACGCCCGGCGTGCTGGCATTCACGCGCGTCATCGTTGCCGACCGCATCGGCCAAACACTCGGCCCAGCTACAGCGACCGAGATCGGGCAGATCCTCGATGCCGATATCTATTTCAATCCGGGCGATTCACGCGCAACATTTGCAACTCCCGCGGCTCTCGCTCGCCAACCGGCAGCCTTTGACCTGGAATCGCTTTTGACGCACGAGCTCGGCCATTTCTTCGGCTTCAGCCACTCAGCCATCTGGCGTGCAATGATGTACCCGTTTGCTCCTGCGCCGGGAACTTTCGCTGGCGCTCGCCCCACCGCGCAATCTCCCGATGCATCGCTAGCTGAAGACGATCGCGTCGGACTCCGCGTCCTATATCCCGATGTGACCGACACCTCGAACATCGGGCGCATCAGCGGAAGAATCATCCCCGCGAATCCACTCTCGCTGCCACTTGCGCCTGCAGATGTCAGTGGGCTATTTGGGGCGCATGTCGTCGCTCTGGACGCTGACACTGGGACGGTAGTCGCTGGAGTCTTGGCCGGATGGTCATGCAGCGGAGGAGGACCCGCGCAATTTGACGGAGGTTTTCGCTTTGAGCACCTTCCTGTGGGATCGGGGCGAAGCTACAAAATCTACACGGAGCCAATTAACAGCACGGTGGAGCCCTCACAATTCGTGAACGCTACCGCAACGTTATGCCGTAACGCTCTGACCGATTCTGGTTGGCCCGCCCCATATAGCTGCGTCGTTCCCGGCGTTACAATTAATTTTACCGTTCGCATACGTCCCGCGCCTTGAATAGGGCGGCGACGCTCCGCACGATTGCAACTTTTTGTGATTGCCGAGCATGCTAGGAGGCGAGTTCAAGTGCGACTGTGACAACGGAGAGCGGCGGCAATTCCAGCGTGATGCCCGAACCCGATATGTTGACGCGATGTTCGCGGGGAACAATGCGGTTGGGATTCTCGAATGTGTTGCAAGCGTTGAAATCGGCGTCATGCAAAATTTTTGCCTTGGCGGAACTCGGCATAGTTCCGGGAAGCGAGCAAATCACGTTCATTCCCGAATCATGCTTCGGGTTAACGAGGGTAAGCACACCGTCTTTGCCTTGCCTTGATGCGGAGACAGAAAGTCCCGGCAAAGCTTTGTCGTAAGTTTCCGTGCGGACCGCGGTTTTCGAACGGTGATATTTCATCAAATCAAAGACGTGATAAGTCGTAGTTTTTATGCAACGAGGTCCGTCGGTGAGCAACAACGAGTGCAGCACATTTACAATCTGCGCGATATTGCACATCACGAGTTTATCCGCCTGACGGTGAAACACATTCAGGCCAAGCGCGGCGGCGATCGCACTGCGCATGGTGATCTGTTGCCAGAGCCTCCCATGAGCTTTTTCTTCTTCGGGAACCATTCGGTCCCAGACGCCCCATTCATCAACCATTAGGCCGATTTTCCTTTCCGGATCGTAGCCATCGAGCAAGGCACGCTGCTGCACAATGCCCTGCTCGAGGCGCGCGAAGGAAGCTAACTGCTCCTGCATATTTTCGACGGTGAAGTTTGTGGCGGTGCTTTTGCCGTTGGAATAAAAATGCATCGAGAAACCATCGGGGGCCCGCTTGCCAATCAGAGAATCCATGAAGTGGCGCGACCAATCGCCGTTATTTCCATTGGGCCCACAGGCAATCAGAAACGGCTTCGTTTCGCCGAACGCGCGAACGTAAGTCGCGAAGCGCCGATAATGCCCGGCATATTCCTCGGGCTTCATGTTTCCGCCGCAGCCCCAGTTTTCATTCCCTACGCCCCAGTAACGAATACCGAATGGCGCAGGAGAGCCGTTTGCGGCTCGTTCGGCAGCAAGGCTGCTCCCGGAGGGATAGTTACAGTACTCGACCCAATCCCGAAGCTCTGCTGGCGTACCGCTGCCGAGATTTCCTGCAAAGTATGGCTCTGCGCCAATCAGTCGACAGAGTCCGATAAACTCGTGAGTGCCAAAGCTATTATCCTCGGTAAAGTTTCCCCAATGAATGTTTACCGTCTTGGGCCGCTTAGCTTGCGGGCCGATCCCGTCGCGCCAATGATAATCGTCGGCGAAACATCCGCCCGGCCAACGCAACACCGGAATGCCCACCGCCCGCAGATATTCAACAGCCTGCTTGCGGTAACCATCGATGTTGGGAATTTCCGAGTTTCGACCCACCCAGAGACCACCGTAGGTGCAAGAACCGAGGTGCTCCGCGAAGTGTCCGTGCAATTCGGGCCGGATGGCAGCGATCGCGTTGTTGAAGTCCACGTTTACCCGCTGCTCTTGGACATCCGCGGAAAATGCCTTCTTGGAAATCATCGCGTGAAAGAGTACAGCACCCGAAGATGCCACGAAACCACGACGATTCATCGCGCCCTCCTAAAGTCGACTTTCGCGAGCACTGTTATATTTAGTTTCGAACATAAAGTTGAGAAACCGGTTACTCAAATAAGTTTTATAGTTACCCGCAATCGGGAGGAACATTACTGTATATTGGCTTCCATCGCCTTGATTGCGGGCCGATTGTATATGAGAAACCAGTATCCACAAAGTGATGCTTCAATACAGTTGGAAGCGTGGGGGAGCGCCGGCGGCGTGATTAAAATTCTCATTACCGTATTGGAAGAAGCTGGACGCGAGAATGTAGCAGCCTTATTCTTCGCCGGGGACCATACACCTACAACCAAGGTTGGCGCGGAGTTAAATGCCAGATCGGTTGCCGAGGGACTGCAAATATTGAAGGATTGCTCCTTGGGGGAGTATCTTCGGAAGAATCCCGCGACAGCGCCGGCTTCCAGCAATGGTCTGCCCCAGCACGACAAAATGCCGCAACTCCAGACATTCCGCGGAAAGGATTGAAGACGTGCACTCCTCCCGCCAGCCGACAATGGAAATATGCGACGTTTCAAAGTCGTTTGGCGGGAATTTTGTACTGCGAAATATATCTGCGGGGGCTCAGGCCGGTGAGGTGCTCGCGCTCCTGGGACACAACGGCGCCGGCAAATCAACACTCATCAAGATTGTCGCCGGCGTCCTGGCTCCGGATTGCGGAAAAGTTCTAATCGATGGGCATGAATTGAGCGCTAGTGTACGGGCGGCGCAAGCAGCCGGAGTCGCTGTAATTTACCAAGACTTAAGCCTTTTTCCGCACATTTCTGTCACCGAAAATATCGCGGGAGACTTGGGAGCGGAACTTTTTTACTCGCCTGCGAGCGCGAGGGAAAAGGCCAGGCACGCGCTTTCCTTGTTGGGATTCGAAGAAATATCGCGAGAGCTGCTGGAAACTCCAGTGAGTGAGTTATCGGTAGGAATGCAGCAACAGGTAGCGATAGCCCGCGCTCTGGCACGTAACGCGAGGATTTTGATACTGGACGAACCAACGGCCTCTTTGGCCGCGCAGGAAGCCGAGCGGTTATTGGGGGTGGTTCGTGGGCTGGCACAACGCGGTGTCGCAATTGTTTTTGTAAGCCATCGAATGGCGGAAGTGCGCGCAATCGCCGATCGCTTTCTTGTCTTGCGTAATGGAGTTATCGCGCTGATGCGTTCGGCAAATCGATGCAGCGATCGGGAACTTGGCGACGCGCTGTTTGGCGAACCAGAGCAAGCCACAAGATCCGATGCCGCACCAAAAGACTCAGCTGCAGGTGTTCAAGCGGAACGATCGGTGCCGCGCGCCGCGAAACCCTTGCTGGAAGTGGAGTCTTGCACGCGCACAGGTGAATTTGAAAATATTTCTTTCCAACTACACGCGGGAGAGGTCGCCGTGCTGACCGGCTTGCTGGGCTCTGGCCGCACAGAATTCGCGCAAGCGCTCTTTGGGTTGCGGCGCCTTCAGAGTGGCCGGGTTCGAGTGGGGGGCAGCGAACTCTCTTCTATTCGTCCGCAATCCGCGGTCGCGGCAGGGTTGGCTTACCTTCCAGAAAATCGCCAGATAGAAGGACTATTCCTTCCTTTCAGCGTGCGCAACAATTTAGGAAGCGCAACGTTGAATCGTCAGACGCGTTGCGGACTATTGCGCCGCAATCCCGCTGTCGCGGATGTGATTCGAAACTTTTCAATCTTGTGCAAGGGCCCCAATGCGCCCTTGTGGACCCTTAGCGGAGGAAGTCAGCAAAAGGTTTTGTTTGCGAAATGGATGGAGGCTACCCCACAGGTGATCATCCTCGATGAACCGACTACCGGAGTCGACATCGCGGCAAAATCAGAGATACATAAACGGATTCGCGCGCTGGCGGACTCCGGCAAGGCGGCACTGGTGATTAGCTCCGATCTTCACGAGGTACTCGCGCTGGCCGACCGGGTGCTTGTCTTTCGCCACGGCCGCCTGATGATGGATCGCAAACGCGAAAGCACCAACCGGCAGATGATTATGCAATGTATGTTAGGAATCGACGCTGCCTCCGATTCTCATCCTCAAGAAACGGGCTCGCCGGCATGACGCGGTTATGGCGGCGATACGAAGCGCGTCTTCTGATTGCAATTATTTTTTTGCTTCTACTGGTGGCGGTAACCACTCCACGTTTTTTTGCTCCCGCAAATTTGTCGCTACTGGCGCGAAGCATGGCCGTGCTCGCAATCCTCGCTCTCGGAATGCAGTGCGTCCTGATCACGGGAGGCATTGATGTTTCGGTAGGATCCATGCTGGCGGTGACGAGCGTCGTTCTTGCGCGTCTGGGTAACCAAGGAGTATTGGAGCCTGTGACCCTAATCGCCGTATTCCTGCTCGGCACAGGGTTGGGCGCCATCAACGGAATTTTGATCGCAGTGCTTCGCGTGCCTCCCATTGTGGCGACGCTCGGAACTTTGGGCCTGTATCGGGGGCTTCTGCTGGAATGGACGCAAGGAGAGTGGGAGAGCACCGTGCCCGCCTGGCTGAACGAACTGGGAAGACCCCGCTTGTTTCGCCTCGATGCCGCAGTATGGACAGCGACGGTGTTGGCGTTGGCGGTCGCTGCATTCCTGAATCGCACGCAATGGGGCCGCAGCCTCTTTCGCTATGGCTCTTCTAGCATCGCGGCAGCCCGCGCCGGAATTTCTAGCCGAGGCGTTCTGTTCACTGTTTACGCGGCGATGGGCTTTCTCACCGCAGTCGCGAGCATCTTTTATTCCGCACAGTTGGGATCCGTGCAAGGGAACGCCGCGGTCGGCTACGAACTGGTGGTCATCGCCGCGGTGGTGCTTGGCGGCACTGATATCCTTGGCGGGCGTGGAAGTGTGTTTGGGACACTGCTCGGAGTTTTTCTAGTTTCGGCAATTCAGACGGCACTGGTGCTGCTGCGCGTGCCCACGTACACCCAGGGCATCGCGACGGGCTTGATCTTGCTCGTTAGCGTTTTGCTCCGGCGGCTGCCTGCTGGCGCATCGGCGAAGAATTTGCCGCCAAAATTCGAGTCCAATAGAACTGGAGAACTGGCGTGAGTGGGGCGTCAGTGCCTCCTTTGGGTGCACCTGGATGAGATTGCCCTCGACACCGGAGCCAAGGTTTCCGTGGGACGCAATGGAAACCTGGCATTCTTTCTCCGATAGCGGTCAAGCTTGGGTAGTTTTTATATTGCTCGTGATTTTTGGAGCATACACGGGCTACCGTTCCCAGGATTTCTGGACGGTCAGAAACTGGCAGCTCCTCGTACAGCCACTGGCAGAAGCAGGCCTCGTCACAATCGGCATGATGATCGTTATTGCCAGCGGGGGCATTGATCTGTCCGTTGGTTCAACGATTGGACTTGCTTCCGTTACGGCAGCACTTGTCGCGCGGCATGGGCATGGAACTCTGGCGACCGATTTTGCTGCTCTGCTTACTGGAACAGCGGCCGGCGCTTTTAATGGTCTGCTAATTGGATTTCTAGAGCTGCCGCCGGTGCTGGTGACGTTAGCGAACATGGTCCTTTTCAGTGGAATTGCGGTCACACTCACGGCCGGTAACAGCATCACCGGATTACCAAATGGAGTTTTATGGTGGGGCGACGCGGCTTTCTTTGGAATTCCCGCACCCTTTGTCTTATGCGCGGTCGTTATAGCTATCGAAGCCTTATTCATGAACAAGGGTCTTTGGGGCCGCTATGTTCTTTCGATAGGGTGCAATCCGATCGCGGCGCGATTTTCGGCCATGCCCGTGGCAGCAACACGCTGGAGCATTTACACGATACAGGGAGCGCTTTGCGGTTTGACCGGGGTGCTCATGCTCGCGCGCCTGGCCAGTGCTCGGGCCGATATGGGGCAGGCCTTGATGCTGATTTCCATCGCGGCCGTCGTCCTCGGCGGAACGCAGATAACGGGTGGTAGGGTTTCCGTGCTCGGTACGGTGGCGGGAGTGTGTACTTTTTATGTTGTGCAGAACGGGCTTACGCTGCTCGGCGTCTCACCCTTTCTGCAAACAGCCGTGGTCTCTGCATTGCTCATCGTCGCCGCGACCGCCGGGTCTGCCATGCAGCAAAGGCGCCCGGAAAGATGAGCACGTTGAAGAATTCGCGGTCTGCGGCTCTGCTGATTGGCGTCAGTATGACGCTTTGCTTTTTTTATGGGTGTTCGCGGCTCCCACGAAATTCCGATTCGCTCGTCGTCATCATTCCAAAACTTGTCGGCATTCCTTATTTCAATTCCGCACGCGACGGGGCTGCGGTCGCGCTGCATGACCTGGGCCTGCGCCTGGAATGGACCGGTCCGACTGCGGCTGACGCGGGTTTGCAAGTAGATGTGTTGGCCAGCACGCTGGCGCGAAATCCAGGTGTAATCGCGGTTTCGTGCAATGATCCAAATTCGGTGGTACCTATTCTCCGCCGCGCTCAGCGCTATCATATTCCAGTCATTACGTGGGATTCTGACTCGCAATCAGAGGTTCGCGAGTGGTTTGTGAGTCAGGTGGAAGATGAAACGCTTGGCAGACACGTGATGGACGTTATGGCGGAACAGATGGGGAAAAAAGGCAAGTATGCCATCATCACCGGAGCACTGACTGCCGCCAATTTAAATTCATGGATGCGTTGGATGAAAATTCAGCAGCAGGAACACTATCCACAAATGGAGTTGGTGTCCGTGATGGCCGGAAATGACGACCAGCAGATTGCGTTTATCGAGGCTCAGCAGCTTTTGCAGGCTTATCCCGACTTGCGCGGCATAATTGGGAACAGCTCGGCTGCGCCGCCGGCGATTGCCCGGGCGGTGCAGCAGGCGGGTCAGTCGGGTCAAGTTGCGATAACGGGCTTATCCACCCCGAACCTGATGCGGCAATATCTAAAAAAGGGAACGGTCAAGACGATTATTTTGTGGGACCCCAAGAAGCTGGGCATGCTGACCGCTGAAGTAGCGGGAATGGTGCTTCGCCATCAGACGCCGTACGATCGGATGAACGTTCCGCGTGTAGGGGTTGTAAGAGTGTTTAGCGATCGGCGCGTGATTGTTATGGGACCACCGCTCGATTTCACCGCTGAAAATGTGGATCAGTTCAACTTCTGATACAGCCTGCTTTCCAAAAAACAGCGATTCGCAAAATCCGTTTACCGCAGGAAAGCTTGCGGTAAACCGCCATCGACCGGAATGATGTGACCGGTGGTTTTTGAACTATTGCTCCCGGAAAGCCAGCAAATGGCTTGTGCGCAGTCTTCCGGCGTAATGGCGAGCTGCGTAATTGTTCGCCGGGAATAAAAATCGGCCAGCTTCTGGCGCAGCGCTTCTGTTTGCTCCGATTCTGCGAAGGGAATTTCGTATTTCGTTAACGAAGCTATGACGCGTTCTCGGGGAAACATCGTCGAGCCTTGAATTACAGTCGCCGGCGCGATCCCGTTGACGCGCACCATCGGTGCGAAGCTGAGTGCGAGCTCACGCACTAATTGGTTCACCGCCGCCTTGCTGACATCGTAAGCTTCGCTTCCTATTTTTGGCACGACTGCATTCGCGGAGCTCGTAAGCACAAAGGTGCCTGTCAGCCCTTGCGCAGCCAATATTTTTCTGGTCTCTTCGGCAAGAACGTAATTTCCTGTAACGTTAATCGCGAATGTCTTCGACCACAATTCATCGTTCGGTTTTCCATCGCCATTAGGAACAAAAAACATTGCGGCGGTATTGACGACCCCATCGATGCCCCCAAAGCGAAGGACCGTTTCTCGGCAGGCGGCGGCAATACTCTCGCGCGAAGTCAGATCAAGGAAAACTGATGCCACAACATCGGCTGTACTGACACTGGCAGCGAGCTTCGCTGTTTCCGCAGCGGCCGAGGTGTCACGATCGGCCACCATAACGTGAGCTCCACGCCGGACCATTTCCAATACCGTGGCCCGCCCAATGCCACTGCCCCCACCAACTACCAGAAATATTCTGCGGCCGAACTCGGCATCCTGCGGCATGCGGCGAAGCTTGGCTTCTTCCAAGGCCCAATACTCAATCCGGAACGCCTCGCGCAGGGGGAGCGAAACGTAGTTATGAAAACAACGAAAACCGGCTACAGCTGAAGTTGTACCGGCTTGCGGCAATGGAGAATCGCTCCGGCCGTCTTCGAGCGCGGTTGCACCCCCCATCACGTTGATCGCATTGATGAAAAACTCTCCGGTAATGCGAGCTTCTTTGGCGTTCTTGCCGAAAGAAAAAAGTCCCACGCCGGGAATGACCACCACGGTTGGATTTGCGTCGCGCATCGGCGGTGAATCTGCTTCGGCGTGATGGCGATAATATTCGGCGTAATCATTAACATAGTGCTGGGCTGCGCCGGTAATGCGCTCGGTCAGCATCGCAATCGAATCCGATCTTGGATCATAGGAAACAAACAATGGTTTGATGCGCGTTCGCAAAAAATGATCCGGGCAGCTCGTTCCAAGTTCCGCCAATTCGCGAGCCCACGCGGAGCCGGCAAAGTCCAATACTTCGGGAGCAGAGTGATAGTGGGCGATGGACCTCTGGTTTTTGCCAAAAAGGCCGCGCATAACCGGTAGCAAAGTTACCGCGAGATCCTTGTGATTTTCGGCTGCAGGAGTCTTCGAGCCGCCGAACCGCACGTCGTTATCGCGCCGCGAATGTTTGCTAATGAATTGGCCCAACTCATCGACGATGTCGATGCTGTTCCTGTAGCACTCTTTTTGCGTGGCTCCCCACGTAAACAAGCCGTGGCTCGCAAGAATAACACCGTCAGCATGTGGATCCTGCTCGACAGCTTTGCGCAACATCAGACCCAACTCAAAACCCGGTCGCTGCCATGAAATCCAGAGAAGCGTGCGCTTGAAGCTATGGTTGAATTCCTGCAACTTGCTTCGTCCATTCGAGCTTGCGGCCACCGCGATTGCCCAATCAGGATGCAGATGATCTACATGTGGAAAAGGCAGGAATGCATGCAGCGGAGTATCAATCGAGGGCGCCACCCGATTCACCCCGAGGGCGCAGAGCGGATAGTATGAGACCATTTCGTCCTCGGCTGATTCCCCGCGATACCGGCCAGGCAGTTGTTCCAGGCGATCAAGCGAGAGAATCGCGAATCCATCACCTCGGATGCTTCCTAAATCGCCTCCGCTTCCTTTGACTGCCAGCACCCGCTTGGGCGCGCCCGAGATAGGATCGGGAAGTTCGAATTTTGAGCTGGTATTGCCGCCTCCGAAATTTGTAATCCGCAAATCGGACCCGAGGAGATTCGAGCGATATCGCAGCAACTCGAGCGGGTCCGTAGCATATTGGCTCGCCTGTCTATCGTTCCACAGGTCTTTGAGAAACATAAGATTTTGCGTCATTTCGCTTCCTGGCTCTTTCTGTGTAATCGAGAAATTTCTCATTTGCAAGATTCCATCCCTCGGCGTTTTGTGGCTCATACGTCTCCGGGGGGAAAGAGACATTGATCAAATTACGAGCCGCCTGCAGGTTTTTGACTTGTCCTGTAGCCACCATCTGCATGGCAAGGTTACCCAAAACTGCTGCTTCCACCGGCCCCGCTAACACCCGGTGCCCCGTAGCGTCAGCAGTCAGCTGATTTAGGAGGTCGTTTCGCGCGCCCCCGCCAACAACACGGATCCCGTTGTAGCTCTTTCCGGTCAACTTCTCCAACTCCTCGAGTACAACTCGGTATCGGTGGGCCAGCGCTTCGAAGATGGCTCGCGCGTAAGCTCCCGGCGTTGGAGGGAGCGCCTGCCCGGTTGAGGTAAGGTAAGCGTCAATCGCATTCACCATGTTTTCGGGTAACACAAAAAGTGGGTGGTCCGGATTGATAAAATAGCGGAAGGGAGGCGAATCGAGTGCCTGCTCAACCAGCGCATTGTAGGAAAGAGTTCCATGCAGCGAAGTCCAGCCGACGCGAAATCGCTGGAGCAGCCAGAGGCCAGCGATGTTCTTCAACAGCCGAAACATGCCGCAGGTGCCGCCCTCGTTCGTAAAATTGTGTTGCAACGCAACATCGGTGGTGACGGGCGCGGGAACCTCTGCCCCAAGTAACGACCACGTGCCGGAACTCAGAAATGCAGTTTCACCCTGAGGGAAGATCGCAGCGACCGCCGAAGCAGTGTCGTGGCAGGCGGGGGCCACAAGAATCGGCTCACCGCAGGCCGAACTGTTGCATATCTCTGGCCGCAGAGGTCCGAGAACGGTTCCGGGGCTCGCAATCGGCCCGAATATGTGCGATGGAAGTCCGAGGGCCCCAATTAATTCCTGCGACCAACGGCGGGTGCGCACGTCAAGCAGTTGAGTCGTGGAAGCGTTTGTATATTCACAGCAGATCTCACCTGCGAGCCAAAAATTAAACAAATCCGGGATCGTCACGAAACGTTCGGCAATTTGCATTAGTTCGGGATGGTTCTCATTGTGCACGCACAGTTGGTAAAGGGTATTGATGGGCATGAACTGAATGCCCGTAATCTTGTAGATGAACTCCCGGGAAAGTTTCTGCAGAACTCTGTCCATTGTGCCAGCGGTGCGCGGGTCGCGGTAGTGAAATGGATTCTCGAGGAGCCGGCCACCTCTTCCGAGTAGAGCGTAATCAACGCCCCACGTGTCTAAACCCATGCTGGAGAGTTGCAAGCCTCGTGTGCCGACTTCGTTTAGTCCACGAAGAATCTCGAACCAAAGCCTCCCAGTGTCCCAGTGAAGCTCGCGGTTATATTGCACCGGCTCATTTGCGAACCGGTAGATCTCTTCCACGGAGAGACGCTCGCCTTCAAAAGCTCCTACAAATACCCTCCCGCTTTCGGCTCCGAGGTCGAACGCGGCCATTCTCAGCTGTGAAGTCATGGGGAGCTCGCGACCCGTGCTGCTTGGCTCATTGCCGGAACAAAGAATTTCACTTCATGCATACGACGTTGGGATGCGCAGGTTGCGGGCACTTCGCTCTCGGGTGATGCGCTCGAGGTAACCACTCTCGCGGAACGCTCGCAGAGGGTCCGGCGGCAGGCCATTCGACTTACGCCATTCTTGAAGCGCGGGCCGCACGTCCGCCCAAAAAGCTGTCTTCAAGCACTCCTCGGCGGCAACGAGATTGCATTGGCGCTGGTAGCAATCAAGCTGAGCGTGGTCCACCAGGCTGGCCTTAGCGTAGAGTTCCTGCGCGGTGCAAACGGTTTGGATCATGGCCTCGATCTTGCCCTTTAGATTGTGGCTCTGATCCACCATGTAGGCGATGTCCGCAGGCGAGCCTGTTTCCCACTCGAACAACGCAATCTCGTGGAATATGCGAAACACTTGATAGGGATCAATCGAGCCCAGCGTCAAATCATCATCCGCATAGCGCCGATCATTAAAATGAAATCCGCCGAGCATACCCTCGGCTAACAACCAGCTGACAATTTGCTCGATATTCTGAGTTTGATAGTGATGGCCCATATCGATCAGAACTTTTGCTCTTTCACCCGCTGCGCGCGCAAGCAGGAGCGCCATCCCCCAGTCTGCGATGTCTGTATGATAAAAAGCCGGTTCGAATGGCTTATATTCAACCAGCAGGCGCTGATTCAATCCTACAACACTGTGAACTTCTCGCAGCCCCTCCTTAAACCATTGCTGCCTGTGACGCATGTTCTGGGTGCCCGGGTAATTGGAACCATCGGCAAACCACATCGAAATATCACGACTGCCGAGTGTCTGAGCAAGAGCCACGCAATCGACAAGATGGCTAATTGCCTTGCCGCGGATCGCCCGATCAGGATTTCCCAGCGAACCGTATTTGTAAACCTGCTCTTCGAATAAATTAGGACTTACTGATCCCGGCCTGAGTCCACACTTCCCGGTTAACTCTCGAACGCGCGACACATCTTGTTCGCCCGCGGGAAGGTCCCAGAGTACATGCAAAGCGATGGAAGGGCAGACACCCACAAGACGGTGAACCTCTGCCGCGTCATTTATTTTATCTTCAATGGTTGTCGCAGCCGCTGGCTGGAGAAACTTACCAAATCGAGTACCCGTGTTAGCAAAACCCCAGGACGGGAGTTCGATGCGGAAACTGTTCATGGCGTTAAATACGGTCGCAGCTTGGGAAGTGGTGATCATCTTTTGTGCATCCACAAATGCATAAACCCAAAATAGACGGTCGTGAGAAACCAGTTTCTCACCAAAAGCACCCTACGAACAATCATTGATAGTACATAGCGATGTCGAAGCTTCCACTCTTGAAGCAGCACGCCGGTCGAGAAACAAATCAACGGCAGCGCGATTCCGTGTCTTGCCACTAGGAGACGCGCGCAGCAGCATCCCGCCGAGATTTACTACTCGCAGCCAGCGCCGTAGAATTTCGAATAATGAGCTGTGTCTCCAATGGATATTCCACACCTTGTTCGGTTGGTTTTTTTCGATCGAGATCGGCTAGCAATGCATTAAAAGCTAAGCGTGCCAGTTCTTCCTGGGAACATCGGACGGTTGTAAGCGGAGGAGTGGTGAACTGCGCTAGCGGAATATCATCGAATCCTACCACCGAAATGTCTTCGGGGACGCTAAGCCCCGCTTCTACGATCTGGTGAATGGCGCCAATTGCCGTCGCGTCATTGCAGCACATCACTGCCGAGACACGTTTCCCGTTGCGGAGCAGTGCGGCCATCGCTTTCTTGCCACCTTGCATGCTGTGCTCCTCTGCGACCAGCAACTTCGCATCCTGCTGAAGTCCGAGTTCGGCGATACAGCTGAGAAACGCGGCGCGGCGCGCGCGGAGTGTGCTGAGGCGCAGCTCACCCGTAAGATATGCGATCCTCCGATGCCCCAGAGCCACAAGGTGCTGAACCGCTTGACGAATTCCAGCCATATAATCTATGCGAATATTGCTTACCCGAGGTAGCGACGGCCCTACATCGACGAAAACGAGCGGAGTGTTCTTTACTTCCAAGCGATCCAAAAGCAATTCTTCCATACCGAATGTCATAATCGCCACGGCATCTACGCGATGCTCGCGCACGCGTCGCAGGCTGTCCGCGATTCGCTGCGAATCAAAACTCTGAGTTGCAAAGCTCACTAGCATGCCGTAGCCGTTGTTGGAAGCGCACTCCTCGAAATGCTGGATAAGCTCAGTGACAAATGGATTGCCGCCCCTAATTTCGGAAACAATCAAGCCAACCGTGCGCGTGCGGCCCGAAGCGAGCGCTCGAGCGTGGGGGTTGGGATGATAGCCGGCCTCATGGATAATTCTCCTGACGCGTTTTGAGAGGACTGGGTCAACGGTCGGAACGCGATTGATAATTCGGGAAACGGTTGCTACGGATACCTTCGCACGGCTGGCAATTTCACGAATATTCATAACCACGTGCTCGATTCTTTGTAAGTTCCCGGTCTCAAACTTCTCTTCGTCCGCGACTCTCAACCGACATGCACATTTTAGAGCCCAGGGCGTCTCGAATTAAGGGGAGAGTAACGCCGGAACTTACTTTTTCCAAGCATCAAAATTGTTTAGGTATACGGAATTTACCACTCGTACCGTTCTATTTGATTCCCTTTTAGAGGACAGTTTCGTTCCTCTCTGTTTTTGAGAAACCGATTACTTGACATTGCCTGTTGGGCGGCGGTACATTTTCCGCAGTAAAAATCTAAAGCGCCGCAAGCATCAGGGTTTAAATGGGCAAATCGGTATTCTCACACTTTACACAATTCGGAAGAAATCAACAAATAAACTTTTCCCAGAAACTACTTTGTTGGTTTTATGTTGAAAGAGTTGATTCGAGGATCGCGCGATAAAGTCGACAATTGGCGCTTATCCGCGGCGTGATTTTGGGGTACGTGGGATTCTCATATGAAAAGATTATTTCAATTCTTAACGCTAATTTATCTGTTTTTTTCGTTTGCGCTTATCACCATGGCACAAACCAACCGCGGCGGCATCAGTGGCTCGGTTACAGATACAAGCGGCGGAGTTGTGATCGATGCGGCCGTCACCATTACGAACATCGGCACCGGCGATACGCATCACGCCACAACTTCGCGGCAGGGCGCCTACAGTGTACAGAATCTTGACCCCGTTAATTACAAGATCGAAGTGTATGCCAACGGGTTCCAGAAGGCTGTTGTAGCAACCGTCAAAGTGGATACAGCGACTACAGCAACCGTCAACTTTATGTTGCTGCCTGGCGATGTTCACACGGAGGTGCAAGTCAGCGGGCAGGCCCCACTCGTTAACGCTGAAAACGCCACGCTCGGCCAAACCATTTCAGAACGTCTGTTGACGGACGTGCCGCTGCTAAACCGGAGCGTGCTGGACCTTGCCGTGGTTACACCCAATGTTACTGGCGATGTGGGTTCAGAAGATCCGGTATTGGGTAAAGAAACTCCGGTTCCTGGATTTAATCTGAGCGCCAACGGAGGCCGCCCAGGCAGCACCTACATGATAGCCGACGGCGTAAGCAACACCGGAGTCGGCATCGCGCGCGAGGTCGTGGCTTTTTCGCCAGAGACGGTTCAAGAGCTTACCGTTCAAACCTCAGCATATTCAGCGGCTTTCGGCCACACGGGGGGCGGCGTGATCAACGTGACCACTAAGTCCGGGACCAACGAATACCATGGTGGCGCTACTGCCTACCACCGGAACCCAACCACTAATGCGGCTCCGTGGTCCAACGCGATCACGAATCGTCCCAGGTCAAATCTGCGCTATACCCAATTGTCGTTTACTCTTGGTGGCCCGGTGATCATTCCCAAACTCTACAACGGGCATAACAAATCCTTTTTCTTCGCCGCGTTCGAACCCCGATATCAGTCCGACGCCGGCCAGGGCGATACGCTGCTCCCCACCGATGCCATGCGCCTCGGCGACTTTAGTAACCTCACGAACGTGGTGAACGGATGGGCGCCCTCCGACGTTGTAGCCCGCTTTCAGGCCACTCTTCCTCGGGGGCGCACTCTTCTCGCCAATCCCCAGCAGTCCAGCACGATTTACCAAGCGTTTAATCTCGTCACCGACAACGGAAAAAACCAATTGAAAACGATTTTACTCGGAAATCCTAAGAATACGAGCGGCTGCGGCGCCGGTTTCGCAACCTATTGCCCATTCCCCGGTAACGTCCTGCCGCCGGAATTCATCGACCCAACGGCTCGGAAAATTTTGCAACTCATGCCTAAAGCCGGACCCTATTTTCTTAATGGCAATGGGGATCTCGCGAACTTTGTCACCAGGGGTTTTCTCAAAAATGATCAGAGGCGCTACCTTTTGCGTCTTGACCAGGCATTCGCAGACAAAAACCGCGCCTTCTTCCGCTACACGGACGTCCCGATCATCGGAATTCGCGGTGGGAACGGCTCCATTCCCATGACCGACGCCAACTATAGCGTCTCGCATCAATATACCGTTTCCGATACTCAAATCTTTTCACCAAGGGTATATAACGACGTGCGTTTTAATTACACCTATGGTCGCTTTAGCGGTACGTTTGCGCCTGAGTTCGACATTATGTCCGGACGTAATCTCAGTACCGAGCTTGGGCTTCCCAATCTAACTAAAGGAGGCTTGCCTCTTTTTACCTTTGGCTTTGCCGCCAACCGCCGTACCAATGGCGCCGATATCGGGGCCGGAAGTTCCCAGATTAACGACAATAGCGAGACGCAATATCAAATCGTGGACAATTTGTTCATCACGCTTGGCAATATGACGTGGAGCATAGGTTTCGACCTGGGTCGGCAGACGCTCAACACGTTGCAGTACAACTTCGCGGCCGGCGGTCGTTATGGATTCCGTTATAACCAGACTTCTAGCAACGGCGGCGCGAGCGGCTCCGGTGGAATCGTCTTCGCTAGTTTCCTGGAGGGCGCAATCAACGACAATTTGCTCGCGACGGCGATCATTCCCTATAGCTACCAGTGGAAGAATGCCGCCGTATTCGTACAGAATGACTGGAAGGTGCGGCCGAACCTGACTATTAATTTAGGCTTGCGCTATTCACTGCAGGGTCCGCGCACGGAGGCTCACAATCTCCAGGGATACTTTGTGCCCTCGAAGGGTCAGGCCTTCCCTATCCTCGATGCTAAAGGAAACCCCGCGACGCTGACTGAGGTTACTACACTCGGCTCCAACCCCACGAAGCTCAAGCTTTCAACTCCTATCAGTTCCGTGTACGCACCGGCATTCGCCTATAGCGGAGTTGCGGGCAACTCTCGTTACCAAACCCCCATTAATTGGGCCGACTTCGAGCCACGTTTTGGGTTCGCGTATACTCCTCGTTTATTCGGTTTGAGTAAATTTGTGCTTCGCGGAGGCTATGGGCTTTCTCATGCCCCACTTACCGGCCAGAATCGTCAACCCATTCCTAATTTCGGCGGTTTTACAAACCTGAATCCGGTAAGCAGCGATTTTGCAATGCGTCTTTCCAGTAATCCGCCAAGTTTGGTACCGCAAACGCCTCAACAAGCAGTTGGTGTGACAAACGCAGTAAACGGATTGGCGGTTTTCAACAGCATCAATCTTCCAGGAGCTATCCTATCTCCGAATACCAAGACTCCGTACGTTCAGAACTGGAATTTCTCGATTTCCCACGAGTTGGGCGCTAACACCATGGTCGAGGCAGCCTACGTCGGCGCTAAAGGTACTCATTTATTTTTACCACCCATAAATACAAATTTGTTCGACCCGGATTGGGTAGCCTATTTGGAAGCCAACGGCTTGCAAGCATTTAACACGAAGATAGCGGACCCGCTCCAACGTTGTGTTCCAGGAAGTATTCCGGACGTGGCCGGTAGCCGGTGTAGCGGTGTCAACGATTCAAAAACTCCAAAAATTAGGCACGATATATTGCAGGTTCCCATTGGAACTTTATATTCACCCTTTCCGGGGTTTGCAAACCTTACGACGTTTGACGACGCCGGCGCGGATAGCATACGTCATGCCGGCTATATCAGCGTGGTGCATCGTCAGACCCGCGGCCTTACCTGGAGTTCGAACTATACATACGGCAAATCAATTGACGACGCTTCGAACGGCGCTCCGGATAAGGGCCTGCTCACAAGCAGCAACTTGCCAGGTGGTCAGATCACTTTTGGCGGAACGCCCCGTGAAGATCGTGCCGTTTCAACATACGATGTCCAGCATGCTCTCAATTTTGTAGGCGTTTACGATTTGCCTTTTGGACGCGGACGCAGATTCTTAGCCGATACCTGGAAACCATTGGATATCGCGGTTGGCGGGTGGACGATATCTGGCGTCGAACGTTTTTACAGTGGCTTCCCGGCGGTGGTTACTCAAGCTTTTGCGAATGATCGCGGTACCACGATAACGCACGATATTCGACCGAACATTAATCCTGGAGTCCCTGTTGTAAATCCCTTATTTAATAGAAAGTGCCCGGTAGGCAGTTTGTGTGAGCCATATATAAACCCCGCTGCCTTCATGGAGGCGCCCATAGGACAGCTGGGCAACGCTCCGCGCACTTTTGGTAACGTGCGAGGTCCCTGGCAACAGACTCTCGATCTCTCCGTGCAAAAAAACTTTCAGATTACGGAAAGGTGGCGTGTACAGTTCCGAGTCGATGCGCTAAATGCACTGAACCATCCGAACTTTCGTCTCGTTCCAAACAATTTTGGTGGAACCGACATATGGGGTGGCGGAGGCGGCGGACTGAACACCCTTGCCCTGAGCGTGAATGATTACAATAATTGGGCGCGAAGCAACGGTAAACCGCTCATCCCCGCAACACCCTTGCCCGGCGACCCGGGCGTCGCGCTTCGAAACCAGATAAATGCCCTGGTAGACAGCCAAAGATTTCCTCCGCCTCCCGGGTCGACCGCGGGAGCGCTCGGGCGGTTACCCGCCGATTTCTTTACCGTTCCTCTGCCACAGGGTTTTACTTTCATGAATGCGAATTCTTTCGACATCACCACCCTGAGCGGCTATAAGCTTTACCGCGTGCGGCAAGATCTCGGGACCGGGGGCTCGGGAAGGTTCTTCGTTCCCCCGCAAAGCTCGCGATATCTTCAGTTCGGCATCAGAATATTTTTCTGATCGCGTGTCAGCCTTGGATGGGGACGAACGATGCGCCTCGATGGTTGGGGGTTTCGGAGGTGGGCGTTGGGCCGCGATCGTCTAAGAGACACAATTTAATGGAGATCTTGATAGTGCTGAAGTTTTTTGGCTTGCTGTTAGCATGCACGTGCGCCAATGCGCTGGCCGCTCAAGAGCCGCCGGCGGATTGGGTTGATCTGTCCACCGGCCACCGTATCGTGCGGCTATCGGAAGAACCCGGTAGCGCGAGTTTCTATTTTCACCAAAATCCGTATACCGCGCGCGGCGACAAAATGGTTATTTCAACTCCCAAGGGACTTGCCGCTATTAATCTGAATACTCGAAAGATTGAGCCGCTCGTGGACGGGCGCGCTAGTCACGTTGTCGTCGGAAAAAAGAGCCGGCAAGTTTTCTACATGAAGGACGACGCGGTCTATGCCACGCACATCGACACTCGCGTTACTCGACTCATCGTAAAAAAGCCCGAGCTGCGCTCGGGTTCGGGCCTAGCCGTCAACGCCGACGAGACGCTGCTTGCCGGAAGCTATGTCGAGGGCCCGCAGAATAAAACGACACCGGCTGCAGCTGTGCCGTGGCGGGAAACCGCCGATAATCCCCCCAATAAAGGCGCCATGATGGAACTCCGCTGGGCCGCACATCTCCCGATGGCGCTTTATACGATTAATATCAAAACGGGTGGAGTGAAAACTTTTAATCACAGCACGGACTGGCTCAATCACGTTCAGTTTTCGCCGACCGATTCCAACCTGATTATGTTTTGCCACGAAGGTCCCTGGCACAAAGTGGATCGCATCTGGACCATCCATACCGATGGCACGGCCCTCACAAAAATTCACTCCAGAACCATGGAGATGGAAATTGCTGGGCACGAATTTTTCAGCCAAGATGGCAAAATTATTTGGTACGACTTGCAGACTCCCAAGGGAAAGGAATTTTGGCTCGCTGGCGTGGTCCTCGCTACGGGTGAACAAATTCGCTACAAAGTCGATCGTGACAAGTGGTCGGTACACTTCAATGTCTCGCCGGATGGGAAGGCCTTCGCTGGGGACGGCGGAGGGCCCAGCAGTGTAGCTGCTCCGGGAAACGGCCAGTGGATTTATTTCTTCACACCTCGTGATGGCGCTTTGCAGGGTGTGAAGCTCGTCGATCTCGCGAACCATAATTACCGGCTCGAACCTAACGTCACATTTACTCCAGACATGAAATGGATTATTTTTCGTTCCAATATGTCTGGCGCCACGCACGTTTATGCCGTCGAAGTGCACAAAAGCCGATAAACATGCATCCACTCGATTCTCAATTCAGGTTCAGAGTTTTTCTATGGACAGCAATCGTAATAGGTACACAGATCTCTAGTTTGTCCGCGTCTCCGCAACAAGGACGCGACTCTGCTGGCAAACAATCTTCCAAGGGATTAAGTGTTGACCAACTAGAACGAGACTTCCGCAATCCGCCTGAGGACAGCAAAATTATGATGCGCTGGTGGTGGTTCGGCCCGGCTATAACCAAGCCGGAACTCGAACGCGAAATACGTCTGATGAAAGAGGCCGGCATCGGCGGCTTTGAGGTGCAGCCAGTCTACCCAGTCGAGCTTGAAGATACGAAGACAAGTATCAAGAATGCTCCTTTTCTTTCTGACGATTTTATAGATGCCCTGCGCTTTGTGTCCGACAAAGCGCAGCAATTGGGACTGCGCATGGATTTGACTCTCGGAAGTGGCTGGCCCTACGGTGGCGCCCAGGTACCCATTGGCGACGCCGCTGGCCGGCTGCGCTACGAACGCGTCCAGGTGCCAGAGCATGCACGACGCGTGCCGCTCCCGGATGTTTCTGCGGGTGAGCAATTGATTGCTGCGTTTCTAGCCCCCGTGGAAAAGCAATCCATCGCATTTGGCGGCTGGCAGGAAGTTACGGACATCAAAGATGGCGCCGTCTGGCTTCCCTCCGGTATCGGCAAATCCCGCGAGCTTCTTTTTTTTATTTCCAGCAGAACCGGGATGATGGTTAAGCGTGCGACTGTCGGCGCGGAAGGTTTCGTTCTCAACCACCTTGACCGGATGGCGGTCGCAAACTATCAGAAGAACGTGGGCGACCGGTTACTGCACGCGTTCGGCACTCAACCTCCTTTTGCCATTTTTTGCGATAGCCTGGAAGTGTACCAATCCGACTGGACTCCGGACTTCTTGGAAGAGTTCAGCAAACGGCGCGGTTTCGACCTCAAACCGCACCTTCCTGATCTGGTAGAGAACACCTCCAACACGGAAGCCATTCGCAATGATTGGGGGAAAACTCTGACCGAATTGTTCAACGAACGTTTTGCCGTGCCCATGCGCGAATGGGCACAGCGGCATCGCACTCTGTTTCGCATGCAGGCGTACGGCACGCCCCCCGCCACACTTTCGAGTAACGCGTTTTCGGATTTGCCCGAAGGCGAAGGCTCACAATGGAAAATCCTGCGAGCTTCGCGATGGGCCTCTTCGGCCAGCCACCTGTATGGACGCCCGGTCACGTCTTCCGAAACGTGGACGTGGTTGCATTCACCGGTTTTCCGCGCCACTCCTCTCGACATGAAGGCCGAAGCCCACCAGCACTTTTTGCAAGGGATTAATCAATTGATTGGCCACGGGTGGCCGTATTCCGCGCCTGGAATCGAATATCCAGGATGGCGTTTTTACGCCGCCGCGGTGTTTAACGAAAATAATCCATGGTGGATCGTAATGCCTGACGTTACGCGATACCTGCAGCGCCTGAGCTTTCTGCTGCGTCAGGGGCAACCCGCAAACGATGTCGCACTCTATCTTCCAAACGATGATGCCTGGGCCCACTTGTCGCCCGGGCGCGTGAATCTTTTTGAAACGCTCGTTGAGCGATTAGGGCCCGACGTCGTCGGCAAAGTTTTGGAATCCGGATTCAATCTCGATTTCATCGATGATGATGCTATCGCCCAGCTCGCCCGAGTGGAACAAAATGAGTTGGTGTTGGGCACAAATAAATATAAAGCCGTTATTCTGCCTGGCGTAGAACGTATTCCGCTACGCACGTTGCAGAAATTAGACGAATTTGCGCGTCGGGGCGGTGTGCTTGTCGCCACTCGACGCTTCCCTGATCTTGCACCGGGATTTTCGGCGACGCCGCGTGAGCATAAGCAGATACAGGAATTGTCGCGGCATCTATTCAAAGATTCAGGCGCGCTCGGGCACTTTGTGCAGGTCGAGGACCATCGATTTAAAGATATTTTAGCAACGCTGTTGCATCCGGATGTGGCACTCTCGTCTTTTGCATCGGAAATCGGTTTTGTTCACCGCTCTCTTGGCGAGGCAGAACTCTATTTTCTCGCCAATACCGCGAACATACGGCGCACCGCGCGCGCTACATTTCGCGTACAGGATTTGCAAGCCGAATGGTGGGACCCGATCACCGGGCGTGCTTTCCCCGCAGAAGTTTTGTCTCGCTCGAAGGATGGTACTACGCTCGAGCTGGACATCGAACCTTACGGTTCACGCACGCTGGTTTTCTCACACCGGACTTCGCTGTTTCCCGCTTCGTCGCACCCTGCTCCATCGCACAACGCTAGATCGCGGATTCCCACTCGAAACTTGGCTGCTGTGCAAGCTCCTATTGATCTGAGTTCGGGCTGGCAAGTCTCGTTCGGAAAAAACAGCGAGATGCTTACAATGCAAAATTTGCAGTCGTGGACTGAAAATGAGGACACAAGGTTTTTTTCGGGAGCAGCAGTATACGAGAAAAGCGTGGCTGTGCCCCCGAGCATGATCCCGAAAGGAATATCGGTTCTTCTGGATTTCGGCGAGGGAAAGCCGATTGCCGAGCAATCGCTCAAGGCTGGTATGCAGGCCTGGTTCGAAGCTCCAATCCGAGAAGCTGCAGTTGTATATGTAAACGATACTCGCGCAGGCGCCATTTGGTCACCGCCGTATTCGCTCGAGGTGGGAAGCTTGCTTCGACCTGGTGAAAATAAAATTCGTGTGGTTGTCGCGAATCTGGCAGTAAATTATATGGCCGGTCACGCTTTGCCTGATTACCGTTTGCTAAATTTGCGCTACGGCGTGCGCTTCGAACCGCAGGACATGGACAAAGTGCGGCCTATTCCCAGTGGACTGCTTGGCCCAATCCGTTTACACTTTTCCGGCACTCCCAACGCGAATTGAACTGAAGAAATTACGGAAAGAATGGTAGCGCTAGCGGGAATCGAACCCGCATTTTAGCCTTGAAAGGGCTACGTGCTAACCGTTGCACCATAGCGCCACTCGTTAACGGCCTCCTAGTTTAACGTACTGCCCCACTTTTACCAACGCCTCCCGCATGTCTGCCGTATCCGTTATGTTGTGCCGTTCAAACACGGCTTCTGTTTTGTGCCCGGTGATAGTCATCGCAACGCCCCGAGACACGCCAGCGCGAATCAGGTTCCGTTCCGTGCCGCGCTACGGCGCAGGTCGTGTATTGTCAACCCTTATAGAGTCTCTTCTCGTAGACGCCGAGACCCAGCTTGTGGCACGCCTTGTTCCAAGCAATGCGCAGATTCGTCGCGTCAAAAATGGGATCGTCGGAGCGACAGTTCCCTTAAAAAGGCAGGCACCGGAGCGACGGGGAGTCGTCGCCCGCGATGCCAATCACATCAGAATTGGCAACGATTTCTGCTGTGAAGATCGTAGAAATCATCAAATTTTGTGGTGTTCAAGCGCCTTGCCGAACAATGTTACCGGGTGATGTTACGGCTAAAGTATTGAGAAGACACAGGAAACTCCGCTGCTCTAGCCATTATCTTCAGCGAATCAAGCCCTGGCATAGGTTTTTTCGAACTGAACGATGCCCGTAGGCGTGTGAAATACTGACGCGGCGGTTTTGCCTGTCACGTCAAAAGAAAAATCAGACCCCATACCGGGTGAATCGAATCCGTTGACGACCGAGATGATAGACTCTCAGGCGGCGAGTGCGGGCTTCGAACCCTAAGCCTGCTCGCGGTGCGTGCTTTGTGTGCTAGGTGTTTGGTTCCAAGTAGAGGCTTAGACCTCGGCGAATCGTACTTTACCGTGAGCCGCTGGAGGGGTTGCGGGGCTGTCGGTTAAACCGCATTAATCAATTGCAGGAGGTACTCTGATGTTTTTTCGCGTTATATTGGCGCTCTCGCTTTTGATTTGTACTCCTTTAGGACACGCCCAGAGAGCGATTCCCGACGACAATCTCGCTTATCCCGTGCTGATTAAGCTGACTGACTGCACGAACAACGTTAACTCGATTCAAGGCACTGGATTTTTCCTAAACACGCAATCGGCAATCTATCTTGTCACTGCACGTCACGTGCTCTTCAACGAAGCCGTGCGTCTTGCGCCGAATCAACCCAGACCCCTCCAGTGCAAAAGAGCCGAATTGCTTTCGTATTCTAAAGACCCTAAAGACAAGCAATTGAATCGCTTTTCGGTCGACCTGCAAGCGCTCAGTGAGGCTGGCAAGGTAAAGGCGCACCTTACTCACGACGTTGCAGTTGTTCAAGTGGGCGTCGTGGTTGTGGCCGCTCAAGCGCCAGCACCTGCCGTTCCTGCGGCAGCCCCGAAGGCTGAGGATGCCTGGAAATTTCAGACGTTTCCCGGAGTTGTCGTCAACCAGAGCTCGCCGTCAGGAATGCTCGGAGTTGGTTTGGACTCGGTCGAAAAGTTCGACCACGTGCTCACGCCAAATGACATTTATGTTTTCGGCTATCCGGCGTCAATTGGGCTCCAGCAGGCTCCACAGATTGATTACAACACTCCGCTGCTGAGAAAAGGCATCATCGCTGGCACGAACGACGCTAATAAAACGATTGTCCTGGACTGCATGACTTTTCACGGAAACAGCGGCGGGCCAGTGCTCGAAGTAATTCATGAAGGATTGCAAACACGATTTCGAGTAATTGGTGTGGTAAGCCAGTATGTTCCAGTCGCTGAGACATGGGTCAACACGACGCAGAGCTATTTCAATATGCAGTTGTATAACTCCGGTTACTCCATCGCTGAACCTATGGACCCCGTGATTGAGTTAGTGTCTCAATGATGGTCTGTCAAGCTGCGGTCGCAGGGAGCCAAGTTAGGAGTTTTGGCTTTCTTTAAATTCCTCGTGCCAAGCCATTTGGATCGCTTCGAGCTTACCTTCGTTTGAAGCTTTTGGATCGCCGGTGAAACCTGGAAGCTCGCAGATCCATTTGTGAAGGTCGGTAAAACGGGCGGTTAAGGGGTCGACGCCAGGGTGTTTCTCGGCGAGTTGGATACCGATTTCTTCAATGTCGTCCCAATCGAATGTGAGGGGCATTTAAATCTCCTGGCCTAGAGACGAACAGCCTACATCACCGACGCGCGGGAACATAACTCAATAAGAACACAACAACCAAACGGCGAAATTAAGCTAATGGTCGGCTTCCTTCGCGTAATTCTTATTCCAGTCGGGTATTTCGACAACTAAATCTTGCGTGCCATCCGGTACGCACTGGCAACTAAGACGGGATTTAGGCGTGATGCCGGGAGCTTCATCAAGTTGATCATACTCGGCATCGGTCGCCTCATTGCAAGTGTCCAGCCCCTGATGCACGATCACGTGGCACGTGGAGCAGGCGCAAACGCCGCCGCAGGCGTGGTCGAGGGCTAAATGCGCGCCGAGCGCAATGTCCAGTATGCTTCCGGGCAAACCGTTATGGTCGTAGGGGATTTTATCGGGGTCAACTACGATTGTTTTTCCCTCGCGAACAAATGTTAAGTTGAATTTTTTTGTCGCCGGTTTGTATTTGACTTCTTCGATATACGGGTTTTGGCCGCCCATGGCGGGCCCCCTTCCTAAACTAAACTTCCGCTACGCGCTTTCCTTCGAGTGCAGCCGACAACGCGCTGTTCATAATCAGTTCCGCTAGATTCATCGTGGCCTGGTTGAGGTCGTCGATGCGGCTGCGGATAAGTTTGTAATCGGAAGTTTCAGCTGCCTTGCGTAGACTTCCCGCAACATCTTCAATTTTGGTGCGCTCCTGCGGGCTAAGTTGCGATGCTGCGCCGTGCGCAAGCGCCTTCGAGGTAGCGCTCAGAATTGCTTCCGCTTCGGTACGAGACTCAATCAATTGGCGCTCGGTGAAGTCCTGCTCGGCATGCTCGATTGACTCCTCGAGCATGCGCTCGATATCGGCATCAGCGATTCCATAACTCGGCTGGACTTCGATTGTTCGCTGTTCGCCGGACCGTGTATCGCAAGCGGACACTTGCAAAATGCCATTGGCATCGGTGAGAAATTTCACTTCGACCCGAGCCAAGCCCGCTGGACCTGGCGGAATCTTCAAGGAGAAACGCGCGAGCGAACGGCAATCTTTAGCCAACTCGCGCTCGCCTTGCAAAACATGAATATCAATTCCTGTCTGGTTATCCACGCCGGTAGTGTAAAGTTCCTGCGCGCTTGCGGGAATGGTGGAGTTGCGCGGAATGATTTTAGCCACGGCGCCGCCATAGGTCTCAATACCCAGCGAAAGCGGCGTCACGTCGAGCAAAAGCATGTTCTTGACGCCACGTTCCAAAATGTTGGCTTGCACAGCCGCGCCAAGCGCGACCACCTCATCAGGATTAAGGTTGACGTGAGCGCTGCGCCCGAAAAAGTCCTCAACGATGCGGCGCACCAGCGGAATGCGTGTCGAGCCGCCCACGAGAACAACTTCATCGATGTCGGAGCGCTCCAGCTGCGCGTCCGCGAGCGCTTGCTTTAGGGGCGCCATGGTGCGGTCGATTGTGGGGCGAACCCAGGCTTCGTACTCCGAACGCACAAAATCGCGATGGTAAATTTTAGTGTTTTGCAGCGGAAAGCGAAGCGTTACACGCTCCGCTTCTGAAAGTTTATGTTTGACGGTAATCAGCTCTTTGCGGAGTTTCTGAATGACACCCGCGTCAGTTGTAATATCAAACTGATAGGCGTATCGAATTTCCTCGCGGACGATTCGCTGCATTATATTATCGATATCATCGCCGCCGAGATGCGTGTCCCCATTCGTGGCAAGCACTTGGTATATATCGCCTTCCGACGTAGAAATTAATTTGAGGATGGAAATATCGAAGGTGCCGCCACCGAAATCGTAAACTGCGACGCGCCCGCGCTGTTGCTCGTGAAGCCCGTAAGCAAGCGTGGCCGCCGTGGGCTCATTCACCAGACGCAGAACTTCAAGACCCGCGATGCGCCCGGCATCTTTAGTTGCCTGCCGCTGAGAATCGTTGAAATAGGCTGGAACCGTAATCACCGCTCGAGTCACCGGTTCTTTAAAGTAGGACTCCGCCCAATTGCGCAGCTCGCGCAAGATGAATGCAGAAATTTCCGGTGGGGTGAAGACACGGTCCCCCAAGTGGACCCGAATGACATTTTCGCTTCCTGGATCAATGCGAAACGGAAAAATCTTCAACTCCTCCTGCACGTCCGCCACCCCGCGCCCCATCAGCCGCTTCACGGAATAGATAGTGCGGTCGGGCTGCGTAAGCAATCGTCGGCGTGCAGGTTCGCCAACGATGATGCTGCCATCAGGATCCAGACTCACAACTGAAGGGCAGAGCGTCTGATCGTACGGCCCAGGAATGCACCTCGGCTTGCCAGTCTCCTGGTCAAGGTAAGCGATCAAACTGTATGTGGTGCCGAGATCGATTCCGACAACGCGAGACATAATTCCCTTTTAGGCCTCAGCCAATTCCTTTTGTACGCCCGCCACCAAATTGCGAATGTAAGAGCGACGATTGAGCAGCTCATTCATCTGTGCCATGAGTTTCTTCTGCGTGGCAACATCGGCATTTAAATCAAGCGCTTGATCCCATTGCGCACAAACCGAGCTCAGTTCGTTATCAATCTCGCTGCGCCTGCTTTCAAAGTTAGCACGCGCATCTTGCAAGCGCGCGCGAAGCGCGGCCATATTGCCGCCAGCAGATCTAGTCTCACGTAGCTCATCGAGAGATTCATTCAGCTCAAAAACTTCTTCGAGTAGCTCAGGAGGAGCCGCTTGTTTACTTGCTCCTTCTTTGCGCATGCCCTCGATCAATAGCAAGTATTCGACGCGGCTGAGCAATTCGCGCAACGTGCGGTAGGCATCGTTTAACTGCGCGCTGCGATTCAGAGAAAGCTCGCGATCCGATTCGTTGGCATTGACAAAATTATCTGGATGCAGCTTCCAGCTCAGTTGATGGAAACGCTGCTCGATCATGACCACATCGAGAATCAGCTTGCGCGGCAGGTCAAAGAAGGCGAAATAATCCGTACCGGACGAAATGGGTTGAATTTTGCCGCACGAAGCACAGAAATGCGCTCCGTTCGTTGGCGCATGACAATTGCTGCATGTTGACGCTGAGGTTTGGGTTGTGAAGGTGGCGCTCAATTTCTCAAATCCTGATGGTGAATCAACTCCATTTTAAATCTTTGAAATAACTGTGAATATGAATTAAACGAAAAAAAAGTGGCTGGCGCGTCCGGCTGCCAACCACTCGACGATTACGATCTTTGAGTGCCTGGTGCCGAGCCTCTCCCGAAAACATTACGCCGTGAAGGAACTACCGCAGCCGCAACTGCGGGCGGCATTGGGATTCTGAAACACGAAACCCTGACGGATCAAGGTTTCCTCGTAGTCAAGTGTGGTTTCGTGGAGATAGAGATAGCTTTTCACATCCACGAAGAGCCGAGCGCCATTTTCTTCGAAAACTTTATCGCGATCACGAGCCTGTGTCTCAAGGCGCATGGCGTAGGATAGGCCAGAACAACCGCCGCCCTGGACGCCCACACGCAGGCCTCCCGATTCAACGGGCACTCCTTCTTTTGAGAGCAGTCCGCGAATTTTCGCCGCAGCTTTTTCAGTTAGATGGATCATACCTGACTCTCACACGCAAACCATAGATCGTATAGCAATGGGCTAGTGCCCAGCGGAAGCTCTTTCTTCAACTAGAGATTCGATTCCCTGCTTCTTCTTCCAATCGACGATCGCCGCTTTGATGGCATCCTCGGCCAAGACTGAGCAGTGAATCTTTACGGGCGGAAGACTGAGCTCGCGCACGATATCCGTGTTCTTGATGGACAGCGCTTCCTCCACGGTCTTGCCCTTCACCCATTCGGTAGCAAGCGATGAGCTGGCGATGGCCGAGCCGCAGCCGAAAGTCTTGAACTTCGCTTCTTCGATGACCTGGGTCTGCGGATTGATTTTCATCTGCAACTTCATGACGTCGCCGCATTCCGGCGCGCCTACCAAACCCGTGCCCACGCTGGGATCTTCTTTAGGAAGACTGCCAACGTTTCGCGGGTTGTTGTAATGATCGATTACTTTGTCTGAGTACGCCATTTTTGCCCCCTATCGATTTGATGCCAATATCTTGTTCAAGTTTTGCGTATTCTGCCCGCTGCACCCTATGCCGCGTCTGAGGCCGCTTTCCAATTCATCTTACTAAGGTCCACTCCCTCTTTAGCCATTTCATAAAGCGGTGAAAGATCACGCAACCGGCTAACTACTTCAACCATCCGATTGATAACGTAATCCACTTCTTCTTCGGTGTTGAAACGGCCAAGGCCGAACCGGATCGAGGTGTGAGCAAGATCCTCGCCAACTCCGAGGGCCTTCAGGACGTAGCTGGGCTCAAGCGTCGCCGAAGTGCAAGCGGAACCACTCGAGACTGCGACGTCATTGATGCCCATCAGAAGCGATTCTCCTTCTACGTAGGCAAAGCTAATGTTCAGGTTATTGGGGAGGCGATGCTGCATTGAGCCGTTGATATAAACTTCATCGAGTTTGGCGAAGATCCCGTCTTTTAAGCGCTCACGCAGCCGACGCATACGCACGCTCTCTTCAGGCATTTCTTTTTGGCAAATCTCGCAGGCCTTGCCTAAACCAACGATGCCGGGAACATTGAGGGTGCCCGATCGCATACCGCGTTCATGCCCTCCGCCATCGATGATCGCGGAAAGCTGAACACGCGGATTACGACGGCGCACATACAGCGCGCCAACACCTTTAGGCCCATAAATTTTGTGCGCGGTGATAGAGAGCAGGTCAATATTGTCCTTCTGGACGTCGACGGGAATCTTGCCTACCGCTTGAACGCCGTCCACATGAAAAAGCACGCCACGCTCTTTGGCAATCTTTCCAATTTCAGCTATGGGATTGATGATTCCAATTTCATTGTTCGCGTACATAATCGAGATCAGAATGGTCTTCGGCGTGATCGCTTTGCGGACCGCCTCGGGATCAACGATGCCGTCTTTTTCGACGGGAAGGTATGTAACTTCAAAACCGTACTTCTCGAGGCGTTTACAGGTATCGAGAACCGCTTTGTGCTCGATCACCTGGGTGATGATGTGATTGCCTTTTTCGCGATACATCTCGGCGACGCCCTTGATCGCAAGATTGTTTGACTCCGTAGCGCCGCTGGTGAAAATAATTTCTTTTGGCGTAGCGCCAATCAGACTGGCGATTTGGCCGCGAGCATTCTCGACCGCTTCTTCTGCGGCCCAACCAAATGCGTGATTGCGGCTCGCGGAGTTGCCAAATTTACCGCCGAAAAACGGCAGCATGGCTTCGAGAACATGCGGGTCCACGGGAGTAGTCGCGTGATTGTCCATGTAAATCGGGAGCTTAATTGCCATTGCGTCTCCTAACTCCTTAGCTCAACAAGCGCGGGTTCCTGCGGCTCCCCGCTCATTTGAGAAATTGTTACCGCATTGAGCACCTGAAGAATGCTCTCATTCACTAGGCGCAGTGGTTCGCGGATAGTGCAGCGCGGTGTTTGACCGCACGCACCGTGATTGGTGACACACGAAGTTATTAACACCGGTCCGTCCACTGCCGAAATCACATCCAGCGCCGTAATATGATCGGGATTACGCGCCAGTTGGTAGCCACCATTAGAACCATGACGGGCCGAGACTAAACCGCTCTTCGCCAGCCTCTGAAGCACTTTGGCCATTAAAGGCATCGAGATTTCATACAGCTCAGCGATATCGGCGGCGCTCGAAGAGCCTTTCACGCCATGCGTTGCCAAATGCCTAACGGCGATAAGCGCATAGTCAGTTTTTTTCGAGAGCTTTAGCATTTCTGTCTCAATCGTCTCTGCAAGTCATATACGACTGATTTGGTCGTATTTGAATATACTTCGTAATTCTACGGATGTCAAAGGGATATTAAATTTCCCGGGAGTCTAGACCTTAAGACTTCCTCTCTTAGATACTGATTCGTAATGACTTACGGGCGCATTTAGCAGGTTAGAGTTCGTTTTCGGGTAGCCCCAGAGGTTCGTCGCACGGTTACTCTGTAGTTCCAGTTTTAAATACCCAGTTCAATCGTTCCTGCCTCGGACGCCGGTCCCGAGTCTGGTTCATTTGGATTCGCACATGCTACTCTTAAGAATGAATGGAACGTCGAACGGGGCCAAGGAGGCACGCATTCGAGCAAGATCCTTAATTGGGTTACTACCGTTATATGTTGCTGCGTCTCTCGGGTTTGCGCCAAAGTCGTTTGCGCAAAACGTGAAACCAAATGATTCATTATCGCCCGTGGAGAAATCGGAAATCCTGGCTGGGGCGGGAGATATCGCCGGCTGCGACAGCCTGGAAGGCGCGGAGGCCACCGCGAGGTTATTAGATAAAATTCCTGGAACGATTATCGCGGTTGGAGATCTGGCGTACGGGAAGGCGACGGAAAAAGATTTTGAACTCTGCTACGGGAAAACGTGGGGAAGGCATAAAAATCGAACGCGGCCTGTTCCCGGGAACCACGAGTACACCGCGAAAGATGCTGCCGAATATTTTCGATATTGGGGGCGAGCTGCGGGACGCGCGGGCAAAGGCTATTACAGCTTTGAGCTTGGTGATTGGCATATCGTGGCTTTGAACAGCAATTGTGAACAGCCAGAACTTGGGGGATGCTCCCTCGGCTCCCCGCAAGAGAAATGGTTGCGGGAGGATTTGAAAAAGCATCGCACCAGTTGCACGCTGGCATATTGGCACCACCCGCTGTTCAGTTCCGGACTAAGCCCTTGGCATGCAATGCGGCCCGCAATGAAGACCCTATGGATGGATTTACAGAGCGCGCATGCGGATGTGATCGTGACGGGCCACGAGCACAGTTATGAGCGCTTTGCTCCGCAAGACGCCGACGGGAAACGTGACATCGAACATGGAATTCGGGAGTTTGTGGTCGGAACGGGCGGACGCAGCCACACGCCCCTCGGGCGCGCGCTTGCAAACAGCGAGGTGCGCGATACGGAAACATACGGGGTCTTAAAACTCACACTTTATCCGCGGGCCTATAAGTGGGAGTTTATTCCCGAGGCTGGAAAAACTTTTCGAGATTCGGGAAGCGGGAATTGTCACTGAGCGTCGCATTTCCGGGTATCCACGTTGCAAGCCGAATTTAACAGCGGGCCAGTGCGAGCTAGGTTAGAATGCTGCGGGAAAAGCCATGCGACCTACCGTTGCCATTTATCCAGGCTCATTCGATCCGGTCACCAACGGCCATTTGGATTTAATTGAGCGGGGAACAAAACTTTTTGACTTGCTGATCGTTTCCGTGTTGAAAAACATCGAGAAAGAGCCTTTGTTTACAGTGCCGGAACGCCTGGAAATGCTGCGAGAGGTTATCCGGCCCTGGCCGAATGTGGAAGTGGACGTATTCGATGGCTTGCTGGTGAATTACGCCAGGAGCCGTAAGGCCGGCGTGATCCTTCGGGGAATACGCGCGATTTCCGACTACGAATATGAGCTGCAAATGGCTCTCATGAACCGGAAATTGGAGCCGCGGCTCGAGACGGTATTCATGATGCCGGCAGAAGCGTACAGTTATTTGAGCTCAAAGCTGGTGCGTGAAGTTGCCCGCCTCGGAGGCGCGGTCGAGGGACTGGTGCCGCGAATGGTGGAAGAGCGGTTACGAGCAAAGCTCAGTCGCTCAGTTTAAGGAGCCATTCGAAGGAGAAAGATGCAACTCAGTGAAAGAGTGAACCGCATCGCTGTTTCCTCCACGGCGGCGGTCATTGCGGAAGCGGAAAAATATAAAGCGCGTGGTGTGGATATTGTGGATTTCGGTCCGGGCGAGCCGGACTTCGCGACGCCGGAGCACATTAAGCGCGCCGCAATCCGCGCGATTGAGCAAAACTTTACGAAATACACGGCTACGGCCGGGATCCTGCCGTTGCGCGAGGCGATTTGCGAATGGCATAAACGCGAATTGGGGTCGAGCTACGAACCGAAAGAGTGCATCGTCAACGTAGGTGGAAAGCACGCGATTTTCAACGCGGTTAGCGCGCTCATTCAAAAAAGCGATGAGGTGATTATTCCCGCGCCGTATTGGGTGAGTTTTCCGGATATTGTGAAATTTGCCGGCGGGACACCTGTGCACGTTGAGACTCAGGCATCGGATAATTTCTGCGTGCGCGCGAAAGCAGTTGAAGGGGCGATAACCTCGCGGACGCGGATGTTAATTGTGAATTCGCCGTGCAATCCAACGGGCGCTGTGGTGCCCACCGGAGAGTACGAAAAGATTTACGAGATTTGCAAACGGCGAGGCCTGTGGCTGATGGCCGATGAGTGTTACTCGCATTTTGTTTATGCGCCGGGGAAGCCTTATTCCGTTGCGAGCATCGGCGAATCGAAGGCTAACGTTATCGTAGTGGGCTCAATGTCGAAGACCTTCGCGATGACAGGGTGGAGGCTTGGATATACGCTGGCACCACAAGCGCTGATTGATGCGATGATTAAATTGCAGAGCCAATCGACGTCAAATCCTACTTCCATTGCGCAGTATGCCGGACTCGAAGCGATGCGCGGTTCGATGGATTCCGTGCCGGTGATGCTGGCGGAATATGCGCGGAGACGCGAGCGAATTGTGAGTGGATTGCGCGCGATTCCAGGAGTGACTTGTTCGGATCCTGGGGGAGCGTTTTATGCATTCCCCAACGTAGCGGCTCACCTTGCGAACGGCTCGGGCGACGAGATCTTACCTCGTGACACCACGGAATTGGCTCGACAAATATTGGAAAAAGCGCATGTCGCGCTGGTGCCTGGTGATGCGTTTGGCGCACCCGGCTATCTGCGACTTTCCTATGCCACGTCGGTCGAGCGGATCGATGAAGGACTGCGTAGGCTGACGCGATTCTTTAGCCGGGCGGAAGCGGCTTGGTGAAGCCTGCGCCGTCACTGTTGCAGCCCATGTTTATTCCTCGCATTTGGGGTGCACGTTCCCTGGCGCCTCTTTATCCTGAAAAAGAAAATCTTGCCGAGCCCATCGGCGAAGCTTGGCTGACGGGCCACTCTTGCACGTTTGCGAATGGGCCGTTTGCCGGCCAAGCGTTGGGCGCAGCCTGGCCGGCCATGCCGGCAGAGTGGAGAGGCACGAAATTCCGTGAGGCTGGGGACTTTCCGCTACTTGTGAAGTTTATCTTCCCTGCGGACAAGCTTTCCATTCAAGTGCACCCGGACGACGTGTATGCGAAAGCCCACGAAACTGCTGCGGGAGGACGGGGCAAAACCGAAATGTGGTACGCGATTTCGGCGCAGCCCGGCGCGGAAGTGCTTTTGGGTTTCAAGCCGGGTGTGAACGCGAAGAGTTTCCGTGCCGCGATTGCCGAGGGCACACTGGAAACAACCCTGGAGCGCGCGCCAGTACGCAGCGGCGATATCTTTTTTGTGCCGGCAGGAACACCGCACACTATCGGACCGGGGATGGTGCTGTGTGAAGTGCAGCAATATTCCGATTTAACCTATCGAATATTCGATTACAACCGCCTGGAGGCGACCGGCAAACCGCGTGAATTGCACATTGAAAAGGCCCTTGAGGTGATGCGCTTTTCCGGTCAGAGCGGGGGGAAGGTGCAGCCTATCAGCACAAACGACGGCGCCGCTACGAAGACTTATTTGGTCGCTTGCCCGTATTTCGCCACGGAAAAGTGGGAATTCTCGCAGAGATTTAAACCTAAAACGAACCACGAGCATTTCGATTTGTTGGTAGTTCTTGAGGGTGAGGGCAATATTCACTGGGAGAGCGGGGCGGCGCGGTACCACAATTCAGAGACGTGGCTTATTCCCGCTGGACTCGCCGCCTACGAGCTTATTCCTTCGGGCGCGACGAAGCTATTGCGGACTTATGTCCCGCACCTCTATGAATTCGCCCATGAGATGGCGTCGCACGGGATTGACGAATCAGCACGATCGCGATTGATATTTTCAAATTAAATCTGGTGATGAACGACGAAAAACTTAGCGCGCATGCCGTGATCCTAGCGGGGGGACGCGGCACACGGTTCTGGCCACGAAGCCGGACCCGCACCCCGAAACAATTACTCAACATCGTCGGCGAGCGAACCATGTTGGAGCAGACCATCGCGCGCCTCGCGCCCGTGTTCCCTGGGTCGAACATCTGGACCGTGACGAACCAAGAACAATTGAGCGCGGTGCGACAACAGCTCCCTGCAGCGTCACGCAAGCGAGCACTAGCGGAACCCTTTGGACGAAATACGGCGGCGGCCATCGGCCTTGCGGCAATCCATATCTCGCACGAGGTTGCGCGCAATCCCAGAAGCGGCGCTAGCGACGCGCTGATGGCCGTGCTTCCAGCCGATCACTATATTCAACAAGAGAAGCGCTATCAGACAATTGTGCGCGCGGCGCTGCACGTGGCAAGGAAACCGGGAAACCTCGTCGTGCTAGGGATTCCTCCAACGCGCCCTGAAACGGGATTCGGGTACATTGAGCGTAAATCTAAGGACGTTGGCACCGTCCACGGCGTTGCTGTCTATGCGGTAAGGCGATTCACAGAGAAACCGGACCTCGCGCGAGCGCGGCAGTACGTAAAGTCGAACCGATATCATTGGAACGCCGGAATGTTTTTCTGGCGGGTGTCGACATTGCTTCAATCCCTTCAGAAATTCTTGCCTAAAACGTACGAGACATTGATGCGTATTTCCGGATCGATTGGCACGACGCGATACCAACGGGAGCTAACGCTCGGTTACCAGCAATTAGACAGTATTTCCATCGATTACGCGGTTATGGAACCCGCCACCCAAAAAAACAGTGATATGCCGGTTTTCGTTCTGCCGGCGGAGGTAGGGTGGAGTGACATCGGATCGTGGGCTGCTTTGTATGAGTTGTTGGCTAGGGAAACGGGCCAGAATGTTTCGGCAGGAGAATTCCTGACGCTCGATGCGGACGGAAACTTTTTGTGGAGCCCCCAGAAACTTGTGGCCGCGATCGGAGTAAACGATCTTATTATCGTGGACACGCCCGATGCTTTGCTTATTTGTCCCCGCGAGCGCGCTCAGGACGTCGGAAAAATCGTAAAGATTCTGGAAGAACAAAAGAGAAAAGACTTACTTTAAACCGTCTGCCTACCACGGTAATGCCACATTGGCTGTTGTTGCAAATCTTGTATCGCTTATACTCCCAAACGATGGCTGCTACTCCCAAATTTGGAACCGATGGATGGCGCGGCGTTATCGCCGACGACTTTACGTTTGCGAACGTGCGCAACGTATCATACGCAATTGCGCGATACGTGGTGCGTTGCGAACAGCCATTGAAAGGCATCCTCGTTGGGTACGACAACCGATACGGATCAGAACGCGCTGCTCGCGTGGCCGCTGAAACCGTGGCCATGACGGGAACACCGGTGTGGCTCGCCGACACATCCTGCCCAACTCCGGCAATTTCGCTTTTAGTCCGTAAGCGCGAGGCTGCCGGGGGAATCATGATTACCGCCAGCCACAATCCGTATCGCTGGAACGGCCTTAAGTACAAGGCGAGTTACGGGAGTTCAGCGCTTCCTTCGATCGTCGCCGAGATAGAAAAAGAGCTAGCGATTGCATTGCGTGAAGGTGTTCCGACATTACCGCCGCGTCCGGAGCTAATCCACTCGCTGGGCCTGCGGGCCCCTTATCTGGAGACCATCGACAAGCTTGTGGACTGGGACCGCTTGCGTTCCGCAAAATTCCGATTTGTGGTCGATCCGATGTACGGTTCAGCCACGGGCGTGCTGTGCACGCTCTTTTCGCGACATGATGTGCCTTGCCATGAAATTCGAGGCACGCGAGACCCGCTTTTCGGTGGTGTGAATCCCGAACCAATCGAGCCGCACATCTCGGCGCTCCGGGAAGCGGTGCTGACCGGAAGATTCGACGCAGGGCTGTGTGCTGACGGTGATGGTGACCGAATTGGCGCCATTGATCGCGACGGCTCGTTCGTTACCCCGCATCAGATTTTTTCGATTTTGCTCTGGCATCTATTAGGCACGCGACAACTGGAAGGCGACGTGGCCAAAACTTTTTCGGTGACGAAAATGATCGACAAAATCGCCGCGAAGTTCGGCCGCAAGCTTTACGAAGTTCCAATCGGGTTCAAATATATCTGCGAGCTGATGCTCGAGCGTGACATTTTGCTCGGGGGTGAAGAAAGCGGCGGGATTGGAACAAGCCTTTATTTGCCGGAGCGAGACGCCACGGTCATGGCTCTCTTGCTTGCCGAAGTGATGGCATGGCATCGCAAGACGCTGGGCGAGTTGGTGCGAATGCTGCACAACGAATTCGGCGAGCATCACTATGGGCGAGTCGATTTGGAATTGAAAGACGGGCAGAAAGAGAAAACAATTACTTATTTTGCCGATGCGAAGCTAACTCAGTTACTGGATTGGCCGGTGGTCAAGCGCGAGAATGTCGACGGGATTAAGCTGTACTTGGGCGAGGCTGGATGGGCGCTCGTCCGCGCCTCGGGAACGGAACGCATGCTTCGCATTTATTCTGAAATGACGCGGCCAGAAACAATGCAGCGGGTCTTGAAAGAGATTAGCTCGATTGCCAGAGCAATTTAGGAGAGTCGGCTCCGGCTCAGAGGAGAGCTTCTTGAAACGGCGAATTTATCAGTTGGATGTCTTCACCACGAAAGCCTATGAGGGCAACCCGCTGGCGGTTGTAACCGACGGCGATGGGATCAGCGAGAAGCGGATGCAAGCGGTCGCACGCGAGATGAATCTTGCCGAAACGGTTTTCGTGCAGAAGCCAACGAGCGTGCGGGCGCTGGCTCGCCTGCGAATCTTTACGACCAAGGAGGAGCTGCCGTTCGCAGGGCATCCCGTGATCGGCACATGGTTCTTGCTGGCGCAATTAGGTGTGGTACCGGCGCAGAACGGCAGCGTGCATATTTTGCAGCAAACGGGCGCAGGCGTGCTGCCAGTGGAAATCGCCTTTCGAGACGGAAGACCACAGCAAGTCACAATGACGCAAAAGCCAGGAACATTTCGAGCACTGCGCGGCTCGCGGGTGAACCTAGCGTCCGCATTGGGAATCAAGGTCAGTGACTTCCATTCGTCCTTGCCAGTGGAATGCGTATCGACCGGAATTTCGAATCTTATGGTGCCGCTAAAAAACCGCGGCACGCTCGCAAAGATCCGAATGAACACGCGTGAACTCTACGACCTAATTAAAGGCCAGGCCACTATGGCGTATTGCTTTGCCCTCGGGCCGAACAATACAGTTTTCTCGAGGGGAATGCTTCCATGGGAGATTTACGAGGACCCGGCAACAGGCTCAGCGGCAGGATCCTTAGGAGCGTATCTGGTGCACCACGAGAAATTAAGCCCGGGCGCTCGCCTGCGAATTTTACAAGGCGTGGAGATGGGTCGACCAAGCCAAATTCAGGTGGAAGTGTCCGCGGAAAACGAAAAGCTTGTGCCGCGCGTAAGCGGCGCCGCTGTAACTATTTTGGAAGGTACGATTGAGGCTTAGACGGATACGAAGAGAGAGGCAACAATGGCCGGTTTCGCAGAGGGCGCTACGGCTCGTCGTACCTGTGGGGTTCAAGTTCTATCTGCTTGATGTCAGAACTGCAGACGCGCTAAGAACTGCATTTGACGGCCTGGGCCGTCATTAGCGATTCCTCCAAGAGGTTTGCCGAAGCTGGGAAGGGGCCGGTCGCCATTCCCCCAAATCCCGTTACGGCCATAGACGTTGTGGTGATTGAAAGCGTTAAACGCTTCCGCACGAAGATGCAAGCTTACCCGCTCGGTGATCTGAAATGCCTTCTGAAGTGAAAACGCGACATCGTAAATCGGCGATCCCCTGCCAAAATTCCGGGGTAGGACGCTGCCACCGACCACTGGGCGGTCTGCGTTCGAACCGTCGCCATTATTGTCCACACCGGTCGTGACGTTGAACGGCTGACCGGAAGCCAGGAACGTCGCGGTGCCAACTGTGAATCGCCAGGGCAGCTCATACCAGCCGCTTAGTGCGGCGCGATGGCGCAGGTCAAGTAAGCCGCTCGCTTTTTCTGCGGAACCCAGAAGGTTTGAATCGTTCGGCTCCTGTTGCGGCACATCCGGCTCAACCGTGTTGATCGCGTGCGAATACGTGTAACTTGCAAGTAGCGACAAGCGATTGGAAAATCGTTTGTCGAGCTTTACCTGCAGCCCGTCGTAGAAGGCCGTACCCAGATTCGCGTTCACCACAATACGACGATAGCCGTTGGGCGAAGGAATAATAGGACGTGTCGCGTCGGCGGCTTTTGCTGAACGTATCTCGCCCGACGCGCGAGTAAAGGGGACCGGGGCGTTCAGATCCACAGGGCGCTCTATGTGAATCGTATGAGAGCCGACGTAATCGAGTGAAAGAATCCATTTTGCGGCAAGTTCGCGCTGGACTCCGAGGCTCCATTGCTGGGTATAGGGATTCAGCAACGCATTGGGGCAAAAGCGAAGTTTCGAGACATCCAGGAAGCGGTTAAGATTCCCGCATTGGCCGGCTTGTACTGTGATGTCGCGGGGTGGTACGAGCGCACCGGTCGGCAGCGCTCGAATCGGCGCGATGGAAAGCGGAAAGCCCAACTGCCCTGGAGCAGCGCTGTAAGAAAAGATACCCGTTGGGCCTCCTAGCCGGCTGGAGGCGGCCAAATTTGCCCGTACTTCGGAATAGTAGATTCCGTAACTGGCGCGCACTACAGTCGCTGTGACATGCGGGAGTTGCCACGCCAGACCCACGCGCGGACTAAAATTATCATGATCATCGGTGAATGTCTGGCCTTCGTATCGCAGTCCAAGATTGAAAGTGAGCTTGGGTTGAAGCTTCCAGTTGTCCTGGAGAAATAATGCCCAGAGTGTTTCTTGGACGTTGTAGTTCGCGTTGCCAAATGATTGCGTAAATTTGATTACGTCATTTATCGTGAGCTGGGAAATTGGCCTCTTATTGACGCCGTTCCCGCAGGGAGCATCGTTCGGTCGATTGCGGCAGCCGATCTGAAACTGGCCTTGCACGAAGCCGCCTCCAAATTCTTGTCCCAAGCCGCCCGACGATGACCGGATAATGTCGACGCCGCTTTTGAGAGAATGCCGGCCTGCGATCATGCTCAGCGTGTCTGCGAATTGATACTGATGATTCATCAGGTGCGCAGTTCGCGATTCTCCAGACGTGTATTGTCCTGGTTGGAATAGCTGCGGTCCGAAACTAACGGGAGTGAATTGCGTGATTGGGGAGCCGAGTTGCCACTGTATGCGCGCCTCATGGATGCCTGCAGAACCAATTAGCGATGTATGGGAAAGCGCCATTGCGTAGGTGCGTCGCGCAAAGGTGCGCGCGGTACTGGGCAGATTCAGCCCGCCAACTGCATCACCCGGGTTGGTATCGCTGAAACGATCGAAGTTTGCCCGAAACGTGAGGGTTTGGCGATTCGTTAGCCGATGGTCCAGACGGGCAAGCATCAGACTCTGGCGAAAATTGCCTGTAAATAAGCGCAGCGGACTTTGTGCCGCTGTAATTGTCGAGTCGCGATGCTGGTCGTTGAACTCACCCGAAATCAAAAAATGCGTTTGGTCTGTCACGATGGGACCTGAAAAGGCTCCGCTGATCTCAGCCAGGGTATTCGCCGCGCTTTTGGCGGAAAGAGCCGGGTGTGACTGAGACCAGGCCGGGCGGCCCATCCCCAAAAGGTCACCGTGAAAATGGTTGGTTCCCGACTTTGAAACGATGTTCACTGCCGCGGCAGTAGTGCGCCCGTATTCGGCTGAAGTCGCGTTTGTTAGTACCGTAAATTCCTGGATCGCCGAAAATGGAAGCGCGGTAAAAATTGTCTGACGGCCCCAACTGTCATCCGCGGTCGTGTTATCCAAGGAGTACGTTGTCTGGCGGCGTCCGCTTCCGTTCACAACGAACAGCGTCTCGTTAATGAAAATGTCGCCCGTGTTTACGGCGGGGCGCGTCGATGAATCCAGAAGCGCAAGAGACGTAAGCTTATTGTTGAGAATCGGCGTGTTTTCGATTTTGAGGAGGTCAAGCCTGGTGCTGATTTGGTTCGAGTCGGCCTGAATGCCTTCTGTCGAGCTCGAAACGATGACCTGCGTTTGGGGACCAGCGATCTCGAGGGTGAAATCTATGGTAACTGCTTCCCCGGTGCGCAATTCAAGTTCATTTCGTTGCGCTCCGCGAAAATCCGCTGCCGAGACAGAAAGCTCATATCGCCCCGTGAGGGGAAGGCCCAAAAAAGCGTAGTTCCCTTCCTCGCTGCTGTGTGTCCTGCGTTCGAATCCCGTAGCGGAATTGCGAAGCACCAGTTCGGCGCCTTTCAGGGCCGCCCCTTGCGCGTCCTGAACTTTCCCGCTCAGCGCGGCGAGATCGCGTGTCTGTGCCCCTGCCACCGGTGGGACCAGGCACCACGTCAGCGGAAGCATGAACACCATAGTAGTAATATACTTTGATAATAATTTATTCATGGCTTGGACTATCTAAACGGGATATTATCGTGACCTAACTGGAGCGCCCCCGCCTTTCCTCGCCCTTGTGAATGGCGTCGAGCACGCCATTCACAAAAGATGCGGCATCGGCGGACGAATATTTCTTGGCTAGCTCAACCGCTTCATTTAGGATCACTTTATCCGGCGTTTTGCCCGATCGCAATTCATGTACTGCCAAACGCAAAATGGCGCGATCAATCACGGCCATGCGTTCGAGGCGCCAATTCTGGGCGTGCGCAGTCAACAGCGTGTCGATCTCAACGGCTTCAGCTACCGCGCCCTCAAAAAGCTGATTCGCGAAATCGCGCGTTTTCTTCTCCGAGCGAGCTGCTTTCCAGAAGCCCGCTTCAATCACGTTAGGCGTCTGGCGTCCCATCTCCCACTGAAAGAGCATTTGCAAAGCGAATTCGCGGCCTTTGTGGCGAAGCGACATGCTAGCGGCGCTGCCGCATGGGACGGTTGGAAGTTGGCGCCGATTTCGCGGGCGAAAGTTTGCGCGATAGCGTGGCCATTTCGACCGCGGCTAGGCCTGCCTCAAATCCTTTATTGCCGCTTTTCAGCCCGGCGCGATCAATGGCCTGCTCGATGGTGTCACAGGTGAGAACGCAAAAAATCACAGGCACGCCAGCGTCCATCTGCGCCAGTTGTACACCACGCGAGACTTCCGAACATACGTAATCGTAGTGGGATGTTTCGCCGCGCAACACGCAGCCTATCGCAATCAGCGCGTCGTACATTCCTGAAGCTGCGAGCTTTTTTGCTATCACGGGAATCTCGAGCGCTCCCGGCACATGGACAACTTCTACGTTTTTTTCTTCGGCGCTCGCCTGCGAAAGGGCCTCGAGGGCGGAGGCCAGCAATCGCTCGGTGATAAAACTATTGAACCGGCTAACGACAAGACCGAAACGCAAACCGCCCGCTTTAAGATCTCCACGAATCGTGGCGGGTTGGAATTTATTTGGCTGGGGGTTCTTGGTCATACCAGATCTGCGTTAGCGTCCCTTAAATTGTGCGGCTCGCTTCTCGACAAATGCGCGCGTGCCTTCCCGCATGTCTTCCGTCGCGCAACAGATTCCGAAAAGTGCGGCTTCGAGGAAAAGACCTTCTTGTAAGGGAATTTCGGCGCCCCGCTCAATGGCCTCGATAGTGAATTTCACCGCGACCGGCGCATTTTGTATAATCTTCTTCGCGAGCGCCTCTGCGCCAGGGAGCAATTCGGCCGGATCGTAAATATGATTAACGAGGCCGATGTGCAACGCTTCATCAGCCGAAATCATTTCACCTGTGAGACAGAGCTCGTGGGCAATGCCTTTGCCGCAGAGACGCGCGAGCCTTTGCGTGCCGCCATAGCCAGGCATAATACCCAGTTTCACTTCAGGTTGACCTAGGCGCGCCGTCTTGCTCGCGATGCGTATGGAGCAAGCCAGAGCCACTTCGCAACCCCCGCCCAGCGCAAATCCGTTAATGGCGGCAATCGAAGGCTTGCCGATCGTCTCCAGTAGATGCAAAATATCCTGCCCCCAAACCGAAAACTCCTTGCCGTTCACGGGCGTTTGCTGCGCAAGTTCGTTGATATCGGCTCCGGCAATAAATGATTTTTCGCCGGCGCCAGTTAGAATCAGAACACGAACCGACGCGTCATCGCGCGCATCGATAAGAATCGTGTGTAACTCTTCCATCGTATTGCGATTCAGGGCGTTCAGCACTTTGGGGCGATTAAACGTCACCCACGCGATGCCTTCCTTCTTTTCGTAAAGGAAGTTTTCGTAAGGCATTCTTTAGAGCTCCTGTATCTTCAAAACCGAGCACATTTCCTGGTTTCAATTTTCAGGTCAGTTGCATTGGCCGCGGTTTCTGCGGGTCCGTGTAATCGTAGAACCCGCGCCCGGCTTTGCGCCCATTCCAACCCGCCAGCACCATGCGCTTAAGCAATGGCGGTGGGGCAAAGCGTTTCTCTTTAAATTCATCGAACATGATATTCGCGATGTAATAGGTCGTATCCAAGCCCACGAAATCCAGGAGAGTCAGTGGGCCCATGGGATGGGCGCAACCGAGCTTCATCGAGTTATCGATATCCTCGATCGAGCCCACGCCCTCTTCGAGCGCTCGGACCGCATCCAGGATATAAGGAACCAGTAGGCGATTAACAATGAACCCGGTTCGGTCTGTGGTGCGCACCGGCGTCTTTCCTAGGCGCGCGCCAAAAGCCACCATCTCCTCAAAAACTGCTGGATCCGTCGAGATCGTCCGAATCACTTCGACCAGTTTCATCACCGGAACCGGATTAAAAAAATGCATGCCCAGAAAGCGTTCGGGGCGCTTGGTCGCAGCAGCAATTTCGGTAATGCTAACCGACGACGTGTTGCTGGCGAAGATGGTTGCTTGCTGGCAAATCTCGTCCAGCGCGCCAAAAAGTTCCTTTTTTGCCGGGACCTGTTCGATAATCGCTTCAATGATGAGATCCCGGTCGCGGAGCTCATCGAGTCTGGTTGTTCCGCGCAGACGGCTTTTAATCTCAACGCGCAATGAATCTGAAACACTACCTTTGTTCACGAGGCGTTGTAGATTTTGGTCGATACTTTTCAATCCTTTATCCAGCAGCGCTTCGTTTACCTCACGCACTACGACGTCGCACCCGGCTTGCGCAGCAATCTGCGCAATTCCAGAACCCATCAGCCCGCAGCCCACAACACCTACTTTTTCAATCAACATAGCAACTCCTGCCTTCTGACATCTTGGAATGGATGGAGTTTAACAGATTCAAAGACGCTTCTAGTGCGTTGCTTCGACAATGAGTGCAATCCCTTGTCCGCCCCCAATGCAAGCGGTAGCAAGACCGTAACGGAGTCCACGGCGGCGCAATTCCAAAAGCAGCGTGAGCGTGAGGCGCGTCCCAGTGGCTCCGAGGGGGCGCCCAAGCGCGATTGCTCCGCCGTTGACATTGGTCTTTTCCCGATCAAGACCTAGAGCTTTTTCGACGGCCAAATACTGCGGCGCGAAAGCTTCGTTGACCTCGATTCGATCCATTGTCGAGAGTGCAAGACCAGCCGCAGCCAGTGCAGCCTGCGAGGCGGGTACCGGACCCATGCCCATCAATCGGGGTGCAACACCGGCTGTCCCCCACGACACGATTCGACCCAGCGGCTTCAACCCGCGGTCCATCGCGAACTTCTCGCGCGTCACGACGACCGCCGCAGCACCGTCCGCAATGCCGCTAGCATTTCCGGCGGTAACAATTCCGTCTTTACGAAATACCGGAGGTAATTTTTCGAGTGTTTCTAGCGTGGTATCCGGCCGGCGATGGTCGTCCTCGGAGACTACCGCCGTCTTTCGGCCCTGCTGCACTTCCACGGGCACAATCTCTTCCTTTGTATAACAGGCCTTGAAGGCCGCATCGGCGGCCCTCTGGCTGCGAAGAGCATATTCATCGGCCGCGCGACGGGTGATGCCGTATTCTGAGGCGCAATTTTCTGCCGTCTCTGCCATCGTGCACCCGCAGTACGGGTCGAGCAGCGCAGACATCAAAGTATCTTCGAGCGTGCCTTCGCCGAGACGAAAACCGCCGCGCGCTCCGCGAATCACATGGGGAGCCTGCGTCATGTTCTCCATCCCTCCAGCTAAAACCATTTTCGCGTCACCCAGGAGCAAGCGGTGCGCTGCTTGCACGATTGCCTCAAACCCAGATCCACAGAGTCGGTTTACCGTCACCGCAGGAGTTTCTATTTTGAGCCCGGCTTTTAAGGCCACATGGCGCGCACCGTAAAGTGCGTCCGCGCTGGTGTGCATGACGTTGCCGAATATCGCATGATCGAATTCGCTCGGGTCCACGCCCGCGCGGCGGATAGCTGCACGCGCCGCATGAGCGCCTAATTCAATGGCGGAAGTGTCCTTGAACGCGCCGGTATAGCGCGCCATCGGTGTGCGAGCCCCGGCAACAATCACTATGTCGGTTGGGAACATTTCGAACGATCCTCTCAATGCGTGGAAACTTCGGCGGCTACAGTGGTATCGCCGCCTTTCTTACGAGCGTCCTCGACGCTGATCTCGGCTCGGTTAATTAGATCGGTGACGATATCCTCGTTATCGAAATCCGGCCGCGCGATGGCTTCTGCGATTCCCGCGCTGACCGTGAGGGGTGTGCCATCCCATGGCGGACTGACCGCCGCGGCAGCTTTGCGCAGCTTATCGGCAAGATTGCGCGCCCCGGCCAACGTGGTGTCGGGCAAAATAAACGCCAAAGACCATGAAGTATATTTGACGGGAACGTCGTTCTGGCGAACCACCGGCTGAAGCGATTTCGCCAATTGCTCCATGTGACGCTCGAGGAGGGCTTCGCCCTGATGCCGGAGCAAGTCTGGCCCGTGATCGATTTGTAAAATCGTGACCGCGAGCGGCGTTCCCTGCGTCTTCGCTCTCTCTGCCTCGGAAAGAAGGCAATCCACATAAGAGCTTCGACCCAGTAAACCGGTGCGCTCATCAGAAACGCCCATCCGCCGCACCAGCGAGCGAAGGCGCGTGTGGCTGACGCTGAGGAGCATCTGGTCCCCAATAGCCTGCAGGAAATAAGTTTCGTTGGGTTTCCATCTGTGTGGCTCAGAGTGGGCCACAACCAACATACCTGCAGGGGCCTGAGTTTCCTTATCGGTGAGCGCTACCCCTAGCGCGGTCTCCAGACCCATTTCCTTCAAAACTGGCGCCGCCGCTGCATCAAGAGCTAATCCACCCAATGAATCCGGAACAGCTTTTTCGATCTGGGACAAGAGAAATACAATTTGCGCTCCCTGGGCCGGCTGTACGCCAGGCGCACAAAATTCTGCGGCCATTTCCGGCGGTCGGCCGGGTGCGCCGATAACAGACAGGCAACGTGCCACTTTCAAATGTGTCCCCACTTCATTTACGGCAATATTCAGCATGGCCCGAGGAGTCGGCTGACGGTATACAGTCTGGCTGATTTCCGAAATCTTCGATAAGTCACGCAGCGTTTCCGCGGTGTATGCGCCAGTTTTCGCCACCGCGCTCGCAGCTGGCTGTGCAGTAACCAGCGGAACCTCTTCCTTGCGCGATGCTCCTGGCGGCCACCAGTGGGCCGTGTCGTAGAGACTATAAAGCCGCGCATTTCGCTCCTCTTCCCCAGGAAACATCTCTGCAATCTTCTGAAGACGCTCCACCGCTTTTGCTTGCAGAGAATACTGGAGAAAAATTTCTGTCTGCACGAGTAAATCCTCGAGGGCCTGTTGCGCGCCACCGACCTCCGTATTCGCCCGTGGAGTTCTTCCGGATTCATCAAGTCCGCGGTCGGCGCCAGAGGACGTCATGGACATTGACGCAGACTTGGCCAGCCGCGAAGCCACTCGCTGCAACGCAGAGTCGGGAGCTTTTCCTCGTAGCCGCTCCATTCGCTGTTGATTTCGAAAGTCATATGCGTCGATGTCCACAAGCTTCTCGAGGGTGTCACAAGCCTTGCGGACTTCGCCGGCCTCCAAATACGTATCGAACAGCCTCACAAGGACGTCAAAATACTTCGATTCGCGATTCAGTTCGTTGTACAGCGCGCCCCAAAACTCCCCGATTAATACCGATGACGAATTCGCTTCCGCTAAGCGGTCCACTTGCGCCGCAAACTCACTCTCCCGTTGCGCCTGGAACATGCGTTTCTTGATCTTCTGAAGAATTTCAATTGCCTTGGCGTCCTGTTTCGCCTTCGCAAAACGATCGGCTAAATCAAAGAATTTAGTGAAGCCGGAAGTCTTTTCGAATTGAATGCGATCGAGCACGCCCTGGGCCCGCTCAAGTTCGCCGGCCCGCATGAGTGCTTCGGCAAAAGTTTCGAGGAAAGTGGAATCGGTTTCGGCGGTTGAAAACGGTTCCAGAAGCTTCGATGCAGCAACGGCGTCGCCCGCCCTTAGCTGGGCTTCGGCGTACAAAAGGGCAACGCTGCGCTCGTGTGGAGCAATCCGATGAGCCCGCTCAAATAGGCCCACCGGATCGAGATGGTTCCCGGCGGCACTAGCCAGTTGCCCGGATCTCAAATAGGCCCGCGCGGCGATCGCCGTTTTGCCGATTCGCTCGGCGGTTTCGCCCAATTTCAAATGGCGCGTAAGATCATCGGGATTTAACTGGGCGGCTCGCTCGTGGCATGTGAGGGCCTCTTCTTCGCGGCCGCGCTCCTGGAAAATCTCGGCTGCCAGAGTGTACCCCTCGATCGCATCCTCGACGCGATTCTGTTTTTGCAGCAGCATCGCATACCGCGCGAGACGCTCGGGAGGTTGCTGCCCACTTGGCTTCAAAAATCGAGTGTAAATCGCGAGCGCCTTAGGCTCATCCCGAGTATCGGTCAGCAAATCGAAGAGAACGCCATAATAAACCGCGGCGCGATCCGGTTTCTCCAGCCGGGCATACAAATCCCCGAGCGCCTGCGTGGCCTCCTGGTGCGTGGGGGCGTCTTCCAGAACCGCTAAATAGGCCTCGATCGCGTCCTGGACTTTATTCTTCTCCAGATAACGCTTGGCGCGGTCGAGATGTTTCCTGACGTCAACTGGCATGGGTGCGGAGACAATCCCTATCGGAACCTGAAACCGCGGCTGTGCGGAATCCTCGGATTGAGCCTATCCACTATATAATGCTGCAAGCGTTCTACAAAACAGGTCCTTAACCCCGATGTAGAATCGGATACGCCTAGGGTCCCGCAAATGCCCCGCGCGGAAAAGTATTGTGTTCCCGCGAACCCTTCGTAATCATCAAATTAAGGGAGGCGAGATCGATGGCCACTGTTAACTTAAGATATATATCAGCCACGCGAGCCCGTGGCTCTTTAGCGCGGATTTCCCTTATGGGCCTGCTTTTTTGTTTAACCGCTTTTCCCCTCGCCTCACGCCCGGCACAGAATTCCCAACCAGCCTCGGGCGGGTCTGACGTCCATACGCTGATCAAGGAAGTGATCCACAATGAAATCGAAGCCGAGGTTCGTGATCAGTCGCTGTGGCGCTACCGTGAAGTTCACGAAGAAGGTGGCAAGAAAAAGCTTCTCGATGTTATTCAGACCAAGGACGGCGAAATTCAACGTTTGTTAGCCATCAACGGCCAACCATTGGCCCCTAAACAGAGACAGACAGAGGATCAACACATTCAAAGTCTGGTATCCCACCCGCAACAACTTCAGCAACTAAAGAAGAAACAACATGACGATGCCGAACAGATGAGAAGTCTGTTGAAAATGTTTCCAGAGGCCTTTCAATTCGAGAATGCCGGCATGCAAGGGAACCTCGTTAAGATTAAATTTGCGCCGAATCCGAAATTTCATCCCGCCACGCGGCCCGCACAGGTTTTTCATCACTTGTCGGGAAGTCTTCTCGTCGATGGCAAGCAAAAGCGTATCGCGGAAATTAACGGGCAATTGACCAGCGAGGTAAAGTTTGGTGGCGGCTTCCTCGGTCATTTGGATAAAGGCGGCACTTTTGCTGTGAAGCAGCAGGATGTTGGCTCAGGTCATTGGGAAATGACGAATCTCGATATCCGCATGAATGGCAAGGCGCTGTTCTTCAAAACCCTCGCGGTACGCGAGAAAGAACTGAATACGGATTTTCGGCGGCTGCCCGACGACACCACGCCGCGTAAAGCTGCGGAACTGCTCACAAAAGACATCGCCAAAATAGAGAATGCCTCGGCAAAATAGACCGCCGCGTTAGGGTTGCGAACGCTGCCGATAGGGCCACAAAAAACCTTTTGAGTGAGCGCGATTCCGCTCTGGCGGATCTGGCTGCACAAATCCAGTGCCCGGATGTACGGTTCGTGGATCCCCCGCTAATCCAAAATTTCCCATCAATCCTCACGTTGAGTGCAGTCGCTCTATGTGTGAAAACCTCTTATTTTTCAGTTGCTGTTTCCCCTGGAGGTCGAGGCGTGGCCAGGAATCCTGGCGGCCCAAACCCCGTGTTCTCCGTCACGAACAGCACGCCGCTCACAGTAGTGAAAGATCAGCCCATCTTCGGCAGTTCGACTCCAAAGCCTCCATTCGGTGTGTACGGGATCAATCAAGACCTCCGCTCGCCATATGTGCAGAACTTCAGCCTCAACGTCCAACACCAGTTGACGTCAAAGGTTATGGTTGAGGCTGGATATGTTGGTAGCCGGGCTCGAAAACTGATCGTGACGCGCAACATTAATCAACCTAAGGCCAGCGTGGCGGATCAGGATTTGCAGAAATCGCGGCCTTTCAATTCCCAGTTCCCAAACTTCGCGGCCATCACGGAAATTTCCAGCGCCGGGAATTCCGAGTACAATTCCCTGCAACTTTCCGCGCGAGCGACCTCCTGGCACCGTCTTACCGGACAATTTGGTTACACCATCGGTCACGCTAGGGACATGATGTCTTTCGCGCGAAACAACCGTCCAACCGATAATTTCAACCTCCGGGGGGATTACAGTAACGCGGACTTCGACACGCACCACAACATCACCGGCAGTGTGATCTATGACGTCCCGCAGCTTGGTCAATCGCTCCCAAGGTTAACCAATGGCTGGGAATTAGCAGCCCTCTGGTCCTATAACACCGGCTTCCCGTTCACCGTTTATTCCGGGGATGATAACAGCCATACCGGCAACAAGCAGGATCGCGCAGACCTCAGCGGTGATCCCTTCAGCGGTGTTATACAGCCGCCCGGTGGGATTGCCAAAGGCGTGCAATGGATTAACCCAGCGGCATTTGCGACTAACCAGCCCGGGACCTTCGGCAGCTCGAAGCGGAACCAGTTCTTCGGTCCGCACTTCAAGACCGTGGACTTTTCCGTGATCAAAAACACTCCCATCTCCGAGCGGGTTCGCACTCAGTTCCGCGTCGAGATGTTCAACGTATTCAATACTCTTAACCTCGCTCAACCCGGTGGAAATGCCTTAGGCGGCCCATCATCCATGTGCGTCTGCGATGGCCTTAACTTTGGTCGGTTAAGCAACACCGTCCACGCCGGAGACGCGCCCGGAATCGGTTCCGGTGAACCATTTAACGTTCAATTTGCACTAAAAATCATTTTCTAAGCATCTTGGGCCCGACGGCACGGTTCAAGCCGTCGGGCCTTCTTCACTACATCGCCCCGCTGACTTCGATATTTCTAGTTAATATCTCAATTAGTTATTTACTTATGGACTCTAATATGGTATCATTGATAACAAGTTCGCTTTTGAGCTTGCGGATCAACGCTTTTTCAGTTCCGCATAATTGTGAAGGGAGTTTGATCTTCTTTTGACTTAAGACCTTTAAAATCCGCACTTACAAAAAAACTGCCCGCAACTTCTTTAGAATCTGCACTTAACTTTTCATTGGACTTAAACCTCTTTAGAATGAGCACTTATAAAAAACACCCAGGGGGGATCCCCCCATTTACCTCAGTCGCGCGCGGAACCCAGCGGCGTACGCTCCTAGCTGCCAAGCGGAACTTGTGGCACACTAACTGTTCCACAGGGCCAGAAAAATCTCCCGGGTGAGCCCAGTGCCGGTGTGGCCGGCTCTCGCGGCAGAAATTCAGTGCCCAGATTGACGGTTCATGGATCCGCAGTTCATCCGAAATTTTTGCATCATTGCCCACATTGATCACGGCAAGTCTACGCTGGCCGATCGCTTGCTTGAGCTTACTGGGGCGTTGACCGAACGCGAAATGACTGCTCAAGTGCTCGATTCAATGGATCTCGAGCGCGAGCGTGGTATCACCATCAAAGCAAAGAGTATTCGCCTTTCCTACAAGGCGCGTGACGCCCAGACGTATCGCCTGAATTTGATCGATACGCCGGGCCACGTGGATTTTTCATATGAAGTCTCGCGGGCGCTTTCCGCCTGCGAAGGCGCTCTGCTAGTCGTAGACGCAAGTCAGGGCGTCGAAGCGCAAACGGTGGCGAATACATTTCTCGCCGCGCAGCACAATCTCACGATTATTCCGGTCATTAACAAGATCGATTTGCCCGCGGCACAGCCCGAACAGGTTCGCGAACAAATCGAAAACGTGCTCACGATTCCTGCCGCCGACGCGCTGTTGATCAGCGCGAAAAGCGGGATTGGCGTCGAGGAGGTCCTCGAAGCGATCGTCCAGCGCATTCCGCCGCCAAAAGGAAGCGATCAGGCGCCCCTGCGCGCTTTAATTTTTGATTCCTGGTTCGACCCCTACCGTGGTGCAGTAGTACTTGTTCGCGTCATGGAAGGTCGCATGAAGACGCACACCAAGATCCGCTTGTGCGCAAACAATGAAGTTTACCAGGTCGAAGCTCTCGGGGCGTTGACACCCAAGCCGGTGGTCCTCGACGAACTCGCGGCCGGCGATGTGGGCTTCGTCGTTGCCAATATCAAGCGGGTCGCCGAAGCGCGGATGGGCGATACGGTTGTCGAGGCCGACCGCCCCGCAGCGCCACTGCCCGGCTTCGAGGCGATTAAGCCGATGGTCTTTGCCGGGCTTTACCCGGTGTTGGCTAGCGATTACGAGCCGTTGCGCGACGCGCTTGGCAAGTTGCAGCTAAACGACGCAGCGTTCTTTTACGAACCGGAAAATTCCGTGGCGTTGGGATTCGGCTACCGCTGCGGCTTTCTGGGCTTGCTGCACATGGAGATCGTGCAGGAACGCCTCGAGCGTGAGTTTGGACTGAATCTCATAACCACGGCTCCTAGCGTGCGCTACCGGATCTCCACTACCGGCGGCGCGACTGTGGAAGTGGATAGCCCCACGAAATTCCCTTCTCCGGGCGAGATTGCAAAAATCGAAGAGCCCATCATTACCGCGATGATTATCACCGCCGAAGAGTCGGTCGGCGCAATTTTGCGGCTTTGCGAAGAAAAACGCGGCACCCAGAAAAACTTTGAGTATTTATCGCCACAGCGCGTGATGCTCACGTACGAATTGCCGCTCAACGAAATCGTTTTGGATTTCTACGATCGCCTGAAGAGCGTCTCGCGCGGTTACGCATCGCTCGACTATCATCTGGCGGGCTACACGGCGGCCGATCTGGTCAAGCTTGACGTCCTGGTGGGCGGCGAGCCCGTTGACGCGCTGGCGCTCATTTGCCACCGTGAACAATCCTACGAGCGCGGCCGCGAGCTTGTATCGCGCCTTCGAAAATTGATTCCTCGCCAGATGTTCGAGGTGCCGATTCAAGCGGCGATCGGAAGCCGCGTCATTGCTCGCGAAACCGTCGCCGCCATGCGCAAAAATGTTTTGGCTAAATGTTATGGCGGAGATATCTCGCGAAAGCGCAAACTTCTCGAAAAACAAAAGGAAGGTAAGCGCCGCATGAAACGCGTCGGCCGCGTGGACATTCCCCAGGAAGCTTTCCTTGCTGTTCTTAAGGTCGCGTCAACAGTCGACGATTAATCAAACAAGATCTAAAAAATCTAGCTTTTGTTTTTTACTTCGGTGGTAAGCAAGCCCTGAGCGAGCCGGATGGAGACCTTCTCGCCCACGGAAACCTGTTCGGTGGAGCGCAGCACGTTTCCGCTGTCGTCGTAAGCAATCGCAAAGCCCCGTTTGAGGAGGTTTAAGGGATTACGCTCATCTAGTTGCAGGCTTAAACGCTGGGCGCGCTCTCGCTTGGCGCGCAGCAAAAGCTCTCCGCGAAGAAGCAGATTTCCAGAGCGCAGATCAAGTCGCGACTGCGCTTCGGTAATTTTCCCTCGGAAATCAAAAGCCACTACGCGAGTCCCGGCAATCGTAAGCCGGTGTCTGCCGCGCCCCAACGGTGCTTGTATCGCTTGGCCCAGTCGTTTCGAAAGGCCCCGGGAAAGCTCGCCTTTCACGCGCAGTTGTCGTTCAGCGCGCACGTTAAGATCGCCCGCGCGTTTTTCCAGAAGCAAACGCAGCCCGGATACTTTTCCCCGCATATTGAAGGCAGCTACGCGCGTTCCCGCAACTGTCAAACGGCGCCGCGTACGCTCGATGCGTTCGCGTAATCCCCGCCCAAGTTGCCTGGATAAATCGTCGGCACGCTGTCGTGCTTGCCGCAGCAAATCAACGGGCCGCCGGAAACCTCGATGCCCCGCGAGCTCCTGAACGCGGTGTCTGTAGCGGAGCAATGCATAACTCATCCGTTGCGCAAGCGACTGGCGAAGATCGGCAATATGATTATCGACTTCACGGCGCGTTTGCACTACGAGCTCTGCCGCAGCGGACGGCGTCGAGGCTCTAAGGTCAGCGACAAAATCGGCGATGGTGAAATCCGTTTCGTGGCCAACCCCGCAAACGATCGCTATCGCTGAACCCGCAATGGCCCGCGCCACTGTCTCCTCGTTAAAAGCCCACAGGTCTTCAAGGGAGCCGCCACCGCGCGCGAGTATCAGAACGTCCACTGATTCCGCTTCATTGAAATACTTGATTGCCTCGATGATCTCGCTGGGAGCGCTTGGTCCCTGCACCAGCACGGGATACACAGTGACACAAACGGTACGAAATCGCCGGCCTAAGATGCGGAGAACGTCCCGTATGGCAGCCCCCCGCGGTGACGTAATAAGGCCGATCCGGGCAGGCAAGAGCGGTAACGTTTTTTTTCTCGCCGAATCGAATAGACCTTCCGCTTCAAGGCGCTTTTTCAGTTGCTCGAAAGCAAGCTGCAGCGCTCCCAGCCCGACGGGCTCGATGTGTTCCACATAGATTTGATAATCACCGCGCAGTTCGTAAACGCTGATCGACCCACGCACTCTGACGTGCAAGCCGTCTTCCGGACGGAATTTCAAAAGGCGCAACTGATTACGGAAAGAGACACAGCGCACCTGCGCGCGCGCATCTTTCAACGTGAAATAGAAATGACCGGACTGGGCTTCCTTGCAATTGGAGATTTCGCCTTCCACCCAGATATCGCTGAAACCGCGGGCCAGGTGGTCGCGTATTCGGGCGGTCAGCTCCGTAACCGACCAGATTTTACGTTCCGGAGTGAGGTTAAATTGAGTTTGCATCATCGGGAAATCTCTATCGACGGAAAAGAGAAATCAACCAGAACAGCAGCGTCAATCCGACGCTGATCACCACGCAGGTTACGATAGGGAAATAGACTGTCGAATGCTCGCCACGGTGAACGATATCACCAGGCATCCGGCCCAAACGAAAGGGTAGTTTCCCGTTGAAATAAAGCAGGGCACCTACAACCGCTAGAATAGCGCCGCCGACAAACAACCAACGTCCGAGGTCGCGAAAGGAGTCCACATCGGTATCTTACACCCGCAAGCCTGGCGTACCGGCAACGGCGTGATGCATGGCTGGACAGTCAGTTCAATTCGTGACCGGCAAAAAAGTAACTAATTTCAAATTGCGCGGTTTCTGGAGCATCGGATCCATGCGTGCAGTTGTTTTGAATGCTGGTACCGAGATCCCGCCGAATCGTTCCCGTACCCGCTTTGGAGGGATCGGTTGCTCCCATCGTTGCGCGCCATTTGGCGATTGCGCCATCCGCTTCAAGAACCATCGCAACGATTTTCCCGGAGCTCATAAAATTTGTGAGTTCACCGAAGAACGGCCTGTCTTTGTGAACCGCATAAAACCCTTCGGCCTCTGATTTCGTGAGCCGCATCGATTTAACCGCAACAATGTGGAAGCCTGCGATATGGATACGAGACAAGATCTCGGCAGCCAAGCCACGGCCGAAGGCATCGGGCTTGATAATGGCGAAGGTGCGCTCGAGAGCCAAGGTGAATTCCTCCGTATGGCGAAAGGTTCGCCGTTACATTCTTGCCGCTTTACCCAAAACCCCGGCCAGCGTATGGCCAATCTCCGCAGGGCTTTGCACCGTATGAATTCCAGCGGCGCTCATCGCAGCGTATTTGTCTTTGGCAGTTCCCTGCCCGCCGCTGATAATGGCGCCAGCATGCCCCATGCGCCGTCCGGGAGGCGCAGTTTGCCCCGCGATGAAGCCCACAACGGGTTTCTTCACGTGAGCTTTAACAAATTCCGAGGCGCGCTCCTCCGCGTCGCCCCCGATTTCACCGATCATGACAATCGCATGAGTATCTGGATCTTCGTTGAAGAAATAAATTGCATCCAGAAATGAGGTTCCGATGATCGGGTCGCCGCCTATGCCGATACAGGTGGATTGCCCGATATCCAGCCGCGTAAGTTGATCCACTGCTTCGTAAGTTAGCGTGCCGCTCCGGCTCACCAGACCAACGTGCCCCTGCTTGTGAATGCGCCCGGGCATGATCCCAATCTTGCATTTGCCCGGAGAGATAATTCCCGGACAATTCGGTCCAATGAGCCGGGTTCGCGACTTGTCCAGTGTGGCAGCCACGCGAACCATATCAATGGTGGGGATGCCTTCAGTGATGCAAATGACGATGGGCAGAAGCGCGTCCGCCGCTTCCAGTATGGCATCGGTCGCAAAGGGTGGCGGCACGAAAATTACCGAAGCATTTGCCCCGGTCTCGCGCACCGCGTCAGCGACGGTATTAAACACCGGCTTTTCGAGATGCTTCGTTCCGCCCTTTCCTGGCGTAACACCGCCGACAACTTGCGTACCATACTCAAGCATCTGCTGAGCGTGAAACGTACCTTCGCGTCCCGTAAATCCTTGGACGATGACGCGCGTTTTCTCATTTACCAAAACGCTCATCGCGCACCGGCCGCGAGCGCGACCACTTTCTCTGCGCCATCTTTCATCCCAGCAGCGATGCCAAAATTTAGTCCGGAATCGTGCAGAATCTTCTTTCCTGATTCTACGTTGGTGCCTTCCATGCGCACTACGACCGGAATTCTTAGTTGCAATTCCCTTGCAGCTGCGACAACGCCGTTGGCCAGCACATCGCAACGCAAGATACCTCCAAATATGTTGATAAACACCGCGCGCACGCTCGTGTCGGTCACTAGAATCTTAAACGCATTTTTGACTTGCTCAGCCGAGGCTCCTCCGCCTACATCGAGAAAATTTGCCGGCGAGCCTCCAGATAACTTGATGATGTCCATTGTCGCCATCGCCAAGCCGGCGCCATTCACCATACAGCCGATGGTTCCTTCCAGCTTGATGTAATTGAGTCCAAATTTCGAAGCTTCAACCTCGAGCGGGTCCTCCTCGCCCAGGTCGCGCAGTTCGAGAAACTCTTTGTGACGGAACATGGCGTTGTCGTCGAAGCTCATCTTGGCGTCCAACGCAACGAGCCGTCCGTCACCGGTCAAAACACAGGGATTAATCTCGAGAAGCGTCGCGTCCGTTTCTATGAATGCGCGATACAGCGCCTGAAGAAATGCTGCAGCGTTGCCGGTGATCTCCATCGGCAAACCCAGGCCGAAAGCAATCTTGCGTGCTTGATAAGGCTGCAAGCCCACGGCTGGATGGATCTGCTCGCGCAAAATTGCCGCAGGATTATCTTTGGCCACCTCTTCAATTTCCATACCTCCGGCCGAACTGGCCATGAAAACCGGCGCGCCCGCGGTCCGGTCCACTAGTAAACCAAGGTAGATCTCGCGCTTGATGTCGAGGCCTTCTTCGATTAACAGCCGCTTAACGATTCGTCCTGCCGGCCCAGTCTGCGGGGTAATCAGTTTCATACCGAGAATTTTCCCGGCGTGTTCTGCGGCCTCGCCGGCAGAGCGCGCCAATTTCACGCCGCCTGCCTTACCGCGACCACCGGCGTGAATTTGCGCTTTGACCACCACTACAGGTGTGCCAATCCGCAGCGCAACCGCGCGGGCCTCCTCTTTCGTGAAAGCAACTTCGCCTCGCGGCGTTGCCACGCCATACCGCGCGAGAATAGACTTGGCCTGATACTCATGAATCTTCATCAATAGCCTATCAGTGCTAGAATTTGCGCGTTACACAAAGCCAGCCAGTTTACTCGGAACATCGAAGTGGAGCAAGCAAAAGGCGACCATTGCACTAAAAATGAAAGAATAATGGGAAGGTGCGAGCCTGCTACCGCCGAAGGCGACGCCCTTTATGTGCTCCTACGAATGCATGTTTTGCGCGAAATATGTCGCACACTTAAAAAATGTCTGCCACATTGCATCGGCGAACTCGTTCGGCGGCCACGGCAAAAAGCCACGAACCCGCAAGTTTTGGTTTATTTATTATGAATCTCATCCCCACCACTGATTCGGATGCACCATGATGCTGACTCTCATCGACAATTTAGAGAATGGCGGTAAGCTGTCGCGCGCCGAAGCGGAAGCCGCCATGGAAGAACTCCTCACCGGCGAAGTTCCCGACGAAGAGATTATGCGCCTTCTCCGCGCAATGCGCTCCCGTGATTACAGTATTGCTGAAATTGTGGGTTTCGCGACGGTGATGCGCAGGCACGCTCAACCCATTTTTCCAGGGGGCTTGCGCGCTCCAGCGATGCTTGTGGACACATGTGGCACCGGCGGCGACGGCTCAAACACATTTAACATTTCTACGGCCACCGCCTTCGTCGTGGCGGCGACGGGCGCAGCCGTTGCCAAACACGGGAATCGCGCCATCAGTTCACGGTGTGGCTCGAAGGAAGTGCTCGAAGCGCTTGGCGCACGCGTAGAAATTCCGCTGGCCAGGATGGGTGCGGCAATTTGCGAGGTTGGTTTCGGATTCTTGTTCGCTCCCGCCGCACACACGGCCATGCGGCACGTGATGGCAGCGCGACGCCAGTTGGCTGGGCGGACAATTTTCAACCTGCTCGGTCCCCTCACTAACCCCGCGGGCGCCTCGGCTCAGATCGTGGGAGTATTTTCGGAAAGCGTGGTCGAGCTTGAAGCGCGTGCCCTCGCCGAACTGGGAGCCCACCGCGCTTTTGTGGTGCATGGCATGGACGGTCTCGACGAAATTTCCATAAGCGGGGAAACGCGCGTCGCCGAAATACGAGATGGGCTGGTAACCGTCTTTAGCGTGGCGCCAGAAGATTTTGGCGTAGAACGCGCGCCGCTTGAGCCTTTGCGCGGCGGCGATGCCCAGACCAACGCCGCAATCATCGGCCGGATTTTCGATGGAGAACCAGGAGCCCGGCGGAACATTGTGCTCGCGAACGCTTCCGCAGCGCTCGTGGCCGCGGCCCGGGCTGCTGATTTCCGGGAAGGGGCCGCACTCGCGGCAAAAGTAATTGACTCAGGCGCGGCGCGTGGTAAGCTTGCCGAGTTCGTGGCTTTCACGAACTGCTGATGGCTTTCCCGAGTCCCCTGAACCCCAATTGTTTCTTCAAGATTGAAATGTTGAGTACCAGAAAACTTTAATCGAAAACTTAATGGAGGTCATGATTATGCAACACGAACATGCAACCGTCCTTCAGAATTTTTGCATCTCGATGTTGGAGAGAGAATCGAAAACCACGCGGAAGGTGATTGCCGCTATTCCCGAGGGTAATCGCGATTACAAGCCCGATCCGAGCTCGCGCTCGGCTTTTGACTTGGCTTGGCACCTTGCCCACAGTGACATCTTTTTTCTGGAAGGAATCGCCAATGGACAATTCGCACAAGGCGAAAAGAAGCCAGAGGAGGTAAAAACGATCGCTGACATAGTATCCTGGTACGACAAGGAACTACCGGGAGCGATCGCGAAAGTGAAAGCGCTCTCCGCGGACAAACTGGCGCAAAATTTGAACTTTTATGACGTCTTCAATCAGCCCGCAGTAACGTACCTCATGTTCCAGAATAATCACGCGATTCATCATCGCGGACAGCTTAGCGCTTATTTACGGCCGATGGGCGCAAAGGTGCCCGGCATTTACGGGGGCAGCTTTGATGAGCCTTTCGAGGCTGCCGCAAAAGCTTAATTAGACTACCCCTTCCTCAGATTGTGGCCTCCGGAATTAGCGCGGGGGCCACAACTCATCAAAGGTTCAACATGGCCGGAACGGTTGCGGTGCGCTCAATTACGGTTCAGAACTCTACTCCTGTTGTTGCAGCGCTCGCACCGCGAACGCAAATGACGCCACCGTGAATAGCAGGAACGCTCCGCCTTCCATCCACACGATCCGCGCGTTTCCCAATCCAATCGATGAGAAACGCAGCCAGTCGATCTCCCAAGTGATGGGATTCACAAAAGCCATCCGGCGAAACCAAAGCGGCAGCGGATCGAGCGGGTAAAACATCGAGCTCGCAAAGAGAAACACGAAATAGAAAATCGAAGTCACACTATTGAACACGTCGTTGCGTCGCGTCTTTAGCGCGAAAACCGCGTAGAAGAAAAACCAGCCGGCGGTCCCGACAATGACGCCCGCAAATAGCAGCGGCAGCAAATCCCAACGGACGCGAATGCCCAGCACCAAACGTCCGAGAACCACCGTAATCAATGCTTGGAGCACGCCGATCAGCACGTTGAACATCACCTTACCAAGCAAATATTGTCCCCGGCTCAGCGGATACGTGAGCATCTCGTAAAAGATGCCGTTGTCGTGATCTAGAAAGAACGACCACGCTGTGTTGGACGCGATCCCGAAGCTGGCCATCCCGAGCACCCCCGCGAGGAAAAATGCATTGTAGTCCACCCCACCGGACTGAAAGGGCGACCCCAGCGCGGAGTTGATCCCGACGCCAAACACCAGCATGTAGCACAGCGGATAAAACAAATCCCAAAAAATAAACGTCACATTCGTGGAGCGAATTTTGCCTTCACGGTAAAACACCGCTGCAATGGGGGACATTCTCTATCTCCCTTGAGTGAGCTCAACAAAAATATCTTCGAGGCTTGCGCCGTTGACCTCGACACGCAGCACGCGGCGATTGCGAGCTAACTGGGTGACGATTTCCATGATGTGGCCTTCTTCCACCTTGAAAGCAACCTCAATCGTATTCTGATCGATGCGCTTGCGCACGGGATGAAGGCGCGCGAGCTCGCTCTCGATCCCTTCGGGGATTTGGTCGAACGTCATCGTAACTTCGTAAACGCCTTGCGAGAGCAATTTCAGCGCATTCAAATCACCATGGGCGACTTGCTTGCCTTTGTTCATGATCAGAATATCGTCGCAAAGCTCCTCGGCCTCATTAAGGATTTGCGTCGTCAAAACAATTGTGCGATTTTTGCGCGCCTCCTCGCGCAGGTGCCCCATCACCTCGCGCTTGAGCAGCGGGTCCATACCGGTCGAGAATTCATCGAGAAAGAGAATGGGCGTGTCGACCATAAATGTCTTCGCCACTTGAACGCGACGGCGAAAGCCGCCGCTGAGGTCCTGTACTTTGCCATCGGCGTAATCTCTCAAGTGAAAGCGCTCGATAACGCTGCTCGCGCGGCGCATCGCGGAATCGCGATTCATACCGTGAAAACGGGCGAAGGTAAGCAAGTTATCGCGCACGCTTAGGAAGAGCTCGACGGCAGTCTCCTGCAGAACAGTCGCGATGCGGCGTCGCACTTCGAGTGGCTTCGTGATGACGTCAAAGCCGAGAACCCTGGCAGAACCGCTGGTAGGGCGGCTAAGCGTAGTCAGCATCCGCAGCATCGTGGACTTGCCGGCGCCGTTTGGTCCCAGCAAACCGAAAATGATGCCGCGCGAGACCCTGAAGCTCATTCCGTCGACTGCGCAAAGGGGGGCGCGGCCACGCGCATGGTACACTTTCACGAGTTTTTCAACTTCTAGAGCATCGGTTGACATAGTGACCTCGATGATCTTTCGGTGTGGCGCCATGCATAAAGGCCGCCGCAAAGATTGTAATGAGCACGAAAAGGTTGAAACCAGCTGCCCGCGAAGGGCGGTGAGACTAAATCGCTAGCAAGCAATGGGAACGCAGGGTTCCAGCGTTTCCACTACCGGTCGAGGAGGGCCAATTGATGCGCATAGGCGTTCTTCTTTTCTTCCTAGCCCAATCACCTTATCCAGCGCTCGCGCAGAAGTCAAGCGCAGCGCCACCGGCGCAAGTAGCGCAGGAAGTGCGTGCGTATCGCGCGGCGAATGAAGGCCGGATCGTACGCGAACTGGTCGAGCTTCTAGCCATTCCAAATGTCGCGACGGACACCCCGAACATCGAGCGTAATGCAGCCAAGCTCGTTGAGATGCTCGAGGCTCGTGGCATTGAAGCGCATCCTCTGCCCATCGCCGGACGCGGACCAGTTATCTTCGGTAAGCTGTCCTCTCCCGACGCAAAACGCACGGTGATTTTTTACGCTCACTACGATGGCCAGCCGGTCGATCCCGCAGCTTGGACAGATGGCAAACCATTTGAGCCGGCTCTCCGAACGAATTCCCTCGAGGCTGGTGGAAAAAGGATCCCTTTCCCGGCATGGTCAGTCAAGGAACCCGCCACTTATGCCGATGATTGGCGGATTTACGCGCGCTCAGCGTCAGACGACAAATCACCGATAGTGGCTCTGCTCACTGCGCTGGACGCGCTGCGCGCAAAAAAAATCCCGTTGCGCGTCAATTTAAAGCTCATTCTCGACGGCGAAGAGGAAGCAGGCTCGCCTAATCTCGAGCGAACGCTCCTGGCTCACCAGAATTTGCTCGCAGGAGACTTGTTGATTAGCGCCGATGGACCGGTGCACCAGTCAGGAGCACCCCTGATTGCGTTTGGCAATCGCGGTGTGGCTGACGTGGGCCTCACCATATACGGCCCGATTCGCGCCGTCCATAGCGGTCATTACGGAAACTGGGCTCCTAATCCGGCCTTTCATTTGGCGCATCTTTTAGCGTCGATGAAAGATGCCGAGGGCCATGTATTAATTGACGGATTTTACGATGATGTGAAGCCGCTCAATGGATTGGAAAAGAAAGCCCTCGACGAGATGCCCGATAACGATGCCACGCTGATGAGCGAGCTGCAATTTGCGCAACCCGAGGGCACCGGTAAAAGACTGGTTGAGGCCATTAATCTTCCGTCACTGAATATACGCGGCCTGCGCAGCGCGTACGTGGGTAAACAATCTCAGAACGTTGTGCCGGAGGACGCTGAAGCCTCACTGGACATGCGCCTGGTAAAAAATATCGACCCGCGCAAACAATTTGATCGCTTAGTTGCGCACGTTCGCAAGCAAGGCTTCTACGTCACGAACAAGGAGCCCACCCGTGAGGAGCGACTGAGTCACGCTCGCGTCGCCAAGCTTGTCTACGGCGGTGGCTATCGCGCTTCGCGCACACCGATGAATCTTCCGGCAGCTATCAAGCTGACCGAAGTGATCGAGGCGGCCATGGCGGGACCCGTTGTAAAAATGCCTACGTCCGGCGGAAGTGTGCCGATGTATATTTTCGAGAATCTTAATCTGCCGGTAGTCGACGTTCCCATCGTAAATTATGATAATCACCAGCACAGCTCTGACGAAAATCTGCGCCTCGGACATTTTTGGCGCGGCATTGAGATTTACGCCGCAATTTTGGCCGATTTGCAGTGGTGAACGTTCCTACAAGCTGAGGAAGTTTCGGAGAATATCCATTCCCGCGCCGGTCAAGACGGATTCGGGATGGAACTGCACACCTTCGACGCGAAGTGTTTTGTGGCGTAGACCCATGATAATACCGTCATCGGTTTCAGCGGAAATTTCAAGCACGCGCGGAAGCCCCTTGCGTTCGACGATGAGAGAGTGATATCGCGTAGCCTCAAAAGGGAGTGGAAGCTTGCGAAAAATAGTTTTACCGTCATGGGAGATTTTGCTGGTTTTCCCATGGAAGAGCTTTGGCGCGCGCACAATGCGGCCGCCAAACGCCGCACCGATTGCCTGATGGCCAAGGCAAACACCAAGAATAGGGATCTTTCCCGCGAGGCGCTTGACCAATTCGACGGAAATGCCCGCTTTCTGCGGCGTGCACGGCCCCGGAGATATAATGATTTGCTCGGGTTTTCGGTGAACAATTTCTTCGACGGAAATTCTATCGTTGCGCCAGACCTCGACCTGGCAACCCAGTTGGCCCAGATACTGGACCAGGTTGTAAGTAAAAGAATCGTAGTTATCCAGGACTAGAATCATTTTGCGTTCCGTTCTCGGTGAGCCTGTTCAAGCGCCACAATCACAGCGCGGGCCTTGTTGACCGATTCCTGATATTCGCGCTCCGGCGATGAATCCGCAACAATGCCGCCGCCGGCCTGCACGTATGCCACTCCATTTTTTGCTACCATCGTCCGAAGAGCGATGCATGAATCCAAATTACCTGAAAAATCCAGATACAGTATGCCTCCGGCATAAAGCCCTCGCCGCGTTCGCTCCATCTCTTCGATTATTTCCATTGCTCGGACCTTCGGCGCGCCACTCACCGTACCGGCCGGAAAACAAGCCATCAGCGCGTCGAAACAGTCGACATTTTCACGCAAGCGGCCTCGCAGGCTGGAAACCAGATGCATTACATGTGAATAGCGCTCGACAGTCAAAAGTTTTTCGACGATCACCGATCCATACTCACAAACCCGACCCAGATCATTCCTCCCTAGATCCACGAGCATGATGTGCTCGGCACGCTCCTTAGGATCTGAGGCGAGTTCGGCCTCCAGCCGCTGATCGTCTTTTTCGTCTCGCCCGCGGGGGCGAGTGCCGGCAATTGGCCGGTAGAAAACGTCGCGGCCTTGTACCTTTACGAGCATTTCCGGAGAGCTGCCAACCACCGAAATTTCTCCCAACCTTAAGAAGAACATATAGGGCGAAGGGTTGAGCGCTCGCAGCGCGCGGTAAACTTCGAAGGGCTCAGCATTCGTGCGCGCCGAAAAACGTTGACTCAGGACAACCTGGAAAATGTCGCCAGCACGAATATATTGCTTGGCCTTGCGTACCGCCGCGAGATATTCACCTCGTCGAACGTTTGACCTCACGCGCAACGGGCCTGCATTTCTAGCTTTTGTATCTTTCGACGGAAGCACACAGGGTTGCAGCGGCTTCTCCAGTGCACGACGAATTGTCGCGATCTCCTGCCTAGCCGCGTCATATTTTGAGCGCAAGCTGCCAGGCCCATTCGTATGCACGTTCCGAACGATCCAGATCCGATGGCGCACATGATCGAATGCCACCACGCTCAGATAAAACATCATCATGGCATCGTACTGGCCGATCTCATCCTTCAGCCGCGCAGGCAAATGCTCGGTCAGCCGAACCATGTCGTAGGAGAAATAACCAATCGCTCCCCCAACGAAAGGCGGCAGGCCCGGGAGCCGCACAGCCTGGTATCGGGCCATACGATTTCGTAAGAATTCGATCGGGTTTCTCTCTTCCCACAGCAGCCGGCCGTCACTTTCCAAAACGCAAGCATCTTTCGCGTAACGAAAAACTTCGCTCGGATTGGCGCCGACAAAGGTATACCGGGYAATCTTCTCGCCGCCCTCGACGCTTTCCAGCAGAAACGCGTAGCGCGCCCGAGCAGCCAGCTTCAAATAGGCCGACACAGGCGTAAGCAAATCAGCCGCGACCGTCTCATACACGGGAACGAGGTTTCCGCTCCGAGCCAGTTTGCAGAAGGATTTGTAGTCAGGCTGAATCATCGCGCCACCACGGGAGGGGCTTGGGCTCGTTCTTCCAGGCGCAATGCCGCGAAGACAGCGCGTCGCATGGCAGTTTCCGGCGCACGCAATCCGGTCCACATCTCCCATTGCGCGATGCCTTGCGCGAGAAACATTTCTACGCCGGAAATTACGTCAATGCCCCGGCTCTGGGCTATCTGCAGCAATCGCGTTTTCATAGGCCGGTAAATAAGATCCATCACGATTCGACAGTGTAACTCGCCGCCTCTCAGCGGCGAAATCTTCGTGCGGGGAAACATTCCAACCGGCGTTGCATTAATGATCGCGTCGAAGAATTTTTTGCTCACATGGTTACGATCGATTGTTGCTCCGGCACACGCACGCGCCAATGCGCGCGCCTGTGCCGGGCGCCGGGCGCAGACGAAGACAGATGATCCTGCATCGGCGAGCGCAAATGCCGCGGCTCGCGCAGCCCCGCCAGCGCCATAGAGCAACACGCGGCTGCCCGCCAACCGAATGCGCCCTTGCAACGCCCGTAAGACTCCGGCGTAATCTGTGTTGTATCCGTAAAGTTTGCGTCCCCGCACTACCACCGTATTCACGGCCCCAATCTTCGCGGCCAGCGGCTCGCACTCATCCAGATACCGCAGGATGGCGTATTTGTGTGGCAGCGTGACGCTGAAACCGGCAATACCCAGGCGCCCCATCACGCCAACAAAATCCCGCAAATCGCGGACTAAAAACGGTAAATACACGGCGTCAACGCCTCGCGCGTGAAACGCAGTATTGTGCAGCACAGGCGAAAGGGAATGCTCCACGGGGCTGCCGATGACGCCGTAAACACGCGTGTTGCGGTCCATCTCCTCCGCCCGGAAAAGGTTGCGCATTTCATCGAGCGCAAACTGGCCCGGCGCCGTGCCTCGTTCAATCGGCGCATATCCCAGAGCGCTCCCCTCGCGCAACGCAAGAACCCGCAAAGGCGCACATATCTTGCCCATAGGTACGGCCACAACATCGTGTTGGCCTCGTGCAAGGGAAATTACGCGCAGCCCTTCGGCGAGGGTTTTCCCCGCGGTGGCAAGTTTAACGGCGTCCGTGTCCCTCCGCCTTACACGCCGCAGCATCCTTCGTTTCGCCAACAGACTTCGTGGCGTCTTTTTAAAATCGTGAAACGAAAGTAGTATTTTCGCGGGCCGCAACAAAGCTCGCAGGGCACCGGCGGGGAGTTTCATCGCGGTTTCGATTTCAACGTCACACCACTTGCAGCCCGCATTTACGGCACGCACGAGCGTGAACAACTGTGTCGCCAACCCGCCCCGATACAGGC
>JRHI01000006.1_pt1 | contig 170932 bp, 148 predicted proteins | sample 215371 | NCBI WGS metagenome assembly JRHI01 (sample SAMN02929681, study PRJNA255918) | sediment metagenome | biome: cave system; feature: Ice Cave; material: Sediment; isolation source: sediment from deep within a dark volcanic ice cave with no known source of... ...
ACGAAGAATAGATCAACTTATCCAGGAAAGTCAGGCTAGGACTCTTCTGCCCAGAAGGAGCCTGGATACGTCCCTCACCTGGCGATACGCAGCCGACGGGGGACAGACATAAGCATTCGGTGACTCCGTGGCGGGCGGCGTGCCTGCGCGCGCCCGCCACGCGGACGGCGGTGCTGAACACACGATGAACCGCTGCCACCTCGTCAGCGGGCCACGGGCGCAGCGACCACACCGGGAGACAGCACCAGCGGGTCACGGCACGTCGAGTACTGGAAGGCCAAGACGGCACACCGGTGCGCCCAGGCCGAGAAGCTGTCGCGCGCCCGCGCCGAGGAGGCCCAGCGGCTCTCGGTCGAGAACGTGGCGCTGTACGCCGGGGTCGCCCAGCTGGGGACGCAAATCGCTGCGCTGTCGGAGAGGGTGGCCAAGCGGGCGAGGACTGACGAGGCCGGGACGGGTGAGCACCGGGGCGGAGGGCAGCAACCGAGCGTTCGCGTCGCACATCGCCACGCACAAGACCCATGGCTCACCCGCTCACTTCACTCACCCATGAAGGGTGGTGTAACCCAACGTCCCTGCCTCATCTGCAAGACGGTCCGTCCCGCACCGGACAAATCGTTCTCGATGTCGGCAACGTTACGTCGAACTTGCGCAAACCTGTCGGTTGCCTTGACTTCAGGTGACGGATGCAAGCACTTTTACGATGTGGCGAGGAGTCGTGTCATACCGTCACCAATTGGTGATCAGCATCGCGACTGCAGACCCGGCGTTACCCCGTCGGTCGGGGCCTCCGCCGGCTTCGAAAGAGAGCGACGAGATCGGCCGTGCAGTTTCCTCCCTTTTGGTGACTCGATCTTCATGGGTGCGATCGGTGTTGATGGGGCCTCCACTACCGGCGGAGTCCAGCGGTGGGTGCAGCGGTTGTCTCGGCGGTGTTGCGTTGGCTGGGGATGGTCAGAGTTGACCGCGGTGCATGCTGTGATCAGATGGTGAGGGCGAGTTCGGTGAAGGCCGCCGCGGGGAGCGGATGCCGCGGGTCGATATCCAAACCGAGTTCATAGTGGCCGCAACACAGACATCGCACGTGCGGTAAATGTCAAGTCGCGATCTTGATGTCGGGTGGGAAGGCCTTGGTTTCGTCGTAGCTGATGCGTTTTTGGAGGCAGTGGTACAAGGGGTGGTCATCGCGGTGGTGCGCCCTGGTCCGGTGGGGGCACGGGTGGGGGGCGGTACGTGGCATTGAGCAGCACAACGGCGAGGAGCAGGGCAGTGATGAGGACCGCGGCGGCGCCGAGGGCGTAATTGTGGGTGATGGCCACGCCGGCAGTCAGGCCGCTATCGGCGAGCAGGGCCAGCGCGAGAGCGATTACGGTGCGGGTTCGCCGCCGGGAATGCCCTGTCTCGGTGTCGGTGAGCTGCGGGGATAGCAGTTCGGCTGGCTGGCCGGCGGGTGGGGATCAGGAACGGTGGCGTCGTGGGCGTCGAGGTTGTGGCGGGACTTGTCGTGGCGGTGGACGGGTTTGGGCGGTGGGGCGCTGGCAGCGGGGTAGTTGTCAAGGTGTTCGTCGATGAGCAGCTGCAGCAGGGCCAGCGGCACCCCGGTCTCCTCGGCGATCTGGTGGGGGTCGCGGCCGTGGCGCAGCATCGACGCGGCCACGCGCATCCGCATCGGTGTCGCCTCCCGCGAGAGCGGCATCCGCTCGACGGTCGCGGCGCCGGTCACAGTCGACGGCCGCATGTAGGCAGGCTAACGCGGCCTGACTCAACCCGCGCTGACGCCGGTGCACCGCGATCCGCGTCCCATCGGGACTAGCAACGGACTAGCTGGGGACTAGCTCGCGGACCCCCTCTGCGCGGGTGTTTCGCCGTTTGATGAGTGTACCGGGCTGCACGGGCCCGCGATCACCGATCTAAGGGATACAGCGACATGCAGCCGGAGATCCCGACCAACGGCGTGAATGCCGTGGGCGTCTCCGACGATGCAACGATACCGATGACCAAGGCAGCGGGCCTCTCGCCGGGCACAGTGGAGGAGATCGTTAGCCGGGCCAGTCGGCCGGACTTCGACCGGTGGGCCGAGCAAGTCACTCGGTGCGGGAACTGTTCCCACCCGGTGCGGCTGCGGGGCCGGGTCGAACACCGTACGGCCACTGGTGCGCGGGTGGCGTACTCGACCGATGGTGAGCCGGATCGGGTGCTGCTGATCCGCTGCGGCAACCGCCGCGCGGCAGTCTGCCCGTCCTGCTCGTGGGAGTACGCCGGGGACATGTGGCAGCTGCTGTATGCCGGTGCTGCCGGTGGCCGCAAGGGCGTCCCCGAGTCGATCAGGTCGCACCCGCTGGTGTTCGCCACGCTGACCGCGCCCGGGTTCGGGCCGGTGCACACCACCCGCGCCGAGCGAACCGGCGGGCCCGCCCGCTGCCGACTCACCCGCGGCACACCACGGCTGTGCCCGCACGGGCGGCCGAGCTGGTGCACGGCGATCCACGGCTGGGACAGCCAATCTGCCCGGGCTGCTACGCCTACCCCGAGCATATCGCGTTCAACTGGCACGCGCCCGAGCTGTGGCGCCGGTTCACCATCAGCCTCCACCGCACGCTAGCCCGGCAGGCCGGCCTGACGGCGGCCGAGTTCACCCGCCGGTGCCGGGTGTCATTTGTGAAGGTCGCGGAATTCCAGCGTCGTGGCGTGGTGCACTTCCATGCCCTGATCCGGCTCGACGGGCCTGGCACTGACTACCAGCCGCCACAGGTCAGCATTGACGCGGCTGGGCTGGTTGGGGCGATCCGGCAGGCCGCCGCGCAGGTGCGGCTGACCGTTGAGATGCCCGGGGGGCCCGACCTGGCGCTGCGCTTCGGGACCCAGCTCGATGCCCAGACCGTCAACGGCGGTCCGGCGGGCGAGCTGACGCCAGAGCATGCCGCGCGGTACATCGCCAAGTACGCCACCAAAAGCGCCGAGGACTTCGCCTCGGCGAGCGGCGCATCACCCCCGAAGTGCTGCCGCGGCTCAATGTCCCGGACACGTGGACCGGCTGGTTCGCGACGCCTGGCAGCTCGGCGAACACCCGGCGTATGAGGGGCTGCGCCGGTGGGGTGCACATGCTGGGTTTTCGAGGCCACTTCGCCTCAAAAAGTCGCTACTACTCCACGACCCTTGGCGCCATCCGCGGCGAACGACGGGCCTACCGTCAACGTCAAGCAACCGAGCACACACGCGAGCTGGTGCACGACGAGCAGGACACCACGCTCGTCGTCGCCCGCTGGGAATTCGCCGGGCTCGGTTACCTCACCACCGGAGACACCGCACTCGCCCTGTCCGCTGCCGCCCGAGCACGCGAACGACGGCAAGCGGCACGAGACGCGGCATGACGAGAGGACAAACGACAGAAGATCAGAAGGGCAGCACCGGTGAGCGAACGACAAGAATTGCGAGCTGGGCCGCTACTCGCACCGAGGTGGTACAGCGTCGCCCAGGTCGCGCAGATGCTCGGCTTCGGCCTCAGCAAGACCAAGATGTTGGTCGCGACCGGTGCGCTGCGCTCACTCAAGGACGGCAAAAACCGCCGAATCCTGCCCGAATGGGTGGATGAGTACATCGAACGCCGAGTCAACCAAGGAGCAGCATGACCAGTCGCGCACGGGCGAACGGGGAAGGCTCGATCTTCCCCTACCGCAACGGATTCGCCGCCTACGTCTGGGTCACCAAACCTAACGGACAGCGACAACGCAAGTACGTCTACGGCAAGACCCGCCAAGGAGTGCATGACAAATGGCTCAAGCTTCAGCAGCAAGCCCGACAGGGCCCGATGGCCACCTGCGTGCCACAACTTGGTGAGTTCCTCACCTACTGGCTCGATGAGGTGGTTAAACCGAACCTGGCTCCACTCACCCACGCGACCTATGAGACCTTCGTCCGGCTCTACATCACACCCGGCATCGGAACTAAGCGAGTTGACCGGCTCCAGGTTCGGGACATTCAGACCTGGATCAACAAGATCGCCCAGACCTGCCAATGCTGCGCGCAAGACAAAGACGCCCGGCGCGCAGAACCGAAACGCCGATGCTGCGCTCTGGGCCGGTGCTGTCACAGCACCCCCTCTCCGCGGACGATCAACGATATCCGCGGCTGCCTGCGCGCGGCACTGTCGCACGCCATCGCGGAAGACCTGATCAGCAAGAATCCCGCGGCCGCGACCAAGGTCCCCTCCGCCCGCCGGCGCACCCGCAAAATGCAAGCCTGGTCCAGCGAGGAAGCCCGCCAGTTCTTGGAATCAGCACGAGCTGACAATGACCCGCTCTACGCCGGTTACGCCCTCGTCCTCGCGCTGGGCCTGCGCAAGGGCGAGGTGCTCGGGCTGGTGTGGGAGGACATCAACCCTGATGCTGAGGAACTCACCATGGGACGACAACTCCAACGAGTCCGACACCAGCTCTTGCACCGCGAGCTGAAAACCGCCACCTCCGATGACGTCGTGCTGCCGCTGGTGGAGCTGTGCACCGCCGCGTTACGACAGCGCCGAACCCAACAGGCGTCCGCGCAAAAGGCCGCCGGAGCGATGTGGCAGGACGGTACGTGGGTGTTCAGCACCAAGTGGGGCACCCCCATCGAGCCGCGCAACTTCAACCGTTCCTGGGACTCCCGCTGCCGCAAGGCCGGGGTTCGGAAGATCACGGTGCACGACGGCCGGCGGACCTGCGCCACCCTGCTGGTTGACCTCGATGTGCACCCTCGCGAGGTGATGCAGATCCTGCGCCCACGCGCAGATCGCGGTGACCATGGAGATCTACGCCCAAGCCCTCCTCCAAGGCCACCCGGGCCGCGTTGAACGATTGGGAGACAGCCTCCATGGGTGACCTATTGCTGTACTTCGTTGCTGTACTGTGCCAATTCGGTCGCCGCAAGATCGTTGATCAGGGCTCTGACCTGGGTGGGCGATACTGGGATCGAACCAGTGACCTCTTCGGTGTGAACGAAGCGCTCTCCCGCTGAGCTAATCGCCCCCTGCTGACCGCGGTAGCGGCATCACCCTACAGGATCAGCCAGCGGCGAACGCACCCAATCCCAGTGCAGGCCGACCCATCCGGCGACCAGTCCTAAGGCGTTCACCAACCACAGTGTGACCAGGACGATGGCCCCGGTCAGCACGATCACTCCTAGCCGGACGACGGCGGGCTGCCGGCGCACCCACCCGGCCCAGGCGTCGTAGCGAGCGCGAGTCCAGCGGAGCACCAGCTTGGCCCACGTGAACTCGGTTCCCAGGATCCCGAGGCCGGCGAACAAGATCAGCCACCCGGGACCGGGGTAGGGGATGGCGAGGATGCCTGCAGCAAGCACGGCCGTACCCGCCAGACCCACCAGGATCCGGTAGGCGAGATTGAGACCTGGCCGGCGGCGCACCCACTCCCGGAAGCGAGTGAACCAGTTCTCGCGCCCAGCTCGATCTGTGGAGCTCCGGGGTGACTTCTCCTCTACCGTCAGCCTGCCACCTGCCCGCTCGCCACGATATCGGTGGGTGTCGCGGGGGCGCGCCGACCCGGTTCGAGGGAGACCGCGTAGCCGGTGAAACTTCCTGGTCCGCTGGCCGACGGTCCGGAGTGTGGTCCAGGCGCCTCTTGCGCTACGTCGAAGGCCGTGAGAGCTATCGGCGCTCCCCCACCAAGCCCCCACAGAACGTAGGTCTGGTCTTCCCGATTGCCAGGCAGGCGGGTGGCTACTACCGCGACCTGATCCCGGTTCGCGAGCACCATACCCACTGCACGGCCGTCCTTGGCGACCAGTGGTACCCGGATCGACGCCGGGTCCGCGGCGCTTTGTATCGCCTCGGACATCCCTGTGACCTGGCGTTGCGCTTGGTTGAGTTCGCCGTTGAGCTGCACCACCTGGACGCCGAGCACCACCGCGGCAGCTACCAAAACCACCGCCGCGGCCGCAACCAGCTCGCGGGCGCGCAGCCGCGACGCCTTGGCGATGTGGCGCGCTGACCGCGTCGAGGATGCCAATGGCACGACCGGCGCAACCCAGCTGGCACCTGTGACGCTGAGTACCCGCTGCTCCAGCTCCGCACTGGGGATTGCTTCCGGCACCGAAAGGCCCAGCATGGCGCCAACGTCCTCGCTCTCCGCGGCGGCAGCGATGCAAGTTGGGCAATCCGGCATGTGGGCGGCGACCAGGGACTCCTCGGCCGGCTCCAGGGCGTGCAACGCCCACCCGACCGCCAAGTCGCGATGCGGGCAGCTGGCAACACGGCGCTGCTGGTCGTTCATCGCTTCGCCTCTCTGACCACGCGCGCCTCGGCGACCAGGGTGTCCGGCCCCAACTGGTCGGCCAGCAGCGACCGCAGCCGCTGCACAGCGGTAAACATGCGGGATTTCACCGTACCTAGTGGGACACCAGTCAGAACTGCGATCTCACGCTGAGTGTGCCCACCGAAGTAGGCGAGCGCGAGCACTTGCCGCTGCTCGACCGGTAGACGATGCAGCGCAGCACGCACCTGCCCGGCTGCGACGCGCGCCATCGCCGCCTGATCAGCGCCCGGTACCGGCGTTGGCGACCAGTCCTCGCCGGCTTCTGGCGCAGCGACCATGCGCCGACGGATGGTACTTTCTCTTCGCACCGCATCCACCGCCTTGTGGTGGATGAGCGTGAGCAACCAGGTGGCGAAACCGCCCCGGGCTGGGTCGAATCGGGTCGGATCGCGCCACAGCGTCAGGAACACCTCCTGCACGACATCCTCAGCCAGCCCCTCGTCGGCACAGATGCGGCGGGCCAGCGAGTAGCACGGCCGGCCAAAGCGCTGATACAGCTGGGACAGTGCCGCGCCATCCGCATCCCCGAGTCTGCGCACCAACTCGACGTCGGAAGGTCCCTCGCCCATACTGAGAGCCGGCGGCACCGACTCCGAACTATTTTGCCATCGGTCGGGCCGGGGGGCGCGCGAGCGAGCCTCATCGGCCACCAGAGAGATCCTCACGTCGTACCTACGCTGGGCACAGCCTACCGGTTCAGGCTAGGGGCCTCACGGTATCGGCTCAGACGGCGGCAGCCAGGCACTATGAGCGACGACCCTGTCGCTCGGATAAGCCTCTCTGCCCCGTCCGGGTGGTCTGTCATAGGCATCCGGGCGTAGCTCAACCATTCCCGCGTCACAGCAACCAAAGTCAATCGTTTCATGGCTGACGGCACAGAAAGGGGCGACAACGATGCGTAACGACCACGTGACCCTCCGTTCATCGGCGGTTTTTGATCTGCTGGCACCACGCACTCCTGCGGTGCCTGTACAGGTTGCGCTGCGTTACGACACTCGCGATCCATACGCCATCGTCGCTGCCTTTCGCACCGGCCGGGCTGGTTGGGTCGAGTGGGTGTTCTCCCGGGACCTACTCGCCGACGGTCTGATCGCCGATGCGGGTGACGGCGACGTGCGCATCCGGCCGGGCACAGGTGATCCCGAGATCGTCGTTGTGGAGCTCAACTCACCCTCTGGCCACGCCGTGTTCGAGGCCAGCGCCCAGCGGCTTGCCGAGTTTCTCGACGCAAGCTACGACATCGTCCTGCCTGGGAACGAGACTCGGTGGATGAACGTCGACCACGCGCTCGACCAGATGATCGCCAACGATCTGCCCTAAGTCCGGGGTCGGCTTGATCCCGACTTCCCGTGTCGGCTACAGTTCTGGCACGCACCGGGGGGAGCCAGGTCAAGTCCCGTTGGGAGCATGCGGACGTAGCGCAGCTGGTAGCGCATCACCTTGCCAAGGTGAGGGTCGCGGGTTCGAATCCCGTCGTCCGCTCTGTGCGGCCCCCAACGCCGGGCCGTTCCACGGGCAGGTCAGGGAATCGTTCGGCGCGACGAACTCAGATCGCTGGCCAGTGGGAACCCCTCGGTGCTAGGCGCGGCGGAGTGGCCGAGTGGCTTAGGCAAGGGCCTGCAAAGCCCTGTACGCGGGTTCGATTCCCGCCTCCGCCTCGGGCGATTAGCTCAGTGGGAGAGCGCTACCTTGACACGGTAGAGGCCACTGGTTCAATCCCAGTATCGCCCACCACCGCACCACCACGACGTGGAATTTCCGACGCCGACCGCGAGCGGAGGTCCGCGGGCAGGCCGAGAAATAGTGGTTTGTTCGTGCCCGTTCGCCCCGTATGATCGCGCCTGTGCGCGGATCACGGGAGAACGACGATTTGGTCCCCCTGCACGAGCCGTTCGAGACGGCTCTGCGCGGCTTCAACCGAAGACAGGTCCTGGAGCACCTCGAATCCCTCGATGGCCGCATCGCGGTGGTCGCGGCCGATCGCGATGCGGCTCTGACCCAGGTCGCCGAGCTCAGCAAGGTGATGAATCATCTCCGGTTGCAGAGCGAGCTGCTGGAATATCTACGCCGGGAGGCGCACGAGGCGAGTTCGCGGGTTGAGCGCGTCCTGGCTAGCCCGATGGCCGAGGGCAGCGCCCGAATCCAGCGCATCTTGCGGCTGGCCGAGGCGGAGGCGGACGAGCTCAAGGCCACTGCCGAGGCAGAGATCGTCGCCAGAAGGGCTCACGCCGACAAGGAGCTCGCCGAGCTGAGAGCGAGCGCGGATGAGCAGATCACGAGCCTGCGAGCACATGCCAGCCGCGAGACCAAGTCGCTRCTCGAGCATGCGAGACGGCAGTGCGATCAGCTGGAGGCGGACTCCGCTGCGCGCCGTGAGGCCGCCGAGCAGGACGCGGCGCAGGCGATCGCGAAACGTGAGGCCGCGGCGAGCGCCGGGATCCGGGACAGCGAGCTGCGCAGCCTCACCCGTGTACACCTCATTCACCAGATGGTTGGCGAGCAGCTGTTGACCCGGGCGTGCGCGGTTGAACGCGACGAGTCGACGTTGCGCGGGCTGCGGGCCCAGGTTGCCACTGACATGACCGCGCTCGAGTCGTTGCGTACCGACCTAACCGCGTCGTTGGCCGCGACCTACCAGGTCTTGACCGAGGCGCTCGCGCACGTCGGCAGGACCGCGGTAGACCGTGTTCCGGAGGACCGGAACGCTGTAGAGCATGCCGAGATTCCCGCATCCCCGGTACCGATCCAGCGCAGTGCCCAGGGTGGGACGGTGTACCTGCTCAACGCCGGCGCCGAGGACCGGCGCTCGCCCCGCGCTCCGAGCTGACCGCCGACCTGCCAGCCGCAATTCGGCGCACCATTCGGAGCCGGATCGTGGCCGGTAGGGATCATGTTCACGGCAGGCTCACCGGGAGGGTGTCAGCATCGCCAGGCCACCGCCGACCTGGATGCGAGGAGAGTCTGTGCGCCACCGGATACTGCGGTGTCTGGGGGTGCCCATGATGCTGATGGCGGTGCTGGTGGGCGGATGCACCGCGGGACCCTCGGATCGGCCCGCAGTGGCGGTGCGCGACGCCAACCTGCCTCCGCAACGTTTCCAGCCGGCTTTCCCTGGTAGCCCGCCGCTGCCACCGGCCGGCGACTACTACCGCACTTCGCTGCCCTGGCGAGAGTGCACCGACGCGATCAGCAGTGCGCTCGGCATGCCCAGCCCACGACGAGTGGAGTGCAGCGAACTTCGGGTCGACGCCACGGTTGCCAGACCAGTATTCGGGAACTCTCTTCATCTGGACCTCACCAGAGTGGGCGACGGACCGGCCCCTCTCGTCGTGATCGGCGAGGCGTACGGGGAGCCCGGAACGGTCCGGGCAGCTCGACTGGCGCAGCAACTTCCCCCCGCCCTCCTGGACCGTTTCACCCTGATCGGGATGGCCCGCCGTGGCACCGGCCCGAGTGAACCGCTGGATTGCATACCGAAAACCACGCGGAATCAGATTGTCGGCATCGATCCCGACCCGGGCCAGGCCGGACAGCTGGATTCGCTGCTCGACATCACCCGCGTCGCCATCGAGACCTGTGTGCAGGATCTCGGTGAAGTGCTCACCACGATCAACTCCACCGGCGCAGCCGACGACCTCGAGCAGCTGCGGGTCTCCCTCAACGCGCCGGTGCTCAACGTGATCTCGCACGGTGAGGCGTCCCGGGCGGTCACCGAGTTCCTGCGCCGATACCCCGCCTCGGTGGGACGGGTGGTGCTCGACGGCGCCGTTGATCCCACCGCCGACGACGTGGCCGCCGCGGAGACCACGCTGGTCGCCGCGGACGCCGGCTACACCGCGTTCGCCGCCGACTGCGTGGCCCGAGGTTGTCCGCTGGGGGGCGAACCTCGCGACGCCCTACTGGCCTTGGCCAAGGCGCTGCGTCAGACTCCACTACACGTCGGCTCGCAACTGATCACCGCGGGCATCGCCTACCAGGCTGTGCTCGAGACGGTCGGTGACCCGGAGCGCTGGCCGCAGCTGTCCCATGCACTGGCAGCCGCCCGCGACGGGGACGGGGTCGAGCTGGCCGCCCTCGTGACGCCGATACTGAGCACCGACCGCGGACTGCCCGCACGCTTCGACCCTGCGTTGGCAACGCACTGCAATGACACTCCCACCAGGGTGCCCCCCGAGCGCGCCCAGCAGCTGGCAAGCCAGTGGCAGCAGCATTCGGCGCTGTTCGGACCGCTGTTCGCGGCGCGGCTGCTGCTGTGTAGCGCGTGGCCGGTGCCCTCGCCGCCGCCTGTGTCGGAGGACCGGGCGCTGCCGCCAGTGCTGGTGGTGGCCACCGCCGGGGACCCGTTGACCCCAGTCGAAGGCGCCAGGCGCACCGCACAGTCCATGCCGTCCGCGACGCTGGTGACCTGGCAGGGCCAGGCACACGGCGCGCTACCTCGTAGCCCCTGCGTCGTCGACCTGGTCACCCGCTTCCTCACGGATGCCTCAGTACCGCGGCAAGGCACGCTGTGCCCGCCGTAATTGGATTTGTATGACACCTGTGATCCGCGGCCGGCATTGACAACAACGTCGATACCCGGGCCTGGCTGCTCGGAGAGCTGCCGACCGACTCGAAGACCACCGAGATCCGAGTAAACGACTTTAGCCATCGCAAGATCAAAATCAGATCGCTAATACGATTCACATGCCGGGATGAAGAGGGCTTGACCCGGGTCACCACGGTGACCCGCTACATCAGCTTCGAGGAGTTCGGAGCCGAAGGGCGATGCCGGGGTACGTGCGGTGACAGACCCGGCTCGCTAGCTGGACGGGTCTTCGCTGCTAGGACGCTTTGCGCGGCTCGGCTGGACCCTCAGGGGCTCGCCGGGCATTTTGGGGTATTCGGGCGGGTAGGGCAGATCACCCAGGCCGTGGTCACGCTCATCGCGCAAGGCCCACTCCAGCAGCGGCTCCAAGCCGAACGACTCACCGTCCAGCCCGGCATGCGGGTCGCCCCGCTGCACGAGCAGCGCGGGCACCGTGAGCACGTCGAAATCGTCCGGGTGCACATCCATCAGGTCGTCCCAGTGCACCGGCATCGAGACGGTAGCGCGCGGGGTGCCGCGCACCGACCAGGCCGAGGCGATCGTGCGGTCGCGCGCTGCCTGGTTGAAGTCGAGGAACACCCGCTGGCCGCGTTCTTCTTTCCACCACGACACGGTGGCCTGTTGCGGAATCCGCCGCGCCACCTCCCGCGCCAGTGCAATCACCGCCCGGCGGACCTGCACGAACGACCACTGTGCGCGAATCCGCACCGCGACGTGAATCCCCCGGCCGCCGGAGGTCTTGGGGTAACCGACCAGTCCTGCCTCAGCCAGCACCTCGCGCAGCACCTCGGCCACCACAGCGGCGTCGGTGAAGTCGGTCCCCAGCTGCGGGTCGAGGTCGACGCGCAGCTCGTCGGGATGATCCACTCGTGGACGGCGCACCGGCCACGGATGGAAGTCGAAGGTGCCCAGGTTCGCCGCCCAGGCGAGCACGGCAGGCTCGGTGGGACAGACCTCACTGGCGGTTCGTCCGGACGGGAAGGTGATCTCCACCGAATCCACCCAGGCCGGGGCACCCCGGGGCACCCGTTTGGCGTAGAAGGCTTCCCCGGTGACGCCATCGACGAAGCGCTTGAGCGTGACCGGGCGCTGCGCGAGCACGCTCAGCAATGGCTCGGACACAGCGAGGTAGTACTCCACGATCTGCCGCTTGGTGATGCCACGCTCAGGGAAGTACACCTTGTCCGGGTTGGAGACCCGCACAATGCGCTCGCCTCCCGCACCGGGCACCGTAAGTTCCAGCGCGTCACCGCGAGCCACGATCGGAAAGCTACCGCATAACGGCTACCGTGGGGCCGTGGTGCGCAGCGAATCCCAACCCGACTGGCCGGGCGGCGAGTATGGAGCCAGTCGGCAGCCGGGTGCGCAGGAGCGACGTCGACTCGACGATGACCTGATCGGGCTGGACCGCAACGATCCAGAGGTGCGGGCCTTTTCCGAGCACCTGGACCGTGCCCACCGGCTGCGGTCCGGGTTCACCGTGGAGGGCTACCTGTCCGGAGTCAGCGACTTCGCGGAGTCGGTCAACCGTGCGGAGGGTCCTCGGCGGTTAGCGGCCGTCTTGGTGGTAGTACTCATCCTGCTCGGCGTGGCCGTCACGGTGTGGCAGGCAGCGACGTTCGTCCTCACCGCCCTGCTGGGCTGAAGCCCGGGTAGCGTATTGGCATGGATCCGGTTAAGGGTGTGACGCCCAAGGTCGTCAAGCCCGACGCCCAGTGGCGCGAGCAGCTCACCCCCCAGGAGTACGCCGTGTTGCGCCAGGCAGGCACGGAACCTCCGGGGACCGGCGAGTACGAGCACACCAAGACCCAGGGCGTGTACGAGTGTCGGGCCTGCGGAGCAGAGTTGTTCCGCAGCGGCCACAAGTTCGAGTCGCATTGTGGATGGCCATCGTTCTTCACCCCGCTGGCCGGCGACTCGGTGTTACTTCGCGAGGACCGCAGCATGTTCTCCAAGCGCGTCGAGGTGCTCTGCGCCACCTGCCACAGCCATCTGGGGCACGTCTTCAACGGCGAGGGGTACGACACGCCCACCGATCAGCGTTACTGCATCAACGCGATCTCGCTGCGGCTGGTGCCTGACGAGGCTGCGCCCCCTAAGGCAGCCCGGTGACCAGCTCGGCGACCGGCACCCGGGGACCGGTGAAGAACGGCACCTCCTCGCGGACGTGTCGGCGGGCCCGGCTGGCCCGTAGTGCGCGCATCAGGTCGACGATGCGGTGTAGTTCGTCGGCCTCGAATGCCAGGATCCACTCGTAGTCGCTCAGCGCGAACGAGGCGACCGTATTGGCCCGCACGTCGGGATAGTCGCGCGCCTGCATCCCGTGTTCGGCGAGCAGCTCCCGGCGTTCGGCGTCGGGCAGCAGGTACCACTCATAGGACCGTACGAACGGGTAGACGCAGACATACCGCTTAGGCTCCTCACCGGCCAGAAACGCCGGCACGTGGCTCTTGTTGAACTCTGCGGGTCGGTTCAACGCCACCGTCGACCACACCGGCACGCTGGCCCGGCCCAGCGCGGTGGCGCGGCGCAGGTTGGCGTACCCGGCTTGCAGCGCCTCGATCTCCGCAGCGTGCCACCAGATCATCCAGTCCGCGTCGGCGCGCAGGCCGGCGAGGTCGTAGACCCCGCGCACAGCAACTCCCTTGCCCTCCAGCGTCTCGAGGTACTGCTGCGCCTCGCGGGCAGGCTCGGCGCGGTCGTCGACCAGTTTTCCGGGTTCGACCCGAAATGCCGACCACATGGTGTAGCGAATGGTGGAGTTCAGCGCGGCGTAGTTCAGGCGGGTCATGAGCCCATTGTCCCACCGCCTGCCGCGGCTGACGCGCCACGGCTGTTGAGGTAACCGACGACGCGGCGGGCCGCGGCGTCGGCGGTACCGATGCACGCTGGCAGGCCCACCCCGCGCAGGGTGGCACCGGCGACCGCAAGCCCAGCCGCCTTGGCCACCTCCCGCTCAAGGACAGCGACGGCGTCGAGGTGCCCCGGCGCGTACTGCGGCAGGCCACCCCCCCAGCGCGCCACCACGGTGGCCACCGGTGCAGCGGTGATCCCGGTGAGCGTGGCGAGATCAGCGCGTGCCGCGTCGACCAGTTCTGCGTCGTCGCGTTGCAGGACCCGGGCCTCGCCGTGGCGACCCACCGAGGCCCGCACCAGCACCACGTCCGCTGAGCGCGCGTGCGCCCACTTACGGCCGGAGAAGGTGAACGCCTTGACCGACAGCGGCTCGCTGGCGGCCACCAACACGCCGGAGCTCGCTGGCAGACCCTGCGCGGCGGCCTGCGGCAGGGCGAGCCCGACGACTGCGCAGGAAGCGACCTCGACCTGGCTTGCCGCAGCCGAGGCGGCAGGCAACGGATCAGCCAGAAGCCGCCGCAAGGCCGGCGCCGGGACGGCCAGCACCACGGCATCGGCATCGACGTACTGGGGTTGGCTGGGGCTGCCCAGCTCCAGCCGCCACCCCTGCGGTGTGCGAGCCAGCCCGCGTACCGGTAGCCCGAGCCTCGGGCGCACCGCCGCACCCGCCACTAGCGCGTCCACCAGGCCCTCGAACCCTCCGCTCAGGGTGCCGAATACCGGGCCGCGTCCGGGCGGCGGCCGGCTGGTGGCCAAGGCCATACCGGCCGCGGCGAGCAGCGATCCGGCGCCGCGGTCCAGCGCGGCGGCCACCGCGGGCAGCGTGGCGCGCAGCCCGAGCGCGTCGGCACTCCCGGCGTACACCCCGCCCAGCAGCGGGTCGACCAGCCGGTCGACCAACTCATCGCCGGCTCGCTCGCGCAGCAGCAGCCCGACCGAGGCGTCGCACCCGGGCTCCCAGCGCAGCGGAATCGCGGGTTCCGCGGCCACCTGTGCCGCTCCCTGCACAGACAGCAACCCGGCGACGTCGGCAGCAGCGCCGGGCACGCCGAGCATGGTGCCCGTGGGCAGCGGCATGGTCTGCCCACCCGCCCGCACCGTTGCCGCCGCCGGGGTGGGGTGCCTCAGCTGCCCACCGAGCCCCAGTTCCTCGATCAGATCGACCGCCTCCGGCCGTCGCACCAGGAATGCCTCCGCACCCACGTCGAGGGCCACGCCGCCAAGATCCACGGTGCGCAATGCACCGCCCAGCCGGCGCGAACCCTCGATGAGCACGATCTCGGCGGCCGACCCGAGCAGGGTGCGCAACCGATACGCCGTGGTCAACCCGGAGATGCCACCACCGACCACAACGACCCGGGTGTTGCTCACTGCGAGTGCGCCAACTCCACAATGCGGGTCAGCATGTCCGGGTCGGTTCCCGGCAGGACGCCGTGACCGAGGTTAAGCACGTGGGCGTCGGCTGCGCGCCCCTCAACGATCACCCGGCGCACCTCTCGCTCGACGGCCGGCCAGCCGGCCAGCAACACCGCCGGATCAAGGTTTCCCTGGAGCACGAGCGGGCCGTGCGTTCGTGCAGCCCGCACTCGCTGCGCGGCCACGTCCAGCGGAATCCGCCAGTCCACCCCGACGACGTCGGCGCCGGCTTGAGCCATCGCGCCGAGCAGCTCTCCGGTGCCCACCCCGAAGTGAATCCGCGGCAAGCCGGTATCGGCCAGACCCGCCAGTACCAGTTCCGAATGTGGGAACACGAACTGCCGGTACTCACGTTCGGACAGCGCGCCCGCCCACGAGTCGAACAGCTGAACCGCATCCACCCCGGCCGCTGCCTGAACCCGCAGGAAGGTCAGGGTGAGCTCGGCGAGCCGGCCCAGCAGGGCGTGCCAGACGTCGGGCTCGGAGTGCATGAGTGCCTTGGTGCGCTCGTGGTGACGGCTCGGTCCGCCCTCGACAAGGTAGGACGCGAGGGTGAAAGGGGCCCCAGCGAAGCCGATCAACGGGATCTGCCCCAGCTCGGCGACCAGCAGCCGCACCGCGGCCGCCACCGGCTCCACCGCGTCCGGTTCGAGCACCGGCAACGCCATGACATCAGCGGCGCTGCGCACCGGGTTGTCCACCACCGGACCAGTGCCCGGCACGATGTCCAGCCCGACGCCAGCGGCATACAGCGGCACCATGATGTCGCTGAACAAGATCGCGGCGTCCACCCCATGCCGGCGCACGGGTTGCAGCGTGATCTCGCACGCTAGCTCCGGAGTCATGCAGGCGTGCAGCATCGGCTGGTCAGCTCGCAACTTGCGGTACTCGGGCAGCGACCGCCCGGCCTGCCTCATAAACCACACCGGCAGGCGATTCGGGCGCTGGCCTCGGGCGGCGAGCAACAGCGGTGCCTCGGGGAGTAGCCGGCGACCGGTGGCCGGCTCAGTAGTCCTGGTCATCTCGGCCACCATCGTCGCACGGGTTAGCTTTCCCGCATCGAACGCCCTCGGGTGCAATACCGCTGGGCAGCGGCGTTTCGGCGAGACTGTCGGCGACCGTCCTCCTACAGTTCCCGATGTGCCCGATCTGGCGGACGCCCCGGAGATCTTCCGCAAAGCAGTGGTCTCGCTCAGCGCTGTGCGGCCGCGTTCCGAGATGCGGTTGGAACCGATCCCAGCCCCGCGCCGACTTGCACCGTGGGCTTACGCCTGGGGTGTTGAGCTTCCCGGCGCCGGTTACGCGTCGGCGACCGGTCGACTCGTGCTGCTGCACGACCCGGCGGGGCAAGACGGTTGGGACAGCACCCTGCGGCTTGTCGGCTTCGTCCGCGCCGAGCTCGACGCCGAGTTGGCTGATGACCCGCTACTTGCAGCCGTGAGCTGGTCCTGGCTCGCCGACGCACTGGGCAGCGCGGGCGCCGAGTACACCGCCCTCGGGGGCACCGTCACCCAGACCTCATCAACCCGGTTCGGTGCGATCGCCGGTCGCGAGCGGGCCAACGATATCGAGCTGCGGGCATCATGGACCCCCGTCGACGACAGTCTGACGGCGCACGCGGAGGCCTTCTGCGAGCTGATCGCGGCAGCGGCCGGACTCCCCCCGGTCGGGGTGGTAACTCTCAGCAAGCGCCTCGGTTGAAGCATGTAACCGGCCATTCCTCGCGCACGGGCGGATGCCACGAATGCGTAGATAGACTGAATCGTCCGGTATGCCATGGGCGTTACCTGACCTTGCCCAGTCTCCCCTGATCGGGCGACCGCCGATGGCGGCTTTGCGGGCAGATCGGCAAGAAGGTTCACTCAGGGGGCCCCGTTAGGCCGCTCGGGCGGCTAGTCTCGCCCGTACGACACCATCCTCGCTCGAGTGGCGGCGCGGTTACTCGGACGGGGTCCCGGTGCGGTCGGGGGCACGACCGACTCCAGGAGGTAGCTACGTGGCTGCTGTCGGATATGGCTCGACCGTCAGGTCGGCGCCGTCCGGCGCCGTGCCGGCGTCATTGGTCCCGCATCCGCGGGAAGAACTGTTCACGGTGCTGGTGGTCGACGACCATCCGTTACTTCGTGAGGCCATCGCCTCACGATTGGTAACGATGGGCGCGGTCACTGTGCACGAGGCTGCATCGGTAGCTGAGGCGAGGGCACGCGCCCAAGCCTCGGGCCCGTGCGACCTGGCAATACTCGATCTGACCCTGCCTGACGGTAGCGGGTTGGACCTGATCGGGGAGCTGCGCGGGTGGGGTTGGACCCGCATCGTGGTGCTGGCCTCCTCCGACGACCCGCACGCTGTGCGCACCGCGTTCCAGACTGGGGCGCAGGCCTACCTGCTCAAATCGGCGTCTCCGTCGGTGGTCACCGACGGCGTGCGTCGGGTTCTCGAGGGCGGCGTCTACGCAGACCCGACGGTGGCGCCGCTGCTGGCGTCGGGCACTCGGGTGGCGGGAACCGACAACACACCGCGAGAACTATCAGCCAGGGAGGTGGAGGTTCTTCAACTGGTCGCCGACGGCCAGTCCAACAAGGAGATCGGTGAGGCGCTGAACCTGTCCGCGCTCACCGTCAAGAGCCACCTGTCCCGGATCGGCCGCAAGCTCGGCACCGGCGACCGGGCGCAGATGGTCGCCCTCGCGATGCGTGCGGGGGTCATCCGCTGACCGATACGACTCCGGTTCCGCTGCTGGAGCCGGCCGCGGGGGTGCCACCAGTGGTCGCCTCTGCAGGAGCACTGGACGCCGCGGTCGCGCAGCTCGGCGGGGGCACCGGCCCGGTAGCCGTGGATACCGAACGGGCCTCCGGCTATCGCTACTGGCAGCGCGCCTATCTCGTGCAGCTTCGGCGAGAAGGCGCGGGCACAGTACTTGTCGACCCGATCGGTCTTGACGACCTGTCCGGACTGGCCGACGTGCTCAACCCCTTGGAATGGGTGCTCCACGCCGCATCCCAGGACCTGCCCTGCCTCGCCGAACTAGGACTGCGTCCCACCGCGGTATTCGACACCGAACTGGCAGCTCGGCTGGCCGGGCTCGAGCGGGTCGGCCTGGCACCACTGGTCGAAGAACTGCTGGGCTATCACCTGCAGAAGGGACACGGCGCCGCGGACTGGTCACGTCGGCCGCTGCCCGCGGACTGGCTGACCTACGCCGCCCTCGATGTTGAGCTGCTGCTGCCGCTACGGGCGGCGATCGCCGCCGAACTGGATACCCAGGGCAAGTCGGCCTGGGCAGCGGAGGAATTCGAGGCAGTACGGACAGCAGCGCCGGTCATCCCGCGGACCGACTCATGGCGACGAACCTCGGGGCTGCATCGTGTCCACCAGACGCGCCAATTGGCCGCGGTCCGTGAACTGTGGCAAGCCCGCGACCAGATGGCCCGGCAGCGTGACATCGCCCCAGGTCGGGTACTGCCCGATGCTGCGATCATCGACGCGGTTCTGGTCGAGCCGCCGGACGAGGCGACGCTGCTGTCGCGGCCGGTGTTCAGCGGCCGCTCACAGCGCCGGCACGTGAAGACGTGGCTGGCCGCGCTACACGCCGCCAGAGGACTGCCGGCCACCGAGCTACCATCGCTACGTGCCCAGGGCGAGAGCCCACCTCCGGTGAACCGCTGGCCGGACCGGGATCCGGCCGCCGCGGTCAGGCTCAACGCGGCACGCGCCGCACTAACCGAGATCGCTGAGCACCATCGGCTGCCGTTGCAGAACCTGCTGGCACCCGAGTTGGTCCGCAGGCTGTGCTGGCAGCCCCCCGAACCGCTCGATGCCGCAGCGGTGGAAGAGGAACTCGTCACAGGTGGAGCACGGCGATGGCAGTGCGAACTAACCGCATGCGCCCTCACCTCGGCCCTCAGCTCACCCACGGGGTAGCCCGGCTACCTATGCGGTGGGCAGGCGCACCATCACTGCGAGGCCGCCACCGGGGACCGGTTCGGCGTGTACCGCGCCACCGTGCGCCGCGACCACGGCGCGGACGATTGACAGGCCTAGTCCTGCCCCATCATGCGCGGTCCGCGCGACTCCGCCGCGGCGGAAGGGCTCGAAGAGCGCGGTCACCGCCTCGGGCACGATCACGTCACCCGAACTGGCGACCCGCAGCGTCGCCTGTGCTCCCGCCAGACCCGTGCAGACCTCCACCCAGCCACCGTCGATGTTATGCCGCACCGCATTCTCCACCAGGTTGCCCACGACCCGTTCCAGCAACGCGGGGTCACCCACCGTCAACGCCGGCATCATTTGCTTGCGCACGTGCAAGCCCCGGCTGCGCAGTTCGGGCGAGGCGATCCGCAGCGCGGCCTCGGCCAAGCCGGCGAGGTCGGCCAGCTCTGCGGTCCGAAGCGCGCCACCCTCAGTTCGGGCTAGCACCAACAGGCCGTCCACCAACTGCTGGGCGCGCAGCGTCGCGTCGCGGATCACTGTGGCCATCCGGCGCAGCTCCGCCTCGTCAGCGGCGGGATCTGCCAGCGTGACATCCACCTCGGTGCGCACGACTGCCAACGGGGTCCGCAGTTCGTGGCTGGCGTTCGCGACGAATCGACGTTGTGACTGGAAGGCGGCTTGCAGCCGATCCAGCATCGCGTCGAAGGTATCGGCCAGCTCGGCCACCTCATCGCGTGGCCCCGGCAGCCGCAACCGTTCATCCAGCGACTCAGCGGACAGCCGACGGGCGGTGGCGGTCACGTCGTGCAGTGGCCGCAGCACCTGTCCGGTGATCACCCAAGCCAGCAGCACGGTGGCGGTGACCGCGAGCAAGAAGGCCACTGACCCGGCCAGCAGCAGGCGCTGCCTGGCCGCCTCCTGCAGTGCCTCCCCCAGCTGACGGGCGGCCACCGGCACACCATTGACCTTGACAGTGCTGCCCGGCGGCAGGTCCGGCACGGCGGCCACCACCCCGCCGACCAGCAGCCAGCCAAGCCACAGCAGCAGTGCACTCGCCGCCGCCGACAACCCGGTGGCGAGCAGCGTGAGCCGGACACGCAGCCCCGGGCCGCGGCGCGGCCTCACCAACCGCTGCGGTCGCACCAACGCTCAGCCGGGCGCAAGGTCGGCGCTGGGCACTCGGTAACCGGATCCCACCACGGTCTCGATGATGCCCGGGTCGCCAAGCTTTTTGCGCAGGGTCATCACGGTCACCCGCACCGTGGTGGTGAACGGATCGGCGTTCTCGTCCCACACTCTTTCCAGCAGCTCTTCGCTACTGACGACGCCGCCGCCGGCTGCGAGCAGCACTTCCAGAACCCCGAACTCCTTACGAGTGAGATCAACGGTACTACCGGCACGGCTGACGGTGCGCCGGGACGGATCGAGAAGCACATCGGCGGCGGTGAGTACCGGAGGGACCGCAGGCGTGGCGCGCCGGCCGAGCGCGCGCAGCCTGGCCACCAGTTCGGCGAATGCGAACGGCTTGGACAAGTAGTCGTCGGCGCCGAGTGACAGCCCAGCCACCCGGTCAGACACCGTGCCGCTGGCCGTGAGCATCAGCACTCGAGTCACCACCCCGGACGCGGTGATTTCAGCGCACAGCTGATCGCCCGACATCCCCGGCAGGTCACGGTCGAGCACCACCACGTCATACCGGGTCACGGCAGCCTTCTCATGGCCGCTGTCGCCGTCGTAGGCGACATCCACGGCCATCCCCTCACGGCGCAGACCACGAGCAACCGCGTCGGCCAGCGGCTGCTCGTCCTCGACGATCAGAATACGCACCCCCCAACGGTGCCACACCTCAGCGCGGGCGCTGCACCGGCTCGGATGCGCCTATGAGGCGGTGCCCGGAGCTTCCACCGCGACGGGTACGCCGATCGGCCTGATCAGCGCGACGGCCCAGCCGGTCACTGCCCTGGCGACATCCTGCGCGGTCAGGCCGAGATCCGCCAGCACCTCATCGCGAAGGCCGTGCGCGAGGAATCGTTGGGGGATGCCGAGATCACGAAACGGCACGTCGACGTCGGCGTCTCGCAGGGCTGCGGCCAACGACCAGCCGAAACCGCCATGCCGGCCACCGTCCTCGACACTGACGACCAAGCGGTGCCGCGCGGCCATCCGCACCAGCACCTCAGGCACCGGGAGCACCCACCGGGGGTCGACGACGGTGACCCCGATGCCCTGGTCGGCCAGCCGTCTGGCAGCCGCCACGGCGAGCATGGCAAACGCGCCGACACCCACCAGCAGCACGTCGTCGCCGTCCGCCGCAGCAGGCCGGGCCAGCACGTCCACTCCCCCGACGCGCCGCAGCGCGGGCACTGCCTTGATCACCGGACCTTTGGGGAACCGCACCACGGTGGGGCCGTCATCCACCGCGACGGCCTCGGCCAGCTCCTCGCGCAGCGTGCCGGCGTCACGGGGCGCGGCCACCCGGATCCCCGGCACGATTCCCAGTACCGACAGGTCCCACATGCCGTTGTGGCTGGCGCCGTCGTCGCCGGTGATGCCGGCTCGGTCCAGGGTGATGGTGACCGGCGCGCTCAACAGCGCCACGTCCATCAGCAGCTGGTCGAACGCCCGGTTGAGGAACGTCGAGTACAGCGCCACCACCGGATGCAGTCCACCCAGGGCTAGGCCCGCCGCGGAGGTGACCGCATGCTGCTCGGCGATGCCCACGTCGAAGCAGCGGTCCGGGAAACGCTTGGCGAAAACCGCCAGGCCCGTCGGGCCGGGCATCGCCGCAGTGATCGCGACCAGATCGTCGCGCGCACCGGCCAGCTTGATGAGTTCCTCGGTGAAGACGCTGGTCCAGGAGATTCCGGCAGGTGCGATAGGGGCACCGGTCTCGGGATCCATGACCTTCACCTGGTGCATCAGCTCGGCAGCGTCGTTCTCCGCGGGCAGGTAACCATTGCCCTTGCGGGTGACCGCGTGCACGATCACCGGGCCGCCGAAGTCCCTCGCTCGGCGCAGAGCGGATTCCATGGTGCTCAGATCGTGCCCGTCGACCGGGCCGAGGTATTTCAGGCCGAGGTCTTCGAAGAGGATCTGCGGGGTCAGAGCATCCTTGAGCCCACGTTTGGCAGCGTGCAGACCGGCATAGATCGCCCGACCCACCACCGGAGTGCGCACGAGGGCCTCCTTGCCGGTGCGCAGCACCCGCTCGTAGCTCGGCTGCAGCCGCAACGTGGTCAGATGATCAGCGAGGCCCCCGATCGTGGGTGAGTAGGAACGGCCGTTGTCGTTGACCACGATGATCACCGGTCGGTCCTTGCCAGCGGCTATGTTGTTCAGCGCCTCCCAGCACATACCCCCGGTCAGGGCCCCATCACCGACCACCACGACGACGTGCCGCTGTGGTTGGGGCGGCGCACCGGACTGGACGCGAGAGTGGGCGAATGCTTTGGCCAGCCCGTCGGCGTAGGACAGCGCGGCTGAGGCGTGGCTGGACTCCACCCAGTCGTGCTCGCTCTCCGCTCGGGAGGGGTAACCGGACAAACCACCGCGCTTGCGCAACCGATCGAATCCCGCTGCCCGCCCCGTGATGATCTTGTGTACGTACGCTTGGTGGCCGGTGTCGAAGATCACCGGGTCGTGTGGGGAGTCGAACACTCGATGTACCGCAAGGGTGAGCTCGACCGCGCCGAGGTTCGGACCGAGATGCCCTCCGGTGCGCGACACCTTCTCGACGAGAAACCCGCGGATTTCACCGGCTAGCTGGGTCGCAGCGGCCAGATCAAGGCGCTTGACGTCCTGCGGGCTGTGCACCGACTGCAACAAGGTCACCGGTTCCCCCACCTCGTTCGTCCGCAACGTCCAAAGGCCGCTCGCCTAGGACGGGCCGACGGTCGCGATCGCGACCGGACTCCCACTCTAGGAGAGACGTCCGCTACCGGTACGGCCACACGGGGCGTCCTCATCGCCGCAGCCTCCGCAACTGTCGCCGTCAGGTGCCAGCACCGCGATGCATTCGACGTGGTGAGTCATCGGGAATGCGTCCAGCGCCCGCACCGTTAGCAGTCGGTACCCGCACTGGAGGTACGCCGCAACGTCTCGAGCCAGCGCCGCCGGGTCACAGGCCAGGTGGACGATGCGTGCGGGCCTACGGTCAGCCACCGCTGTGGCCACCTGCCGGCCGGCCCCGCGCCGGGGAGGGTCGAGAACCACCACGTCCGGGGGCCCAGGTAGCTGGGCCAGCGCCTGCTCCACCCGGCCTTGGACGAAGCGCACCTGCCCGAGGTCGGCCAGCGCCGCCGCGCCGTCGGCCACTGCCCGCCGGGATGCCTCCACGACGGTCACCGTGCCGGTCGGCCCGACCTGACCGGCCAGCACCGAGGCGAACAAGCCCACTCCGCCATAGAGATCCCACACGGTGCCGCCGAGCGGGGCGGATGCCCAGTCCCGGACCAGCGCGGCCAGCGCGTCCGCCGCGGCGGGATGCACCTGCCAGAAAGCGCGCGCGGACAGCTCCCAGCGTCGACCGGCGGCGTTTCGTACGACGCGCCCGGTGCCGCGAAGCTGTTTCGGCGGCCGGCCGGCTGGCAACTGCACCAACTGCACCTGGCTGGAATCATCAGCCACCACCTCCAGCTCCCCGCCCGGACGCCAGCGCCGGGAGAGTACCGCGTCCAGGGAACCCGGCACCGCCAGCGGGCAGGCCGGCACCGGCAGCACCGTATGGCTGCGGTGTGTCCGGAAACCGGGCTGTCCTGTCCCGTCCACGGCGAGCCTGGTCCGGGTCCGCCAGCCCAGCGAGCCGCCGGGCAGCTCCTGCACGGTGACCGCGATGTCCAGGCCGGCGATCCTGCGCAGCTGCTCGGCCACCACCTGTGCCTTGAGCTCGCGCTGCACCCGGGGGTCGACATGCTGGAAGTCACAGCCACCGCAACCGCCGGGACCCGATGCCGGGCACGGCGGCGCCACCCGCCCGGCCGCCGGTTCGAGCACCGCGACCGCATCGGCCCGGCAGTAGGATCCGCCGCGGTCCTCAGTCACCACCGCCTGGACCCGCTCCCCCGGCAACGCATGCCGGACGAACACCACCCGGCCCTCGTGGCGGGCCACGCAGAATCCGCCATGACCCACCGGTCCCACGGTGAGCTCCAGCTGGGCGCCCCGTGCGTTGGGTGTCACGGCCGGTCGACCGGGCGCGGCGGCGGGCTGATCGCGGTGACCTCCGCTGGGGTGCCGTTGCCAGGGGTGCTGCTGGTGGAGGTACCGGCGGGACCGGTGTTGATGCCCCAGCGCACCGCGCCTGGAGCGAGCTCTTCACGCTGCGCAACCCGAGCGGAGGAACGCGCCTGCCAAGGCACGCTCGTCACCATCACGCCCGGCTCGAACAGCAGCCGGGCCTTGATGCGAAGCGCGCTCTGGTTGTGCAGGATCTGCTCCCACCAATGGCCCACGACGTACTCCGGGACGAACACCGTCACCACGTTACGGGGGTTGTCCGAACGGGCCCGCTTGACGTAGTCGATCACCGGCTTGGTGATCTCACGGTAGGGCGACTCGACCACCTTCAGCGGCACCGGAAGCTCGCGCGCCTCCCACTGCTCGACCAGATCTCGGGTGCTCGCGTCGTCGACGTTGACGGTGACCGCCTCCAGCACGTCGGGCCGGGTAGCGCGGGCGTAGGCCAGGGCCCGCAGGGTCGGCAGGTGCAGGGTGGACACCAGCACGATCGCGTGGTTGCGCGATGGCAGCACGGTATCGATTTCCCGGGGCACCAACTCGGCGGACACCCGGTCGTAATGCTTCCGGATCGCCCGCATCACCAAGAAGATCGCCACCATGGCCGCGATCGCGATCCAGGCGCCTTGGGCGAACTTGGTGGCCAGCACGACCACCAGCACCGAGCCGGTCATCACCAGCCCGAGCAGGTTGATCGCTTGGGAGCGCCGCATCCGGCGACGCTGCGCCGGCTCCGGCCCGAGAGCCAGCAGCCGGTTCCAGTGCCGCACCATGCCGGTCTGGCTCAAGGTGAACGAGACGAACACCCCGACGATGTAGAGCTGGATCAACCGGGTGACCTCGGCGCCGAAAGCGACCACCAGCACAGTCGCCGCGCCGGCCAGGAAGACGATGCCGTTGGAGAACGCCAGTCGATCGCCACGAGTGTGCAGCTGGCGAGGCAGGTAGCGGTCCAGCGCCAGGATCGAGCCCAGCACCGGAAAGCCGTTGAACGCGGTGTTCGCGGCCAGCGCCAGGATCAGCGCGGTGACCGCGGTGATGAAGTAGAACGCCACCGGGAAGCCGTCGAAGACCACCTGCGCGATCTGCGCCACCAACGTCTTCTGCGCGTAGCCGTGCGGCGCGCCGATCAGCTGTCGCGCCGGATCATCGGCCAGCTTCACCCCGGTGAGCTGGGCCAGCACGATCAGACCCATCAACATGGTCACCGAAATGCTCCCGAGCAGCAGCAGGGTGGTGGCGGCGTTGCGGGACTTGGGCTTCTGGAAAGCCGGCACCCCGTTGCTGATCGCCTCCACGCCGGTGAGCGCGGCGCAGCCAGAGGAGAACGCCCGCAGGACGAGGAACACCAGTGCGACGCCGACGAGTTGGTTGCCCTCCCCCCGCAACCCGAAACCCGCGGACTCGGCGCGCAGGTGCTCGCCGAGCAGCAGCACCCGGATCAGCCCCCAGACGAGCATCACGATGATACCGATCATGAACGCATAGGTGGGAATGGCGAACGCCGTGCCGGACTCCCGGATCCCTCGCAGGTTGGCCGCCGTCAACAGAACGATCGCGGCCACCGCGAAGGCCACCTTATGGGTGGCGACGAAAGGCAGCGCCGAGCCGATGTTCGACGCCGCCGAGGAGATCGACACAGCGACCGTGAGGACATAATCCACCAGCAACGCGCTGGCCACCGCCAACCCCGCGGTACGTCCCAGGTTTACCGTCGCGACTTCGTAGTCCCCGCCGCCGGAGGGGTAGGCCCGCACGTTTTGCCGGTAGCTGGCGACCACGACCAGCATCACCACCGCGACCGTGATCCCGACCCACGATGCGAACGCATATGCCGAGATCCCCGCGACCGACAGGACCAGGAAGAGCTCGTCAGGGGCGTAGGCGACCGACGACAGCGCATCCGACGCGAAGACCGGCAGCGCGATGCGCTTGGGCAGCAGCGTGTGGGCCAGCCGTTCGCTGCTGAACGGCCTGCCGACAAGGATCCGTTTGACCGCCGTCGCGAGCTTCGACACGCGCAAAGCCTACGACCGGGCGGCAGCCCGGCCGAGGACGGCAGTGGCCGCGACGATACGGTTTCCGTGAGCACCCCCTTGGCAGACACCGACCCGGGAGTGACCGTGTGCATGTCGTGATCATGGGTTGTGGCCGGGTGGGTGCCGCTCTGGCCGTGGCCCTGGAACGACTCGGCCACGAGCTGGCGGTGATCGACCAGAATCGGCAGGCGTTCCGCAGGCTCGGTGCTGACTTCCACGGCCAGCAGATTCGCGGTATCGGCTTTGATCGCCAGGTGCTCACCGAAGCCGGAATCGAGCGGGCCGGGGCGTTCGCCGCAGTGTCCAACGGAGACAACTCCAACATCATCGCCGCCCGGGTGGCTCGGGAGACCTTCGGCGTGGCCCACGTCGTCGCAAGGATCTACGACCCGAAACGGGCCGCGGTCTACGAGCGGCTCGGTATCCCGACCGTGGCCACAGTTCCCTGGACCACTGACCGGTTCCTGCGAATGCTGCTGCCCGACGGCGTGGCGGCTGCGTGGCGCGACCCGTCGGGCACCATGGCGGTGCTGCAGCTACCGCTACACGAGGGATGGGCCGGACGCACCGTAGGTGACCTTGAGGCACACACCGGCGCGCGGATCGCCTTCATCGTCCGATTCGGGACTGGAGTGTTGCCCAACCACAACACCGTCGTGCAGGCCGACGACCAGGTGTACGCCGCCGCCGTCTCCGGCACCGTCACCGACGTCACCACCGCGGCAGCCACCGCCCCCCCCAGCGACTAACTCATCCAGCCTGACCTTGGGAGCCGCCATGCGCGTGACCATCGCTGGAGCGGGCGCGGTGGGCCGGTCCATCGCGGCTGAACTGCTCGAGTTCGGCCACCAGGTGATGCTCATCGAGCGAGATCCTGATCAGTTTGACCCGCACGAGGTCGAGGGCGCCCAATGGGTCCTCGCCGATGCCTGCGAGCTGGCATCGCTGGAGGAGGCCGGGCTGGAGCACTCAGACGTCGTGATCGCGGCGACCGGCAACGACAAGGTCAACCTGGTGGTCTCGCTGCTGGCCAAGACGGAGTTCGCGGTGCGTCGGGTGGTGGCCCGGGTCAACGACCCGCGAAACGAGTGGCTGTTCACCGAGGCGTGGGGCGTGGACGTCGCGGTGTCGACGCCGCGGATGCTCGCCGCGATGGTCGAGGAAGCAGTCTCCGTCGGTGATCTCGTGCGACTGATGACCTTGCGGCAAGGCCAGGCGAACCTCGTCGAGGTCACGTTGCCCGCGGACACCCCGCTGGCCGGCCTGCCTGTACGGCAGCTGCAGTTGCCCGCAGACGCCGCGCTGGTCACCATCCTGCGTGGCGGCCGGGTGATCGTGCCGCAGGGCGACGATCCCCTCGAGGGTGGGGACGAGCTGCTCTTCGTCGCTGCGGCGGAGGTGGAACCCGATCTGCGGGCAGCGCTGGATCGTCGCCAGAGCTAGCTGGGCGCCGCCGCTACTCGTGCAGCACGCCGGATCGCCCAGATGGTGACCAATGCGGCGACCGCGGTCAGCGGTAGGCCCATCGCCAGCCTGGCCACTCCGAGCCAGTCGGTCTGTTGCACGTCGTAAAGGTAGTGCTGGACACCGAACCGGGCCAGCAAGAATACCGCCCAGACCACGGTCGCCACGTCGAAGCCGGACCGGGCGCGGCGGTCGGTTCGCCAGCCGAAGCCGGAGCCGTTGAGCGCCGACCACAGCACGCCGACCAGCGGACGGCGCACGACCACCGACAGCATCAGCATCAGCCCCGCCACCAGGCTGTACCAGATGCCGTAGAGGAAAAAACCCCGCGCTTCGCCGGTGCGGTAGGCGATGAAGGCGCAGACGGCTACCCCGAGGATCCCGGAGACGGCCGGCTGGAGTGGCTCCCGGCGGATCAGCCGCCACACCCCTACCGCGACCGCGACCCCTAACGAAGCCCAGATCGCTGCTTGCAAGCCGGCGAGCGGATTCACCGCGACGAAGGCCATTGAGGGCACGGCCGAGGAGACCAGACCCCCGACGCCGCCCATCTGCTCCAGCAAGGTCGGAGTGCGCTGCTCGGGGTGTTCCGGGGCCCCAGCGGCCGCGTCGGGGGTCGCGTGCTTTGCCGAGGGCCCAGGTATGAACTCTGTCATGAACTCCGCTGCAGCTCGTAGTAGGGGTTGTAAAGAACCTTACGGCCTTCCCGGACGGCGATCCGGCCCGATGCCTTGACGGTCCGTCCAGGTTCGATGCCAGGGATCCGTCGCCGTCCAAGCCAGACCAGGGTAATCGCCTCCGAGCCATCGAACAGCTCGGCCTCCAGGGTAGCCGCCGCCGCTCGAGGGCAGTGTTCCACGCTGCGCAGCCGGCCCAGAACGGTGACAGCCTGGCCGGAGCAGCATTCGCTGGCACGCCGCGCGCCGGCCTGGTCAACACAGCGCGACAGATACTCAGCGTCCAGTTCGGAAGCGTCGCTGGTGAGCTTGCGGACAAGTCGCCGCCAGTAGCCGGGAGCCGCATCGGTCATGTCGACCTCCGGACTGCGATCGCGGGTACCTCGACGGACCCGCTAGACCGCCAGCGTAACCCGATCGCAACCTGATTCCGCTCGACCACGGCCGATGTCGCCCGTCTGTGGTTCTCCCTGCCCAAGGGCTGTCTCAGGTGGTGTCCTCGGTGTCGGCGGCGGCGTTGACCAGCTCGGCGGTTGCCTGCTTGAGCTGCTCCCCCAGCGGCCCGGGCAGTTGTAGCGGCAACGGGCTGCGCACCGGCAGCGGGTCTGAACCACGGACCACCACAGTCTGCCGGACAAGGTCGCGCAGCAACGCGATACGAGCGTCCGAATGCTCCGCGGTGCCGACCGCAACACCGCGGAGCATCCACCGCGGCCCGTCTACCGCCAGGAACCGCAAGACCCCCTGCTCGGTCACGGCCTCGATTTCCTCTCCCCACTCGCCAGGGGCCCGCCCGACCCGCCCACCATCGGCTCGCAGCCTGTTCACCAGCTCCGGGGCAACCTCGCGCCACAACCCGCCGCTACGGGGAGCGGCGAACGCGGTGATGGTGAACTGACCGAGACCAGTGATCAAATGCACCGCGCGCACCGGACCGGACCTGTCCACTTCCACCTGCAGTTGCGCGCCATCGGGCACCGGTAACCGCAGTGAGCCGAGATCAAGCCTGATCCACCCGTCGTCGGGCGCGTCTTCGGCGTCATACGGTCCAAGCCCCGGTTCTCCCCCAGCAACACTTCTTGCAACACGGTCAGGCGCCTCGGCGTCCTCGGCACTACCAGGCGGCAATGTCTTGTCTCGGGCCTCGTCTTTGGCGCGACGTCCGAACACTGTTAGCACTCTCCCTGCTGTGTGGTCTTGCCTTGCTGGCTCATCCCCGTAGAGCCGTAACCGTTCGTTCCCCGTGGAGTCTGCGGTAGCGCGGTCACTTCACGAAACGCGGCATGCTCCACCCGCTGCACGACCAGTTGCGCGATCCGATCCATCCTGCGCAAGACCACAGGTTCGCGCAGGTCATGGTTGACCAGGCAGACTCGCAGCTCGCCCCGGTAGCCGGCGTCGACGGTGCCGGGCGAGTTGATTACCGCCAGCCCTGCCTGCGCCGCCAACCCGGAACGAGGGTGAACGAACGCCGCGTAACCAGGCGGCAGCGCAATCGCGATACCGGTACCCACCACGGTCCGCTCGCCCGGTGGCAGCACCACATCGCGAGTGGTGACCAGATCGGCTCCGGCGTCGTCGACGTGAGCATATCCGGGCACCGGCACCTCAGGGTCCAGCCGGGTCAGCAGGACTTCGAGGGGAGACGGGGACACGGCCGGCGAGACTACCCTCAGTCTGGTGCCCGATCGTCAAGCCCCCGGCCAGTGCTCGCCCGGCGTCGAGCCGGTCTTCGATGAGCGTCTCACCGTACCGCTGTGGTGGTGGCCGCTCGGTTTCGGCGTGGCGACGTTGTTGGCAGCGGAGGTGCACATGGGGTACCCGGGAGTGCGCGCCTGGCTACCGTACCTGTTGACAGTACCGCTGACCTGCGTCGTGCTGCTGCGGATGGGTCGGCACCGGGTTTCGCTGCACGGCGATGAGCTGCGGGTAGGACCGGCGCACGTCCCGGTCCGCCATCTGGGACAGGTCCAGGTGATCCTCCCGGACGCCAAGCGGCGCGCGCTGGGTCCGGACCTGGATCCTGCAGCGTTCGTGCTGCACAGCGGGTGGGTCGGGCCAGTGTTGCGAGTCACGCTCACCGATCCAGCCGATCCCACCCCCTACTGGGTCTTCAGCGTCCGCCACGCCCAGGAACTCGCTGCGTTGCTTCGGGCCCACACCGACGAGGTGCCCCACGGCAGCGCCGGACCACGCTTCCCCAGCCGGTAGCAGGCGATCGATGAGATGAGCCGCTCAGGCCGCGCAATCCCGGCACACCATCCGCCCGTTGCGTTGTTCGGCCAGCCTGCTGCGGTGATGGACGAGGAAGCAGCTCGAGCAGGTGAACTCGTCGGCCTGCTTGGGCAGCACTCGAACGACCAGCTCCTCGCCGGACAGGTCGGCGCCGGGCAACTCGAAGTTCTCCGCGGACTCCGACTCGTCGACGTCAACCGCACCCGACTGGGCCTCGTTCCGCCTCGCCTTGAGCTCGTCTAGCGAGTCCTCGACAAGCTCATCCGCCTCGCTCCGCCGCGGAGCGTCGTAGTCGGTAGCCATATTCCCACCCCTGAGTCGTACGGGTCATGCCGCAGCACAAACGCACAGGCACGCTGATTTGTGCCCGAGACGTCGGTCACACTTCGACGCTTCGGGCCCGACGCTGGCGCGCGCCCCTGCCGTGAGCCCCTCTGCGACGCCAGAGCGGCGAGAGAATAGCTCGCCAACCGGTGCAATGCGCGCATTTCCCCGGCGTGTCCCGACGATTACGCGCCGGTGTCGCCCAAGGCCTCGCCGCCAACTGGGCGAAACCGACCTTGGACACGCCGTAGTGGGCTGCGCTGATCCCGCCCCACACCTACCCTCAGATGCAGGGGCTGGCCAGGTCAGAGGCCAGGGAGGGCGGGGCCGTGGCTGCGGTGGGCTCGACAGGCGAGCGGATGCGGGGCTACCGCAATCGCAGACCGATGCGTGCACTGCTGTTGGTGGTGATTCTCACCAGCGCGGCTGGGTTGGTCTGGCTCAACGTGCTGCATCAGACCGAGAAGGGCTGCCAGAGTCCCGCACCAACCGCTGCTGGTCGGATCATCTCCGGCCAGCAACTCCCAGCCGACGGATTGGATGCGGTATCACCTGCGGCGCCCCAGTTCACCCGAGTGCGAGTGCTCAACGCCAACGGGAGACCCGGCGAGGCGACCGTCGTCGACGGCGCGCTGGCACAATTGGGGTTTGCCTCCACCGCCACTCCGGCGAACGATCCGCTGCACCCCGATTTGGATCTGCGTTGCTACGGTGAGATCCGCTTCGGCGCCGGTGGGCAGGCTGCGGCCCGGACGTTGAGCCTGGCGGTGCCCTGCGCCGAGCTCGTCCGCGATGCCCGACCTGACTCGGGGATAGACCTGGCTCTGGGAACCAAATTCATCGCCCTGCGACCCAACGACGCGGCACACACGGCCCTGCTGGACTCGGCCGGCCTCGGGAGGCCGGCGCGGGTTGCACTGCCCCGTGGCGGTCTGGCCGCCCAGCCCGGACCCCCTTCAATGACCCAATCCACCACTTCCATCACCCAATCGGTGGTACCCGGGGTCGATCCCAGCGTCCTTCGCCAAGCGCGTCAAGTGACGTGCTGACGGCGTCAGACCGCATCAGCGCCGCACTGCGCCATCAGCTCCGCCAGCGCGTCGACGATCCCCGGCGTCGCCGCCAAGAGGAAATCTGATCCGCGCGGGGGCAACCGGACCACCGCGCCGGCCTCGGCCGCGATCAGGGCACCAGCCGCCCAGTCCCAGCGGTGCAGTCCATGCTCGGCGAAGCCGTCCAACCATCCGGACGCGACTGAGCACAGATCCAAGGCAGCCGACCCCGCTCGGCGCAGATCCCGGATCTTCGGCAGCATGCCGGCAATCATGGCGGCCTGCCGAGCCCGTCGCTCGGACCGGTAGGAAAAGCCGGTACCGATCAGCGACAGCTCCAGCTGGGTAGCCCCGCTGACCCGCAATGCGACCCCGTCGCAGTGCGCCCCACCGCCCCGCGCCGCGCTCCACAGCCGCCCGGCGGCGGGCTGCCCCACCGCCGCGGCCAGGGACTGCCCGTCGCGCTGGACCGCCACCGACACCGCATACCAGGGCAGCCCGTAGAGGTAGTTCACCGTGCCGTCGATGGGGTCGACCACCCAGCACAGGGCATCCGTCGTCGCCTCCGCTCCCCCCTCCTCCTCGCCCAGTACCGGCTCTCCTGGCCGCCACTGGGCGAGCAGCCGCCGGGCCAACCGCTCGGCCGCTGTGTCCGCCGCAGTCACCACGTCGGTGGCGCTGGTCTTTGTGAGCACTTCTCCGGCGCCCGCGAGCCGCATCCGCACCACGAGGTCGCCGACCTGTTGGGCTACCGCCACGGCGGTGGCCCGCAACTGCTCGACGTCGTCGGATCGAACGCTCGACACCGAGCCATCCGACCACACCCTGGCGGGGAGGTTCGGGCTAGGGTCAGGTCCGACCGGCGGCCCTTGCGGCGGGCGATCAGGAGAGGACGCGGATGGCCAGGACACCCGGGTTCGGGGTGGACATCGGCGGATCCGGCATCAAAGGATGCACGGTGGATCTGCGCAGTGGGTCGCTGGCCGACGAGCGAGTCCGCGTTCCCACTCCTGCGCCTGCCACGCCGACCGCGGTGGCGAAGCTGGTCGCCACCATCACCGGCGAGTTCGGCTGGCACGGTCCGATGGGAGTCACGCTGCCCAGCGTGCTCAAACGCGGCATCGCCCGCACCGCGGCGCATCTGGACCCGGCGTGGAAGGGCTTAGCCGCCGACGAGCTGTTCTCCGAGTACTGCCGGGTGCCGGTCGTCGTGCTCAACGACGCCGACGCGGCCGGGCTGGCCGAGATGAGGTTCGGCGCGGGCCGCGACCAGGACGGAGTGGTCGTGCTGCTCACGTTCGGGACCGGCATCGGCAGCGCGCTGTTCGTCGATGGAGAGCTGGTGCCCAACACCGAACTGGGTCACCTGCAGGTCGACGGTGTCGATGCCGAGATCCGGGCCGCCGCCGCAGCCCGAGACGACGAAGCACTGTCGTGGGCGGACTGGGCCACCCGAGTGTCCCGCTACCTGCAGGTTTTGGAAGATCTGATGTGGCCGGATCTGATCATCGCGGGCGGCGGGGTCAGCAAGAAGGCCGACAAATGGTTGTCCCTGCTGGAGTGCCGCACCCCCGTGGTGGCGGCCGCGTTGCGCAACGACGCCGGCATCGTCGGCGCGGCCGCAGCCGCCGCGGAGGGCCGCGTGCGATAATGCGTCGGCGCTGCACCCCGTGTGCGAGGGCGCCGTTACAATGCAGCGTCGTACACTGGAACGTGCACCGTCCCCGAGCACCCTGGATCGCACCGTCGGAATCCGGCAGGTCGCCGTGATTGTCGGCATTGGCTCCAGCGGCGGGCTCGCCGACGGGGACCCGATTCCCGCACCGCGTCCGAACACCGACTTTCCGAAAGGCCGTCCGTGGCAGCCGCAGAACCCGCATCCCATCGCGCCGCAGCCTCGAACTCCGCAGCTTCGAATTCGACAGCGTTGAACTCCACTGCCTCGCGTTCCGGGACTGACAAGAAGCCCTCCGCCCGCAACGGCGTTGCACGCACCCGCGCTAAAGGTGCCAGCAGTACCAAGACGGGTAGCAAATCCGCCACCGCGGCGAAACCCGCGGCCGGCGCAACGGGGGACCCAGACATCGGCTCCGAAGTCAAGCCAGGCGACATCCCGGGAGTCGAGTCCGGAGTCGACATCGAGGGTGGCCCCGCTGCCGAAGACCTTGCCGACGTTGAGGTCGAGGTCGAGGAGATCACCGTCGACGCCGAGGAGCCCGAGGCACCCAGTGGTCCCGGTTCCGAGGACTTCGTCTGGGACGAGGAGGAGTCCGAGGCGCTGCGCCAAGCGCGCAAGGACGCCGAGCTCACCGCCTCAGCCGATTCAGTACGCGCCTATCTCAAGCAGATCGGCAAGGTCGCCCTGCTCAACGCCGAGGAGGAGGTGGAGCTCGCCAAACGCATCGAGGCAGGGCTCTATGCCGCCGAGCGGGTGCGCAGGGCCGAGGACGTCACCGAGAAGCTCTCACCGCAGCTGCGCCGGGATCTGCGCTGGATCGTCCGTGACGGCGAGCGCGCCAAGAACCATCTGCTGGAGGCCAACCTTCGCCTCGTCGTCTCGCTGGCCAAGCGCTACACAGGCCGCGGGATGGCCTTCCTGGACTTGATCCAGGAGGGCAACCTGGGTCTGATCCGCGCGGTGGAGAAGTTCGACTACACCAAGGGCTACAAGTTCTCCACCTACGCCACCTGGTGGATCCGCCAAGCCATCACCAGAGCGATGGCAGATCAGGCCCGCACCATCCGGATCCCGGTGCACATGGTCGAGGTGATCAACAAGCTGGGCCGTATTCAGCGCGAGCTGCTTCAAGACCTCGGCCGCGAGCCCACTCCTGAGGAGCTGGCCAAGGAGATGGACATCTCCGCGGAAAAGGTGCTGGAGATCCAGCAGTATGCCCGCGAACCCATCTCGCTGGACCAGACCATCGGCGATGAAGGCGACTCGCAGCTCGGCGACTTCATCGAAGACTCCGAGGCCGTGGTCGCGGTGGATGCAGTCTCCTTCACGTTGCTGCAGGATCAGCTGCAGTCCGTACTGGCGACCCTGTCCGAGCGGGAAGCCGGGGTGGTGCGGCTGCGATTCGGCCTCACCGACGGTCAACCGCGCACTCTCGATGAGATCGGGCAGGTATACGGGGTGACCCGAGAGCGCATCAGGCAGATCGAATCCAAGACGATGTCCAAGCTGCGCCACCCGTCCCGCTCCCAAGTCCTGCGTGACTACCTCGACTGACCGGTAGCGGGCTCTTCAAGGACCACCAACCCCGGTCACGCCGGTCCCTGACGACCACCAACCCAGCGCTTGCCGCCCTGGTTCGAGTCCCCGCCGGGCTACCAGCAGGAACTCCGCTGGGGTGAGGCGGCCGACGCCCTCGGGCAGAGCGCCTAGTAGCGGGAGGCCGGTCACAGCAGGCAGATCGCTGAGGTTGGACCAGGCAGCAAGATCAGGGTTGGCAGGCCAGGCACCGATCACAATCCCAACACAGCCCAGGCCACGGGCGCGCAACACTTCCACGGTGAGTGCGGTGTGGTTGAGAGTGCCTAGGCCGGCGGTAGTCACCACGAGCACCGAAGCCGACAGGGCAGCGGCGACGTCGGCGAGCGTTCCCCCCCTGTCGTCCAGATGTACCAGCAACCCGCCAGTACCCTCGACCAGGACCAGATCATGCTCGGCCGCCAGTTCCCGGGCCGCCGCGGCGGTGGTGGCGGTTGTCACTGGGATCAAGCCAGCTAGACGGGCCGCGCTCGCTGGTGCAAGCGGGTCGGGGAAGCGGGCCAGCTCCCGGCACGTGACCGAAGGACCCGCCAGACGTCGCACCTCGTCGACGTCACCCGGCTGTGCCGCGTCGACGCCGGTTTGGGCCGGTTTGAGTACCGCCACGCGACGGCCGGCCGCGACGGCGAGTGCAGCGATTGCCGATGTCACCGTCGTCTTGCCGACACCCGTGGAAGTCCCGGTCACCACCAGCACGGTCACCTGACCGCGCCGGACAGCACCGCAACGAGCACCTGGGCCACCTGCGCCAGGTCTGGATCGGTCAGCGCGGCATGGGCCGTCAACCGCAGCCTGCTGGTCCCAGCAGGCACCGATGGGGGACGCAGGCAGCCCACCCGCACACCGTGGCGCAGGCACTCCGCCGCCGCCTCGACTGCGCGCTGCGGCTCGCCCAGGATGATCGAGACCATCGCCGACGTCGGCGGGGGTGCGCCCGCTGCGGTGGCAATGGCTGCGGCGGCGTCGAGTACCCGGCGTGGCAGTGCAGGCTCGCCACGCAACACCTGCAAGGCCGCCAGTGCCGCGCCAGCAGCTGGGGGCGCCAGGCCGGTGTCGAAGATGAAACTGCGCGCCGTGTTGACGAGGTGGTCGACAACAGCGCGGGAAGCCAGCACTGCCCCGCCCTGGCTGCCCAGCGACTTCGACAGGGTGACCGTGGCCACCACATCGGGCTCGCCAGCCAGACCGTGTTCGGCGAGCAGTCCCCGCCCGCCGGGTCCGCGCACCCCAAGCCCGTGCGCCTCATCGGCCAGCAGAACCGCGCCACGTTGCCGGCACACCGCATGCAACTCCGCCAGCGGCGCGAGGTCACCGGTTACGCTTCCCACTGAGTTGGTGACGAACAGCGCCCGCTGCTCAGACCGGGTGGCCAGCGCGGCGTCCACCGCGGCTACATCGGCATGCGGAATGACCACCACTCGGGCCCGCGACAGCCGGCAGGCGTCCACCAGCGAGGCGTGGCTTGCGGCATCGGACACGACGAGGCTGTCCGGGCCGGACAGCGCCGTCACCGCGCCGAGGTTGGCGGTGTAACCCGAGGAGAACACCAGGGCCGCCGGCGCGCCGCAGAACGCGGCGAGCTCGTCTTCGAGCCGGGCGTGCAGCTCGGTGGAGCCGGTGATCAGGCGAGACCCTGTCGACCCCGTACCCCAGGTGCGCGCCGCCAGCACCGCGCCTTGCACGACCCGGGGATCTCTGGCCAGACCCAGGTAGTCGTTGGACGCCAGGTCGATCACCGGATCGAGCACCGAACGCGGCCGCAGTACCCGCCACAGCCCAGCCGTGCGGCGCGCAACCGCTTCATTGTCCAGCCAGCCCATGGCGCCAGCCACCTTGGATACACCGGTCACGAGCAGCGAGCGTACGACGCGCCGGTAGAGGACCGCCGGGTGGCTACGCCGCAAACGGCAACCAGCGCTCAAGCGTCGGAGCCCCCCCGCGACATCAGCGCTCTGGCGACGCCTGAGCAGCTATGCCGGAACCGGTGAGACTCCGGGCAGATAGTCGTCGGGCACTGGCCCGAAACGCGCGCCTTCGGAGTCGAGCAGCAGCAGCCGGGCAGTGCGGATATCCAAGAACAAGCCCGCGACCTGCACCCGGCCACTGGCGACGGCATCGCGTACCGCCGGGTGCGTGCGCAGCACCTCAACCTGAAGGGCGACGTTGACCATCGCGAGCCGGTCCACCTCATCCCGGCCCTCCGCGGCCGCCGCGACACCGACCGGGTGCCCTCTGCGCATGGCTCCCAGACTTGGCAGTCCCCACCGCAACCACCGGCCCAGGGACCCGGTGACGGTCCCGTTAGCGAGCAGGCCGTACATCGCCGCGCAGCCGGAATGGCCGCAGACCAGGATCGCGGGCACCTTGAGGTGATTCACGGCGTATTCCAGCGACGCGGCGACCGACGATTCGGATTCGTGTCCTGGTGGCGGCACCAGGTTGCCAAGATTGCGTACCGTGAACAGGTCGCCAGGACCGCTGCTGGTGAGCACGTTGGGTACCACCCGCGAATCGACGCAGGTGAGGAACAGTGCCCGGGGACGCTGCCCATCCACCAACTGCTCCAAGTGCGGCAGCACCTCCGGCGCCGAACGGCGGTGGTACTCATGCACGCCGGCGAGCAGCGGCTGCAACGCATCATGGCCGTGGTCGTCACATTCGACCTGCCATGCCCACCATGGCGAGAAGGCACGCGGCAGCGCAGGTACCCGCGCTCGCCGGGCGAGTCCGTTGCCGCCGTCACCGTTGTGCCGCGCCGGGCCCACCTCGTCCACGATGACGGTGCCCCCGTTGGCCTCATGCTGCCGCCGCCACCCGGCGAGATGGTCATAAGCTGTGTGGTCCAGGAAGTCGACGACCATCTCCACGACGACATGACTGCCGGCGGGTACCTGGGCCAACACCCGGGACAGCCGGGGGACGGACAGGAAGCTCAAGGTGCCCTCGACCACGACCCGCCAGCAGGCCGGCTGGCCATCCGACGCCGGCCGTACCGGCTGCGCGTGCACCGTCGACCAGACCACCCGACGTAGCACCAGCAGCAAAGAGAGCCCCAGCCCGATGAGGACGCCCTCCAGCAGGTTGAGAAACACCACACCGGCCATCGTGACGAGATAGATCGTCAGCTCGCCCTGCCGACGGGCCGTGCGCAGGTCCGCGAGCTTGACCAGGCCTAGGCCGATCACCACCAGCAGACCGGCGAGAGCGGCCAACGGGATCAGCTCGATCAGCCCGACGAGCAGCACCGAGAACAGCAGTACCCACCCGCCATGCAGCACCGCCGACGCGCGGGTTCGCGCTCCCGCGGCGACATTGGTGGAACTACGTACGATCACGCCGGTCACCGGCAGACCACCCAACAGCCCGGACAGGGTGTTCGCCGCGCCCTGGCCGACGAGCTCCCGGTCGAGGTTGGTCTTCCCGCCCTTGGCGAGCTTGTCGACCGCCACAGCTGAGAGCAGGCTCTCCACGCTGGCGATCACCGCCACGGTGAGCACACCGGTGAGTATCCCGCCCCAGCTGCCACCCGGTACGTCCGGCAGGTTCAACGAGGCCAGCAACGAGCCGGGCAGTGTCACCCGCTCGACGTCCAGCGCAAGCGTCGCGGCCAGCGCTGTCACTCCGACAACAGCCACCAGCGGCGCCGGGATGCTCGGCAGCGGGTGCGGGAGTCTCGGCCAGATCAGCAACACGGCGATCACCGCCAGGCCTACCAGCGCTGCGTCACCGTGAACATTGGCGAGTTGGGTGGGCAGTTCCGCGATGTTCGTGAGCGCGCCGGTTCGTGCGGACCCGCCGAGCAACACGTGCAACTGGCCGAGCGCGATCGTGATCCCGATGCCTGCGAGCATCGCGTGCACCACCGCCGGGGAGATCGCGAGCGCCGCCCTGGCGACCCGGCTGAGGCCGAACACGACCTGCAGCAGCCCGGCGGCCGCAGTGATGGCGCACATGACGCCCCAGCCGAATTGCACGATCAGATCAGCCACCACCACGGTAAGCCCGGCGGCGGGGCCGCTGACCTGGAGGGGTGATCCGCCGAGCAATCCGGCCACGATCCCGCCCACGACGGCGGCGATGAGCCCCGCCATTACTGGAGCACCGGTCGCCACCGCGATACCGAGGGAGAGCGGCACCGCGACGAGGAACACCACGAGCGAGGCCGCAACGTCGTGCCGCATCACTGTCCACGCGCGGTGGTGCCCGGAGGGCAAGGGAACGCGAGCGGGGCTGGGGGGTCGCAAGAGACGGCCTCCGGATCGGCAGGTTGGCGAGCGGTCCACAACGGTTCGAGCCACATCGGGTGCATCGCCGCGCTGCGGTACCCCGACGATTGCCGGACGCTACGGGGCGGCACGTCATTGACCGTTACAAGGTGATTCCTCCCCGTCACCATCCATGGTAGTGCCAGGGTCTGAAATCCAGGTAAGGATAGGCTGAACTACCCACGATGTTCACACCTTCGACATCGGCTCAGGTCAGCCCGCGCCGACCGCGGCGAGCACCCCGCGAGTGATCTGCGCGAGGTCGTCGTCGCCGGTGACATAGGGTGGCATGGTGTAGACCAGATCGCGGAACGGGCGCAGCCACACGCCTTGCGCCACCGCGGCGGCGGTAGCGGCGGGGAGGTCGACGTCGTGGTCGAGCTGCACCACCCCGATCGCGCCCAGCACCCGGACGTCAGCCACCCCGGGCAGCTCCGCAGCCGGCGCCAGCCCCGCTCGTAACCCCGCCTCCAGCCGCCGCACCTCGGCCCGCCAGTCTTGCCCGAGCAGCAGGTCGATGGAAGCCGACGCCACCGCTGCCGCCAGCGGATTGGCCATGAACGTCGGCCCGTGAGCGAACACCGGGACCTCGCCACTGGAGATAACCTCGGCGACCCGCGATGTGCACAACGTGGCGGCCATGGTGAGGTAGCCGCCGGTGAGCGCCTTTCCCAAGCACATCACGTCCGGGCTGACTCCGGCGTGGCCGGCGGCGAAGAGCTCTCCGCTTCGACCGAACCCGGTGGCGATCTCATCGAAGATCAGCAGGACGTCGTGGGCCAACGTGACTTCCCGCAGCACGTGCAGGTAGCGCGGGTCGTGAAAGCGCATCCCGCCGGCGCCCTGCACAACCGGTTCGACGATCACCGCAGCCAGCTCGTCAGCGTGTTGCTCCACGGCGTCGGTCAGCAGCTGTACGTACGCCGAGTCCAGCCCGACCGGCGGCCGCGGCACGAACACCTGCCGGGCCAGCACTCCCGACCACAGCGAGTGCAGGCCACCGTCCGGATCGCAGACGCTCATCGCACCGAAGGTGTCACCGTGGTACCCGCCGCGCCAGGTGAGCAGCCGGTGCTTGTCGGGGCGCCCCAGCGAGCGCCAGTACTGGAGGCACATCTTGATCGAGACCTCCACCGACACCGAGCCCGAGTCGGCGAAGAACACGTGCTGCAACGGCTCCGGCGTGATCTCCACCAGCCGGCGGGCCAGCTGAACCGCGGGCTCGTGGGTCAGGCCCCCGAACATCACGTGGCTCATGCGGCGGAGTTGATCGCGCACCGCGGCATCGAGCACCGGATGGGAGTAGCCGTGGATGGCCGCCCACCACGACGACATCCCGTCCACCAGCGCTGCCCCATCGGCCATCTGTAGCCGAACCCCGGCCGCTGAGCGGACCAGGAGGGGGGCGACCCGCCCCGGCATCGGTCCGTAGGGATGCCACACGTGCGCCCGGTCGGCAGCGAGCAGATCCTGCGCTGGGTCCACAACCCGCGACCCTACGATCAGTCGCGATCAGATGGAATATGCACACAGAGTAATATCAGTGACAGAGAGTACTCGTTGTAACACGACGCGCCATGGTTGCGATGACAAGCTGTACAGGGTCCTTTCGGGGATCCGCCGGCGTGGTCCCTCGGGGCCACCCGTAGGGGCAGCAGGGCGCGTTCGACCGTCTAGGGATGAATGTGGATTACACATTCGTTCCTGACACCTGGGGAGGGGACAGCCCAATGGCAGCACTTTGGCGACCATGTACTTTTCGCGACCGAGCCGATCTCGTTCGCGTCTCATGATCTCACGACACCAGTCACCGCGAAATCTCGCGGCCAGCACCGTTGCCGCGGGCGCTGAGTACACCGGTATCCACGAGTCTCCCGCGATGATCCACCCTTCAGCGCAGATACCGAGTCCGGATACGAGACCGATTCGGGTATTGCTGGTTATCGACATGAGTCTGCTACGTGGAGCACTTTCCGCCGTGCTGTCCAGCGAGGACGACATCGAGGTGGTGGCCGGAATGGCTGCGGGCGACCGCGTGGTCGCCACCGCGATCCGGCACCAACCCGATATCGCTGTGTTGGATCTCGACCAGGGTGGATCGGACGTACTCGCGACTGCGCAGGCGCTGCACGAACGGCTCCCCGGATGCCGGGTGATCGTGCTTGCCGCGGCACACCGGCCGGGCCTGGTCCGTCGGGCACTGGATGTGCCGGTGGCTGGTGCAGTCGATAAGGATGCCCAGCCGCGACGGCTGCTGGCCACAATCCGCCAGGTCGCCAAGGGGAAGCGGGCGATCGATCCCGCTCTCGCGGTTGCCGCGATCGGTGTGGCGGGTAGCCCACTGACCCCCCGAGAACTCACGGTGCTCGACCTCGCCTCGGGAGGGGCGTCGCCGACCGAGATCGCCCAACGGCTCTTTCTCAGCCGCGGGACGGTGTGCAACTACCTTTCGCGCGTCATGACCAAGCTGGAGGCGCGCACCCGGATCGATGCGATTCGCATCGCCGCTGAGGCGGGCTGGATCTGACAGTTCTGGAAACAGTTGCGGGAACGGCGGGCCAGCAGCCACTACAGTGAGCTCCGGCCCGCCGTTCCCGTAACCAATGTGTCCCCGCTGACCCCCACTGGCCCCTGACCTACGTCCCAAAGACCGACCAGATCGCGGTACAGCGGTGCATTCGCGAGCAGTTCGCCGTGGGTTCCCGCTATCATGTTGGCGCCGTCCATCAGCACGATCCGCTGTGCCCGCAGCGCGGAGCTGATCCGGTGCGCGACGACGATGAGGGTGCCACCACGGGCCGCCAGAACCCGCTCAACCCGCTCCTCCGCGACCGGATCCAGGTGGCAGGTCGCCTCGTCCAGGATCAGCACCGGCGCCCGGGTCAGATGCGCCCTTGCCACCGCGATGAGTTGGCGTTCTCCGGCCGAGAGCATTCCAGGGTCGACCACAACGTCATATCCGCCAAGGCGCGCCACTACGGCGCGCAGGCCCAGCGCGTCGACGACGGTATCGAGCTCGGTGCCGGTAGCGGCGGGATGCAGGTAACGCAGGTTTTCGCCGATTGTCCCGGCGAAGACGTACGCCTCCTGGGGAATCATCACCCGGTGCCTGGTCAGGGTTTGCGAATCGAGATCCCCGACCGGCACCCCGCCCAGGCGAACCTTGCCGCGGTCGGGGACGTGCGTCGCGGCGAGCAGCCCTGCCAGGGTGGACTTCCCCGCACCGCTGGGGCCGACCATGGCCAGGTGCTGGCCCTGCGGGATCACCAGGTTCACCCGGTTCACCACCGGCTCGGCGTGCCGGCCGTAGGAGAAGGTGACACCGTCCAGTAGCAACTCATGCCCCTGGGGTGCGCGCTGCTGCACCGTCGAAGCGCCTACCGGATGCTCGCCCGCCTCGACGAGCCGGTCCAGGGTGACCACCAGCTTCAGACCCCCCGCGCCCAAACCGTCGACCAGCGACTTCAGCGCCGGGAGCAGCCCCTGAGTCAGGTAGATCAGAGCACCGGCGATGGTGCCCAGCGTCGAGCCGGTCGCGAGCAACCACGGTGCCGCGACCAGCAGGCCCACCGCGGGCAGCCAACCACCGACCGCCACTGACAGCGTGCGGATCGCGGTCATTCGGGCCAGCGTCCGTTCCGCATCCGCGTGCGCGTCAACCTGCCGTTGCACCTGCCCGCAGGCCCGGTCCTCGGCACCGCAGGCGACCACGTCTCGCAGGCTGTGTGCCACAGTGCTGGCGGACTCGGCGACCGCCTCGTCAGTGAGCACGTGAACGCGCTGCCGGGTCATCATCGAGCGTAGGGAGACCAGGAAAACCGTCAGACCAGCCAGCAGCGGCGGCAGCACCAGGAGCCCGACGACACCGGTCAGGGTGGCCATCCCGATCACTGCGCCTACCGTGCTCACCACGAAGCCACTGGTGAGCAGCAGCAACCCGGCGAAATTGTCCCGCACCACCTCCACCTGATGGGTCAGCCGGGCTACCGCACCCGAATCGGGCCGCCCGCCCAGCACTGTAGATCGCGCGAGCGCACCTCCCACCACGTTGTCCACCAAGTCATCGCGGAACGGCTCGACGATCTCAGCGAGAATCCGGTACACGTGGCGGGTGGCCAGGGCTCCGGCGAGCACCGCCACAGCGAGAACACCGAGCCACGCCGCCCCGGTAGCGGGCCGGCCGGCAAGAAATCCGTCATCCAACGCGTGCGCCACGCCGTAGCCGGACAGCAGCAGTGGAAGCGCCTCTAGCACCGACCACAGCGCCAACAGAACCAGCGCCCGCGGGTGCCGGCGTAGCGCGGCTAGTAGCACCCTGGAAACGGTGTTCGTTGCGGAGTTCATCTCTACCGGCGTCACGCTAGGTGTCATGCCGGTACCCCGACTGGTTCAGCGGGCACTGCCTCGGCGCCGAACAAGGCGCGGTAGTCCGGGTCGCGCCACAGCTCGCTGTGGGGACGCAGACCGCGCAGGCTGCCGCGGTCGAGCCAGGCAACCAGATCCGTCCGGGCAGCGGTGGCGGCTCGATGTGCGATGATCAGTCTGGTTTGACTCCGGTCCCCACCGGCCAGCACGGCACCGACCTGCCGCTCGGTCACGGTGTCTAGGCTGGACGTCGCGTCGTCGAGGATGAGCACCCGGTAGGAGTGCGCGAAGGCTCTGGCAAGGCCGAGCCGCTGCATCTCACCACCGGACAGCGGGGCCGCGGCCAACTCAGTCCGGTATCCCTGCGGCAACCTTTGGACGAAGGTATCCGCGCGTGCGCTGGCAGCGGCCTCGCGGACCTTCGCCGCCGTGCGGTCGCCCGGTCCGAAGTTGATCACATCTTCGATCGTGCCACCCACCAGTGCCGGACGCTCGAAAGCGAAGCCAACGGCGCCGCGTAGCTCGTCGTGGGAAAGGTCCGGCAGCGGCACACCATCGAGCAGCACTTGCCCCCGCTCCGGATCGGCAAGTCGACCGGCCAGCGCGCCGAGCAGCGACTTGCCTCCCCCGGACCGGCCGACCACAGCCACGGTGGCACCAGCCGGGACGACGAAGTCGAGCCCGTCGATGACCGTCTCCCCGGCGGCCGACACCCGTACTCCGCGGAACTCGAGCCGGCCGCCTTTGCCGGACGACTCAGGCAAGATCGCGTCGCCATATCGGGTCATCGGCTCGGTGAGCACCTCAGCCGCACGGCGGCCACCGGCCCGGGCTCGGGACAGCTTGTTGAGCAATCCCACCGCCGAGCCGATGCCGGCGGCCATCACCGCATACCGGCTCGCGGCGTAAAGGTCGCCGACGCTCAGCCGGCCGGCCACGAGCCCGAACCCGGCTACACCAACCACAGACAGCTGCAGCAGCGGCCCGATCACGGCGGCCTGGCTGGTCATCCGCACCTGGTTGCGCCACATGCCCATGCCGTGCTCGCGCAGGCCGGGCAATGGCTGCAGGATCCGTCGTCGCTCGCGCTCGATGCTGCCGGCGGCGGCGATCGTGCGGGCCCCGGACAACGCATCGAGCAGCCGCGCCGCGATCAGTCCTTGGCTGCGCAGGTAGCCCCTGATGGTCTCGGTGTTGTCCCGAACGAACACTCGTAGCAGGCCGGCCATCGCCAGCACACCGGCCAGGGCGGTGAGCCCCACCCAGGGATCGATCAACGTCAAGGCGATGATGCTGCCGACCGGAGGTACCAGACCGACGCCGACCATGACGGTGGTGATCCCGATCTGGCCCGCCTCGCTGGCGTTGCGGGTGACCCGGGTCACCAGGTCTCCGGTTTCGAAGCGACGGGTAGCCGCGGGGCCGATCGCGACGAGATGGCGGACCAGCGTCATCCGCAGCCAGGCGGTGCACCGGGCGTTGCTCTGTCCGGTCGCGATGTCACCGATGACTTTCCCAGCCACCATGGTGGCGATCAGCGCCGCGCAGACCAGCAGAGCCCAGGTGATGTGGCCACCACCAGGCAGCGCGTCCAGAGCGCGGCCGAGTGCGGTGGGCAACAGGATGTCCGCGCCCGCGACGACCAGCGTGGCCAGCGCCAGGGCCCAGGTCCACCAGCCACCTTGGCGACCCGTCGAGAGCAGCAAACGGTTAGCCTGCCTCCACGGACCCGCCGACACCCCTGCCGGATCGCTGTTCACGCGACCTCCGCACTGTCGTAATGGTCTGTTAAGGCACTGGGTGTTCTGAGCCATTGGTGTTCTGAGTCATTGGGTGGTCCGGGGCAACGCCGGCTGCCCCGGACCACCCGGTGGTGAAGCGTCAGCCGCAGAGCAGCAGGCTGATGTCACTTCCGCAGTCGCGGTGACGACGGCAGTCGTCGTGGCAGTCGTCGTAACCGCCTGCCGGCTCCATGGCCTGGAGGTCGAGAAGCACCATTGTTTTCACCTCCTCTCGTATGTAGACGCGGATACCAAACCGTTCCTCCCCGTCAGCACCGCCGGCACGGGGGCATCGTGCGGCGGGAACTGCCGTGGTTCGCAGAGGAACGGGAGACCAACGGGGTGCTCGTGCACCGCCGAACCCAGTGCGAGCAAGACTCCTGCGGCGCCGCTCGCAAAATCCATCGAGAGCCGCAGCAGCTGTTCACCGGGAAAAGCGAGATAGCCCTGGTAGTCAATGCGGTGCCAGCCAAGGCGCCGGATCTGTGCGGCTATCTCCTGGTTCCAGACCCCATGCCCAGGTGGGTATGCCCGGCTGAGGTAGAGGATCATTCCAGCCCGACCGCTGAACAGACCCGGCTGGATGTAGAACCGGGACAGTGCGGCGCGGCGAATGGCGGCCGAGGCGTTGACGAACTCGTCATCTACCCGGTGCGTGAGGTACTCGTCGAGCACCATGCCGATGCCCGCGCTGCCCCGGTCGAGGTAGGGCAGCGTCCGCCATCCCTCGTTGACCGCCATCGAGCCGTCGTCACGCACCAGGCAGCGACGAAGGTCTTGGCGCAAGGCAGTCGCTGACAGTTCGAGGAATCCGCGGTCTCCGGTGTGCTCGTAGAGCCGCAGGAACATCAGCGCCGGTCCCGACGAGCCTTGCATCAGGCCGGCGTATGGGTGGTCTCCGCCGCTGATCGTGCCGACGCCTTCGACGGTCCCCAGCCGGTCGGCGACGATGTCGGCGACACGCAGCGCGTGGTCGAACAGCGTGGGTTCGCCGGCCGTGCCCGCGAAGTGGGCCAGGTTGAGCGCGATGCCGGCCAGGCCGCCGGACAGATCTGCGCCGAGTTGGTCGCTGTGCTCGGCGAGGCAGAACTCGATCAGGTCGAGGGCCGCTTGCCGGTATCCCAGCTCCGCGAGCACGTAAGCCACGCCGTGCAGCCCGTCGTAGAAACCTAACCGGGTTCCGCGGGTCGCCGCGGCAGCCCGTTCAAGTAGCCAGTGCTCCCCGGCGGGGTAGGGCGTGGCCCGGGTGACCGCCAGCGCGTAGAGCACACCGGCGGCGCCATGGGCGATGTTCAGGCCACCGGTGCTGAACTGCGCGATGTCGCCAGGAAACAGCCGATCGGTGCGCTTCGGGGTAGCACTAGCCAGGATTCCGGTGACGATCGAGTCCCGGGCGGCTGTCCAGCCGCTTATCCCGTCAGGTAACGATGGCAGCGCTCGGACGCGCCGTCGATGTTCATCCCCGTTAGTCCCGCTGGTTCCGCTGGCTCCAGTGATCGTCCGCACGGCCTCCGCCAGGAAATCAGGCGGCACCGGGAAATGTTCGGCGATGACCTCGGCGAAGTCTTCCGGCTTTCCGGTGTCGAGCCGGATCATGGCAGTCAGGGGTAGGAACAGGGCCAATCGCAGGCAGGCCAGGGAATACCGGTCGATATCGAATCCGGTCCGATCTCGCGGGGCGGCGAATGCAGGGCTGCCCAGGGTCGGTCGGCGTGCCTCATCGATTCTCGCCGCGACCTCGTAGTCAATCAGCGTCGCCCGGCCATCGTCCCTGACGATGACGTTGAACAGATGCAGATCGCCGTGGATGACCCCACAACCATGAACGGCCGTGATGATCTCTTCCACTTGGGCGCACATCCCTAACGCCCATTCGGTGTAGGCGGCGAACTCGGCTGATCCAGCTGCAGGGTCGTTCATCGGCCAGCGCTGCGCGAAAACCTTGTTCAGCGGCGTTCCCTCGATGAACTCCAGGGCGAGGAAGTGGTGTTCGCCCAGGGCGAAGTGATCGTGGACAGCGGGCACGCCCTCGACTCCAGCCAGGCGTTCGAGCATTTCCCGTTCGCGCTGCAGCCGCTCGACCGCATCGGCGCCGTCGGCGGCGAGGCCGGCATGGGGCCGGGCCTCCTTAAGGACCACCCGTGCGCCGGTGCGCTGGTCAGTCGCCTCGTAGAGCCCCCCGCCGTTGGAGAAGTGCAGGACCTGCTCGATGCGATACGGCAGTTCGGTAACAGTGGTGGCGTTGCGTGCAGCAAGTTGCGGAACGAGCAGGTCCGGCAGGGTCACCCATGGAGGCGTGCAGAACACCGCATCCCTGCGGTCGGGCACCAGCGCTCCGTTGGGGTCCTCGATGGCCGGGATCCGGTCACCCCGTGCCGACAGGCAGTGCCGCAGCGCGAAACCCCCGTAGCGCACATAGAGCGGACCTTCGTTCCAGCGCAGATCGCTGAGGATGTAGGGACCTGGTTCGCCGGCCAGCAGCTCGCCGAGGTCCTGCAGGATCGTGCCGAGAGCATCGATGTCAGCGGGGTAGATCGTGACGAACTTGCCACTGGACCCCCGAGGCGCGTACTTCGCGTTCTGCAGGTGGACAGCGGTTCGTGCGCCGAGGAACTTAAACGTGATCCGGCGCGGGACACAGTAGGCCCAGACGATTTCCAGGATGCGTTCCGCATTATCGAGACACGCCGACGCGTGGACTTTCCAGCCCTGCTGGGGCACCGAAGCGCCCACCGGGTTCATGACCACCCAATTTTCGAGCAACCGCCGTTCCCACCCATCGGGAACGGGACGTCGCACCGCATCGAAATGCTCCATCCGGTTGGCCCCGGACATCGAATCGTAAAACAACGGATCCGCGATGCAGTACACCTCGTAACCGTTGTCCACTGTGTCCCCCTTGCCGACCGATCATCGCTATGCAGCAATAGTCGTCCCGACGCCATAGGTGCGGCAAGTGGCGTTCGTCAGGCTTTCCATGTGAAGGAATCACGGGTATCGGCGGTGATTCACACGCCATCTCCGTGCGGGATCGTCAGCTCAGGCAACCGGGGCCGAGTAGGGCCTTGAGATCGCCCATCAAAGCGCTGCTCGGTGTCACCCGCAGGCTGTCGTCGAGCTTCAGCAGGTGCTTGCGGTCGCCGTTGACCAGGCTCAGCCGCACTTCCTGGGAGCCAGGGTGGCGGGCCAGTACGTCCTTGAGCTGGGCCACCCGCTCGGGCGAGCAGCGCGCGGCGAGCATGCTCACCGTCACCGGTTGCCCGGCACCGGGCTGGCCGCCACCAGCCGAACCACCGGGCTGGACGAGGTCGGGAACCACGAGGTCGTTGGCGATCAGCGAGATCCGGTCGTCTCGTTTGGTCACCCGGGCCTTGACCAGCACGATGTGGTCTTCTGCGACGTTCACCCCGACGACTGAGTAGGTCTTGGGAAAGAAGAGCACCTCGATTCCGGCGGCGAGATCCTCTAGCTGGGCGGCGGCCCACGGCTCTCCGTTGCGGTTGACCCGTCGGGTCACGCTGGCGAGGATCCCTCCGACGATTACCTGCGCGCCGTCGTTGACCGTGCCGTCGAGGATCGAGGCGATCGGAGTGTCCGCCTGGCGAGCCAGGGTGTGCTCCACGCCGTGCAGCGGGTGCCCAGATACATACAGACCGAGCATTTCCCGCTCCAAGGCGAGCTGGTGCTTGGTGTCCCATTGCTCGGGGGGCACCGGCACGTCAAACAGGTTCAGCCCGGCACCGGTGCCGGGCTCGCCACCGAACAGGTCGAACTGCCCGATCGCTTCGGCTCGCTTGGAGTCCATGACCACGTCGATCGCCTCGGCGTGTACCAGATACAACCCCTTGCGAGGGTGTCCAAGCGAGTCGAACGCCCCAGCCTTGACCAGCGACTCGACGACCTTGCGGTTGCAGGCCACCGCGTCGACCTTGCGAAGGAAATCCGAGAAATCGGTGTAGGAACCCTTCTCGGTGCGGGCCCTGGTGATGGCATTGACGACGTTGCCGCCGACGTTGCGGATGGCGCCGAGCCCGAAGCGGATATCTTTGCCGACGGCGACGAAGTCGCGCTCGGAGGAGTTCACGTCCGGCGGCAGCACCGTGATTCCCATCTTGCGACACTCGGCGAGGTAGATTGCGGCCTTGTCTTTGTCGTCACCCACGCTGGTCAGCAGCGCGGCCATGTATTCTGAACGATAGTTGGCTTTCAGATAGGCAGTCCAGTAGGAGACCAGCCCGTATCCTGCCGTGTGTGCGCGGTTGAAAGCATAGTCGGAGAACGGGAGCAGGATGTCCCACAGCGTCTTGATCGCGGCCGCCGAGTAACCGGCATCACGCATCCCACCGGAAAATGTCTCGTACTCCTTGTCGAGGATCTCTTTTTTCTTCTTGCCCATCGCCCGACGCAGCAAGTCGGCTTTGCCCAGTGAGTACCCGGCCACCCGCTGGGCGATCGCCATGACCTGCTCCTGGTAGACGATCAGCCCGAAGGTCTCGTCCAGGATCTCTGCCAGCGGCTCGGCCAACTCCGGGTGGATCGGGCGCACCTCCTGGCGGCCGTTTTTCCGGTCGGCGTAGTCGTTGTGCGCGTTGGCGCCCATCGGCCCGGGCCGATACAAGGCCAGCACTGCGGAGATGTCCTCGAAACTGGTCGGCACCATGCGACGGAGCAGGTCACGCATCGGGCCCCCGTCGAGCTGGAACACCCCGAGGGTGTCCCCGCTGGCGAGTAGCTCGTAGGCCTTGGCGTCGTCGAGCTCCAGATTCTCCAGGTCCAACGGTGGCTTGTCATTGAGCTCGATATTGCGCAGCGCGTCGTCGATGACGGTGAGGTTGCGCAGTCCGAGGAAGTCCATCTTGAGCAAACCGAGCGCTTCGCAGGCGCCCATGTCGAACTGCGTGATGATCGCACCGTCGGAATCCCTGCGTTGGATCGGGATGATATCGATCAAAGGCTCGCTGGACATGATCACGCCTGCCGCGTGCACACCCCACTGCCGCTTGAGCCCCTCCAGCCCTCGGGCCGTGTCGATGATCTCCTTGACTTGAGGATCAACGTCGTACAGTGCCCGGACCTCGGTGGCTTCGGCGTAGCGCTTGTGCTGGGGATCAAAGATCCCGGCCAGCGGGATGTCCTTGCCCATCACCGGTGCCGGCATCGCCTTGGTGATCCGGTCGGCCACCGAGTAGCCGGGCTGGCCGTAGAGCACCCGCGCCGAGTCCTTGATCGCGGCTTTCGCTTTGATCGTCGAGTAGGTGATGATCTGTGCGATGCGGTCCTCGCCGTACTTCTCCGTAACGTAGCGGATCATGTCGCCGCGCCGGCGCTCGTCGAAGTCCATGTCGATATCGGGCATCGAGACGCGCTCGGGGTTGAGAAACCGTTCAAAGATGAGCTTGTGCCGGATGGGGTCGAGGTCGGTGATGCCCATCGCGTAAGCCACCAGGCAGCCTGCGGCCGAACCTCGGCCCGGTCCGACCCGGATCCCGCTGGCCTTGGCGTGGCGTACCAGATCTGCGGTGACCAGGAAGTAGCCGGGGAAGCCCATCTGGCAGATCACGCCGACCTCGTAGTCCGCCTGGCGACGGTGAGTGTCGGGTAGACCGCCCGGGAAGCGCTGCCGCAGGCCTCTTTCGACCTCCTTGACCAGCCAGCTGGCCTCGCTCTCCCCTTGCGGCACCGGGAACCGGGGCATCAGATCGCGACCCTCGGTGAACTCCACATGGACCCGTTCGGCGACGCGCAGCGTGTTGTCGCAGGCCTCCGGGAACTCGCCGTCCCACTGCTCGCGCATCTGCGCCGGGGACTTGAGGTAGAAGTCCTGGGCGTCGAACTTGAACCGGTTGGGATCTGACATGGTCTTGCCGGTCTGTACGCAGAGCAGCACCTCGTGCGGCTTGGCGTCCTCAGGAAAGGTGTAATGCAAATCGTTGGTAGCCAGTCCGGGCAGGTCAAGGGTCTTCTTGAGGCGCACGAGATCGTCCCGAACCCGGCGCTCGATCTCGATACCGTGATCCATCAGCTCGCAGAAGAAGTTCTCCCGGCCGAAGATGTCCCGGTAGTCAGCTGCGGCCTGGCAGGCGGCAGCGAACTTGTCCTGCTGCAACAACCGTTGCACCTCACCTGACGGGCAGCCAGTGGTGGCGATGATCCCCTTGCCATAAGTCGCCAGCAGCTCACGGTCCATCCGCGGTTTGTAGTAGTAGCCCTCCAGGCTGGCCAGGCTGGAGAGCCGGAAAAGGTTGTGCATGCCCTCGGTGTTCTCCGCGAGCAGCGTCATATGGGTGTACATCTCACCCGGGTTGTCGACGTCGTTGCTGCCGCCAGCCAGGACGACCCGCTTGCGCTCATGCCGGGAGCCAGGCGAGAGGTAGCCCTCCATGCCGATGATCGGCTTGATCCCGTGGGCGTTGGCCTTCTTCCAGAACTCATATGCGCCGAAGACGTTGCCGTGGTCGGTCATCGCCAGGGAGGGCATGCCCATCCGGACACATTCGGCGAACAGGTCGTCCAGGCGCGCCGCGCCGTCGAGCATCGAGAACTCGGTGTGCGTGTGAAGGTGGACGAACGAGTCACCGGGCACCGGATCTCGACCTCCTTGATCACACCCCGCTGTCATCCGGCTGCGCACCGTCGCGGACCGGGCCACCTTAGCCTGGAGGCCCGACGGTTTCGGGTGCATCCTGGCCTACCGGCGTCCGCCTGCGCCGAAAGGCCAGCTGGCGGGCGCCTGCGGCACGCTGGGATTGCCTGGCTGTCCGGCGACAGCTAATATCGAACATGTGTTCGATATTAGCTGTGTGGAGCCGCCACCACCATCGCTGATCGCGCCGGCCGAGGAACCGATCATCGACTGCCTGGTCGAGGACGCTCCCGGCGGCGTCGCCGAGCCAGTGCGCTGGTCGCAGTACGGTCCCGACGGTCTGCTGGCCGACGTACTGGCTCAACCCGCCGACACCGCCGCAGAGCACCCTGAGTTCGAGGCCCTGGAGCGGGTCGGGGCTGGGAGCGAGTCATCGCCCGGGCCCAGGCCCGACAGATCAGGGAGATGACCTCGTTCATGGCGAGCGCGGAGACTCGCAACCGATCACTGGGAGCGTGCGATTCGCAGGCCCACGAATCGGCGGTGGCCGAAGTCGGTTTGATGCTGACCGTCTCGGCAGGCACCGCGGCGTGCCGGGTGGGCGATGCCTGGTCGCTGTGCACACCCGCCGGCCGGCCATCCTGGCGGCGCTGGAGGCCGGCCGGATCACCCTGGCCAAGGCCCGCATCATCAACGCCGAGACGATGAACCTCCCCGATGACCGCGCCGCCGCGGTTGAGCGGCAGGTGCTGGCCAAGGCCCGGCAGCAGACCCCGGAGCAGTTGCGTGCGGCGACGAGCCGAGCGGTGCTGTCGACCGGCCCCGCCGCCGCCCAGCGACGAGCCGAACAGGCCCGACGTGAACGTGGGGTGCGGATGTGGCCCGAACCCGACGGAATGGCACCCTGTCGGCCTACCTGCCGGCAGCCGATGCCATCGGCGTGTTCGCCGTCCTGGACGACTCCCCGGCTACGGACCCATCCCCGCCGCGGTAGCCCGCGACCTCGCCGCCGGGGGAACCTGGCGGCGCATCCTCACCGACCCATCAACAGGCCGGCCGCTGGACTACGGCACCACCCGCTACCGGCCACCAGCACACCTCGCCGGGCTGGTGATCACCCGAGATCAGACCTGCCAGTTCCCCGGCTGCCGGGTCCCAGCTCACCGCTGCGACATCGACCACGCCATCCCCCACGATCCAGAAAACGGCACTGGCTCGATTGAGCCACCTGCCCCGTCATTGCGACTTCAATGCCTCTGAGCATGCCAGCTGAGCGCCACGACGATGTCCTCGCGTCTTGTAGACGCTAGCCACAGTCGTCGCCAGCAGCACGCCGACGATCACAGCCAATGAGAGCCCGATGCCCGCCGTCGGTACCGAGTCCAGCGGTTGGCCGTCGTTGACGAAGGGCAACGAGTTTTCGTGCAGCGCGTCGAGCACCAGCTTGACGCCGATGAACCCGAGTATCACGCCGAGCCCGATGGGCAGGTAGACGAGCCTGGTGAGCAGCCCACCGAGGAGGAAGTACAGCTGCCGCAGCCCCATCAGCGCGAAGGCGTTCGCGGTGAAGACGAGGAAGGCTTCCTGGGTGAGCCCGAAGATCGCTGGGATTGAGTCAAGAGCGAAGACCAGGTCGACCGAACCGATCGCGATCATCACAACGATCATTGGAGTAAACCACCGCTTGCCGTCGCGCTTGACCGTGAGCCGCGACCCATCGTATTCATCGGTCACCGGGATCCGCTTGCGCAGCGCACGCAGCACGATGTTCTCCCCGAATTCCGCCTCCTGCTTGCGGTGGCGGATCTGGTGCCAACCCAGGTAGATCAGCAGTGCAGCGAAGAGGTAGAACACCCAGCTGAAGTGTGAGATCGCTGCCGCACCAGCCGCGATGAATAGGCCCCGCATGGCCAACGCGAGCACGATGCCGATCAGCAATACCCGGTGTTGCTGAATGGCCGGCACCCTGAAGGCGCTCATAATGATCACGAAGATGAACAGGTTGTCGACCGATAGTGAGTACTCGGTGAGGTAGCCAGCGAAGTACTCGACGGCGAAGGTGCTGCCGGCGAACAGCCAGAGACCCAGGCCGAAAGCTGCCGCACAGGCGAGGTAGAACACCACCCACCGGGCCGCCTCGCCCATGCCTACCTCGTGCGGCTTACGGTCGACGATGACCAGGTCGAGGGCGAACAGGACACCTAGAGCGCCCACTGTGGCGAGCCATACCCACGCGGGCACATCCATGAGCGAACCTCCGGGCAGACGTCATGCGTCGGACACCCGGAGGTCTCTTCCACCGGCGAACCGGTCGACGGCACCGGGCGCCCGCAGCGTTGCGGGAAACCGTGTTGACGATGCCGCCGCGAAGGAATACTCCCCTCCACGTACGGACCAGTCTCCCCTATCGCCTGCGCTGGCACCACCCCGGGTAGTCAGGTGTCGTGATGAGGTTGGTCACCGGTGGGGTGCTGAGAATCCGCCGAGGCGGCTGCAGCACCGGAACCGGTCTGTAACGTCGGTGGAGTGCCCCGAACGGTCCGCCGGCGAATGCTCGTCGTGTTGGTCGTCACCATTGTGATCGCGGCCGTCGGGGTGATGCTGGCGATCAGAGCGGCGGTCCCCGATCCGCAGCCGGTCACCACCGAAAACGTCACGATCGACGTACCAGAGGGACCGGGTAGCGCCCGTCAGGTGCACCTGGACGCCACGATGTACCGGCCGGCGGTAACCCCCGCACCGGCCGTGCTGGTGGCTCACGGCTTCGGTGGCAGCAAGAAGTCAGTCAGTACCGAGGCGACCGCGCTGGCCCGCAGAGGGTTCGTCGTGCTCGCCTGGAGCGCCCGGGGATTCGGCGCGAGCACCGGACAGATCGGGCTCGACTCTCCCGATTACGAGGTGGCCGACGCCCGGGCGCTGGTGGGCTGGTTGGCCAAGCGACCGGAGGTGGTACGCGACGGGCCCGGCGATCCGCGGGTCGGTGTCACCGGTGCCTCTTACGGCGGCGCGCTGGCCCTGCTGCTGGCGGGAACCGACCGGCGGGTGGATGCGCTCGTCCCGGAGATCACCTGGAACGACCTTTCGCAGGCACTGTTCCCGAACGCCGCGAGCCCAGCCCCCATCCCCGCGGCCACCCCAGCGGCCGGCTCCTTCGCCCCGGACGGAGTGTTCAAGCGGGATTGGGCGGGATACTTCTTCGGCGCCGGGCCCGCCGGGCCGGGGGGATTGTGCGGGCGGTTTCGCCCGCAGGTGTGCGCGGCTTATGTCCAGGCGGCTACCACCGGTGGCCCCACTCCGGAGATCATGGATCTGCTACGCGGCTCGTCGCCCGCCATGGTGGCCGGCAACATCACCGCGCCGACCCTGCTCATTCAGGGCGAGCACGACACGCTGTTCGGGCTGGACCAGGCCGACGCCACCGCCCGTCAGCTCGCCTCGGCGGGTACCCCGTTGAAGGTGATCTGGTACGCGGGTGGTCACGACGGCGGGGAGCCCGACGCAGCCCTGCAAGAACAGGTCGGCACGTGGCTCGACTACCACCTACGGCGGATCGGAGAGGACCCTGGAACCGGGTTCGACTACCAGTTGCCGGGAATCTTCGGCACCCGAGGCGGGGTCGCACACCGCACGGTTCACGTCCCAGCCTATCCGGGCCTCGACGGCGTCCCGGTGCAGCGACGCGAGCTGGCACTGCACGGCGGGCCGCAGCCGGTGGTCCGCCCGCCCGGTGGCAGCCCGGCCGCGCTGAGCAGCCTGCCGGGCCTCAGCGCTGCACTGCCCACAGGCGCCACAAGCCTCGACGGGGTGGCGATGGACCTGCCCGGGCAGACCGCGACATTCAGCACCGATCCGCTGCCGGACCCGCTGGAGGTCGCTGGAGCTTCGCAGATCCGGTTGCAGGTGGCGGCCGCACCCAACGGCATCACACCACCGCCAACGGAAGGCGCGGTGCTGTTCGTCAAGCTCTATGACGTGGGACCGGACGGGCGCCGCACACTACCCGGGGGCGCGGTGGCCCCGGTGCGGATCGGCCCGCTGGCCGCCGACGGTGCCCCGACCGAGTTCACCGTGACGCTGGCCGGGGTGGTGCGTCCGATCCAGGCCGGACACCGGCTCGAGGTCGCAGTGACCACGACAGACCGCGGCTACGCACTGCCCCCGCAGCCTGGCGGGTACACGGTGTCGCTGGCCCCGGATGGTCGCCTGGCTGTTCCGGTGGTGCCCGGCGAGCAGGCGGCGTCACCGCTTCCCGTTGTCCAGCTCGCCGGGTTGGGAGCCCTGACCGCGCTGGTCGTGGCGCTCGGTGGGTTCGCCGCGCTGCGCCGGCGCCACACCGAGGACGCCGATCCAGTGCTGACCGACGTGCCGCTGGTGGTGTCGGGGCTGACCAAGCGCTACCCGGGCGGCCTCACCGCCGTCGATGACCTGTCCTTCCGCGTCGAGCACGGGCAGGTGCTGGGTCTGCTGGGGCCCAATGGGGCGGGCAAGACGACCGTGCTGCGGATGCTGATGGGGCTCGTCAGGCCGACCGGCGGGGAGCTACGGGCGTTCGGGCACCGGGTAAGCGCCGGTTCCCCGGTACTGTCCCGGATCGGGTCGTTCGTCGAGGGCCCCGGATTCCTGCCGCATCTGACCGGGGCGGCCAACCTCCGGTTGTACTGGGCGGCCACCGGCCGGCCCGCTGCGGATGCCGGCATCGAGGAGGCACTGGAGATCGCCGGGTTGGGCCACGCGGTGCATCGACGGGTGGCCACCTACAGTCAGGGGATGCGACAACGCCTGGCGATCGCCCAGGCCATGCTCGGGAAACCAGACCTGCTGGTGCTTGACGAGCCGACCAACGGCCTGGATCCGCCGCAGATCCACGCCATGCGCGAAGTGCTGCGCGACTACGCCGCTCGTGGGGCCACGGTGCTCGTCTCCAGCCACCTGCTCGCCGAGGTGGAGCAGACCTGTAGCCACGTCGTGGTGATGCACCGGGGTCGGCTGGTAGCCGCCGGCACCGTCGCTGAGATCGTCGCCGCGGCCGGCGTCGGGGTCGACGGAGTGGACGCCCGCCACCAACTGGAGGAGGCGTTCCTGCAGCTGGTGGGACAGGGAGCGATCGAATGACCACGCACGGAGCGGCGCCCGGCTACCGGGCCACCGCAACCTTGCCGCTGCGGGTGGAGCTGGTGCGCCAGCTGCGGCGCAGGCGCACCGTGCTCACTTTGGGCTTCCTCGCGGTGCTGCCGTTGCTGCTCTGGCTCGCCTTCCGGGTCGGGCGCGACGACCGCAATCGCGGGGGCGCCACGCTGGCCGACCTCGCCACCGCCAGCGGGCTCAACTTCGTGATATTTACCCTGTTCTCGACGGTGAGCTTCCTGCTGGTCGTGGTGGTGGCGCTGTTCTTCGGCGACACGGTGGCCAGCGAAGCGTCCTGGTCGAGCCTGCGCTACCTGCTGGCCGCCCCGGTGCCCCGGGGGCGCCTGCTGCGGCAGAAGGCGGTGGTGGCCGCACTGCTGTCGGTGTTTGCCCTGGTGCTATTGCCGGCGGTGGCGATCGCGGTCGGGGTGGTCGCCTACGGAGCAGGCGACCTGATCTCCCCCACCGGCCAGTCGATGGCCTACCTGCCCGCCGCGAGCCGGCTGGCACTGGTTCCCGCCTACCTGGTGCTGCAGCTGGCCTGGGTCGCTGGGCTGGCGCTGCTGCTCTCAGTGAGCACCGACGCGCCGCTCGGGGCCGTCGGCGGTGCGGTGATGGTATCGATCCTGTCCCAGATCCTGGAGACCATCAACGCGCTCGGCGACCTGCGGGATTACCTGCCCACCCGGTTCAACGCGGCGTGGGCTGATCTGCTGGCCTCCCCGATCGACTGGACGCACCTGGCCAGCGGAGCGTTCTCCGGTCTGGCCTACGCCACGGTGTTCGGGCTGGCGGCGTGGTGGCGGTTCGCCACCAAGGACATCACCAGCTGACGTCGGTAGTTCGCGTACCCGACACCCAGCGTAAGAGATCCGGCAGCCTCAACTTCATCTCGTGCTGATGCGATGACAGTAGGTGACCGCACCGGTTGACGAGGGGACGCGATGCTCACCCGGCGCACTTCCCTTGCTGTCGGCGGCGTCGGTGGCGCGATAGCGCTGGCTGACCCGCCCCGACCGCACGAGGACCAGAACCGACGGGCTCTGATCGTCATCGGCCATCGTGGCGCTGCTGGCTACCGGCCGGAACACACCTTGGCGTCCTACGAGCTCGCCGCGCGGCTGGGCGCGGACTTCTTGGAGCCCGACCTGGTGGTGACCAGGGACGGTGTGCTGGTCTGCCGGCACGAGCCCGAGATCGGCGGCACGACCGACGTCGCCAGCCACCCCGAGTTCGCCTTGCGCAAGACAACCAAGGCGCTCGATGGCGTTGCCATCACGGGCTGGTTCACCGAGGATTTCACCCTCGCCGAGCTCAAGACGCTGCGCGCGGTGGAGCGGTTGCCGCAGGTCCGCCAGCGCGACACCCTGTTCAACGGACGGTACGAGATTCCCACGTTCCAGGAGTTGCTGGACCTCCGGGCGCAACTGTCCGAGGAGCTGCACCGGCGGCTGGGCGTCTACCCGGAGACCAAGCACCCCACGTACTTTCGCAACGCCGGCCTGGCGTTGGAACCTCGGCTGTTGGAGATCCTGCGGCGCAATCGCCTCAACCAGCCGGATGCCCCAGTGTTCGTGCAGTCCTTCGAAGTGACCAACCTCAAGCAGCTGCGCGAGGCCGGCCTGCGGACGAAGTCGGTCCAGCTGCTGGCTACCTCCGGCGCTCCGTTCGACACAGTGGCAGCCGGCTCGGGTGCGACCTACGCCGACTTATCCACCCCAGCCGGCCTGCGGGGCGTCGCGCGCTATGCCCAGGGGATCGGGCCGGACAAGCTGCAGGTCATTCCCCGCAACGCCGACGGCATGCTGGGCTGCCCCACCGCGCTGGTGACCGATGCGCATGGCGCGGGCCTGGTCGTGCATCCCTACACATTCCGTGCAGAGAACAGCTTCTTGCCGGTCGACTACCAGACGTCAGCCACGCCGACCGACTACGGGCGGGCGATCGACGAACAGGTCGCTTACCTTCAAGCCGGCCTCGATGGTCTGATCACCGACCAAGCCGACATCAGCGTTATCGCCCGCGCCGAGTACCGCGCCGGGTCTGGCCAGTTGGCAAGCTACCGCCGGTCATGTGCCGCCGGCACCGAACACCAGGATTGACGCGGTGAACCCGTGCAGGTAGTTACGGCCCGCGACGGGACCGATCTCCCCGGCCGCGAAGAACCCGGCCACACCGGTGGTATCAAGGCCCGCGCGCACCGCCAGCACGTCGTGATCGGCGCTGGGGAACATGGCCGCGCCGCGGCCATTGCAGGAGAACAGCAGCGCGCCGCCCACCGGACCGCCCTCCGCACGGAACCGGGTGAACAGCTCTTTGAGGTCCTCGTCGGCGGCGGACGCGTCACGCACCTGGAAGCGGACGGTCCGACCCACGTCCACGACCTCTCCGATGGCAATCGCTCCCCGCCGCGGGTCGGCACCTACGACTCCGCGGATGAGGAAATCGCCTCGCTCGTGCTGCTCGGCGTACTCATCCATCGCGAGCCCGATCTGCAAGCCGCGCACGGCGGCCGGCCGATCGTCGGCTGGGAGTCCGCCGACGATCTGCTCGAGCTTGGCGAGGGCTGGCATGCCGGCCAGCTCCAGCAGCACGTTGCCCTCGGCCTTGGTGACGATCATCGGGGGTCCGAAGGGGCGACAGCCCTGGCTGACGACCATCCGGGCCGCGAGGGGACCGCCGAGTACCACTCCTACCGCACCGGCCGGCACGCTGCGCCCGTCGAGGAACAGCCGGGCCGATTCCCCACCGCGGGGACCGCTGGCGACGCCGCCGATCAGCGGCAGACCGGTGAGATCATCGTGGGAGCGCTGCACGAAGTCCGCGACCGGGAAGGTGAAAGGGTCGGCGAGCAGCACCGCGACGGCGTCGTCGTCGCGGCGGTCGGGCATTCCGGTGACAGCGGCGCCGTCAAGGGTGCGCACCAGCTCCAGGTGCAATGGAGTGCACCTGACCCCCGGCAGGCATGCCGCGAACGCGCTCACCGCGGGTATGCTCTCCACCCCCCGACCAGCGCCGATCACGCCACCAGCACTACTGCCCAGCGTCGTGCGAGCTCCGGCCACCTCCATGGCGCGGGTGCCCGCCACCTCGACCATCACCGGATCGTCACCGCAGACGAACACGCACAGCAAGTCAGGACGCTGCCCGTCCAGCGGGGCCAGCGCCTGCGTGACGGCGGATTCCGCCGCCGCAGCAAGATCGGGGCCGGTCGCGAGACCGTCCCCAAAGCGAGACGTCAGCAGATTTGGTGGGGCGGACACCCAAGTCACCTCCGACCTTCACGGTACTGCAGACCCCAGTGTGCTGCAGCTAAGCAACCGGCAAGTGCACATCCCTCGTTCGCTGTCCGTTTAGGCGCCGTTATGTGAACAGTCATATCCGACCCGTCTCATTCAGGGGACCTCGATCCCGTGGTCGCCCATGGAGAGGCGCGACGTGGCTACAAGCAAGACCCGGCTCGCCGTCATTGCCTCAGCCGCGGCCATCGCCGCCACTCTGGCCTCGGCTTTCCCGTCCACAGCGGGTGCCCAGGGCCACGACCAGCAGAGCACTGCTACACCGATCGAGCACCTCGTCGTGATCTTCCAGGAGAACGTGTCCTTCGACCACTACTTCGCCACCTACCCGAACGCGGCCAACCCTGCCGGTGAGCCCACCTTCCGGGCCACGCCGCACACTCCCGCGGTGAACGGCCTCACGCCGGCGCTGCTGACCCACAATCCCAACGCCGCCAATCCCGCCCGGCTGGACCGATCAGAGGCGCTGGCCTGCGACCAGGACCACGACTACACCCCGGAGCAGAAAGCCTTCGACGGCGAAAAGATGGACAAGTTCGTCGAGAACACCCAGACCGCCTCCTGCTCGCCGCCCGCCATCAGCAAGCCGGGCCTGGTGATGGACTACTACGACGGCAACACCGTCACCGCGCTGTGGAACTACGCACAGCACTTCGCCATGAGCGACAACAGCTATGGCACGGTCTTCGGCCCGTCCACGCCCGGCGCACTCAACCTGGTCTCTGGGCAAACCCACGGCGCGACACCCACCTCGGCCAACAAGGAGGTGGCCGGGGGCACCCTCATCGGCGACCTGGACCCGACCTTCGACGATTGCTCGACCGGCACCACGGTAGCGATGAGCGGTCCCAACGTCGGCGACCTGCTCAACACCAAGCGCGTGACGTGGGGTTTCTTCCAGGGCGGCTTCCGGCCTACCACATCGGCGAACCCTGCCAGCGGGACGAAAGCAGCCTGCAAGCGCTCCCACACCAACGTCGGTGGTGCCTCGGTCGGTGACTACAGCGCCCACCACCAGCCATTCCAGTACTACCTTTCGACGGCCAACCCGCACCACCTGCCGCCGTCCTCCCCAGCCGCCATCGGGCACACCGACGCGGCCAACCACCAGTACGACCTGACCGACTTCAGCACCGTGCTGGAGGGGAGCCACCTGCCCGCGGTGTCATTTCTCAAAGCCGCCAAGTACCAGGACGGCCACGCCGGCTACTCCGACCCGCTCGATGAGCAGCGTTTCCTCGTCGACACCATCAACGCGCTGCACGGGTCGAAGGACTGGGGTTCCACGGCCGTCGTCATCGCCTACGACGACTCCGACGGCTGGTACGACCACCAGCCCAGCCCGAACGTCAACCCCAGCCAGTCACTGCTCGACGCGCTGACCGCACCGGGAATCTGCGGGTCGGCCGCGGCGCCGCTCGCTGGTTTCCAGGACCGCTGCGGTTACGGGCCACGGCTGCCGCTGCTGGTGATCTCACCATTCGCGAAGCAGAACTTCGTCGACCACACGGTCACCGACCAGACCTCGATCCTGCGTTTCGTCGAGGACAACTGGCTGTGCGGTCAACGCATCGGCGGCGGCTCCTTCGACGCCCTCGCCGGACCGCTCACCGGCATGTTCGACTTCCCGCACAGCCACGCAGGCAACTTCATCCTCGACCCCGCCTCCGGCGCCCGGACGCAGGGCTGACTATCAGCGACCGTCGGCGGCTTGCTCCGCGCCAGTCACCAGGTCGACGGCGGACAGGGCGTCAGCCTGCTGATCGGCGACGAGCAGTCGGTGCCCGTCGGGGGTCAGCGCGATGCCAGCGGGCAGCGGGTTGATCTTCGCCCCAGTCGGGTCGGTGGTCGGCAGCGGGATCGGCGTGCCTTCGGCGAGCGTGCCGCCAGTGACCGTGTACCGACGGATGAGGTGTTGCCGCCACCACTGGCATAGAGCGTCTTGCCGTCCCGGGCGAAGGCCAGGCCGACGAACAGCGCCTTGGGCGCCGGGTAGGACAGCGTCTGGGTCACCTTGCCGGTGGCGATATCAATGACCTGCAAGGACTGGGCGCCCTGCCCATCGTTGCTGACCACCAACCAGCGGCCATCCGGCGAACTCACCGCAACCAATGGGAGATCACCGAGGTTGGTCTGCTTCCCTGCCGGAGTGACCCGGTAGCCGACCGAGGTCACTGCGGTGCCGTCATGTCCCGGCGCAGTGTGTTGAAGTCCCCCGGCCAGCGCGGTTCCCCCCAGCGCGAGAGTGGCGGCCAGCACAACTCCTACCATGATCCGCCACCGACGTTTCGCCCCAGAACTGCTCATCAAGAGTGCCCCCAGCCAGGTCCGGCGCAACAGCAATACGAATAGCCGCGACGCTATGCCGGTCCGATGGCCAGAGTCTGCCGATAGGGTTAATCGACATTAACGGCGGACGCACTTCCGGTGATTGAAATCTGGATGCCACCGCAAACCCGTCAGCTCGGCGGGCCGGCCGCCAGCCGCAGCGCGGCATTCTGCTGTTGACCCGACTGGTCCGCCCACGCCACGCGCACCAGGTCTCCGGGATGATGACCCGTCAGCAGGCTGGTGAGCGTCGTGGGGGAATCGACCGCCGCACCGTCCAATGACACGATGACATCCCCCGCTGCCAGCCCGGCTTGTTCGCCCGGCGAACCAGGGTTAACCCGCGCGACAGCGATGCCAGGAACCTTGGAGCCATACCGGCTCCTCAACCGGCCGTGCCCTGTCTGGATAGCCGGCTCGTGGACCATGATGCCGAGGATGCCGGTCGGTCCGATATGGACGTTCGCGGAGCCGGTACCGGTATCGATCTGCTTGCTGATCGCGATCGCGTCGTTGATCGGGATCGCCATTCCCTCGCTCCCGGATTGGAACCGCGACCCATTGGAACCGGCGGTGTCGACACCGATGACCTGTCCGGCGGTGTTCACCAACGGGCCCCCTGAGTCGCCGGGGGCCACCTCAGCTGCGACCTGAATGAGCCCGACGAGCTGCTCACTGCTCCCGGTTGTGTCGTCGCTGACGGTGATCGCCTGATCGAGGGCGGACACTGTGCCCGCCGCGATGCTCGGTGTGCCGCCAACGCCACCGGCGTTGCCGATCGCCGCGATCTCGTCCCCGACTGCGACCGCGCTGGAGTCCCCGATCGAGGCGGTCTGCAAACCAGAGGCACCCTGCATCTGGAGCACGGCGACGTCATGAACGCGGTCATAACCCACAACCGTCACCGGGTAGGTCTGGCCGTTACCGATGTCTGTGGCCGTGATGCTGGTGGCACCACTGATCACGTGGTTGTTGGTCAGCACCTCGCCGGACGGGCTGAGCACGATTCCGGTACCGGCGCCTTCACCGTTCTGGTAGCCCATCCGGGTGTTGATGTCCACCAGACCCGGCGCAACCTTGGCCACTAGCGCCGAGAGGTCCGTCGACCCGCTTGACGCACCGGACGAGCCTGCTGGCGGCGGGACCCTCGACGGCGCCCAGGGTGCCGAGACTGCTGACGGATCCCGCAGCGAGGACACCAGTGGCGAGGTGGACGCGGCCTGCCAGGCGGCGCGCCCTACGCCGAGCGCCACCGTGGATAGCACGGCCGCGACGAGCAGCACAACCAACAGGCGCAGCGGATGCCTTTTCGGAGGCGTGGGAACTTGCGGGGGCCAGTAGCCGCTCGGCCGGTCGACCTCGCTCACGGCCCCTCCTCTCCGGGACCTCGGGACAGTTCATCTCCTTCGAGTAAACCGCTGCAACCTGAGAGTGGCCTGGGTGCAGGTGTCCGGTCAGCCCTCGAACAGCCCACGTCCCCAGTACCCGGACGCATCCGCGACGCCCTGCGGGCAGGCGAACAGCGCGGAGCCGACATGGCGGATGTACTCGTTGAGCGCATCGTTTTTCCCGAGTTTGCGCTGCAGGGTGACGAACTGTGCAGGGTCCTTCTGGAAGCTGATGAAGAACAGGCCAGCGTCCAGCGTGCCGGTCCGCTCGTCGATGCCATCGGTGAAGGAGTACCCGCGGCGCAGGATCCGCACGCCATCGTTGGCCTCGAACGCTGCTAGCCGGATGTGGGCGTTGTCCGGGATAGCCAGCCCACCGTCGGCGGCTCGGGCCGCGAAGTCAGGGGAGTCGAATTCCGCTCTGCCGGTGAGCGGCGCGCCCGTGTACTTCGCGCGGCCGAACACCGCCTCCTGATCGCTGAGCACGTCCCGGTCCCAGGTCTCGACGAACATCCGGATTCGGCGCGCCACCAGGTAGCTCCCACCGCGCATCCACGCCTGCCCCGCCTCGGCGTCGACCCACACCCACTTGGCCAGGGCCGCCGAGTCGTCGCTGCGGATGTTGCGGCTGCCGTCCTTGAATCCCATCAGGTTGCGGGGCGTCTGCTGCCTCGTGCCGGTGGAGGAGGTACGGCCGAAGCCGAGCTGCGTCCACCGGGTGACCACAACGCCGCGTCCGAGCCGGGCGAGGTTACGCACCGCGTGAAATGCGACCTGGGGGTCGTCAGCGCAGGCCTGGATGGCGATGTCGCCTCCGCAGTGCGCCGGGTCGAGGGTCTCACCCGGCAGCGCCGGAAGCGCGGCGAACGCCGCCGGGCGGCGGGGCGCCAGCCCGAAACGTCCATCGAACAGGGCCGGACCGAACCCGACGGTGACCGTTAGCCGGGCAGGTGACAGCCCGACCGTCTCCCCGGTGTCCGACGGGGGCACCGCGGCAGCGTGCGAGTCGCCGGGAACCATGACGCCCCGGCTCATCGCCTCCGCCGCTGCGGTCCACGTCTTGAGCATGCCCACGAGGTCCTCGTGGCGGGTGGCCGTGACATCGAAAGCAGCGAAAGCCAGCCGGTCCTGCACGTCGGTGGTGATCCCGGTCTGGTGACTGCCGTAGAACGCCACGGTCTGCTGGGCGGTACCAGCGGTGTCGGTGGGGTGCGCGCAGCTCGTGAGCCCGGCACCGGAGGCGCCGAGGATCCCGAGCCCGGCAACACCGCCCAGCAGGCGGCGCCGCGACACCGCACCGCTGACAATCGGGCGAGCTTGGGTGGGCTCCATCTCAGACCACCAATCCCGCGACCCTGGACAACGGCTCGGCCAGCGCGTTCACCGCGTCGGCAAGCTCGCGCCGCTGGTCTTCGGGAACGGTGCTGTAGTCGACGTAGCCGTCGCCCTGCCGGTGCTTCGAAAGCTTGTCCGCCACGTTGATGAAGCGTGCCTCGAGCCGTTGGGCGAGGTTCGGGTCCTCGGCCGCCAGCGCCGGCTTGAGCAGCTCAAAGCACTTGCGTGCGCCGCCGACGTTGGCCGCGAAGTCCCACAGGTCGGTGTGCGAGTACCGGTCCTCCTCCCCCGTCACTTTCTTTGTCGAGACCTCATTGAGCAGCTCGACGGCACCGTTGGCCAATTGTGCCGTCTGGTATGTCTCGCCGCCCACCTTCGACTTGAGCGTGACCATGTCAGCGTCGAGCTTGTCGGCGATGGCGCTCATCCCATCCAGCGTCTTGTCCTGCCACATCGCCTTCTCGATGCGGTGGAAGCCGGTCCAGTCAGCGGGGTTGTCGACGTCGTCGATACGGGCGTCAATGCCCGGGTCCAGGTCGCCGAAGCTCTCGGCCACCGGCTCGATTCTCTCGTAGTGCAGGCGCGCCAGCGGAAATGTCTTCCTGGCCTTGTCCATGTCGGCGGCACGTACTGCGTCAGTGAAGTGCTTCGTGGCGGTCGCCAATTCGTCTACCTCGGCGACGACGTAATCGTGATAGCCCTGCGTGGCGGCGACCAGCGAAGCGTTTCCGGGAGCGGTACCCGGTTGGCCGGAGCCACCCGTGACGGTGAAGGGCCAGCTGTTCGTCGCGCCTCCGGCGCAGTGAATGCGGTAGGCGCCGCCATCGTTGAGGCGCAGCGACAAGCTACCGGACAGGCCGGGCGTGAGACCCTCCTTCTCACCCAGAATCTTGTCCTCGCGCAGCAGCTCTACCTCGGTCACAAAGCGCGATCCGGAGTTCGTGATCGTGAAGGTCACCGGGCCCGCAGGCACACTTGCCGGTTGCGGCTCGCAGCCGGCGTTCGACAGAGCGATCTTCACCTCGGCCGCCGGATGGGCCGGTTGAGCCGACCGTCCTGGCCCGCTACAACCCGCCACCAGAACCGCAGTGGAGACCAAGAGGACTGCGCCTTCGCGGAGAATGATCACCACTGTGGGTAGCATGTTAGCCTCACCTCACTCTTTGGTGTTATGAGGTTAGGCTTGGCTAAGCAATCGTGTCAACGGGCCGCTGTGAACTACTCAGTGTTCACATCCATTCACCCCGCATGCAGGCATGCAGGGGGGCGGTGCTCCCACCGTCGTTGTGGACAGACGCAGGAGACGGACTGCCTTGGCGACCGAGTTCCGGGTCGGGCGGCCGATCGCACCGCTGGGCTCAGATGAGTGCGGACCGGAGCTTGGCGAGCTCATCCGACGACAATTCCCACTCACCGGCGGTGGCATTGGTCCGCACTTGTTCGGGTTTCGTCGCCCCCGCGATAACCGAAGCGATCGCCGGCATGGCCGCCAGGCCAGCGATCGCAACATCCAGTAGCGAGCGTCCATGTTCTTCACCAAAACGCTCCAACGCTTCGAGCTTGTCGAACACCTCATCGGTCAACTCCGACTCCCGCCCGGCCAGGCGCGTCCCACGAGGCGGACCCTGTCCGCGACTGTACTTGCCGGTGAGCAACCCATTCGCCAGCGGAAAATACGCCAACACGCCAACATCGCAATTCACACACGACGGTATAACTTCTCGTTCCGCGTCACGTTGCAGCAAGCTGTAGCGGTTCTGCGCCGACACGAATCGAACCTGACGTCGGGTCCGAGCGATCCAATCGGCATCGGCAATCTGCCATCCAGCGAAGTTGGACGAGCCGATGTAACGCACCTTGCCATCCGTGATGAGATCATCGAGTGTCGCCAGTGTCTCCTCAAACGGAGTGACACCATCAGGGGCGTGGTACTGGTAGAGGTCGATGTAGTCCGTCTGCAAACAGCGTAGACTCTCCTCCACCGCGCGTCGTATGTACTTGCGCTCCGTGTGGTCTCGACCCGAGCGGCTGCTAGCGATACCGGAAACCGTCGAGGAAACGCCGAAACAGGCCGCCTTCGGGTGGGAGCGCCGGTCCGGGAGGGGGTGCGGTGCGATGCTGGCGCGCGATCGGCTGCTCGTAGTCAGTTCTGGCGATAGCGTCAACCACCTGAGACTCATCGAAGTCTTCGGAGCCTTCGATTACGGGAACGAAGCCGACGAGGACGCCGTCACGCATCACCTGTGCTTCTAGGCTCGCCGTGCCGTCGGAGTCCCACATCGCCTCCCGCCCGTCGGGAAGCGACACACGCACCCCGCTCTGGTACACACCGACCCTGGCCAGATGCGCGTCGACACCGCGATCGCGCAGCGCGTCGGCGACCCGTCGCGCCCTGTTCTCATCCATCCCTGAAACCTACCTCCGGCGCTCGTCAGAGCCTGCGCGCCCGGGCAAGCCAGGCGGGCAGGTCTACCAGGTCGCCGATCGGACGGCCGAGTGCCACGGCCCGGGTGCTGTCGACGATGACACCTCGATACCGGCTTGTTCGCAGGTCCTCCAGCGCCCATCCTTCGCCGAATGCCTCCCGGATCATCGTGTCGCTGATCTGAGGTCCAAAGCGCGGCCCGGTGTCAGACAGCGCAAGTACGTGGACTAGCGCGTCCTGGCGGCAGGCACGGTACAGACTGCGCACGTATTGGCCGCGATCTGCAAGGTCAAAGAGGTGAAACAATGCGCTGTCCACGACTGTGTCGTAGGTCGGATCATTGCCCAGCTGTAGAGCGTCGGCGACCTCGAACCGGGCTGCGACATTGCGTTCAGCGGCGTTGGCAAGGGCCTGTTCGATCGCGTGTTCCGAGGAGTCGATGCCGCGCACCTCGTAGCCAAGCCGAGTGAGGTGAATGGTGTGCTCCCCGGTGCCACAACCGGCATCAAGCACGCTGCCGCGGATCCAGCCGGCTCGTTCGAGAGCGACGATCGCCGGTTGCGGTTCACCGATCACCCACGGCGCGGTGCGGGATGTGTACGCCTCCTCGAAGACGCCACGCGGCGGGGTCGTACCCCCCGTGGCCGGTGACTCCGCCGCTCGCTCTGGCTGTTGTGTCATGCGGCGGCTGCGGCGGTAGTCGCCGATTCGAGGGCGAGATCGAGCACCTCGCGGACGTCGCCGACCAGATGCACTTTGAGGTCCTGGCGTACCGCCTCGGGCACATCGTCGAGGTCGGGTTCGTTGCGCCGGGGCAGCAGTACCGTGGTGATCCCGGCTCGATGCGCGGCAAGCAGCTTCTGCTTCACGCCGCCGATCGGCAGCACCCGTCCGGTCAGCGACACCTCACCGGTCATCGCCACGTCGGCGCGCACCGGCCGTCCGGACAGCAATGAGGCAAGTGCGGTGGTCATTGTAATCCCGGCGCTAGGTCCGTCCTTGGGCACAGCCCCGGCCGGCACATGCACGTGGACACCACGCTCGGCCAGGTCGCCGACTGGCAGCTTCAACTCCGCACCGTGGGAGCGAAGGTAGGACAGCGCGATCTGAGCAGATTCCTTCATCACGTCACCGAGTTGCCCGGTGAGGGTGACGTTCGTCGATCCGGTCTCCTTGTCGGCCAGCGAGGCTTCCACGAACAACACATCGCCGCCGGCGCCGGTCACCGCCAGGCCGGTCGCCACGCCCGGCACGGCCGTCCGCTCCGCGGACTCCGGAGTGTGCTTCGGCTGACCGAGGTAGTCGCGCAAGTCGTCTGGTCCGATGTGGACCGGAAGCGCGTTCTGGTTCAGCGCCAGCCGGGTGGTCACCTTGCGCAGGATTCGGGCGATTGAACGCTCCAGCTGCCGCACTCCGGCCTCGCGGGTGTACTCGCCGGCGATCCGCCGCAGCACACCGTCCTCGACGCGTACCTCCTCCGGACTCAGCCCGGCCCGGTCTAACTGGCGACGCAGCAGATGGTCGCGGGCGATCGCGACTTTCTCGTCCTCGGTGTACCCGTCGAGCGTGACCAGGTCCATCCGGTCAAGCAGCGGCGCGGGGATGGAGTCGAGCACGTTGGCTGTCGCCAGGAACATCACGTCGGACAGGTCCAGCTCGACTTCGAGATAGTGATCGCGGAACGTGTGGTTCTGCGCCGGGTCGAGCACTTCGAGCAGCGCGGCGGTCGGGTCACCCCGGAAGTCAGAACCGACCTTGTCCACCTCATCCAGCGGGACCACCGGGTTCATCGTGTCCGCCTCGGAGATGGCCCGCACGATCCGACCCGGCAGCGCCCCGACATAGGTCCGGCGGTGCCCCCTGATCTCCGCCTCGTCACGCACACCACCCAGGGAGACGCGGACGAACTTGCGTCCCATCGCCCTTGCCACCGATTCGCCGAGCGAGGTCTTGCCGACCCCAGGTGGCCCCACCAGCGCGAGCACCGCCCCGCTACGCCGGCCGCCGACGACTCCCAGGTTGCGGTCGGCCCGCCTGCGGCGCACGGCCAGGTACTCGATGATGCGGTCCTTGACCTCAGCCAGCCCGAAGTGGTCGGCGTCGAGCACCTCACGAGCACTGGCGATGTCGAAGTTGTCCTCGGTGCGGGCGTTCCACGGAATCGTCAACACCGTGTCCAACCACGTGCGGATCCAGCCGACCTCAGGTGAGGACTCGGCGGTCCGCTCCAACTTGTCGACCTCGGCCAACGCCGCTTTCTGCACATGCTCTGGCAGCTCCGCGGCCTCCACCCTGGCGCGGTAGTCCTCCTCCTCAGACGAGGGCTTGCCGTCCAGTTCGGCCAGCTCCTTGCGAATCGCGGCGAGCTGCTGGCGAAGCAGGAACTCCCGCTGCTGGCGCTCCATGCCGTCCTTGACGTCCTTGTTGATCGTCTCTGCGACGTCGAGCTCGGCGAGGTGCTCCTGAGCCCACCCGAGGAGCTTGCCCAGCCGCTCCCCCAGATTCGGGGTCTCCAGCAGCCAGAGCTTCTGCTCCTTGGTCAGGTAAGAGGCGTACCCGGCGAGGTCAGCTAACGCGCCGGGTTCGTCAACCTGCTGCACCGAGTCGATCATCTGCCAGGCGCCGCGACGCTGCAGAAGGATGATCATCAGAGCCCGATATTCCCGGGCCAACTCCTGAGCCCGGTCGTCGGCCGTCACCTCGTCCAGAACGGTGGCCTCTACCCACAATGCGGCACCCGGACCCGTCGTGCCGGTTCCAATCCGGACCCGGGCCGTCGCCCGCACCACTGCCGCCTGCTCTCCACCGGGCAGCCGGCCGATCTGTTCCACCACGCCCCACGCACCCACCGAGGCGTACCTGCCTTCAAGCCGGGGCACGAGCAAAACTTGCGCCTCGGCGGCGGGATCCTCAGTGGTCGCGGCCCGAGCGGCTTCGATGGCAGCCCGGATCTCGGCGTCCGCCAGCCGCACGGGAACCACCATTCCCGGCAACACCACCACGTCGGTGAGCGGTAGAACCGGCAACTGCACAGTCTTGGTCAAGATAGTCACACCCCATGGCGAGAATATTGAGTCACACAGACTCAACTGGGGCGGCCATCTCGATATTCCTGGTTTGGTCAGCGCTCGACCACCCCTCCGGACGATCACTCCTCGGCGGGCAGCACGTGCACGGCAGCCTCCTCGGCGGTGGCGGCTCCTCCCGAGATTCCCACGTCTATCGCATCGATCGACGCCGCGCTATAGGTATCCGATGCATGGTCGGCGGCTTCCAACCGGCCCGCGCGATCGCTCTCCGCGTCTGACGACGATGTGGCGTCGGCGTCGGGTCGCTCCTGGGCCAGTCGCTGATCCAGCGACTCGCCCTCCCACATGCCGCGTGCGGTGACCTGGTCGTCATTGAGCACGTAAGGTCGATCTGGGGGCACGTACCCGGAGTCGAGCAGGTCACCTCCGCCGGACCCGACCATGGTGTACTCCGGGGTCTCATCCAGTACCGCGCCGAGATCGGGTGCTGAGGGCTGCTGCGCGTACTCATCCTTCGGCATCGTCGTCTCCTGCTCCTGGATCATGTCCTGCTGGTGGGCGTCTCGATCGCGATTACTTCGGCGCGCACCTCGCCCGATGGCGATAGGTAGGTGATCGTGTCGCCCGCGCTGGTACCGACCAGGGCACGGGCAAGGGGGCTGCCGATCGTCATGGCGGTGGACTCTTCGCCCTCCATGATCTCCTCGGTGATCGCGACCGCGCGCATGGTCCTCGTCGTGCCGTCGGTGAACCGAAGTGTCACGACCGTTCCGTCGGCCAGCTCGTCGGCGCCCCCGGCAGCGGTCCCGCCCCGCAGCTGTCCGATCTGCTCGGTCACCTGAGTGATCCGCTCGTCCACCCAGGACAGGTCCTCGGATTGCTCGAGTGCTCCGGCCGCGTCCGCACGGTCGCCGGCCGAATCCCGGCCGCCCAGTCCTTCGGCGAGTTCTCGGCGGCGGTTGTTGAGCGCCGCCAACTCCTGCTCGAGTCGCTCCACCGCCGCTTCGCCTGCCTGGCTGCGGTACTCACTGGCCTGACCTTGGGTCATCATCTATGTCCCCTCTCAGCTGTTGTCTCCCCCTCGGGTGATGAAAGGGCTGGTGCCGTGGTTTACCCACCAACCGCGGCATCGAATCGATGTGAGCGCACCTGCTCTGAGCGCCGCTACCGCCGGGGTGGGGCGGACATGATCTGGGTGGCTAGTCGCTCGGTAACGCGGAGCTGTGGAGTGTTCTCCCGGGCTCGGTCCGCGATCTGCCGCGGGTTGAGCCCCATGCCGTGGTAGAGCCGGACGATCTTCTCCTGCTCAGCCTCCAGGTCATTCAACGCCTGGACCGGATCAGCTCTTCCGCTACTCGTCTCCAACTGTGGTCATTGGTGCCTCTGCACCGCGCCACGGCTCACGGCGCCACACAGCGGTCATGCCCTCGCTGCGCAGCCACAGCCTGTCCAGTTGCCGGCGGCGGTACTGCTGAAGGCAGCTACCTGAGACCTCCGGCGAGTAGACGTCGAACAAGTTGCCCCGCTGGCCGTAGACCAGAACCGCGTGACAGTCGACCTCGCCCCAGTCGTTGTCGACAGACAGCCACACAACGCAGCCGCGGTCCAGGGCGCCGTGGATGTCGGCGAGCGTGGGCTGCCGGTGCTCGGTCACCATCCTGGCGCCGAAGGTGCGCAACTCTTGCGCCGCGAGACACTCGCGGCAGTGCCGCTCCAGCCGATGCGGTGTCCAGTACTCCTCCCACGACGAGTTCCACTCCTGGCGGTAGTAGTGCCTGAGGTAATCGAAGCCCTCCTCCAGGAACCGCTCAGTCTCGTAGGCACACACCATGTGCACGGAGAGGCCCTGCTCAAGCAGGAACCGCCTGGCCCCGACCCGCTGCGCTCCAGTGCCTGGCTCCCGACCGACCTCGCGATCGATCCGTTGCGGGTCCGGGGTCTCGGTCACCTCCAGCACGTACAGAAGGTTCGCCGTGACACAGGTCAAGCATGAGTTGTCGTCCATTTGATGCAGGTCCAGCGGCTCTCGCCGACGTATGACGACGGTCACGGCACGACCCCCACATGGCAACTGTAGCTGGATGACCTGCTGTGAGGTGGTGCCCCCAGGGAAGACTCGAAACCCCCACTGCACAAGTTTGAGTCCGCATTTCGACAGCGGTGACCCCCGCTGCGCAGCGCTAGCGCCATCCTTGTTGTGCCGGGAGCGGGATTCGAACCCGCATGCCCCTAGGGACAGACGCTTTTGAGGCGTCCGCGTATGCCATTCCGCCACCCCGGCCAGCACCTCGCTCAAGCGTCGAGCACCAGGATGCTAGCAGCGCCTAGGCGCCGGAGTGTTCGCAGCGTCACGGTCGTGGGTGCCCAATTGTGGAAGCCTGTCGGCGAGGATCACATCTTCGTCACGACAACCGACCGGCCGTGCCCTCCTTGCACCGGCAGCACTACGGTCTGACGATCGCATCGCGAGACGCCGGCCACGGCGGCCCGTCGCAGGCGTCTGTTCTGAGGAGACATGCATGGCACACCGCACCGTTGTCCGCGCGGCGGCCCTTCTCGGTGCCCTGTCGGTTGTGATAGCCGGCTGCGGCGGCGGCAACACTACGACGGCCCGGGGACCAGCCACCGTTGGTCCGCCCTCGAAGCAGTGTGATCCCCGTGACGCTGTGCAGGCCAAAGCCAGCGGGCAACCGAGCACCGCGCCGTTGAAGATCGGCACTTTGCTGCCGGAGACCGGCAGCTTGAGCTTCCTGGGCCCCCCGGAGTTCGCGGCCGTCGACATGGCGGTCAAGGAGATCAACGCAGCCGGTGGGGTGCTGCGCAACCCGGTCGTCAACATCCGGGGTGACTCCGGTGACGACAAAACGGACACGGCCAATCAAACCGTGGACCGGGAACTCGGCCAAGGCGCGCAGGTCATCATCGGTGCGGCCGCCTCGGGAGTCACCAAACTGGTTATCGACAAGATCACCGGTGCAGGCGTGGTGGAGTTCTCGCCGGCCAACACCTCCGACGAATTCACCTGCTGGCCTGACAAGGGCCTGTACTTCCGGACTGCCCCGCCGGACCGGTTGCAGGCCCAGGCCTTGGCGGCGCTGATGGCCACCGACGGTGCGCAACGAATCTCCATCCTGGCTCGCAACGACCCCTATGGCAGCGGCCTGGCCGGCAACGCGGTGCAGAACCTGCGTGACGCCGGCATCCCGCAGAACCAGATTCAAAAAATTATCTACGACCCGAACGCGACGTCGTATAACACCGAAATCGACGACGTCCGGCAGTTCAACCCGGACGCGATCGCCGTCATCGGTTTTGACGAGTCGAAGAAGATCCTCACCCGGATGAACGAGGTACGCATCGGGCCGGGCCAGAAGTTGGTTTATGGCACTGACGGCAACATGGGCAACGCGCTGGGTATCGGCCTGCCGCCCGGCTTGCTCAACGGCATGAAGGGCACCGCCCCGTTGAGCAAGCTGTCGCCCGGTTTCGAGCAGCGGCTGCGGGTCGAGGATCCCAGACTGATTGACACCAACTACGCCGGTGAGGGCTACGACGCCGTCGTCATCGTCGCGCTGGCCGCCGAGCGGGCGAAGTCGACCAAGGGGGTGGACATCGCCTCGGAGATCAACGGGATCACCAGGGATGGTGAGAAATGCACCACCTTCCGCCAGTGCAGGGACATCATCGACAGCGGTGGTAATCCCGACTACGACGGTGTCACCGGCACCCTGGACTTCACCGCCGCCGGTGAGCGCGCCGTCGGCTCCTACGGAATCCTGAAGTTCAACGCGCAGAACAGGATCGACGAAGCCGCCATCCAGTACCGCGTCGTGGGCCGCTGACGATGATGACACCGCATTCAGCGGGCTCAGCGGGGTTTCGGAGTATCGAATAACCCCGCTCAGCCCGCTGAATGCCGTATGACGGCGCGTGATCCGGCTAGGGTGCCCAGGTAAAGCTCGATTACTTTGGGGTCCTTCATCAGGGCTGAGCCAGTGTTGGTGTAGGCGTTGCGGCCCTGGTCAAGCACGTAGCCTCGGTCGCAGACCTGCAGGCAGCGCCGGGCGTTCTGCTCCACCATGACGATGGACACGCCAGCTGCATTGATCTTCTTGCAGCGTACGAACACTTCGTCGGCGAACATCGGCGACAGTCCCGCGGAGGGCTCGTCGAGCAGCAAGACGGCTGGTTCCATCATCAGCGCTCGGCCCATCGCGACCATTTGCCGTTCCCCGCCGGACAGCGCTGCGGCCTTGGTCTTGCGCCGCTCACCGAGCAGCGGGAACAGCGCGCACACCGCGTCGTACCTCGTGGCGAAGCTGCGCGGCCGCAGGTAGACACCCATCTGCATGTTCTCCTCGATGGTCAGCGAGGAGAACACGTTGTTGTTTTGCGGCACGTAACCGACACCCTTGGTGACCAGTGTGTGCGCTTTGGCGGCGGTAATGTCGGCGTCGCGCAGCGTGACCGTGCCCTCCCGCACCGGGATGAGCCCGAACATCGCCTTGAGCAGTGTGGACTTGCCGGCCCCGTTGGGTCCGATGATGCCGACGATCTCGCCCTCGCGGAGATAGAAATTGCACCCCTGCAAGATGTTCACCCCAGGCAGATAGCCGGCCACCAGGTCATCGGCCCGCAACAGGGCGCCTCGGGCCAGCTCGCGGTGTCGCTGCGGGGTCGCGGCCAGCTCGGCGGGGGACGGCCCAATACCGATCGAGCCATCGGTCGAGGCGGTCACGCCGACAGATCCTGACCGCGTTCGATGGCCGCTTCGAGCTCGTTTTCGATCTCGGCGACGAGCACCGCCGTCTGGCCTACCGGGTTGCCTTCGGCGTCGAACTCCAGTACCTGGTCGTGGTGCGAGCCCAGGTAAGCGTCGACGACCGCCCTATTGGACGACAACGCCTCGGACCGGCCCTCGGCGATCACCCGGCCCTGGGCCATTACCACCACCCAGTCACTGATGTCCCGGATGACGTCCATGTCGTGCTCCACGAACACCACGGTCATGCCGTCATCGCGCAGCGACTTGACGTGTTGCAGGAGACTCTCGGTGAGCGCGGGGTTCACCCCGGCCATCGGCTCGTCGAGCATCACGACGGTCGGGTCCATCATCAGAGCTCGGGCCATCTCCAGCAGCTTGCGCTGCCCGCCGGACAAGCAGCCGGCGAGATCGTTGGCCTTGGCGTCCAGCTGGAACCGGGTGAGCAGCTCCATCGCCTTGCGGGTGTTGGCCTGCTCCTGCCGTCCCCAGGTACCGAGCAGGGCGCCGAAGAACCGCTCTCCGGTCTGCTTCGGGGCGGCCAGGCGCATGTTGTCCAGCACGGTGAGCTTGGCGAGCGCCTTGGTGAGTTGGAATGTGCGGACCACCCCGCGGCGGGCCACCTGGTGCGGGGACAGCCGGGACAGCGGCATCCCGTCGAAGGTCCAGCGACCGGTTTCGGGCCGGTCGAACCCGGTGAGCAGGTTGAACAGGGTGGTCTTGCCTGCACCATTCGGTCCGATCAAACCGGTGATCCAGCCCCGTTGAAACTCAAGGTGAGCCACGTCGACGGCCCGCACGCCACCGAACGAACGAGTGATCGAATCGATCACGAGCACCGGGTCGGGCTTGCGGGCACCCGGCTGCGCGGGTACCTCGGCTGGCACCTCAACGCGCATCGAGCAGCACCTCACTCCGCTTACCGAAGATTCCCTGCGGTCGGAACGCCATCAACACCGCCAGAGCCACCCCTACCAGAACGAACCGAATAGCGCCGACATCCTGATTATCGATGAAGGAGATCAATGGGTTACTACCCGCGGTGGCCTGGCGTAAAMAATTGTCGGTGATCGAGAGCACAAACCAGAAGATCATCGAGCCGATGACCGGACCGAACACCCGACCGGCGCCGCCGATGATGAGGGCCGCGTAGGCGAAAAAGGTCTGCGGCGGCGAGTAGAAGTCCGGCGTGAGCGACTGCGTGGTCAGCGCAAAGACGATCCCGCCGATCGCACCGAAGACCCCGCCCAGCACCAACGCCTGCATCTTGTAGACGAAGACGTTCTTGCCCAATGCCCGGACTGCATCCTCGTCCTCCCGGATCGCCTTGAGCACCCGACCCCACGGGCTGCGTACCAGCAGGAACACCAGAATCAGCGACAGGCCCACCACAGTCCAGCCCACACAGATCGCCCACAGATCCTGGCCGAGGAAACGTACTCCGTAAAGATTATAGAAACGACCGTTGTCGAAAGGGCTGAGCTGGCGGAAGCCGCCGCCGTAGCCGGTGAGACCCTGAGTGCCACCGGAGAAATCGGTCATCGAGGTCGACCGGGTGATCAGCCGCAGGATCTCCGCAGCCGCGATCGTGACGATCGCCAGATAGTCCGCACGCAGCCGCAGCGTCGGGATCCCGAGCAACAGCGCGAGGACTACGCCGGCAACCATCCCCACCAGCACTCCCGACCACAGCGGCAGGCCGAAATACAGCACCGCGATGCCCATTCCGTACCCGCCGACCAACGCGAAGCCGATCTGACCGAAATTGAGCAGGCCGCCGTAACCGAAGTGGACATTCAGCCCGATCGCCAGCAAGGCGAAAAAGATCGTCGACGGGCCGACCAGCGCCGCGATGCCGTTGGCGAGCAGACTCGCAAGGTCGATCATCTGCTCACCCGATCCGCGCCCGACTACCGAGCAAACCCTGCGGTCTGATCACCAGGATGACAATGAGGACCGCGAGCCCACCCAGATACTTGAGGTCGACCGGGATGACCTGTGCGGATACCTGCACCAGCACTCCCACGACCAGGCAGCCCAGCAGCGCGCCGTAGGCCGTGCCCAGCCCACCGAGGATCACCCCGGCGAACATCAGCAGCAGGAGGTTGAAGCCCATCTCGTACTGCACGGTGCCGCCCAACTCGGACAGCCCGAACAGCACGCCACCCAACGCCGCCAGTGCGCCGGCCAGGATCCACACGAACAGCACGACCCTTTCGACGTTGATGCCCGACGAGGCGGCCAGATCCCGGTTGTCGGCCACCGCCCGCATCGCCTTGCCGATGCGGGTCCGCTGCAGCAGCAGCGCGACGCCGACCAGGACGGCCAGGCTGATTACGATCGTGGCGAGGTCCTTGTCTGTGATGCTGATGAACCCGTAGTTGCGTTCCACCTGATTGGTGTAATCGGCGAACGACTCCGACCGGCCGCCGAAGTAGATCAGCACCACATAACGAAGCGCCAGCGCGAGACCGATGGAGATCACCAGCTGGGCGACCAGGCCCGAGCGGCGCCGCCGCATCGGCCGCCAGATGGCCAGGTCTGTCGCCGCGCCGAGAGCGGCACCGGCCACGATCGCCAGCAAGGTAGCCCAGATCAGTTGCAGTCCGAAGGTGACGTTGAGCGTCCAGGCCAGCACGGCGCCGATCGTGACCAGCTCGCCGTGCGCGAAGTTGGTCAACCCGGTCGTTCCGAAGATCAGCGACAGACCAACCCCGGTGATACCGATGACCAGGCCGAACCGGATGCCGTCGACCAATACCCGCAGGGCCGTACCGCTCACCGAGGTCTGCAGCCCGGCGCGCTGCGCGCCGAATCGGAACACCACCAGCGACAACGTTCCCGGCTCCACATCGCGCACCACCTCCCCCTGGAGCACGGTCACGCCACGCGGCAGGGATTGCTGGTCGATCCGGAAGGTGTACTGGCCCGGCGTGGGCACGGTCAGCTCCCAGCGGCCACCGGTGTTCGACGTAGTCGAGGTCACCTGCTGGCCGCTGGCGGCCAGCGCCTGCACCCGGACACCGGCCAGCAACATGCCGTCAACGTTGCGCAGGGTGCCGCTGACCGGTAAACCCGGCTGATCGGGTGGAGCAGGCTGCGATGGGGTGCTGCGAGACGGTTGCGGGCAGGCCTGGGCCGGCGCGGCCAGCCCGAGCAGCGCGGCACTCGCGATCAGGGCACCGACCAGCGCGCCGAGCAGCGCGCGCAGCGGGCCAGGAACCCGGCGAGTGGATCCGGACTCCTCCGACGGCATCCTGCCCGGTGGCCGGACGGGACCTGCTGGTCGCACAGGCGTGCGCCTCCTCCACGGGATGACGTCGGCCAGCAGGGTCGGTGCAACCCCCGCTGGCCGAGCAAGTGCCCATAGTGAGCTATCGGCAGCGCACCCTAGCCAGCAGGGCATGCCTGCCGGGCGTGCTGGGACCAGGGATCCCGCCCACTCGAGGTGCTGGCGCGGGTGGCTGTCGGTGCTGCGGCCTAGACTCGCGGGCCGTGACGGTTACCCCACCGCGGCTGCTCCTACTCGATGGCCACTCGCTGGCCTACCGGGCGTTCTTCGCGCTGCCTGCCGAGAATTTCCGCACCACGACCGGGCAGACCACCAACGCGGTGTACGGCTTCACCTCGATGCTGATCAACCTGCTGCGCGACGAGCAACCCAGTCACGTCGCCGCGGCGTTCGACGTCTCGCGCAAGACCTTCCGCGCGGAGGCTTACGCCCCATACAAGGCCAACCGCAGCGCGACACCCGACGAGTTCCGCGGCCAGGTGTCGCTCATCCATGACGTCCTGGGCACCCTGGGGATCCCGGTACTGACCAAGGAGAACTACGAAGCCGACGATGTTATCGCGACCCTGGTCACCCGGGCCGAGCCGGCGGGTTTCCAGGTGCTGGTCTGCACCGGGGACCGCGACGCGTTGCAGCTGGTAACTGACCGGGTGACCGTGCTGTACCCCCGCAAGGGGGTCTCGGACCTGACCCGGTTCACTCCTGAGGAAGTCGCCGAGCGCTACGGACTGACCCCGCAGCAATACCCCGACTACGCGGCACTGCGCGGCGACCCCTCCGACAACCTGCCAGGCATACCAGGCGTGGGGGACAAAACCGCGGCGAAGTGGGTTCGGGAGTTCGGTTCGCTGGACGCGCTGATCGATCGGGTGGATGAGGTCAAGGGCAAGGCCGGCGACGCGCTGCGCGAGAACCTGGCCTCGGTGCTGCTCAACCGCCGGCTCACTGAGCTGGTCCGCGATGTTGATATGCCCGAGCAACCCGCCGATCTGGCGCTCAAACCGTGGGACCGCGACGCGGTGCACCGGCTGTTCGACGAGCTGGAGTTCCGGGTACTGCGAGACCGTCTGTTCACCACGTTGAGCACCCCCGAGCCGGAAGCCGAGCATGGCTTCGAAGCCCGGGGCGGGATGATCGGGGCCGGCGACGTGGCCACCTGGTTGGATGCGCATGCCCGGGACGGGCGACGGACCGGGCTGGCCTTCCGCGGCAGCTGGGCGCGCGGCGCCGGGGATCTGGAAAGTTTGGCCCTGGCCGCCGCCGACGGCGAGGGCGGCTATCTCGATCCCCGTGCGTTGACTCCCGATGACGAGCGGGCGCTGGCGCGGTGGCTGGCCGACCCCGCCGTGCCCAAGGCCGCGCATGACGCCAAGCCGCTGCTGCACGCCTTGCGGGCGCGTGGGGTGGCCCTAGCTGGGCTGACCAGCGACACCGCGCTGGCCGCCTACCTCGTTCGACCCGGCCAGCGGTCGTTCGACCTCGCCGACCTGGTACTGCGCTATCTGCGCAAAGAGTTACGGGTCGAACCCGGCGATGCTGCCCAACCGAGTCTGTTCGAAGACGAGGACACCGCCGCCCTGGTCTCCGACGAGGTCCTGCGGGCCCGCGCTGTCGCCGAGCTGGCCATTGCGCTGGACGGTGAACTGGACCAGATCGCCGGTCGGCCGTTGCTCACTGACCTGGAGCTTCCGCTGCTCGCCGTGCTGGCCGAGCTGGAGGCGGCCGGCATCGCCGTCGACGGTGACGTGCTGGCCGGGCTGGAGGCCGGCTTCTCCGCCGCGGTGAAGCAGGCTGAGCAGGACTGCTTCGGGGTGATCGGCCGCGAGGTGAACCTGGGCTCACCCAAACAGCTGCAGGTGGTGCTGTTCGACGAGCTGGGCATGCCCAAGACCAAACGGACAAAGACCGGTTACACCACCGACGCCGATGCGCTGCAGACGCTCTACGAGTCGACCGCGCACCCGTTCCTGGCGCACCTGCTGGCGCACCGTGACGCGACCCGGCTGAAGACCACGGTGGACGGGCTGCTGAAAACCGTGGCCGATGATGGGCGCATCCACACCACGTACCTCCAGACCATCGCCGCGACCGGGCGGCTGTCCTCCACTGAGCCGAACCTGCAGAACATCCCGATCCGCACCGAGTCCGGGCGCCGGATCCGGCAGGCCTTCGTGGTTGGCCGCGGCACTGGTGACATTCGCTGGGGGAAGCTGATGACGGCGGACTACAGCCAGATCGAGATGCGGATCATGGCTCACCTGTCCGAGGACACCGCGCTGATCGAAGCGTTCACCTCCGGGCATGACTTCCATGCCGCCACCGCCGCGCGGGTGTTCGCGGTGGACGCCGCGGCGGTCAGCGGCGAGCAGCGCGCCAAGATCAAGGCGATGAACTACGGCCTTGCCTACGGCTTGTCCGCGTTCGGCCTGTCCGCGCAGCTGCGGATCTCCACCGAAGAGGCTCGCGAATTGATGGAGGAATACTTCACCCGATTCGGCGGGGTCCGCGACTACTTGCGCACGATCGTGGAGAAGGCCCGGCTGGACGGCTACACCGCCACCATCATGGGGCGCCGGCGCTACCTGCCCGACCTGGTCAGCGACAACCGCCAACGCCGGGAGATGGCTGAGCGGATGGCGCTCAATGCACCGATTCAGGGCAGCGCCGCCGACATCATCAAGGTCGCGATGCTGCGTGTCGCGCGCGCGTTGCACGTCGAGGAACTGCGATCCCGGATGTTGCTGCAAGTGCATGACGAGCTGGTGTTGGAAGTCGCCGAGGGTGAGGGGGCCACTCTGGAAGCCCTGGTACGTCGCGAGATGGCCTCGGCGTACGAATTGGACGTCCCGCTAGAAGTCTCGGTCGGGCTAGGCCACAGCTGGAACGACGCCGCGCACTGAACTCCGTTTGCTTCCGACCGCCAAGGGCAACTACTGAGGTCACGAATCGCGACGGCAGCAGAAGATCGCGGTTCCCGGGAACAGCGCGCCACGCAGCGGGCTCCACTGCCCCCACTGCTGGTGCAGGTCAGCCGGCCACTCCGGTTCTACTAGGTCCTCCAACACCAAACCTGCAGCGGCGATCTCCCTGACCCGGTCACCCAGGGTGCGGTGGTGCTCCACGTAAGTCGGGTTGCGAAGGCGGTCCACCTCGACATACGGAGTGCGGTCGAAATACGACTGCGCCACCGTCAAGCCAGCCTCTCCCGGGTCGTCGGGGAAGATCCAACGCAACGGGTGGGTCACCGCGAACACCCACCGACCGCCGGGGCGCAGCACCCGGGCGACCTCTCGCATCACCTCGGCTGAGTCCGCGACGAACGGCACCGCACCGAACGCGGAACAGGCGAGGTCGAAACTCCCGTCGGCGAAAGGCAATCGACCCGCATCGGCCTGCACCAGCGGCACCGAGATTCCGGTCTCGCGCGCCGCCTGTACTGCGTGGCGCAGCATCGCCGCCGACAAGTCTAGGCCGACAACCTGCGCGCCCTGGGCAGCCAGCCAGCGTGCGCAGGGCGCCGACCCGCAACCGACCTCGAGCACCCGGCGGCCCACCAACTCGCCGAGCAGGCCGGCGTCTGACTCGCGAAGTCCCTCTGGGCACCAGACAAAATCCGCCGGACCAAGGAAATCACCGTGCGCGGCAAGGTAGTCCGCAGCGTCGGCGTCCCACCATCGACGGTTAGCCGCCACCGTCTCCGCGACGCTGACCAGCTGTTTCACCACGCCGACAGTGCCCAGTACCGCTTCAGCGCTGCTGTGGCCGGCCATCGGGATCATGCTGTCACCGTCGTGCCCTGGTTGCGGCGCGTCTCTCACTGAGGCAGTCTCTCACCACGAAGCAGGCGAGCGCCGGGGTCGGGTTTGCTGCTCTGACCCCCACCTGGGTAGGATTAATTTGCGCTGTCGTTTCGCGCTGCCCAGGTTGTCAAGCGAGCCTTGGTCGTCAAGCTAGCTCGGTTGTCAAGCTCGCTCGGTGTCAAGCTCGCTCAGCGGCGAGGTTGATCTGTCGGGTGAGGTTGATCTGTCGGGTGAGGTTGAGCTGTCGGGTGAGGTTGATCTGGTGCAGCGGGGAATCAGCGCACCGACTCAACAGTTGAGAAAAACACCGACCACTCGACCCTATCCCTTCGGAGCACCCCACCGCATGTCCACCGACACCACCACCGCCCCGGCCCCGCAGCAAGTTGCGATCAACGATATCGGGACGGAAGAGGACTTCCTCGCCGCCATCGACAAGACCATCAAGTACTTCAACGATGGCGATATCGTCGAAGGCACCATCGTCAAAGTCGACCGTGACGAAGTGCTGCTCGACATTGGCTACAAAACCGAGGGCGTTATCCCGTCCCGGGAACTATCCATCAAGCACGACGTCGACCCGGCGGATGTCGTGTCGGTGGGCGACGAGGTCGAGGCCCTCGTTCTCCAGAAGGAGGACAAGGAAGGCCGGCTGATCCTGTCGAAGAAGCGTGCCCAGTATGAGCGCGCTTGGGGGAATATCGAGACCCTCAAGGAGAACGAGGAACCGGTACGCGGCACCGTCATCGAGGTGGTCAAGGGTGGTCTGATCCTCGACATCGGGCTGCGCGGCTTCCTGCCCGCGTCGCTGGTCGAGATGCGCCGGGTCCGCGACCTCCAGCCCTATGTGGGACGGGAGCTGGAAGCCAAGATCATCGAGCTGGACAAGAACCGCAATAACGTGGTGCTTTCCCGACGCGCTTGGCTTGAGCAGACCCAATCCGAGGTGCGTAGCGAATTCCTACACCAGCTGGCCAAGGGTCAAGTCCGCAAGGGCCAGGTCTCCTCGATCGTCAACTTCGGTGCGTTCGTGGACCTCGGTGGGGTGGACGGTCTGGTGCACGTCTCCGAGCTGTCCTGGAAACACATCGATCATCCCAGCGAGGTTGTCGAGGTCGGTCAGGAAGTCACCGTCGAGGTGCTCGACGTCGATCTCGAGCGCGAGCGGGTGTCACTATCGCTCAAAGCAACCCAAGAAGACCCGTGGCGCCAGTTTGCGCGAACCCACCAGATCGGGCAGATCGTGCCCGGTAAGGTCACCAAGCTGGTGCCTTTCGGCTCGTTCGTCCGGGTTGAGGAAGGCATCGAGGGTTTGGTGCACATCTCGGAGCTTTCGCAGCGGCATGTCGAGATCCCCGAGCAGGTCGTGCAGGTCGGCGACGACGTGATGGTCAAGGTCATCGATATCGACCTGGATCGCCGACGGATCTCCCTGTCGCTCAAGCAGGCGAACGAGGGACTGTCCCCGGAGATGGAGTTCGACCCGGCGCAGTACGGCATGACTGCCGAGTACGACGGCGAGGGCAACTATATCTACCCCGAGGGCTTCGACCCGGAGACCAACGACTGGCTCGAAGGTTACGACAAGCAGCGCCAGGAGTGGGAGCGCGCCTACGCCGAGGCGCAGGTCCGTTTCGAGCAGCACCGCAAGCAGGTCGTCAAGGCGAGCGAGGCCGAGTCGGAGGCGGCTGAAGATCAGAACTACTCCTCGGAGACGGCCGAGGCGCCTTCCGCCAGCGGCACCAGCAGCACCAGCAGTGCTGGCACAGGAGGCTCACTCGCCAGCGACGAGCAGCTCGCGGCGCTGCGGGAAAAACTCTCCGGCGGCGTGTAAGAGATCAGCGCCACGATCGTCCGATGCTGCGCGTAGGGCTGACCGGAGGCATGGGGTCCGGTAAGTCGATGGTCGCCGCCCGGCTCGCGCAATGCGGGGCGGCGACCATCGACTCGGACCGGATCGCCCGAGAGGTGGTCGAGCCCGGTACCGACGGGCTGCGCGCGGTGACCGACGAGTTCGGCGAAAAGATGCTCACCGCGGACGGCACGCTGGACCGATCGGCGCTGGCGGCGCGGGTCTTCGGCGATGCGGAAGCTCGGGGCCGGCTCAATGCCATCGTGCATCCGCTGGTCGCGAGCCGCTCCGCCGACCTGGTCGCGGCCGCGCCCGCCGAGGCTATCGTGGTGCAGGACATCCCGCTGCTCGTCGAGGTCGGAATGGCGGCTCGGTTCCCCCTGGTCATCGTGGTACACGCGGATGCTGCAGTGCGGCTGCGCCGGCTGCTCGAGCAGCGTGGCATGGCAGCGTCCGACGCCGAGGCGCGGCTCGCTGCCCAGGCCACCGACGAGCAGCGGCACGCGGCAGCGGACGTGTGGCTGGACAACAGCGGCAGCCGGGACCGCACATTCGCAGCGGTGGATCGGTTATGGACACAGCGGCTGGTGCCCTTCGAAGACAACCTGCGTCATCGCCGCCGGGCGCCGAGGACTGTGGTGCCGACGGTGGTTGCGCCCGATCCCAGCTGGCCACAGCAGGCCCAGCGGGTGACTGCACGAATCGCCGCGGTGGCAGGCAGGAGGGCGCAACGGATCGACCACATCGGCTCGACAGCGGTCCCGGGTCTGGATGCGAAAGACGTGTTGGATGTGCAGGTGGTCGTCGCCGACCTCGAGGTGGCGAAACGCCTAGCAGAGGACCTCAGCGCGGTGGGGCTCGTCAAGCTGGCCGGCTGTTGGCGGGACAACGCCATGGACGGCACCACCGCGGACAAGGCATATGCGACCAATGCCGACCCTGCCCGCGCCGTCAACTGCCACATCCGGCCCGCAGACTCCCCGTTCTGGCGAGAAACCCTGCTGCTGCGGGACTGGCTGCGGGCCCATCCCGATGGCGTTCGGGAGTACGCCGAGCTCAAGTACCGGCTGGCTGCGCAGCGGTGGGACAGCATCGACGCCTACGCCACCGCGAAGTCCCCTTTCGTGGCCGGCGCGCTGGACCGAGCGCAGCGGTGGGCGGCACGGACCGGCTGGCTGGTGGCCTGAGTCCCCGGTCAGTGCCGGCTCCAGGTCGGCGACGCTCCGACCGTGGACAGCCAACTGTCCAAGCGGTAATCGTGCCGGGCCAGGCCCTCCAACGTCCGATACGTGGTGACCAGGGCCGCCTGCGCGGCGGAGCGATCGAGCAGCCCGGCGACGACCGCGGTCAGCAACTCATCGGTGTCCAGCACCTCGACACCACAACCGGTGCGAAGCACGAGGTCCAGGTAGTGATCCTCGGTGCGCCAGCACCTGGGGCCTACGTCGATGTGCACCACGTCGACATAGAATTGGTAGTCCCGTTCGTGCCCGGGAGGGTAGAACCAGTCAGTGATCCGCAGCCCCATCTCGGGCAGCAGCCAGGACTCCAGCGCACGAATCGACGGATGGTCGATGACGTCGCGCGCGACGTAAAGACCGAAGGGCTCGACCCGGTATTCGCGGACGGCGCGGACGACCCCCTTGGGGTCGGTGTTGGTCATCGCCTCCAGGTCGAACAGTTCAACCTTGGGAGGGTGAATGTGCGGGGCGGTCTCGGCACTCAGTCCGTGCTGGGCCGTCATAGCGATCGACCCTACGCGAGGACAGACTGTCAGGGGCCCGGCCTACTCTCGATGCCATGACTGATGCCGTCGCTGTCCCGCGCGACCTGCTCCCCCGCTCCGATTTCCGCCCGGCCGCCGACAGCCCGCGGTCACAGGGGCGGTTCGAGATGGTCAGCGACTATGCGCCCGCCGGCGATCAGCCGGCTGCCATCGATGAGCTGGAGCGTCGGATCACCGGCGGTGAGCGCGACGTCGTGCTGCTGGGCGCCACCGGAACCGGTAAGTCGGCCACCACCGCGTGGCTCATCGAGCGGGTACAGCGGCCCACTCTGGTGATGGCTCCTAACAAGACCCTCGCCGCGCAACTCGCCCACGAGCTGCGGGACTACTTCCCGAACAACGCGGTGGAGTACTTCGTGTCCTACTACGACTACTACCAGCCCGAAGCGTACGTCCCGCAGACCGACACCTACATCGAGAAGGACTCGTCGATCAACGACGACGTAGAGCGGCTGCGGCACTCCGCCACGAGGTCGCTGCTCACCCGCCGCGACGTCGTCGTCGTCGCCTCAGTATCGTGCATCTTCGGGCTCGGCACCCCGCAGGAGTACCTGAAGGGGTCGATACATATTCCAGTCGGGGGAGAGATCGGGCGCGATGCGCTGCTCCGGGGCCTCGTCGACGTCCAGTACACCCGCAATGACCTGGCCTTCGCCCGCGGGACGTTCCGGGTCCGCGGTGACACCGTCGAGATCATCCCCGCCTACGAGGAGTTAGCGGTCCGCATCGAGTTCTTTGGTGACGAGGTCGAGTCGCTCTACTACCTGCACCCGCTTACCGGCGAGGTGGTGCAGGAGGTGACCGAGGTGCGAATCTTCCCGGCCACACATTATGTCGCCGGGGCCGAGCGGATGGAGCGCGCCATCGCGGGGATAGACGCCGAGCTGGAAGACCGGCTGGGCACGCTGGAGACGCAAGGCAAGCTGCTGGAGGCTCAGCGGCTGCGGATGCGGACCCACTACGACGTGGAGATGATGCGTCAGGTCGGGTTCTGCTCCGGCATCGAGAACTATTCGCGTCATATCGACGGGCGCGCGGCGGGCTCAGCGCCAGCCACCCTGTTGGACTACTTCCCCGAGGATTTCCTGTTGGTCATCGACGAGTCACATGTCACAGTGCCGCAGATCGGCGGGATGTACGAGGGCGACGCGTCGCGCAAGCGCACCCTGGTGGAGCACGGTTTCCGGCTGCCCTCCGCGCTGGACAACCGGCCGCTGAGCTGGGAGGAATTCCAGGACCGGATCGGCCAGACGGTATACCTGTCGGCGACACCGGGACCCTACGAGATGGCGCAGGCGGGCGGCGAGTTCGTCGAGCAGGTCATCCGCCCGACCGGCCTGGTGGACCCGGAGGTCGTCGTGAAACCCACCAAGGGCCAGATCGACGACCTGGTTCACGAGATTCGCGTCCGCGCCGAGCGCAACGAACGGGTGCTGGTCACCACGTTGACCAAGAAGATGTCCGAGGATCTCACCGACTACCTGCTCGAGCTCGGCATCCGGGTCCGCTACCTGCACTCCGAGGTGGACACGCTGCGCCGAGTGGAGCTGCTCCGGCAGCTGCGACTGGGCGAGTTCGACGTACTAGTCGGGATCAACCTGCTCCGCGAGGGTCTGGACCTGCCCGAGGTATCGCTGGTGGCGATTCTGGACGCCGATAAGGAGGGATTCCTGCGCAGCGGGACCTCACTGATCCAGACCATCGGTCGGGCCGCCCGCAATGTGTCCGGCGAGGTGCATATGTACGCAGACAGGATCACCGACTCGATGCGCCGGGCCATCGACGAGACCAACCGTCGACGAGCCAAGCAGGTCGCCTACAACACCGAACGCGGGGTGGACCCGCAACCGCTCCGCAAGAAGATCAACGACATTCTTGAACGGGTCTACGCCGAGGCCAGTGATACTTCGGATATCGCGGTGCGGGTCGGAGGATCCGGGCGCAATGCCTCCCGGGGCAAACGCGCCGCCGGCGAGCCCGGACGTGCCCGGGGCAGCGCCGGTGTGCTGGAGGATCGTGACGCCTCGTCGATGCCTCGCGCGGAGCTCGCGGATCTGATCCAGCAGCTCACCGACCAGATGATGAGCGCGGCCCGTGAGCTGCAGTTCGAGCTGGCCGCCCGGCTCCGCGACGAAATCGCCGACCTGAAGAAGGAGCTCCGTGGCATGGACGCCGCCGGCCTCCGCTAGTTGGATGCCCTTCAAGTACCGCCAACCCCCCGCGAGAAGGTCGCCGACCGCCACCAACCTCGCCGTCGTGCGCTGCCGGTCGTCCCTCGAGGCACTAGCGCTGGACCCGGATCACGCCCTCCTGTACCGCATTGGCGATCAATCTGCCGTCCCGGCTGAAGAACCGACCAGTCGCCAGCCCTCGCCCGCCCGACGCGGAAGGTGAGCTGCAGTCGCAGAGCACCCAGTCGTCGGCCCGGAAGGGACGGTGGAACCACATCGAGTGATCCAGGCTGGCGGCCATCACGCCGTCACCCAACGCATGACCGTGCGGGATGGCCACCGACCACAGCAGGGTCAGGTCAGAGGCGTAGGCGAGCACGCAGACGTGCAGCAGGGAGTTGTCGGGCAATTCGCCGTCGGCTCGCATCCACAGCTGGTCGCGCGCGCCGCGACCAGCGTCGTCTCTGATGCCAGCCCAGGCCGGCGGGGTGATGTAGCGCAGGTCGAACGGCAGGGGCACCTGCGTAATCGGGCTGCGGGTGTCCCCACTGCGGCGGGCCCAGCTATCCAGGTCATCGAGCTGCTCCGGCGGCGGAACGTCGGGCATCTCATCGGCGTGCTCCAAACCCTGCTCGGGTAGTTGGAACGACGCCGCCAACGAGAAGATCGCCTTGCCGTGCTGGATCGCCACCACGCGGCGGGTCGTGAATGACTGCCCATCGCGGATCCGGTCGACGTCGTAGACGATCGGCACCCGCGGGTCGCCGGGCCGAAAGAAGTACGCGTGCAGGGAGTGCACGCTGCGCTCGACTGGCACGGTGCGACCCGCCGCGATCAGCGCCTGGCCCGCCACCTGCCCGCCGAAGACCCGTGCCGGGGAGTCCGCAGGGCTGACGCCGCGGAAGATGTCGTCCTCGATGCGCTCCAGGTCCAGCAAAGCCACAAGACGGTCCACCACGGGCTGACCTCGGAGCACCCCATCAGCGGTACGCGGGGCGTCGATCCACTGGCTCCACGCGGGGTCGCCAGTATCAGCCAAGATCCTCCTCGCCCAGGCGGTGCACCCGGACAAGGTTAGTGGAACCCACCGTAGCTGGAGGGGATCCCGCCACGATCACCACAAGATCGCCTGGCTGGTAACGCCCGATCGACAGCATCGCCTGATCCACCTGCCGGACCATCGCATCAGTGGTCTCGACCCTGGGCACGAGGAAGGTCTCGGTCCCCCAGGTCAGCGCGAGCTGACTACGCACCGAGGGCTCGGGGGTGAACGCCAGCAGCGGCAGCTGGGTATGCAACCGAGCCAGCCTGCGGACGGTGTCGCCGGACTGGGTGAACGCCACCAGCGCCTTGGCCTCCAGCCGCTCCCCGATGTCGCGGGCGGCGTAGGACAACACTCCCCGCTTGGTTCGCGGCACGTGGTTCAGCGGTGGGACGTTCGGCGAGCCGGCTTCGATGGCTTCGATGATCCTGCTCATCATTTCCACTGACTCGATCGGGTAGCGACCGACGCTGGTCTCCCCGGAGAGCATGACCGCGTCGGCACCGTCGAGCACCGCGTTGGCCACGTCGGAGGCCTCCGCCCGCGTCGGCCGAGCGTTGCCGATCATGGAGTCGAGCATCTGAGTGGCGACGATGATCGGTTTGGCGTTCTCCCTGGCGACCTGGACGGCCCGCTTCTGCACCAGCGGCACATGTTCCAAGGGCAACTCGACCCCCAGATCACCACGGGCCACCATCACGCCGTCGAAAGCCAGCACGATCGCCTCGAGGTTATCCACCGCCTCAGGTTTCTCCAGCTTGGCGATCACCGGCAGCCGGCCGCCCGGCACCTCGTCCATCGCGCGGTGGACGAGGTCGATGTCGGCTGGGGACCGCACGAACGAGAGCGCAATCAGGTCCACCCGCAACCGCAGCGCAAAGTCCAGATCAGCGAAGTCCTTCGCGGACATCGCCGGCACCGAGACGTTCATCCCCGGCAGGGACAGCCCCTTGTGGTCGCTGACCGTGCCGCCCTGGATGACCTCGCACACCACCTCGGTGTCTTCGACCTTGCGAACGAGCAGGGCGACCTTGCCGTCGTCGACAAGCAACGAGTCGCCCTCACGGGCGTCCTTCGCGAGCCCAGCGTAGGTAGTGGAGACCCGGTCGTGGGTACCTGGGACATCCTCGACCGTCACTCGCACCTCGTCACCGGTGCGCCATTCCACTGGACCTGTCGCGAAGCGCCCCAGCCGAATCTTGGGGCCCTGCAGGTCGGCCAGGATCCCCACCGCCTTGCCGGACTCGTCGCTGGCCTCCCGAACCATGGAGTAGACCCTCGCGTGCTCAGCGTGGGTGCCGTGGCTGAAGTTAAGGCGAGCAACGTCCATACCGGCCCGGACCAGCTCCCGGATCTTCTCCGGGGTCGCCGTGACGGGGCCGATCGTACAGACGATCTTCGCGCGTCGATTCACGCCTGACAGCGTAGCGGTGCTTCTGCACCGATCCGGCATCCGGCAGGTATCGGGCGGATGTATAAACCGCGACTACGCCGACGTCCTCGACCAACCAGCGGCTGGGTAGGCCTAGGGGACGAGGGCCACCTGTGGCTGCGTCGCGAGGGTTTCGGGCTCCTCCCGCCCGCGGCGGGCCACCGTCAGGTAGAGCACCGCGGCCAGGAACACCGCGGCTGAGGTGATCACATTGATCCGCAATCCGAAGATCATCGTAGCCGGGTCGGAGCGCATCAGCTCGATCCAGAACCGTCCTGCGGTGTAAGCCGCGACGTAGAGCGCGAAGGCCCGTCCGTGACCGAGCTGGAAACGGCGGTCGGCCCATACCACCAGTGCCGCGACGCCCAGGTTCCACAGCATCTCGTAGAGAAAGGTGGGGTGCACGATCGCCACCGGTGGACCCTGGGCGATCCCATTGAGCGGATCGGGGGCGCCGGTAATCGGATTCAGCCGCTGGTGGATCTCCAGCCCCCAGGGCAGTGCGGTCGGACCGCCGTAGAGTTCCTGGTTGAACCAATTACCCAGCCGGCCGATCGCCTGCGCGACGACGATGGCCGGCGCGACCGCGTCTGCCAGCGCCGGAAGCGGGATGCCCCGGCGCCGGCAACCGATCCAGGCTCCGAGACCGCCGAGCGCGACCGCTCCCCAGATACCCAACCCGCCCTGCCAGATCTTCAGGGCACCGATCGGATCTCCGCCCGGTCCGAAGTACTTCTGCCAGTCCGTGGCTACGTGGTAGAGCCGGCCGCCCACCAGACCGAACGGCACCGCGAAGACCGCGATGTCAGTCACCGCTCCGGCCTGACCGCCCCTGGCTTGCCAGCGACGCTCCCCCCACAGGATCGCCACGATGATCGCGGCGATGATGCACAGCGCGTAGGCCCGGATCGGCACCGGCCCCAGATGCCAGACCCCCCGATCCGGACTGGGAATCGAGACAAGGAACATCGCGGTGAGCACGCCGACACGTTATCTCTCCCCCACACCGCGCATTCAGCGGGCTCAGCGTGGTTATCAGGGCAGCAATAGGCACGCTGAGCCCGCTGAATGCGCTAGCAGGCAGAAGGTGGTCAGGCGGGTTGGGGAGCGGGGCGGCGGACGCCGGTGGCGAGGTCGGCGGCCAGCGCGCGGACGCCGGGTACACCGGCCCCAGCAGCGGTGACGAAGGCTGAACCGACGATCACGGCATCGGCGAACGACGCCACCTCAGCGGCCTGTGCGCCATTGCGCACCCCAAGCCCGACGCCCACCGGCAGTCCCGGCGCGTGCTCCCGGGCGCGGCTGACCAGTGCCCCAGCGGTGCTGCTCACCACGTCCCGGGCACCGGTCACTCCCATGACGGAGCTCGCGTACAGGAACCCGCGGGTCGCCGCCGCGGTTGAAGCCAGGCGCTGATCAGTGGACGAGGGGGCCACCAGGAAAATCCGGTCCAGGTCGTGGGCCTGCGCCGCGGCGAGCCAGTCCTGCGCTTCGTCGGGGATCAGATCGGGGGTGATGACGCCGAGTCCCCCGGCCGCGGCGAGATCGCGGGCGAAGGCGTCCACGCCGTAGCGGTGCACCGGGTTCCAGTAGGTCATCACCACCGCCTGCCCACCAGTGGCAGCGATCGACTCCACCACCGAGAGCACGTCGCGCAGCCGTACCCCGGCCCGCAAGGCGGCCTCCGAGGCAGCCTGGATGGTCGGGCCATCCAGCACCGGATCGGAGTAGGGCACGCCGACTTCGACCAGGTCGCAGCCACCGTCGAGCATGGCCTGCAGCAGCGCCCGCGAACCGTCCACCGTCGGGTAGCCGGCGGGCAGGTAGCCGATCAGTGCGGCCCGGTGCTGCGCCCCGCAGGCCTCGAACAACGGCCCGAGCCGAGCAGTCACTGTCCCTCCAGCAGATCGAACCACTTCACCGCGGTGTCCACGTCCTTGTCGCCCCGGCCGGATAGGTTGACCAGCAGCAAGGCCCCGGGCCCCAGTTCGGCTCCGAGCCGCAGCGCCCCGGCCACGGCGTGCGCCGACTCGATCGCCGGGATTATCCCCTCGGTGCGGGACAGGAGCTGGAAGGCGTCCATCGCCTGCGCATCGGTGATCGGCCGGTACTCGGCCCGCCCGGTGTCCTTGAGCCAGGAATGCTCTGGCCCCACCCCCGGATAGTCCAGCCCAGCGGAGATCGAGTGCGTCTCGATGGTCTGCCCATCGGAGTCCTGCAGCAGGTACGACAGCGCGCCGTGCAGCATCCCGGGCTCACCGGCGGACAGCGTCGCGGCGTGCCTGCCGGTGTCGACCCCGTCGCCGGCCGCCTCGAAACCCACCAGACGCACTCCCGGGTCGTCGATGAACGGGTGGAAGATGCCGATCGCGTTGGAGCCACCGCCGACGCACGCGGCCACCGCATCGGGCAGCCGGCCGTAGCGGGCCAGCATCTGCTCGCGGGCCTCCAGGCCGATGACCCGGTGAAAGTCGCGCACCATCACCGGGAACGGGTGCGGCCCAGCGACCGTACCCATCAGATAGTGCGTGGTGTCCACGTTGGTCACCCAGTCCCGCAACGCCTCATTGATGGAGTCTTTGAGCGTGCGCGACCCGGTTTTTACCGGGATCACCTCAGCACCGAGCAGCCGCATCCGAGCGACGTTGAGCGCCTGACGCTCGGTGTCCACCTCGCCCATGTAGACCACGCACTGCAACCCGAGCAGCGCGCAGGCGGTCGCGGTGGCGACGCCGTGCTGGCCGGCACCGGTCTCGGCGATCACCCGCGGTTTGCCCATCCGCTCGGTGAGCAACGCCTGGCCCAACACGTTGTTGATCTTGTGGGAACCGGTGTGGTTGAGGTCCTCGCGCTTGAGCACGATCCGCGCCCCGCCGGCGTGCTCGGAGAGCCTGGGCACCTCGGTGATCGGCGAGGGCCGGCCGGTGTAGTCGGCGAGCAAGCCGTTCAGCCGGGCGATGAACTTTGGGTCAGTTCGGGCCTCGGCATAGACAGCGGTGAGCTGGTCGAGAGCCTTGATGAGCGCTTCGGGCACGAACCGGCCGCCGTAGCGCCCGAAGTGACCCCGGACGTCAGGTTGCGCGATGCTGGGCTCAACGGGCTGGATGCCGACCATGTCCGTTACCGGGCCGGCTTGGGGCAGGCTGGGTGCGATCCCGCGGTGACCAGCTGGATGACGGCGGCCTTGGGATCGCCGCTGGTCACCAACCCCTCGCCGACGAGCACCGCGTCGGCTCCCGCACCGGCATAGGCCAGCAGATCCGCAGGCCCGCGCACCCCGGACTCGGCGACCCGCAGCACGTCACCCGGCAGTCCCGGCGCGATTTTGCTGAAGACGTTGGGGTTGACGTCCAAGGTGTGCAGATCACGGGCATTGACCCCGATCAGCGACGCACCGGCCTCCAGCGCGCGGTCGGCTTCCTCGGCGGTGTGCACCTCGACCAGCGCGGCCATGCCCAACGACTCGACCCGGTCGACCAGCGACTCCAGGGCGTTCTGCTCCAGTGCGGCGACGATCAGCAGCACTACGTCCGCACCGTGCGCCCGTGCCTCGTGCACCTGGTAAGGGCTGACGATGAAGTCCTTGCGCAACACCGGAATGTCTACCATGGCACGTACCGCGTCCAGATCGGCCAACGAGCCGCCGAAGCGCCGACCCTCGGTCAGCACGCTGATCATGCGGGCGCCGGCTTCGGCGTAGTCCGCGGCGAGGGCGGCCGGGTCCGGGATGTCGGCCAGAGCACCTCGGGATGGGCTGCATCGCTTCACCTCCGCGATGACGGCGATCCCAGGGCCACGCAATGCCGTCAGCGCATCCAGGGGAGCCGCTGCCCGGGTGGCGCGCCGCTTGATCTCGGTGAACTCAACCGCGGCTTCGCGGGCCGCGAGGTCGGTTCTGACCCCTTCGAGGATCGCCTCCAGGACACTCAAGCCTTTCCCCTTCCGCCCCGTGCGCAGCCGGGTCTCGATGCTAGCTGCGGCCTGCCTTGCGACTCGTCACCGGGGGTGTCCCGACTCCGTGGGGTCCTCGCCGGCGTCCATCCGCTCCCAGAACCGCCCGTCCGGCGGCACCCGCTCGTTTTGGCGCGCCGTCGGCGACTGGTAACGGCGACCCAGCCGCGGCATCCGGTGGCCCCGCGCCACCAGCGCGACGCCGGCCGCGGCGACCAGTAATGCACCGCCGGCGGCCAACGCGGGACCTGCGAACAGCGCCGTGGTCGTGCCAACCGGCACCGACCGGGCAGGCAGCTCCAGTGCGGCCAGCGCCGCGGCGGTAAGCCACCGCCCTTCTGCCACCCGCAGCACCGCGACGATCGGCACTACCGCCGCGACCAGCAACAACGCGCCGAGCAGCCATCGCGCCCAGCCACCGGTCGCCAGCACCGCGGCCACCGCGGCGAGCGCGAGCAAAGCCAGCGGGCTCAGCGCGGGCAGCACCGCTGAACCGTCGGCTCGCACCGCGACGACCCCGCGCAGCGGCTCCCGAACATCGAGCTGGGCCCACCCCAGCAGCGCCGAGACGCCGAGCAACACCGATGCCGCGATCAGCGCCACGATGACGGCGGCAAGCGCCCCGCGCGCTGGAGCGCGCTCAGGCACGTAACGAACCGGCGGGCTCGGCAGTGGTGTCCCCGGCCGCGAGACGCAAGGTGCCCGCGGCGGCGATGGCGGCCAGCACCGCGCCCGCCTTGTTCAGGCATTCGGTGTCCTCGGCCACCGGGTCGGAGTCGGCGACGATGCCTCCGCCAGCCTGCACGTAGGCGACCCCGTTGCGGACCATCGCGGTGCGGATGGCGATCGCGGTGTCGGCGTCCCCGGCGAAGTCCAGGTAGCCGACCACTCCTCCGTACACCCCCCGCCGGGTGGGCTCCAGTTCCTCGATGAGCTCCATCGCACGCGGCTTCGGCGCGCCGGACAGCGTCCCCGCCGGGAAGCAGGCGGCCACCGCGTCGAATGCGGTGTACCCCGGCGCCAGCTCGCCGGTGACGGTGGACACCAGGTGCATGACGTGGCTGTAGCGCTCGACCCGGAAGAAGTCGGTGACGTGCACCGTGCCGGCGCGGCACACCCGGCCGACGTCGTTGCGCCCGAGGTCGACCAGCATGAGGTGCTCGGCGCGTTCCTTCTCGTCGACCATCAGGTCCTTCTCCAGCCAGCAGTCTTCGTCTGGATCAGCGCCGCGGGGGCGGGTGCCGGCGATCGGGTGCGTGGTGACCTTCCCGTCCCGGACCGTCACCAGCGCCTCGGGGCTGCAGCCGACGATGCTGAAGTCCTCCAGGATGAGCAGGTACATGTACGGGCTGGGGTTGGTGGTGCGCAGTACCCGGTAGATGTCCAGCGGGTCAGCGTCAGTGGCGATCTCGAAGCGCTGGGACACCACCACCTGGAAGGCCTCGCCGGCGCGGATCGCCTCCTTGGCCGCCTCGACCGCGGCATGGTGCTGCTCCGGGCTGCGGCGGCGCACGAACTCCGGTGCCGGTCGGCTGAACACCGCCGCGCTGGCCGGCGCCGGCGTGCACAGCTTCGCGACCATCGCGTCCAACCGGGCCACCGCGTCGTCGTAGGCCTCGTCGACGCGGTCCGGGGAATCGTCCCAGTTGATGGCGTTGGCGATCAGCGTGACGGTGCCCTCGTGGTGGTCCACCGCGGCGAGGTCGGTGGCCAGCAGCATCACCAGTTCGGGTACCCGCAGGTCGTCGACCGCCAGTTCAGGCAGCCGCTCCAGGCGCCGGACCGCGTCGTAACCGAGGTATCCGACCATCCCGCCGGTGAGCGGGGGCAGGCCGGGCAGTGGCTCGGTGTGCAGTGCCTCGACGGTCTGCCGTAACGCCTCCAGCGGGGTGCCCGCCCACGGCTCCTGCACCCCGGGAAGCCCTACCGGCGGTGTCCCGCGCCAGACCGTGCGACCACCGGACTCGGTGAGCGTGGCAGCGCTGTGCACCACGATGAAGGACCACCGCGACCAGGACGAACCGTTCTCCGCTGACTCGAAGAGGAACGTTCCCGCCTGTCCTTGAGCAAGTTTGCGGTACACGCCCAGCGGGGTTTCACCATCGGCGAGCAGCGTCCGGGTCACCGGGATCACCCGGCGATCTATCGCCAGGGAGCGGAACTGCTCCCTGTTCGGCTGCAGTTGCCCACTACCAGCCTCGGAGTTGCTGACCATGGATCTATTGTCCCCGCCATCTGCGCTAGCGCGCTTGTGAGTGCGTAACGGTGTCCTAGCACTGATTGCCACTCACGAGCACCTGCTGAAAGCAAGTGCATGCTCCCGTGTGGCAGGCAGGGCCGACCTGGTCGACGACGAGCAGCAGGGCGTCGCCGTCGCAGTCCAACCGCACCTCGTGCACGTGCTGGGTGTGCCCGGAGGTCTCGCCCTTGACCCAGTAGTTCTGCCTGCTGCGCGACCAGTAGGTGGCCCGGCCGGTGGTCAGCGTGCGGTGCAGCGCCTCGTCGTCCATCCAGGCCACCATCAGCACGTCGCCGGTGCCGCGCTGCTGCACCACCGCGCACACCAACCCGTCGACGTTGCGCTTGAGCCGCTCGGCGATCGCCGGGTCCAGCCCGCTCATCGGACGGTCACCCCTGCCTGGCGTAAACCGTCCTTGACGTCGCCAATTCGCAACTGTCCGAAATGGAAGACACTGGCGGCGAGTACCGCGTCGGCACCAGCGGCTACCGCGGGGGGGAAATGGCCTACCTCACCGGCTCCCCCACTGGCGATCACCGGGACCGTGACGACGGCCCGCACGGCGGAGATCATCTCGAGATCGAAGCCGGCCTTGGTGCCGTCGGCGTCCATCGAGTTGAGCAGGATCTCCCCGACGCCCAACTGCTCGCCGCGCACCGCCCAGCCCACTGCGTCGATCCCAGTGCCCCGCCGTCCGCCGTGAGTGGTCACCTCGAAGCCGGACGGTGTTGGTGGCTGTCCGGGAGGCACTCGCCGGGCGTCCACCGAGAGCACGATGCACTGCGCGCCGAACCGGTGGCTGGCCTCACGCAGCAGCTCCGGGCGGGCCACCGCGGCGGTGTTGATACTCACCTTGTCCGCGCCGGCCCGCAGCAGCCGGTCCACATCGGCCACCTCGCGGATCCCACCACCGACGGTGAGCGGGATGAAGACGCATTCCGCCGTGCGGCGGACCACGTCATAGGTCGTTTCCCGGTCCGCCGCGGAGGCCGTGACGTCCAGGAAGGTCAGCTCGTCGGCCCCCTGCGCGTCGTAGGCGGTGGCCAATTCCACCGGGTCACCGGCATCCCGCAGTGCGGTGAAGTTCACGCCTTTGACCACCCGGCCGGCGTCGACGTCCAGGCACGGGATCACGCGCACGGCAACGGCCATTTGCCCAGCCTATGCGGCGGTCTACCGAGCGGCGGCCAGGGCATCGGGCAGGGTGAGCGCTCCGGTGTAGAGCGCCTTACCGATGATCGCCCCCTCCACGCCGTCCGGGGCCAGCGCCGCCAACGCAGCCACGTCGTCCGCTCCGGAGACCCCACCGGAGGCGATCACTGGAGCCTTCGTTCGCGCGCAGACCGCGCGTAACAGATCCAGGTTCGGGCCACGCAGTGTGCCGTCCTTAGTCACATCGGTGACCACGTAGCGCGGGCAACCGTCGGCGTCGAGACGCTCGAGTACTTCCCAGAGGTCGCCGCCAGAGGCGGTCCAGCCCCGGGCGGCGAGAATGTGCTGCCCGTCGATGACCCGCACGTCGAGCCCCACCGCGACCTGCTCGCCGTGCTCGGCGATCACTCTCCGGCACCAGTCGGGGTCTTCGATCGCAGCGGTGCCCAGATTGACCCGGGCGCACCTGGTGGCCAGCGCCCGGTGCAGCGACGCGTCGTCTCGGATGCCCCCGGAGAGCTCCACCGCGATGTCGAGCCGGCCGACGACCTCGGCCAGCAGCTCGGCGTTGGCGCCCCGCCCGAACGCCGCGTCCAGATCAACGAGGTGGATCCATTCGGCGCCGTCGGCCTGCCAGGCCAACGCGGACTCGACCGGGTCGCCGTACCACGTCTCGGTGCCGGCTTCCCCTTGAGTGAGGCGGACGGTTCGACCACCGGCGACGTCCACCGCGGGCAGCAGTACGAAACTCACCGGACCACCTTATTCGGCACGGCTACAGCGTCTCGATCCAGTTCCGCAGCAGGTGCGCGCCCGCGTCGCCGGACTTCTCGGGGTGGAACTGCGTCGCCCATAGCGGCCCGTTCTCCACCGCAGCGACGAAGGGCTCGCCGTGCTCGGCCCAGGTCACCAGAGGAGGTGTCAGCGGCTCTGAACTCTCCAGCTCCCAGCGGCGGGCAGCGTAGGAGTGCACGAAGTAAAACCGAGTGTCCGGGTCGAGACCGGCAAACAGCCGCGAGCCGGGCGGCGGCGCCACGGTGTTCCACCCCATGTGCGGCAGCACGTCGGCCTTCAACCGCTCGACGGTGCCCGGCCACTCCCCGCAGCCGTCGGTCTGTACCCCGTGCTCGACACCTCGGCTGAACAACACCTGCATCCCGACGCAGATCGCCAGCACCGGGCGACCGCCGGCCAGCCGGCGACCGATGATCCGGTCCCCCTGCACCGACCGCAGCCCAGCCATGCAGGCGGCGAAGGCCCCGACCCCGGGCACCACGAGTCCGTCGGCATCCAGTGCAGCGTCGACATCCGTAGTCACCACCACGTCGCCACCAGCCCGCCGCAGTGCCCGCTCAGCAGACCGCAGATTCCCCGACCCGTAATCCAAAACAACGACACCGCTCACCCTGCCAGCTTGGCCCACCCGCATTCAGCAGGCTCAGCGGGGTAAACGGGGTACGAATAACCCCGCTGAGCCCGCTGAATGCGTCATCCTGGGATGGTGCGCGAAGAGGACCTGATCCGGCATTTGGGGGATCTTGTGGCGCGCAGTTACGAGGGGGCGGTGTCGTGGGCGGATCGGGTGGCGGTGTTCCGCCGCGCGGTTGAGTTGCTTGATCCGGTGATCCGGCGCGTCCTCGCCGAGGCCGACGCGGCATTTCTCGACAACACCGGCGAGATCACCCGCCGCAGCGTCGAGCAGGGCGACGGCAGCGTGGGCGAGCGCTGGGAGCTGTCCTGGCCCCGGCAACGGGAAGCCCTTTCTCGAGACGGTGGTCCCGTCGCGCCAGTCCAGGTGATCGCCTGGTTCCGTCGCAGTTTCAACCACGCCCATTTGCGGGGCTCGACCGCTGGGGACTGGCCGCTGCAGGTGACCAGTGTCGACGACGCCACCCGGCAGCTACCAATCGTGCACGCCATCGTCGAAGCGGAGTTACACCAGCGGATCTACGAAGGGCGGTACCCGGTGATGCCTGTGGCGGTACGCAAATACGGCCTGCCACCCCGCTGAACGCGCCGCCGAGATGCCCGTAACCACCGAATGCCGCGGCTCCGGAGATCGAGAATACGCAGGTGATCCGTTGCGGGCAGCAACGTGCGGAGGGCGTCAGCAGCAGCGCGAGCGCGAGGCAGTCCACCGTGAGCGTCGTCGTAGTGCTGGGCCCGCTCGTCCTCGTCAGGCATGCACTGTGTGTCCCGAACTCAACAGCTAGAGCTCTCCGCCCGACCTCAGACAGCGCTGCTGTTGAGTTCGGGAGGCGGGGAGCAGGCGCGTGATCAGAGCAGCCAGGCGACGCCGCCGGCGCTCGCAAGTGCGGTCCCGATGGCTAGCACCACGGCCAGCGCGCGCGAGCTGCGCCAGGCCGTGACCACACCGCCGAGCAACAAGCCGGCCACGGCCAGCAGGGCTAGACCGACCCAGCTCACAGGACGCCTTTGGTGGAGGGCACCCCGCAGGTCTGCGGGTCGAACTCCACCGCGGCGCGCAATGCCCGCGCCAGCGCCTTGTACTGCGCCTCGGTGACGTGATGCGGATCGCGACCATGCAGCACCCGGATGTGTAGAGCCAGCTGCGCATGAACGGCCAGCGTCTCGAAGACGTGCCGGTTGAGCACTGTCGGGTAGTTGCCCCCCACGACGAAACCAGCCATTACGTCAGGTTCACCGGTGTGCACACAGTAGGGACGCCCGGACACGTCTACCGCCACATGCGCCAGCGTCTCGTCCATCGGCACCCAGGCGTCGCCGAATCGCCGGATGCCGGACTTGTCCCCCAGCGCCTGATGCAGTGCCTGACCGAGCACGATGGCGACATCCTCGACGGTGTGGTGGGCGTCGACTGCAACGTCCCCGGTCGCCCGGACGACCAGATCGAACGCCGCGTGCTTGCCTAACGAGGTGAGCATGTGGTCGAAGAAGGCGATACCGGTGCTCACCTCCGTGGACCCGGTGCCGTCGAGGTCTAGCTCGACGAGCACGGAGGACTCCTTGGTCACCCGCTCGATCCGCGCCGTGCGGCTCACCGTGCCTCCTCAGCCATTACAGCCGCGCTCGCGGCCAGAAACGCGTCGTTCTCCGCGGGGGTACCCACGGTGACCCGGAGGTGGCCCGCGATTCCCACGTCCCGGATCAGCACACCGTGCTCCAGGTAACGCTGCCATGCCGTCGGCGCGTCGGCGAAACGTCCGAATAACACGAAGTTGGCGTCGGAGGGCACCACCTGGGCGCCGAGGTGGCGCAGCCCCGCCATGACCCGCTCACGCTCGGTCACCAAGGTGGCCACGGACTGCAGCGTCGACGATCCGTGCCGTAACGCGGCGCAGGCGGCCGCCTGGGTGAGCGCTGAAAGGTGGTAGGGCAGCCGCACCAGCAACAGCGCGTCCACCACCGCCGGCGCGGCGGCGAGGTAGCCCAGCCGGCCGCCCGCGAACGCGAACGCCTTGCTCATCGTCCGGCAGATCACCAGCCGGTCGGCGAACTGCTCGAGCAGCCTGATCGCGCTCGGACGCCGGGAGAACTCCCCGTAGGCCTCGTCGACCACCACGATGCCCGGCGCCGCGGCGAGTACCGCCGCCAGGTCGCCAGGCGGGATCGACTGCCCGGTCGGGTTGTTGGGGCTGGTTACGAACAGCACGTCGGGCCGATGCTCCTTGATGGCCGCCACCGCGCCCACGGGATCCAGCGAGAAGTCAGTCCTTCGCGGCGCCGGGATCCACTGTGTGCGGGTGCCCTCGGAGATGATCGGGTGCATCGAGTAGGACGGAATGAAGCCCAGCGCACTGCGGTTGGCGCCGCCGAAGGCCTGCAGCAGCTGCTGGATAACCTCGTTGGACCCGTTGGCGGCCCACAGGTTCGCCGCGGTCAGCGCCACGCCGGTGCGTTCGGCCAGGTAGCAGGCCAGATCGGTGCGCAGCGCCACGGCATCCCGGTCCGGGTAGCGGTGCAGGTTTCGTGCCGCTTGCGCCACTGCGGCGGTGACGTCGGCGACCAGCCCGGCAGGCGGCGGGTAGGGGTTTTCGTTGGTGTTCAACCGCACCGCGACGTCGAGCTGCGGCGCCCCGTAGGGAGTGCTGTTCCGCAGCTCGTCACGCAGCGGCAGGTCGCCGAGCGTTACATCGCAGCCGATCCCATCCTGTTCCGGTGTCACTGTGGTCACCGCCGTCACCGCGAGGTCCCGCGGAACCGGGCGGTGATCGCCTGACCGTGCGCGGGTAGGTCTTCGGCCTCCGACAGCGCGACGACGTGGTCGGCGACCTTCATCAGGGCATCGGAGTCATATTCGATCAGCTGGATCCCGCGCAGGAAGGTCTGCACGGACAACCCCGAGGAGTGCCGGGCGCAGCCACCGGTGGGCAGCACGTGGTTGGAGCCGGCGCAGTAGTCACCGAGCGACACCGGCGCGTACGGGCCGACGAAGATCGCCCCGGAATTGCGTACCTGGCGGGCCACCGCGGCGGCGTCGGCGGTCTGGATCTCCAGGTGCTCGGCCGCGTAGGCGTCCACCACCGACAGCCCTGCTTCCACATCGGAGACGAGGATGCAGCCGGACTGCCGGCCGGTCAGCGCGGTGCGGATCCGCTCGGTGTGCTTGGTGGCCGCGACCTGCCGGTGCAGCTCGGTGTCGACGGCGTCGGCGAGGGCTACCGAATCGGTGACCAGCACGCTGGCCGCCAGGGTGTCGTGCTCAGCTTGCGAGATCAGGTCAGCGGCGACGTGCGCTGGGTCGGCACTGCAGTCGGCCAGGATCGCGATCTCGGTGGGACCGGCCTCGGCGTCGATGCCGATCATGCCGCGCAAGGCGCGCTTGGCTGCGGTGACGTAGATGTTGCCCGGGCCGGTGACCATGTCTACCGGGTCCAGCGGCGCGCCGTCGGTGTCCGTGCCGCCATAGGCGAGCAGTGCGATGGCCTGCGCTCCACCGACGGCCCATACCTCGTCGACCCCGAGTAGCGCGGCGGCAGCAAGCACGGTGGGGTGCGGCCGGCCGCCGTGGGCGGCCTGCGGCGGTGAACACACCACCAGCGACTCCACCCCGGCCACCTGTGCGGGCACCACGTTCATCACCACCGTGGACGGGTAGACGGCCAGGCCGCCAGGCGCGTAGAGCCCGACCCGGGCCACCGGCACCCACCGCTGCGTGACGGTGCCGCCGGCCACCACCTGGGTGACCGTCTCGGTGCGCCGCTGATCGGCATGCGCCCGGCTGACCCGGGCAATGGACTCCTCCAGCGCGGCGCGCACCGTGGGGTCCACCTGCTCCAGCTCGGTGCGCAACGCATCGGCCGGCACCCGGACACCGGCTGGGCGCACCCCGTCGAAGCGTTCGGCGAACTCCAGCACCGCCACCACACCGCGGTCGCGCACCGCGTCGATTACTGGCGCCACCTGGTGGGCCACCGCGTCGACATCCACCTCAGCTCGCGGCAGCATGCCGCGCAGCGCCGCGGGGCCGGGAAGGCGACCACGCAGGTCGGTGCGGCCAAGCATGCGAGCCCCTCTCAATCCGAGCGTCGCCTCCCAGCGTAGGACGCTGCTACGCATCGAGCGGCTCAGCGGGGTCTGACACCGGGAAATAACCCGGCTGAGCCTGCCGAATGTGGGACTGCGGGCGGCATTACGCTCCGTGGCATGTCGGTGCGGCGGGTTGCGGTGGGCGCTGTGTTGGGGATGCTCACGGTTGTCATTCCGTTCTCTGCGGCCGCGGCGCCGGCGGACCCGGCTCCGCCGTTGGCGGCGTACCGGGTGGCGGGGTTGGACAACTCGGCCGCGCGCACCGCCGTCGCGAACCAGGGCGTGGAGGTCCTCGCCGGCGGCCGCGACTATCTGGAGGTCCGGGCCACTCCCGCACAGGCTGACCGGTTGCGGGCCGGCGGGCTGCGACTGGACCCACTTCCAGCAACGGCACCACTGCCGGTACCGGTTGCGCCCGGCCAATTCCCCATCGGGTACCAGGGTTATCACACCTACCGCCAGCTCACCGCCGAGCTGGACTCGCTGTCCGCCGCGCACCCCAACCAGGTCGCGGTATCGAGCTACGGCAAGTCGGTGCAGGGTCGTCCGCTGCTGCTGGTGAAGATCAGCGACGACGTCCGCGTTGATAATCACGAGCCCGAGGTGCTGTTCAGCTGCGCTCAGCACGCCCGTGAGCACATCACCGTCGAAATGTGCATGCACATTGTGCGGCGGTTGGCGCAAGGCTACGGAACCGATCCGGCGATCACCCGGCTGTTGAAGTCTCGGGAGATCTGGGTGATGCCGATGGCCAATCCGGACGGCGCCGAATATGACATCTCCACCGGGCTTTTCGCGATGTGGCGAAAAAACCGCCAGCCAACCCCGGAGAATCGCGAGGTCGGCATTGACCTCAACCGGAACTGGGGTGATGAGTGGGGCTGCTGCGACGGGTCGAGCTCCAATCCCGCGAGCGACACCTACCACGGCCCCGCCCCATTCTCCGCGCCGGAAACCGCGCAGCTCCGGGACTGGGTGAACAGCCGGGTGATCGGCGGTGTGCAGCAGATCACCGCTCATATCGACTTCCACAGCTTCTCCGAGCTGGTGCTCTGGCCCTACGGGTTCACCTCCAGTGACACCGGGCCTGGCCTGAACAAGTCCGATGCGGACACCTTCCGCAAGCTGGGCGAGCAGTTGGCCGCAACCAACGGCTACAAACCTGAGCAGTCCAGCCACCTCTACATCAACGACGGCTCGATCGGGGACTGGATGTGGGCGCAGCACCACATCTGGTCCTACACCCTCGAGATGTACCCGACCAGTCTGACGCAAGGCGGCTTCTACCCACCGGCGTCGGTGATCGACCGGGAGACCGCCCGCAACGACGCGGCCGTGGACCTGCTGCTGACCTACGCGGACTGCGTACCCCGGATCACCGCGGCGCCTTGCGTCCGCCGCTAGCGGCACCTCACGAGAGGACGCACAATGCCCCAAGACATGGCGCGGGAGCTGCTCGCGCGGACGCCGAGCTACGAATTCCGGTCAGCCGGCAAGCTCTGCACGGCGTGCGGCGCGATAGTCAGCAACGTGCGCGGCGACGACCAGATCCACGACCCGCGGCACGAAGCCCTCGCAGTACTCCTGGCAACCACATAGGCGCCATTCGGAACCGATGGCGATCGGCGAGACCGTGAAAATCGCGGATTCGGCTCCAAATGGTGGCACCTACCGGGGCTCACGATAAGTCCAGGCCGAGGTCGAGGGCGGGGGCGGAGTGGGTGAGTGCGCCTACGGAGAGGTAGCGCACTCCGGTTTGGGCGTAGGTCCGGGCGAGGTCCAGGGTCAGGCTGCCGGAGGCCTCCAGCTCGGTGCTCGAACCCGCGGCACGGCGGACCGATTCGGCGCACTGCGCGATCGTCATGTTGTCCAGCAGCACCAGAGAGACTTCGGCGGCCAAGGCCTCCTCCAGCTCATCGAGGGTGCCCACCTCCACCTCGCAAGGCAACGCGGCAGCATGTGCCCGCACCGCCGCGATCGCCGCAGTCACCGAACCAGCGGCGGCCACGTGGTTGTCCTTGATCAACACCGCGTCCCCGAGCCCCATCCGGTGGTTGACCCCGCCGCCACAGCGAACCGCGTATTTCTGCAGCGCGCGCAAACCGGGCAGCGTCTTTCGCGAGTCCCTGATCGATACGCCGGTGCCAACGACCGCATCCACCCATGCCGCGGTGGCGGTAGCCACCCCGGACAGATGACACAGCAGGTTCAGCGCGGTCCGCTCGGCCGTGAGCAAGCCGGCCACCGGGGCGTGGACCGCGAGGGCGACATCGCCGGCGGCAAGCCGGTCGGTGTCTTGGCGCCGCGCGATGATCTCGTATCCTCCTGCTCCGAGCACCTCGTCGAGCACGGCCACGAAGACCGGCAAACCGGCTAGCGTGCCAGGTTTACGTGGCGAGACGGTCGCCGTCGCGACAGCTCCGGAGGGCACGCAGGCCGCGGTGGTGGCGTCCGGGCCGTAGCGCAGGTCCTCCGCCAGCGCGGTGCTGATGACCCGGCGTACCTCGTCGGCATTGAGTCCCACGGTGGCGATCTCGCCGTTCACGCCACCCCACCCACCAGCGCCGGTTCGGCCGGCACCGGGGTTCCGGCATCGTCGAGGACCACGGCGATGCTGCGCCGGCACTTCGCGGCGCGGGGGTGATCGGTGCGGAGGTGGCAACCACGACTCTCGGTGCGCGCAGCGGCGGCGGCGAGCACGGCGGCCGCGGCCAGGGTGAGCCCAGCGTCCTCAGCGTCACGCGGCGTCCGTATCCGCCGGCGTGTCGTGGCCTCCGCGACCGACGAAGCAGCCGCGAGCCCGGCCGAGTCTCGCCCGATGCCGGCGTGCGCGCTCATCGACTGCTGCAGCGCGTCACGATCAGCGACCGGGCGAAGGTCGTAGGAGGGCAGCGGCGGGCCGGGACACCGTGACACCATGAAGTCAGCAGCCACCGCCTCCGCGGCCCGTCGCCCCATCACCAGCCCCTCCAACAGGCTGTTGGAAGCGAGCCGGTTCGCGCCGTGCAGACCGGTCCGGGCCACCTCTCCCGCGGCGTACAAGCCGGGCACCGTCGTCCGGCCGCTGGTGTCGGTGACCACGCCGCCGCAGTGGTAATGCGCCGCCGGGACCACCGGAATCGGCTCGCCGCTTGGATCAACGCCGATCGACCTACAGGCCGCGTACACCGTCGGGAAACGACGGCGCAGCTCCGCGCCGCCGAGGTGGGTAGCGTCCAGCAGGACGTGGTCGGTGCCCGTCGCCGCCATCCGCCTGGTGATCGCCGCCGCCACCACGTCGCGCGGCGCCAGCGCACCGAGCGGATGTACGCCGGTCATCACCGGAGCGCCGGCGGTGTCCAGCAGTACCGCACCCTCGCCCCGGACCGCCTCGGTGATCAACGGCTGGCGGCCCCGCGAGCCCGTGCCGAGGTACAGCGCAGTCGGATGGAACTGCACGAACTCCAGGTCGGCGGTCAGCGCGCCGGCCCGTAGCGCCAGTGCCAGCCCGTCACCTGTGGCCACATCGGCATTGGTGCTGGCGGCGTAGAGCTGACCGAGACCTCCGGTGGCAAGCAGGACAGCCCGAGCGCGCAGCACGCCGTCCCCAAGCTCGTCGAGTAAGGCCAGACCGGCGACCCGGCCGGTGTCGTCGCGCAGCACCTCGGTGACCGACTGCCCTTCCAACAACGCCAACTGGCGGCTGCGGGCGGAGTCGGCCAGCGCCCGCTCTATCTCAGCACCAGTGGCGTCACCACCGGCGTGGATCACCCGGTAGGCCCGATGCCCACCCTCCCTGGTGCGCTGCACGTCCGCCCAACCACCGTCGAAGACGGCGCCATGCGCCCGCAGCGCGTTGACCGCGCAGGGCCCGGCGGCCAGGATCGCCCGGACGGCCGCCTCGTCGCACAGCCCGGCGCCGGCCGCGAGCGTGTCCGCCACGTGCGCGTCCACGCTGTCGCCGGTCGGTGACGCATGATGACGGGGCAGCACCACCGCGATACCGCCCTGCGCCCACCGGGTGTTGCCATCCTCGACCGTGGTCTTGGTCACGGCCACCACCCGCAGGCCGAGCTCGACGGCGCGCAAAGCGGCGGTCAACCCGGCGACGCCAGTGCCGACCACCGCGAGATCCACGCTAACCTCCCAGGCCGTCACTCGTCGCCGCCCGGCCGACCGATAGCGATCATGCGCTGCACCGCGCTACGGGCGCCCGCAGCGATGTCGGCCGGGACGATCACTTCGTCGACACCATCGCGCAGTGAGCGCAGCAACGCCGCTGGGGTAATCATCTTCATGTACCGGCAGGAGGCCCGGTCGTTGACCGCTTGGAAGTCGACCCCGGGAGCCGCGCGGCGCAGCTGGTGCAGCATGCCGATTTCGGTGGCCACCAGTACTTCACGCGCGCCAGTCGCTCGAGCAGCATCGAGCATGCCGCCGGTGGACAAGATCCGCACCCGTTCGGCGGGTACCGCACCCGCACCAGCCAGGTACAGGGCGCTGGTCGCGCAGCCGCATTCCGGGTGGATGTAGAGCTCGGCATCGGGCCTGGCCGCGGCCTTCGCGGCCAGCTGGGCGCCGTTGATCCCGGCATGTACGTGGCATTCGCCGGCCCAGATATACAGGTTCGTCCGGCCGGTGACGCGCTGCACGTGCGCGCCGAGGAACTGATCTGGCAGGAACAACACGTCACGGTCCGCGGGGATGGAGTCGACCACCTCGACGGCGTTGGACGACGTGCAGCAGATGTCGGTCTCGGCCTTGACCTCGGCCGTGGTGTTCACATACGACACGACGACCGCGCCGGGGTGCTCGGCCTTCCAGTCCCGCAGCTGCTCGGCGTCGATGGAGTCGGCCAGCGAGCAACCCGCGCGCGCGTCTGGGATGAGCACCGTCTTGCCCGGTGCCAGGATCTTCGCGGTCTCGGCCATGAAATGCACGCCGCAGAAGACGATGGTGCTCGCCGCACAGTCAGCGGCGATGCGCGACAGTGCCAGAGAGTCCCCCACGTGGTCGGCGATGTCCTGGATTTCGGGCACCTGGTAGTTGTGCGCGAGCAACACCGCGTCGCGCTGCCGGGCGAGTTCGCGCACCTCCTGCCGCCAAGCTCGATCAAGCTCCGGCCCTGGGTGGCCGGCGTGGGTCCACTCCGACGCAGCGGTAGCGGCCATGTCGCCTCCTTCGCCAGCACCGACGCTGGCCCCTGCCTAGTTTTCGCCTTACAATCGAAAACATGAATGATAACAGCGGTGGCCTCGCGATGCACGAAGTCCTCGCCGCTGTGCTGCAGGTCCGTGACGGGCAGCTGCAGGTGCTGCTGTGGCAACGCGGCATCGAGCCCGAGGCCGGGCGCTGGGCGTTGCCGGGCGGCCGGCTCGGTAACAGCGAGGACGTGCAGACCTCGGTGCTGCGCCAGCTCGCTGAGAAGGTCGACGTCCGCGAGGTCGCGCACGTCGAGCAACTCGAGGTCTTCAGCGCGCCGGATCGGATGCCGCAGGAGCGGACCGTCGTGACCGCCTTCCTCGGACTGGTGCCCTGCGTGGCCGATCCCGCGCTGCCCGGCGACACCGCGTGGCATCCGGTGACCGACGCCCTGCAAGAGTCGCCGCGCACTGCCTTCGACCACGGCCTGATCGTGCGTCGGGCCCGGGACCGGCTGCGCGCCAAGCTGTCCTATACCAACCTCGGCTTCGCGCTGGCGCCGCCCGAGTTCACTGTCTCCAGTCTGCGCGAGCTCTACGCCGCTGCGCTGGGCCACCGAGTCTCGGCAACGAACCTGCAGCGAGTGCTGGCCCGCCGTGGGGTGCTGGTGCCCACTGGCGGAACCGCCGCGCCGGGACCGTCCGGCGGCCGACCCGCGGCGCTGTACCGCTTCGCGGAGCGCGGCATGCGGATCACCGACCCGTTCGCGGTGCTGCGACCACCGGAACCACAGCATTCCCCGGAAGGGGCAGTTCATTTAGCGAATCCGCGTGCGGCACCGTAACGTTTACCTGTGGCCGAGACCGTCCCGCTATTCCCGCTGGGCACTGTGCTGCTACCGGGTGCGTCGCTTCCGCTGCACATCTTCGAGCCCCGTTACCGTCAGTTGACCGTCGACCTGGTGACCGGCGCCGTACCCGGCCGCAGCTTCGGGGTGATCGCGGTCAAGCAGGGTGTGGAGTCCGCCGACGAGGTCCACGACATCGGATGCACTGCCTTACTCCAGGATGCCCGCAGACTGCCCGATGGTCGCTTCGACATCGTCACTCGCGGTAAGAGGCGGTTCCGGCTGCTCGATATCGACAACACGACCGCGCCGTACCTGGTGGGAAGTGTCGAGTGGGTGCCTGATGACGATCTACCAGCAGAGCAGTCGATGCTCCTGCCGATGCTGTCCCGCTCGGCTCGGGAAGCCCACCGGCAGTACTGCTGCGCGGCGTGGCAGCACGGTGACTGGGAGGAGCCCAAAGAGGACGTCGACGTCGCGACGTTGGCGCATCTGCTCGCCTCGGACTGCCTGCTGACCCTGGAAGATCGTCAAGCCTTGCTCGAGGAACGCGACCCAGCCGATCGGCTACGCCTGGTACGCACCCTGCTGGTGCGGGAGGCAGCATTCCTGCGGACGCTGCGTGCGGTGCCGGTACCGCTCAACCAGTTCGCGGAGAAGGCTAGCCGCAACTGAACTCACGAGCGCGGGTCCTCGGCGCCGTTCCATGCGGTGGTGAGGCAGTAGGTGACCGCGACGCCGAACGGCTGCGCGATGATCACCCAAGCTGACTCGAGCACCGGCGGTTTCGGGAACGGCACGCCGGTCTTCGTCCGATCGGGGTAGTGCGCAGCGGCAAGCCACAGCCCGACGCGCATCGCGAACCACGCCGCCACCAGCGAGCCGAGCACCGCGGCCACCAGTACCAACGGGCCACGCCATCGCCGGAACAGCCACAACGCCGCGCCGGTGAGCACCCCAGCGGCCAGCCCGAGCAGCACGAAGGTCGCCATGTCATCGAAGCGAAGCTCGCTTTGCCCTACGAAGGGCAGCACACCGCCTGGCGTGGGGGCCAGCGCGGAGCGCGCTACGAACTCGGGCGGCGCCAGCCAGGACCACAGGACTCCCAGCGGCAGGCCCAGCACCGCCACCGCACACAGCACACCCAGCGCGGGGACCAGGTCGCCCCGAACCACCGCACCGGGTCCGGACGGCACCGGCTCGGAAGCCTGCCGGACCTGCGGCTGCGCCGCGCTCATCCCGACCTCGGATGCGGGCCGTGTGCACTGCATCGCGCCGACCAGCCGGTCGGCGTCACCTGCACCACCATCCGGCGCGAGCATTCCGGGCAATATCGCGGCGGATCGAGCTCCCGGCGATGAGCGCAGCTGACGTGCTGACCGTCGTCAACCGGACGTCCACAGGCGTCGCAGAAGCTCACAACGTCGCGCCCAAGGCCTTGATCGGCATACGCAGCTCGGTGAGCATCTTCAGGTCCGCCCGCGCCGGCCGGCCGAGGTTGGTCAGGTAATTGCCCACGATGATCGCGTTGATCCCGCCCAGCATGCCCTGCTCGGCGCCCAGATCCCCGAGGGTGAGCTCGCGGCCACCGGCGAAGCGCAAGATGGTGCGGGGCAGCGCGAGCCGAAACGCGGCCACGGTCCGCAACGCGTCGGCGCCGGCCACCACGTCGTAGCTCTCATACGGGGTGCCGGGCTGCGGGATCAGGAAGTTCATCGGCACCTCATCGGGAGCCAACGAGGCGAGCTGCGCGGCGAACTCAGCGCGCTGAACCACCGTCTCCCCCATCCCGATGATGCCGCCGCAGCAGACCTCCATCCCAGCCTCACGCACCATCCGCAGCGTCTCGAAGCGCTCCTCCCAGGTGTGCGTGGTCACCACGTTCGGGAAGTGCGAGCGCGCGGTCTCCAGGTTGTGGTTGTAGCGGTGCACGCCGCTGGCCGCCAGCTCGTCCACCTGCTGCTGGGTGAGCATCCCCAGCGAACAAGCAATGTTGATCTCTGCGGTCTCCGGTTCGGCGCGGATCGCCTCGATACCGGCTCGTACTTGGGACATCAGTCGACGGTCCGGCCCGCGGACTGCGGCGACGATGCAGAACTCGGTCGCCCCGGTGGCCGCGGTCTGCTTGGCCGCCTTGACCAGCCCTGGGATGTCCAGCCACACCGCCCGCACCGGTGAGTTGAACTGGCCGGACTGTGAGCAGAAGTGGCAGTCCTCCGGGCAGCCGCCGGTCTTGACGCTGACGATGCCCTCGACCTCGACCTCCGGACCGCACCAGCGCATCCGCACCTCATGCGCCAGCGCGAGCAGCTCGTCCAACCGGTCCTCTGGCAGGTGCAGCGCCGCGAGGGTCTGCTGCTCGGAGAGCCCCCTTCCCCGTTGGAGCACCTGTTCGCGGGCGACGGCCAATACGTCGGCCTGCGGACGGGTCACCGGTGCTCCTCTCGACGGACGGTGCTTGCAGGCCAGTCTGCCGCATTCGCGTTGAACGCTCAGTCGCCCCCGGCTTCTCGGATCCAGCCCGCGATGTTACCCATTCTGGTGGCCACCATGTCAGCCCGCGCCGTCACCGCCGGCGCCGTCGCCGTGCGCGACTCCAGGCACCCCACCGGCGGCGCTCTGATCGTCCCCCCGCACGTCTGGACCACCCTCACATCCGCGCCAGGCTGGACCGCCAATTGGAACCATTTGCAGCACCCAGTGCCCCCTCGGACTACCAAATGGGACCAAGACGCTGTACACCGAGCTCCTGGGCATAGAGCCCTCCATGGACGAGGCGTACTACGTCGATTTCAACGTCGAAGGCCAGCATGTCGGTCTGGATCCCCATGGCCACAGCCAGAGGATGACGGGCCCTGTCGGCTACTGGCACGTCGACGACATCAAGTCACGCGTCAAGGCGCTCCTCGACGCCGGCGCGCAAGCGCAGCACGAGGTCAGGGATGTCGGTGGGGGCACGCTGATCGCCTCCGTGAAGGACGCTGACGGCAACGTCATCGGCCTCATCCAGCCGGCCTGAGCGCAGGGGACCCCAAGCCGTCACCCGATCAACGGGCGGGGCCGACGGCCTCGATGTTGGCGATGGTGAAATCGCGTTGGGCGTTGCGCAGATGGCACCAGGAGTCGATCCACCTGCCGTAGAGCTGTTGTGGCCGGATTGCCCGGGTGCTGCGGCTGCCGTTCTTGTCGCGGTAGACGATGAGCACGTCGTTGTGGTGCTCCACGGCGTCGGACAGCAGCTCCAGCTCGGCGTCGTCGAGGTGCACATTGAGCTCCGCGAGCAGGTCGAAGGTGTCCTGGTCCGAGGTGGCCCGTGCGGTCTCGCCGTCGGGGTCCGCAGCGAGCTGCCGGACCAGCTCGGCGGCCGGGAGCATAGCTCGCGGTCTTGTGTTAGCCGCATGATCGAGGGTAGGCGCCTCGTGGTCGTGACGGGCTTCGACGAGCACCGTGCCTTGGGTATCTTCAGACATTGGCGACAGGCCGACTTCCCGCAGGCGCGCCAGCACGTCATCGAGACTGGATGGACTCGCCAGGACGGTAGGGGCGAGCCGGCTGAGGTGCAGCTTGCTGAGAGATCGGGTGTGCAGGATCTCGGTGATCAATGCCTCGGCGCCGATGACGCAGGAGCGCATGCCACGCACGCGCACTTGGCCGTGCTTGCGAGAGGCGTCAGTGATCAGATATTCCAGTGGCTGGGGAATCGGGCGGTCCGAGAGGGTGGCCAGCTCGGTGAGCAGGTCCTGGGCCGCCCATCCCGCATCGAGAGCGGCCCGCACGCTGGCTGGGGTGAATCGCCACGTTCTGGCGGCCCCGCGGGTCTCGGCGGCCGCCGAGTCGTTCAGCAGCCGCGACACCGCCGCGCTCGGCTGGCCGGAGACCACGGCGGTGAGATCCGACTGCAGGATCACGCTGCACGACGCCTCTGGAAGCAGCGCGGTGCACCGCCGGGCCAGCTCCCCCACCGCATCCTCCGGCGCGGTCCCGGCGGCCGCCAGCAGATGCTCGCCGAGTTCTGAGACCATGTCGGTCGCGATCACCCCAAGCAGCTCGGCTTCGCGGACGGCGGCGGCCACCTTGCCGTCACGTTGTCCAGCGTCGTAGCCGTGCAGCGGGAAAAACCAGTCGACTTCCACTCCCGCCGCCCGCACCGACGCACCCGCGCGGGAGGCCGACAGCAGAGCCCGCCGCAGCAGCCCCGCCGCGGACCCCAGCGGCAGGGGTGGCGGATGTTCCTTATCCCCCACGGTCTCCCGGCTGGTCGGTGCGTGTTCGAGCGAGAACCACGCATCGACCAGTACGGCCCACTGCCGACCTGGTTCCGCGGCGCGCCATTCCGCATAGGACTGCGTCGGTGCGTACCCCGCGTCCGCTCGACCCAGCAGGCCGGCCGAGTACGCAAGGTCGATCCACAACAGCAGGACGTCGGCTGAGACCGACAGCAGCTTCGCCAGCCGCGCGCGTTCGCGAGCCCCGACCCCACCGTTCTTCAGCGCCGCGATCGGCGTCGCGCGGGCCTCGTCGAGCAGGGTCGTCATCCCGCGAAGTGCCTCCTGGGCGGCGGCTTGGGCGGCCCGACGCACCGCCGCCTCGTCGCCACCCACTAGGGGGATGACCGGCCGTCCGGTCAGCGTGAGCTCGCGTTCGGCCAGCCAACCCGCGACCGCCACTTCCCTGGGCAGCTCAGGCTGATGGTTGACGGCCAGCAGCAGGCCGGCCGCGATCAGCAGCTCGGTCGGATCACGATCAGCAGCGCCGCGCGCTCGGGTGCGACCGAACCCCGAGTAGTAGTAGTTGTGATAGCCACGGCGGAACTCGCCGAGCCGGTCCCTGGCAGGTTTTGGCAGCGTGGCGATCACCTTGGCCAGCAAGGCCAGATCCGCCATCAGCTCGGACAGCCGCGCCGTCAGTTCCGGCTTGCGCAGGCCGTCGGTCGCGGCACCGAACGCGCCGACCGCCACCCGCAGGTTCTCGGCCAGGACCGATCCCGCGATCTTCGCCACCGGCCGGCCGCCACCGATCTCCGCCGACCAGTGCGCCTCCAGCGGTTGCGGCAGGTACAACACCCCGGCGCTGTCCCAGGCCAGTCCCCGCCCACACAGCTCAGTTACGCCGGCTCGCACCGCCGGCTCAGAGGCACCCAGCAGTCGCACCAGAGCTGGCATCGTCGCCGACGCACCGAGCGCGACGACCGCCTTCCCGACCATGACCATGTCCCGGTTCACCGTGCGCAACGCGGCACCCAGCGAATCCGCCCCGCTGAGCCGCTGCGCGAGCTGACCGAAACCACGCGGAACGGGCTGCACCAGAACGTCCGGACGCGCTTGGAGCAGTGCGACCAACGATGCCGCGCTCAACCCGGACAGGTACTGCGCAAATGATCTTGCACTCACGTCCGTCATTCTGCCGTCAGCCCACTCCGGGGGTACACGGGCCCCCGCGACGGCCCACGTGCGCGGGTAGCGCTTGCGAAGGACGCCGACCTGTCAAGCCTCCACTCGATCATCGCTATCGCAAGTGCAGCATTCGCCGTTACAACGGTAACGCCTGCCGACAGTTCTGCGAAAAAGGCAGCACACCTGCGGACACTGAATGTCGTGGGTCCGACGAAAGAGGCTCACATGTCGCCGACCGGCTCGCGTTTCGCTTCTCGGCGAATACTCGCCTCTTCAGCAATCATCGGTGCCTTTCTTATTAGTAGCGCCTCGATTTCGGGGTGCCAAACCGGGACGGCAGCATCACCTTACGGCTCACCGGCTCCCACCCAGGTGAGCGGCAGCGCAGCATCGCCGTTGCCTGACCCGACACCGACGGTGCCAGCACCACCTGTTGCCGTCACCTCGACAGTGGCAGCGCCACCTCCTGCCCGCCAGGTAGCTGCGCCCCGTATCGTCGCAGTCGCTCCCGCGCCGCTGCGCTCAGCGCAAGAAAACAGTTCCTGCGACGCGTCTTCCTACCGAAACAGCGATGGCAACTGCATACTCCGACCACAGCAGGCGGCCGCAGCACCGGCCGGTGCCACCGCCCAGTGCTCCGATGGCGACTACAGCTTCAGCCAACATCGGCGAGGCACCTGTTCGGGCCATGGGGGCGTCGCCCAATGGCTGTAACCACGTAATCCAACGGCACTCAGTATCGGCAGCGGAGCACGAGCATCGCCCTCGCCTGGACCCGCAACTTGCCGCCTGGCACCGCGTCCCGCTGCTTGCGTCGGGCGTTAGCCAGCAGCGGGTCGGTGGTATCCACGACGAACTCCCAGCTCCGACCATATCCCGAGTCGGGCAGCGTGAAGATGACCGGCCGGTGGTGAGCATTGATGAGAAGGAGGAAGGAATCGTCGATGATCCGTTCGCCGAGATCGTCGACTTCGGGGATGCCCCGGCCGTTGAGGAAGATCGCGACGCTCTTGGTGGACGTGACGTTCCAGTCTTCCTCGCTCATCTGCTGCCCGTCCGGGCGCAGCCAGGCGATGTCCTCGATATTGGAGCCGCGGATCGAGCGGCCCTGAAAGAACCGGCGGCGACGGAACACCGGGTGAGCAGCCCGCAGCTGGGCGAGATGGGCGGTGAACTCGGTGAGAACCGAGTTCAGCCGTGCCTCGTCCCAGTCCACCCAACTGATCTTGCTGTCCTGGCAGTAGACGTTGTTGTTGCCCTCTTGGGTGCGGCCCAACTCGTCTCCGTGCGCGAGCATCGGAACGCCTTGGGAAAGCAACAGCGTGGTCAGAAAGTTGCGTTTCTGGCGCTCCCGCAGAGCGACGACCTTGCCGTCCTCGGTGGGACCCTCGACCCCGCAGTTCCACGAACGATTGTGGCTCTCGCCGTCGCGGTTGCCTTCGCCATTCTCGTCATTGTGTTTGTGGTTGTAGGACACCAGATCGTTTAAGGTGAGCCCGTCGTGCGCCGTCACAAAATTGATCGAGGCGATGGGGCGGCGGCCGTCTGCTTCATAAAGATCCGATGAGCCGGTGAACCGGGAGGCGAACTCGGCGAGTGTACCAGGTTCACCGCGCCAGAAATCGCGCACGGTATCGCGGTACTTACCGTTCCATTCCGTCCACAACGGTGGGAACCCGCCGACCTGGTAACCGCCCTCGCCGACGTCCCACGGTTCAGCGATCAGCTTGACCTGACTGACCACCGGGTCCTGGTTCACCAGGTCGAAGAACGCCGACAGCCGGTCCACCTCGTGGAATTCCCGAGCCAGGGTGGCCGCAAGGTCGAAGCGGAACCCATCGACGTGCATGTCGAGTACCCAGTACCGTAGCGAGTCCATGATCAGCCGCAGCGATTCATGATGCCGGACATTGAGACTGTTCCCGGTGCCCGTGGTGTCGTAGTAGTGTTTCTGGTCGCCGTCGACCAGCCGGTAGTAGGCCGGGTTGTCGATGCCTCGAAACGACAGCGTCGGTCCGAGATGGTTGCCCTCTGCGGTGTGGTTGTAGACCACATCGAGAATGACTTCGATGCCGGCCCGATGCAGCGCGCGGACCATGGACTTGAATTCCTGCACCTGCTGGCCCTGGGTGCCGAAACAGGCGTAGTCGTTGTGCGGCGCGAAGAAGCCGATGGTGTTGTAACCCCAGTAGTTGGACAGCCCACGCTCGACAAGTGTGGAGTCGTGCACGAACTGGTGCACGGGCATCAGCTCGACCGCTGTCACGCCGAGATCACGGAAATGTTTGATCATGACCGGGTGCGCCAGACCGGAATAACTACCGCGGACGTCATCGGGGATCCGAGGATGGCGCATCGTCATGCCCTTGACGTGCGCCTCGTAGATCACCGTCTCCTGGTAGGGAATTCGCAGCGGCCGGTCGTCGGACCAGTCGAAAAACGGGTTGACCACGACCGAGGTCATCGCATACGGCGCTGAGTCGGCGTCGTTGTAGGAGTCCGGGTCACCGAACCGGTAGGCGAACAGCGCTTCGTTCCACTCGATGCGGCCGTCGATCGCCTTGGCATACGGGTCGAGCAGCAGCTTGCTCGGGTTGCACCGCAAGCCTGCCGCCGGGTCGTAGGGGCCGTGCACGCGGTAGCCGTAGCGTTGGCCGGGGCTGACCCGCGGCACGTAGCCGTGCCAGACCAGGGCGTCGCGTTCGGGCAGCGCGATCCGTGTCTCGTCGCCCGCATCGTTGAACAAGCACAGCTCGATCCGGTGCGCGGCTTCCGAGAAGATCGAGAAGTTGGTGCCCCCGCCGTCATAGGTCGCGCCCAGCGGGTAGGGCGAGCCAGGCCAGATGTCCACACAACCTCCGTAGATCCGGGTTGTTCCCGCGACGTGCCGCAGCCGCCGAGGTGTCTTTGTATCGTCCGCGCGCAGCGATCGCCACCTCAGCGCAGCACCAGGCGGCGGCGTCGCACCGCGCGGCCTGCGACAATGAGCCGTGACCGGGTTTCATCACAGGTCATCACAGAAGGGGAGGATAACCGGTTGACTGACCACGAGGTGCGCTCGCTGATCGGCCAGGTCGAGGTCGCTGTCCGCGATGCGATCGATCGAGTGCTGCCGGAGCTGGCCGGCGCCGATCCGGTCGTCCGACATTCCGAGCACGCCGATTTCCAGTCCAACGCCGCGCTCGCGCTCGCCAAACGCGCCCGCACCAGGCCCTCGGAGGTGGCCGGCGCGGTCTCGGAGGCGCTGCTCGCTGGTACCGGCACGCTCGTCGCTGGGGTCACCGTGTCCGGACCGGGATTCCTTAACTTGACCCTGGCGGATTTCACACTCTGGCAACAGGTCGCCGCCCGGCTGGCCAGTCCGCGCCTCGGTGTCGGCAGTCCGGAGCAGGGCCGGCGCACCGTCGTCGACTATTCCGGACCGAACGTGGCCAAGGAGATGCACGTCGGTCACCTGCCCAGCACCATCGTCGGTGACTGCCTGGTCCGCGTCCTCGGTTTCCTCGGCGCCGAGGTGATCCGGCAAAACCACCTCGGGGACTGGGGCACCCAGTTCGGGATGCTCATCCAGTACCTCGACGACCACCCCGAGGCCACCTGGCACCACGACCAGCTCACCGAGGGCACCTCGACCGTCTCCGCGCTGGACAACCTTTACCGGGCTGCCCGCGCCGCATTCGATGCCGACCCGGCCTTTGCCGAACGGGCCAGAGCGCGCGTGGTGGCGTTACAGGCCGGGGACGAGGACACCATCGCGCGCTGGAAGGAGATCGTCAGCGAATCGGAGTTCGCGTTCCGCGAGATCTACCACCGGCTCGGCGTACTCCTGGAGCCCGAGGACTCCGACGGCGAGTCGTTCTACAACTTCCTGCTGCCCGATGTCGCCGACGAGCTGACCACCGCCGGTATCGCAGTGGAAAGCGACGGCGCGCTCGTGGTGTTCTCCGGGGAGGTCACCGGTCCCGACGGCAGCCCGGTCACACTGATGGTCCGCAAGAAAGACGGCGGTTACGGTTACGACACCACCGATTTGGCGACCATCCGCTACCGGGTGCGCGATCTCAAAGCCGACCGCATCCTCTACGTGGTCGACTCCCGGCAGGCCTTGCACTTCCGACTCATCTTCGAGGCAGCGCGCCGCGCTGGCTGGCTCACCGACGGTATCGACGCCACCCACGTCGGGTTCGGCGCCGTACTCGGCCCCGATGGGCGGCCGTTCAAAACCCGTTCTGGCGACACCGTCAAGCTCATGGAGCTGCTGGACAACGCCGTCCACCGGGCGAAAGCCAGCGTCGCCGAGAAAGCTCACGAGCTCACCGAGGACGAGCTCACCCGGATCGCCGAGCAAGCCGGCATCGGTGCTGTCAAGTACGCTGGATTGTCCACCTCGCGCACCAAGGATTGCGTTTTCAACATCGAGCGGATGGTGTCGCTGCACGGCAACACCGGGGTGTATCTGCAGTACGCGCACACCCGGATCTGCTCCATCCTCCGCAAGGCCGGTGACGGGCCTGTAGAGGTTGACCCGACGCTGCCACTGCATCCTGCGGAGCGGTCTCTCATACTCGCCGTGGACGTATTCGGCGATACCCTCGCCGAAGTAGGCCGGGTCCTTGAACCGCACCGACTGTGCGGTCATCTCTACGAACTGGCGAAGGCATTCACCGACTTCTACGAAGCCTGCCCGGTACTCTCCGCGGCCGAAGGCGTCCGCACCAACCGCATCGCGCTGTGCCAGCTCTCCGCCCGCACCCTGCGTCGGGGCTTAAACCTGCTGGGCATTGCGGCACCAGAACGCATGTAGATCATGGCCGACGAAGGTGGTGATCCCACCTGCTGGCTACGTCGAGTCTGCCTTGAGTGCGGCCGACTCGCCGACCAGGATCCACCCGTCATGTGCACCCACTGTGGCGCGCAGATCCCTGACGACGACCCCTGGTCCAACCGCCCGGTCACACCGTGACCGGTGTGTCGAGCAGGCGCTCGATGGCGGCCAGCTTGATACACAGGACAAGCCCGTCCAGCGCCTCGGCTAGCTCCGACAGCGGCGGGTAGGTCGGTGCCAGCCGGATCACCCGATCATGAGGGTCCCTGCCGTAGGGAAACGGCGCGCCGGCGGCGGTCAGCGCGATGCCGGCACCAGCGGCCAGCTCGACGACGCGGCTGGCGCAGCCGTCCAACACGTCGAGAGTGACGAAGTAACCTCCCTCAGGCACTGTCCAGGTAGCCACGCCGCTGTCGCCGAGCGCATCGCCCAGCGTGCGCTGAACGAGATCGAACTTCGGCTTGAGCAGTGCCCGGTGCCGGTTCATGTGGGCGTGCACGCCTGCCGTGGTTTCCAGAAAGAGCGCGTGCCGCAGCTGGTTGATCTTGTCCGGACCGATCGTGCGCTTGGCGAGGTGCCCGGTCAGCCAGTCCACGTTGGCCACGGACGCGCCGTAGAAGGCCACCCCGCTGCCCGCCAGCGTGATCTTCGACGTGGAACCGAACACCAACGGCCGGTCGGCGTGGCCGGCGTCGCTGGCGAGCTGCAGGATGTCGGCGACCTCGTGCCGGACCCCGGTCAGGTGGTGTACGGCGTAGGCGTTGTCCCAGAAGATCCGGAAATCGGCGGCGGCGGTGCGCATTTGAGCCAACCGACCAACGGTCTGCTCGGAGTACCGGATGCCTGAGGGGTTGCTGTACTTGGGCACGCACCAGATCCCCTTGATCCTGGCGTCCGCTGCGACCAGCCGCTCGACGTCGTCCATGTCCGGGCCGGCCGCGTCCATCGGAACCGTGATCATCTCGATGCGCAGCTTCTCGCACAACGCGAAGTGCCGGTCATAGCCCGGCACCGGGCACAGCAATGCCGTCCCGGTGCCCATCCCCCACGGCTGCGCAGACCCGGGCACGCCGAACAGCACGGCGTGCACCAGACACTCGTGCATCAGCTCCAGGCTGGAGTTACCGAACGCGATCAGCTGCTCGACGGGTACTCCCAGCACTTCGCTGAAGATCTCCCGCAGCTCCGCCAACCCACGCAGGCCTCCGTAGTTGCGGGTGTCGGTGCCGTCGCTGGCGAGGTGCTTGCCAGCCCCCGGAAGCTCCAGCAGCGGCTCGGACAGGTCCAGCTGCTCCGCCGACGGCTTGCCCCTGGTCAGGTCGAGGGTCAGGACCCGAGCCTGCAGTTCCCCGTATTCGCGACGCAGCCCGTCGAGGTGTCGGGCCAGATCGCTGGTCGGTAACTGGGTCAGCTTCACGCCTGCATCATCCTCGATCGGTCACCAACACGTGCAGGCCGACCGCGCGGAAGCCGACCGCGCGAGAGCCCGAGCGACGGAGCACTGCGCATTACCACCCTGTTACCAGTGGGAAAAGCTTGCAGGGCTGCGCTTGGGGTTGCCTTCCGACCGTGTGACCATCAACAACGTGGATAGTGTCGGCTGCGGATATCGCAAAGATTCCATCGGGCAATGAGTACCGCTAACCACATGCGACCGGTGACGTGCACTGTGGCGCCCGGGCCGTCCCCGCAGGCGCAGGGCAAGCGCCTCGACTCGGTTGCCGACCACGCCGGTGTTGTGTCGGAGGCGCAGCACCTGGCCATGCGAGCCGACATCCGACTGCTGTCGACGCTGCTCGGCGAGACCTTGGTTCGGCAGGGCGGCAAGGAACTGCTCGAGCTGGTGGAACAGGTACGGGGGCTGGCCCGGGCGGCCCTGCTCGAGAGCAGCGCGGAGATCAGATCTCTACTGTCCACGCTGGACGTCGGCACGTCCGTCCAGCTCGCCAGGGCGTTCTCGACCTATTTCCAGCTCGCCAACGTGGCCGAGCAGCTGCACCGCTCGCGGGAGCAGCGCGCCCAGGTCGGCGCCCAGCATGGCCCGCTGCGCGCGGTGGTGGACCGGCTGGCCCGGGAGGTCGACCGGACCGAGGTGGAGGCGGTGCTGGCGCGGATGGAACTGCGGCCGGTGTTCACCGCTCACCCGACCGAGGTGTCCCGCCGGTCGGTTCAGGGCATCCTGCGCCGGGTGGCCGACGTCCTCGACCAGGACCTTCCCGAGGAGCCGTTGCGACGGCGACTCGCCCAGCTGGTGGACCTGCTGTGGCAGACAGATGAGATCCGACCCGGTCAGCCGACGGTTCTCGACGAGGCCCGCGCGGTCGCTTACTACCTTGAGCAGCTCGGTACCCACGCGGTGCCGGACCTGCTGGAGGACCTCGAAACCGAGCTCGCCCGCGCCTCGTTCGTGCTGCCGCCGCAGTCGCGTCCGGTGGTGCTCGGCTGCTGGGTCGGGGGGGACCGCGACGGCAACCCCAACGTCTCGCCACAGGTGACCCTCGACGTCTTGCGGCTCTACGCGGACCGGGCGCTGAACATCCAGCTGGCGCTGATCGCTCAGCTCATCGAGGAGCTGAGCGTGTCCACCCGCGTGGTCGGCGTCTCCGAGGACCTGCGACGCAGCCTCGCCCACGACCGGCGCAGGCTACCCGAGGTCTATGACCGCTACCTGCGGCTCAACGCCGACGAGCCCTACCGGTTGAAGTGTTCCTTCATCCACGCCCGCCTGACCCGAACCCGGCAGCGGATTCGCGACGGCGTCGGCCACCAGCCGGGACGGGACTACCTGGGGGCGGAGTCCTACGTCGCGGACCTGGAGGTGATGGACGCCTCGCTGCGCGGGCATCTCGGGGAACGTATCGCCGAAGGCACGCTGGCCAGGACGCTGCGCAGCGCCGGGGCGCTGGGCCTGCACCTCGCGTTCCTCGACGTGCGCGAGCACGCCGACAAGCATCACGCCGCCCTTGCGGCCCTCTATGATTCGCTCGGTGAGCTCCCAGTGCCCTACACCGAGCTCGACCGCGGGGAGCGTGCAGCGCTGCTGTCCCGCGAACTGGCCGGACGGCGGCCGCTGACCGCCCGCTCGGCTGAGGTGCCAGCAGCGGCGGCGGACGTGCTCGCCGTCTTCGACGCGATCCGCTCTGCCCAACAGATCTTCGGTGAGCTGGCTGCCAGCACCTACATCGTCTCGATGGCAAAGGGAGTGGACGACGTGCTGGCCGCCGCGGTGCTGGCCCGGGAAGCCGGTCTGGTTGCGCTGGCCCCGCCGGGGGATCCGGCGGCCGGTGGGTGCACCTGCACGGTGGATCTCGTGCCGCTGTTCGAGACAGCCACCGAGCTGCGCCGCGCCGGAGAGCTCCTCGACGGAATGCTGCGGGACCCCTCCTACCGTCAGCTGGTCCGGGCCCGAGGAGATCTGCAAGAGGTGATGCTCGGGTACTCCGATTCAAACAAGGACGCCGGGATCACCACTTCCCATTGGGAGATCCACAAAGCGCAGCGTCAGCTGCGCGACACAGCCGCCGCGCACCGGGTCCGGCTACGACTGTTCCACGGCCGTGGTGGCTCGGTCGGCCGGGGAGGCGGGCCGGCCGGGGAGGCGGTGGCCGCTTCGCCGTACGGCACGGTCGACGCGACGATGAAGGTGACCGAACAGGGCGAGGTCATCTCCGACAGATACTCGTTGAGCGCCCTGGCTCACGACCAGCTTGAGATCCTCCTCGCCGCGGTGCTGGAGGCCACCCTGTTGCACCAGACCTCGCGGGTGCCGCCGGAGGTGCTGCGCCGGTGGGACGAGGCGATGGACGTGGTGAGCGGGGCCGCCCAGGCGGCATATCGAGACTTCGTCGATCTTCCCGGGCTGGGCGAGTTCTTCTCCGCCGCCACGCCGGTCGACGAGCTGGGCTGGCTCAATGTCGGTTCCCGGCCGATGCGGCGACCGGGCAGCGGGAAGACCACGCTGGAAGGGCTGCGGGCGATCCCGTGGGTGTTCGGGTGGACCCAGACCCGGATGGTGGTGCCCGGCTGGTACGGCCTCGGCAGCGGCCTGCAGGCCGCCCGTGATGCCGGGCTCGGGCCGGTGCTCGAGGAGATGCGGGACTGGGCGTTTTTCACCAACCTGCTCGGAAACGTCGAGATGATGCTGGTCAAGACTGACTTGCGGATCGCGGAGTCTTACGTCTCGGCCCTCGTCGAGCCCAGTCTGCAGCCGCTGTTCGACACCATCGTCGCCGAGCACGACCTGACCCGACGTGAAGTGCTGCGGCTGACCGGCGGCTCGACACTGCTGGCCCGACACCGCCTCGTGCGCCACACCCTGCAGGTGCGGGCGGCCTACCTGGAGCCGCTGCACCACCTCCAGGTGTCGCTGCTGGCCCGGCGTCGCGAGGTGGACGAGCCCGACCCGGACCTGCGTCGGGCCCTGCTGCTCACCGTGAACGGGATCGCTGCCGGAATGCGCAACACGGGGTGAGCCGTAACCAGCAGACAACGGCACGGAAACGAGGTAAGCGGACGGTGGAAGTGTGGATCGCCGCCCGACGCTGACGCACTGCCCGTACTGCTCGCTGCAGTGCGGCATCACGTTGCGGGTCGCTCCCGACCGGGTCCATCTGGCGCCGCAGGAGGATTTCCCAACCAACCGGGGCGGGCTGTGCAGCAAGGGTTGGAACGCGGCCGAGTTGCTGGACCACCCACAACGGCTGACCGAGCCCCTGGTCCGCGACCGGCGCGACGCGCCGCTGCGTCCCACCACCTGGGACGACGCGCTGGACCGGGTCACCCGCGCCGTACACCGCTCCCAGCGCAACCACGGTCCGGACGCCGTCGGCTGCTTCGGCGGCGGCGGGCTGACCAACGAGAAGGCCTACCAGCTCGGCAAGTTCGCCCGGGTCGCCCTGGGCACCTCCCAGATCGACTACAACGGCCGGTTCTGCATGTCTTCGGCCGCCGCGGCGACCACCCGCGCGTTCGGCATCGACCGGGGCCTGCCGTTCCCGCTGGCTGACATCGCCGCGGCCGACGTCGTCCTGCTGGTCGGTGCCAACCCGGCCGACACCATGCCGCCGGCCATGCAGTGGTTCGACGAGGGCCGCAGCCGCGGCGCGACACATATCACCATCGACCCACGGCGCTCCCCCACCGCCCGTGGCTCGAAGCTGCACCTGCAGCCGGTGCCTGGCACTGACCTGGCGCTGGCCAACGGGCTGCTGCACCTGGCGATCCGGTACGGCCACATCGACACCGACTACATCGCCGAGCGAACCTGCGGCTTCGAGCAGGTCCGCCGGGTGGTGCGCTCGTACTGGCCGGACCGGGTGGAGCGGATCACCGGCGTTCCGGCGGCCCAGTTGGACGAGGCGGCGCGACTGCTCGGCGAGGCGTCGACGGCCATGGTGCTCACCGCCCGGGGGGCCGAGCAGCACAGCAACGGCACCGACACCGCGCTGGCGTTCATCAACCTGGCGTTGGCCCTGGGCTTGCCCGGACGGTCCGGCTCCGGGTTCGCAACGCTGACCGGGCAAGGCAATGGGCAGGGCGGTCGGGAGCACGGCCAGAAAGCCGACCAGCTGCCCGGCTACCGGAGCCTCGATGATCCCCAGGCCCGCGCGCACGTCGCCGCGGTGTGGGGAGTCGACCCCGACAGCCTGCCCGGCCCGGGCACCTCGGCCTACGAGATGCTCGACCGGCTGGGCACCGACGGTGGGGTGCGCACGCTGTTGGTTTTTGCCTCCAATATCGCCGTCTCCGCGCCGCACGCTACCCACGTCACGCAGCGGCTGGCGGGGCTGGACTGCCTGGTGGTCAGCGACTTCGTGCTGTCCGAGACCGCGGCGCTGGCCGACGTCGTGCTCCCGTGCACGCAATGGGCGGAGGAAGAGGGCACGCTGACCAACCTGGAGGGCCGGGTACTGCTGCGCCGCAAGGCGCTGGATCCGCCAACCGGCGTCCCCTCCGATCTGCAGATCCTGCGCATTCTGGCCGAGCGGCTGAGCTGCCGGGTCACGTTCGCCGATCGGCCGCGTGAGGTGTTCGACGAGCTGCGGGCAGCCAGCGCGGGCGGCCTGGCGGACTACGCGGGCATCACCTACGACCGCATCGCCGATGAGCAGGGCGTGTTCTGGCCGTGCCCGGACGAGCAGCATCCCGGCACGCCGCGGCTGTTCGCCGACCGCTTCGCGACCCCCGACGGCCGTGCTCGGTTCCATCCGGTCGAGCACCGCGACCCGGCGGAGGTGCCGGACGCGCAGTACCCCTACTACCTCAGCACCGGGCGCAACCGGTCGCACTACCAGTCCGGGGCGCAGACCCGGCGGGTGCGCGCCCTGGTCACCGCCGAGCCCGACGCCTACGCCGAGCTGCACCCGGAACTCGCCCGGCGAGTCGGTGTCGGTCCAGGCGAGTTCGTGCGGTTGCACAACCGCCGTGGCAGCGCCGTGCTGCGGGCCAGGATCACCGAGGACATCCGCCCCGACACGGTCTTCGTGCCCTTTCACTGGGGTGGGCAGGCCACCGCCAATGCGCTGACCAATCCCGCGCTGGACCCCGTCTCCCGGATGCCGGAGTTCAAGGCCTGCGCGGTGGCGGTCAGCGCCGTGGAAGAACCCCAGTGACCGAGTCCCCGGAAAGTCGCGGATCAGAGGAGATCGCATGCACACCACGTCGCGGTTCCTGCAGGGCATCTACCCCTTTGAAGGGCAGGGCCTGTGCAAACCCGTCCCGATTGATCCCTCCCTGACCTACACCGTTCCCGCGGGGGCGACTGGCCAGGCCCTCTACTTCCGCGGCGGGAACAGCACCGAGGAGATGATCACGATTGTGCTCGTGCGGGACGGCCAACCGATGCGCTATTTCCCGATCGGCGCTCGCGACGGCACCAACGTGCCGCTGCGCGTGGTGGAGGACCTGATCAGCCAGACCCAGATCGAGTTGCACGTCGCCGCGCCCGAGGGCTGCACCGGGACGGTTGTCGTCGATCTCGGCCTGGTGGAGGTGTGAACACCATGCAGGAACTGGTGGTGGTGGGCAACGGCATGGCGGGGGCCCGCGCCGTCGAGGAGATCTTGACCCGCGGCGGGGGCGAGACGTTCCACATCACGATGTTCGGTGACGAGCCGCACGGCAACTACAACCGCATCTTGCTGTCGGAGCTGCTGGCCAGCGGAGCTGACCCTGACGGGCAGCTGCTCGACGAGGACCTTTTCCTCAACCCTTGGGAGTGGTACCGGGACAACGGGATCACCCTGAGAGCCGGAGTGCGGGTGGTGCGCGTGGACCGGTTCGCCCACCGGGTCTACGCCGACGACGGGTCGATCGTCCGGTACGACAAGCTGGTGCTGGCTACCGGCAGCCGGTCTTTTTTGCCGCCTATGGACGGGCTGTGGGCGGATAACAAGACGCTGACGGAGGGGGTGTTCGGTTTCCGCACGCTGCACGACACCATGGCGATGATGCGCTATGCCCGCGGCAAGCAGCGCGCCGCGGTGATCGGCGGTGGCCTGCTCGGCCTGGAGGCGGCTCGCGGCTTGCAGGCACACGGGTTAGACGTGCACGTGGTGCACGCCGCGAAGGGGCTGATGAACCAGCAACTGGACGCCCAGGCCGGTCGGGTGCTGTGCCGCTCGCTGGAACGGCTCGGCTTCACCGTGCACACCGGCACCCGCACCACCGCGATCCAGCAGGACGGCGATCGGGACAACGGCGCGGTCACCGGCGTCACGTTCACCGATGGGGCCACGCTGGACGTCGACATGGTGGTAATCGCGGCGGGTATCCGCCCGAACATCGGGCTGGCCGTGGTCTCGGGCCTGGAGACGCAGCGGGGCATCGTGGTCGACGACCAGCTGCGGTCGGTCGATGATGACGACATCTATGCCGTCGGCGAGTGCGTGCAGCATCGCGGCGAGGTGTACGGGCTGGTCGCCCCGCTGTGGGAGCAGGCGACGGTGCTGGCCGATCACATCACCGGCGTCGACCCGGAGGCCGCCTACCACGGTTCGCGGCTAGCGACGAAGCTCAAGGTCGCGGGCGTGGATGTGGCGGCCATGGGCCTGAAAGAGCCGGAGCGGCCTGACGACGAGTTCGTGCAGTTCAGTGAGCCGGGCCGCGGGATCTACCAGACGGTGATCATCCGCGATGGCATGCTGGTGGGCGCCACGCTGCTCGGCGACGTCAGCAAGGCCGCTTCACTGACCCAGGCCTTTGATCGGCGGGTGCCGCTGCCTGAGGAGCGGATCAAGCTGTTGTTCGACATCGGCGCACCGACGCCCGACGTGGGCGCGGCGGAGCTGGACGACGAGGCGCAGGTCTGCAACTGCAACGGGGTGAGCAAGGGTCAGCTAGTGGCCTGCGTGCGCGACGGGCAGCGCACCGTCGGCGGTGTGATGGGCGCCACCCGTGCGGGCAAGGGATGCGGATCGTGCAAAGGCCTGGTCGCCGACATCGTCAAGGCGGCCCTGGGCGGCGACCTGGAAACCGACCCGGCCGAGGCCTACTACGTGCCGTGCATCCCGATGGACAAGGCAGCGCTGATGGCCGAGATCCGCCAACGCGGGCTGCGCTCACCGTCGGCGGTGTTCGCCGCACTCGCGCGCGATGGTGCCGAGCATGCGGGCAGCAAGATGGCGCTGAGCTCGCTGCTGAGGATGATGTGGGGCAAGCAGTACATCGACGAGCGGGACGGCCGGTTCATCAACGACCGGGTACACGCCAATATCCAGCGGGACGGGACATTCTCGGTGGTGCCGCAGATCGCCGGCGGCGTCACCACCCCGGCGCAGCTGCGACGGATCGCCGACGTCGCGGAGCGCTACAACGTCCCGATGGTCAAGCTCACCGGTGGCCAGCGCATCGACCTGCTCGGAGTGCGCAAGGAAGACCTGCCCGGGGTGTGGGCCGATCTGGACATGCCCTCGGGTCACGCCTACGGCAAGAGCTTCCGGACCGTCAAAACCTGCGTGGGCAGCGACTTCTGCCGCTTCGGCCTCGGGGACTCCACCCAACTGGGCATCGACATCGAGCAGCGCTACAAGGGGCTGGAGAGCCCGGCGAAGATGAAACTCGCCGTCTCCGGGTGCCCCCGCAACTGCGCCGAGTCCTACGTCAAGGATGTGGGCATTGTCGCGGTCGAGGGCGGCCGGTGGGAGATCTACGTCGGTGGTGCCGCCGGGGCCACCGTCCGCAAGGGCGACCTACTTGCCACTGTGGACAGCCGCGACGAGACCGTCACCCTCACCGGGCGGTTCATGCAGTACTACCGGGAGAACGCCAAGTGGCTGGAACGCAGCTACGACTTCGTCCCCCGCGTCGGACTGGCCGAGCTGCGGGCGATCGTCGTCGAGGACCGGGACGGGATCGCGGGTCGGCTCGATGAGGACATGCAGCACTCGGTGGACGCCTACCGCGACCCCTGGCAGGAGCACCGGCAACCGGCGACCCAGGGGCAGTTCCGAGACGCGCTACCGCTGGTCGAGTTGCCGAAGGTGCCAGTCCGATGAGCGAACCGCTGGGGTCTTGGCGGCTGGGCCCGGTAGACCAGATACCGGTCGGCGAAGGACGCGCCTTCGCCGTCGGCAACGAGCAGGTGGCCGTATTCCGGCCGCGCGGCGGCAGGCTGCAAGCCCTCCAGGCGATCTGCCCGCACCGCGGCGGTCCACTCGCCGACGGCCTCATCGATCAAGTGCAGGTGGTGTGCCCGCTGCACAACCACACATTCCGGCTGGTCGACGGGCAATGCACCACCGGTGAATGGACGGTTGCGGCCTACGAGGTAGCCGTGGAGGACGGCGAGGTCGTGGTGCGACTGGCGAGATAACTAGCTTCCAGGCAAAGTTGCGGTAACAACGATCGCCTAGCGTCACGTGCATGGGCGACTTAGTATCGCGGATCGGCGTCGAGGAGGAGTTTCACCTCGTCGACTTGCAGACCAGGTCAGCGGAGCCGGCGATCGATGCGATGCTCGCCCAGTTGGACGGCGACTCGTTTGCCCGGGAGCTGCAGCGCTCCCTGGTCGAGGCCAACACATTGCCCTGCGAGAGCCTCGATGAGCTGCGCGCCGAACTCTGCCGGCTGCGCCGCCGGTTGAACGAGGTCGCCGATCCGCTCGGGCTAGGTGTGGTGGCAGCTGGCACGGTTCCGCTGGTCGACCTGCTCGGCTCTGAGATCTCGGCCGGCGCCCGCTACGAGCGGATGCAGCATGAGTACCAGCTGCTGGTCCGCGAGCAACACATCTGCGGGGCCCAGGTGCACGTCGACGTGCCCGATCGGGACGTCGCCGTCGCCGTCGTGCAGCACGTGGCGCTGCACCTACCGACCTTCCTGGCGCTGTCGGCCAGCTCGCCGTACTGGCGGGGGGTCGACAGCGGCTACGCCAGCTATCGCTGCATGGTCTGGCAGCGCTGGCCGACCGCAGGGCCGCCGGGGCCGATGCGTACCGCCGCCGACTACGACACCATGGTGGCCGACCTGGTCGCGTCGGGAACGATCAGCGATCCCGGCATGGTCTATTTCGACATCCGCCCGTCGGCGCATCTACCCACCGTCGAACTGCGGATCTGCGATGCCTGCCCGGCAGTGGACGACGTCGTGCTCATCGCCGGTCTGTTCCGGGCGCTGGTGCAGCGAGCCCGCAGGTGGATCGAGGAGGGCAAACCGTTCCCGCCGACCCGCCACGAGCTGCTGCGGGCAGCCACCTGGCGGGCGGCCCGGTCCGGGCTGGAGGGTGACCTCGTCGACCTTGTCAACCCGTCCGGACCGACCCTGGTGGCGCCGTCGCTGCTCGTCGAACGGCTGCTCAGCGAGTTGCGGCCGGAGCTGGAAGAATCCGGCGACTGGAAGCAGGTGCAGGAGCTGTCCCAGCGAGCCCTCGCGGTGGGCAGCTCCGCCGCCCGCCAGCGCCGGATGTTCGGCCGGCGCGGCGAGCTCACCGACGTGGTCGACGGCCTTCTCGCGCGGACCCGCGGCGAGTCGCTGCACCACGACCCACCGATCGCGGTGCCGGCGACGCCGGCCCTACTCGACGGCTACCGTAGTGAAGGCAAACACAGTGCCGGGTACGACGAGGCGGTGGGAGCCAACGGCCGGGTCCTGCCGCACTACGGCTGGATGTTCCGGATGTTAGACCGGCTGGGCGCCCGCGGTATGACGGCTGCGGAGTCCGCGCTGCGAACCGAGCAGCAGGCGCGGGGGGTGACGTTCCGGGTCGCCGACGACGAGCCGGACCGGCTGTTCCCGCTGGACCTGGTGCCACGCATCATCACGGCCGAGGACTGGGCGACGCTCACGCCAGGGCTGATCCAGAGAGTCCGGGCGCTGGAGGCGTTCTTGCACGACGTCTACGGCGCCCAGGAGGCCATCCGGGACGGCGTCGTACCGGCGTCGGTGGTAACCGGCTCGCCCGGCTGGAGCCGCTTCGGTGAGCTGTTCAGCCAGCGCACGGTGCGAGCCGCCGTCAGCGGGATCGACCTGGTGCGAGACAGCGCGCAGGGTTGGCTCGTGCTCGAGGACAACCTACGGGTGCCCTCTGGCATCGGGTACGCGATGATCAGCCGGCGGCTGGTGCGCAGCGTGTTGCCCGATCTGGAGCCCCCCGCCGGCGTTGTGCCATTGGAGGGTGTCCCCGAGCTGCTGCGCAAGACGCTGCAGGCCGCGAATACAGCCGGGGACGGGATCGCGCTGCTCAGCGCTGGTTCTATCGACGCCGCGTTCTACGAGCATCGGCTGCTGGCGGAGCAGATGGACGTGCCGCTGATCACTCCCGGGGAGCTCACGGTCACCGACAGCGGGGTGTACGCGCACGGTCGGCGCCTCGGCGTGCTCTACCGGCGGCTCGATGAGCAAACCCTGCTTGACGCGACCGGAGCTGACGGCCGGCCGGTCGGGCTGGCGATCTGTGCGGCCGTAGCCGATGGCCGGGTGAGCCTGCTCAACGCGCTGGGCAACGGCGTGGCCGACGACAAACGGGTCTACGCCTACGTGCCGGAGATGATCACCTACTACCTCGGCGAACAGCTGCTGCTCGGCAACGTGCCCACCTACCCGTGTGCCGACCCGCACCACCTCGCTGAGGTGCTTGACCGGCTCGGCGAGCTCGTGCTCAAGCCGGTGAACGGCTACGGTGGTCACGGCGTAGTGATCGGCCCGGACGCGAACTCTGGCGAGCTGGCCGAGCTCGCCGCCACCGTCGCGGCGCACCCCGAGGAGTGGGTCGCCCAGGACCTGGTGTCGCTGTCCACCCACCCCACCTTCGGCGGCGCCAGGCTGGAGCCGCGGGCGGTCGACTTGCGCGCGTTCGTGCTGCTCGGCGAACGGGCCGAGGTGGCACCAGCCGCGCTGACCAGAGTCGCCCGCAGCGGCAGCATGATCGTCAACTCCTCGCGCGGAGGCGGCGCGAAGGACACCTGGATCTTGCGTTGAGAGGACCTTGCTGATGTGCGGCATCGCAGGCGAGATCAGATTCGACCAGGCGCCCGCCAGCGTCGAAGCGGTCACCGCGATGACCGCCGCGCTGCACCGTCGCGGCCCCGACGGCTGGGGCATCCACGCCGTCGGCGCCACCGCGCTCGGCCACCGCCGGTTGAAGATCATCGATCTATCGGAGCGGGCCGCGCAACCCATGGTCGATCCTGAGCTTGGGCTGACCGTGGTGTTCAACGGCTGCATCTACAACTACCGCGAGCTGCGTGCGGAGCTGTGCGCCGCCGGTTACCGGTTCTTCTCCGACTCCGACAGCGAGGTGCTGCTCAAGGCCTACCACCGGTGGGGCACCTGCTGCGTTGATCACTTCCTGGGCATGTTCGCCTTCGCCGTGCTCGAGCGCGACAGTGGACGGCTGATCCTCGGCCGGGACCGGCTCGGGATCAAACCGCTGTACCTCTCGCAGACTCCCAGCCGGGTGCGGTTCGCCTCCACCCTGCCGGCCCTGCTCGCCGCGGGCGACGTCGATACCGCCATCGACCCGGTGGGGCTGCACCATTACCTGAGCTTCCACTCCGTGGTGCCGGCTCCGCGCACGATCCTGACTGGAGTGCAGAAGCTGCCACCCGCCACGGTGCGCACCGTCCATCCGGATGGCCGGCGGGAGGATCGCGAGTACTGGCGGCCGGCGTTTTCGCGAGGCGGTTGCGATGCCGGTCTGGATACCGCGGACTGGCCGGGTGCTGTGCTCGATGCGCTGCGCCTGGCTGTGGAGCGGCGGATGGTCGCCGACGTTCCGGTGGGCATCTTGCTCTCCGGCGGTATCGACTCCAGCCTCGTGGTAGCGCTGCTGGCCGAGGGCGGTCAGCACGGGCTGCGTACGTTCAGCGTCGGGTTCGAGGCCGCCGCCGGGGAGTCCGGGGATGAGTTCGTCTACTCCGACCAGGTCGCGGCACACTTCGGCACGGATCACCAGAAGATCATGGTCACGTCAGATCGGCTGCTGCCAGCGGTGGATGCGACCATCGATGCGATGAGCGAACCGATGGTCAGCCACGACTGTGTCGCGTTCTACCTGCTCTCCGAGGAGGTCACCCGCTCGGTGACGGTGGTGCAGTCCGGGCAGGGCGCTGACGAGGTGTTCGCCGGTTACGACTGGTATCCACCGCTTGCCGGGGTGCCGCGGGACCGGGCCGCGGCGGCCTACGCGGAGGTCTTCGTCGACCGCCCGCACGCCGGGCTGGCCGACCTGCTCGAGCCGGAGTGGCTGCCCGACGCCGACCACAGCCGGGCATTCATCGACGCACACTTCGGTGCTCCCGGCGCCGACACGGCCCTGGATGCGGCGTTGCGACTGGACACCACGGTCATGCTGATTGACGATCCGGTCAAGAGGGTGGACAACATGACCATGGCGTGGGGGTTGGAGGCGCGGGTGCCATTCCTGGACCACGAACTGGTCGAACTCGCCGCCGCCTGCCCATCCGAGCTGAAACTCGCCATGGGGGGGAAGGGAGTGCTCAAGACGGCCAGTCGCGGCGTGGTCCCGGACGAGATCATCGACCGGCCCAAGGGTTACTTCCCGGTTCCGGCGATCCGGCACCTGTCCGGTTCATTCCTCGACCGAGTGCGTGACGCGGTCACCGATCCGGTGGCCAAGGACCGCGGACTGTTCCGACCGGATTGGTTGCAGCGCATGCTTGCCGATCCGAACACCGAGCGCACCACGCTAGGATCCAACGTCTTGTGGCAGGTCGCTCTGTTGGAGATGTGGTTGCAGGGCAGGGGGATCTAGCTCAGTGAACGCGGCGAGTTTCGACGGGGCCAGCGGCTTCGCGCGGCGCCGGCGCGCCCGGCTCGCCGCCGAATTACCGGGTCTCGGCTGGCTTGCTGCCGAGACCTGCATATCGCCCGCGCTGTCCCCGGACGGCAACACGCTCGCCGTGGTCTCCGACCGAGATGGCACACCCCGAGTCTGGTTGATCCCGCTGGCGCAGTCCGGGCCCGCGGTGCGGGTGGACACCGGCGAGGACTACGTGCGGATGGTCAGCTGGTCCCCCGACGGCGAGTGGCTGTGCCTGACGGCAGCGCCCGGCGGCGGGGAGCGCTTCCTGGTCCGGGCGCTGCACCCGGATGGCTCCGATGCCCGGATCGTCGCCGGAACTCCGACCGGGGTGGCATCGATCAGTTGCTGGCAGCCCGGCGGGCACACCGTAGGTCTTGCAGAGAGCAGCGTCACGGAACCGGCCACCCTTGACGCGTACGCGGTGGACGTCTGCTCCGGTCGGCGTCGGTATCTGGCAAGTGGTCCGGCAGCGAGGGTGTGTGCTTTCAGCCACGACGGGCGCTACGCGGTGGTACGCCTCGGCGCCCGGGGCCTCCGCCGCCTGCTGCTGGTCGACACCCGGGCTGGCACCAGCGCCAATCTGCTCAGCGCTGATGCCACCGTCGCCGACGCCCGCTTCGCTCGCGATGATCGGATGATCTACCTGCATACCGACGCCGATCGCGAGTTCGCCGCGCTGCTCGCGTTGCCGAGGGTCGCCGCCGGCTATCCAGAGTCCGCCGCGCTCGTCGCAGCCCGCGACGGGATCGAGCTCGACGGGTTCGCACTCGAGCCGACTGGCCGCACGGTCGTCGCGGTATGGAACGTCGAGGGATACAGCGAGCTCGAGCTCGTCGACCTGGTGGGAGGGCAGCGTCGTGCGCTGCCGACCCCACCTGCGGAGGTGGTGACGGGCTGTGCCTTCGCCCAGGACGGTGGGTCGCTGACGCTCGCCGTGGAATCCAGCACCGAGCCGCCGTACGTCCTGTGCTATCCACTCCCCCTGACGCAAACGGTGCGGTTGGCTCCCGTCCTGCCACCATCATGGCCGCCGGACGCGCCAACCCGGCCGGAGTTGCATCGGTGGCGGGCCCGCGACGGCCTCAAGCTCAGCGGCTGGCTCTACCGGCCGGCCGGTGCGCTCGGCGCGGTGCCCACGCTGGTCTGGTTGCACGGCGGCCCGGAGGCGCAGCAGCGGCCCACCTTCGATCCGCTCTACCAGGCGTTGCTCAGCTGCGGAGTCGCGGTGTTCGCGCCGAACGTCCGTGGCTCGACCGGCTTCGGTCGCGCCTTCGTGGACGCCGACGTCCTCCGCCGCCGGTTCGCCGCCATCGACGACGTCGCCGACGTCGCCCGGTATCTCGTCGATACCGGGCTGGGTGATCCGAATGCACTAGCCTGCGCCGGTCGCTCCTACGGCGGCTACCTCACCGTCGCCACCATGGTGAGCTATCCGGCGCTATTTCGCGCCGGCATCGACGTCTGTGGCATCGTCGACTTCGAAACGTTCTTCGCCCACGCGGAGCCGTGGATCGCCGCGGCGGCGGTGAGTAGGTACGGCGACCCGCAGCGAGACGCAACGCTGCTGCGTGAGTTGTCGCCGATTCACCACATCGAGCAGCTCAGCGCACCAATACTGGTAGTGCACGGCGCGCAGGACACCAACGTGCCGACCATCCAGGCCGAGCAACTCGTCGCAGCGCTGCGGGCCCGCGGCGCGTCACCCGGATATCTGGTGCTACCCGACGAAGGGCACGAGATCCTGGGCGCCACCAGCCGGGCAGTGTACTTGCGGGAGGTCGTGCGTTGGCTGATCAAGCACCTGCTCGACGTCGACGAGCGCAGCGCCTGACGGACGCTACTGAACCAAGTCCGTGGATGCTACGCGCCGCCCTGAGTTGTGAATGGGTCCTGGATCGCGTACGGCCCCCGCCCAAGCACCGGGAAACAGCCCTGCTGTCGCCGAGTTCGACAGGGGGGCTGCGTTTGCGCCTGCGGACAGCGCTGGTGTCGAACTCGGCGACAGCAGCGGCGGCTCGGCTCAACTGTATGTCGAAGCAACCTACTATGATCCGCTGATCAGGGCACTCGCACTGCACGCGCTGGTCGGGTGACGACGCCCGGACCCGGTCACGATGGGCCGCCTTCGGCTCACGGTCTTGGATGTACCGCAAGTAGGAGGGTGTGCAATGCGGCCACGAAGGCCCGCCTTCTCCCGCGCACCAACGCCGAGTTGGGCGATTGTTCTATCGATTATCGCGCTGATCGTAGCCGGCTGCGCCGGTCAAACGACACCCAGCTCCGGCCAGCCAGTGGAAGGCGGGATCGCCACCTTCGCCGAACCGGCGAACACCACTCCGAACTACATTTTTCCGTTCATGTCGGTCGTGTATTTCAGTGTTACCACGATTTCAGACTTTCAATACCTCATGTATCGGCCGCTGTACTGGTTCGGCGACAACGGCCAACCGGCACTGAACGATAAATTGAGCCTCGCTCACTATCCAACCTTCTCCGACGACAACCGTACCGTGACCGTGAAGCTGCGCGACTACGCGTGGTCAGACAAGACGAGGGTAACAGCGGATGGCGTCGTCTTCTGGATCAACATGATGAAGGCGGAGAAGAAGAATTGGGCGGTATACGTACCGGGAGGGATCCCGGACGACATCGACTCGGTGACTGCGGACTCGCCGAGCCAGGTGACCTTCCGCCTGAACAAGAGCTACAGCGCGAAATGGTTCGTATACAACGAGCTCTCCCAGGTCACCCCGCTTCCGCATGCCTGGGACCGCACAGCGACCGGCGCCAGCGATTGTGAACACCATGTCGGCGACTGCACCGCCGTTTACAACTATCTTGCCGACCAGGCCAAGAGCATCAACAGTTACGCCACGAACCCGCTGTGGCAAGTGGTGGACGGCCCCTGGCGACTGAAGTCCTTCAACGCCGACGGCAATATCAGTTTCATTCCCAACAAGTCCTACTCAGGACCGAACAAGCCGCATCTCGCTCAGTTCAACGAAGCGCCGTTCTCCGACAATGCCGCCGAGTACAACGTGTTGCGCGCCGGCGATAACTCCATTCAAGTCGGCTATCTACCGCCGGAGGACGCACCGGCCAAACCTGATGGCCAGGACGTCGGGCACAACCCGCTGGAGAGCAACTACACGCTCGACCGGTGGCACAGCTTGTCGGTCAACTACTTCCCGCTCAACAGCCACAACCCGAAGGTCGGCCCGATCTTCGGCCAGCAGTACTTCCGGCAGGCCCTGGCATCCCTCGTCGACCAGAAGGCGATCATCAAGGCGGCAGTGCACGGGTACGGTGCGACGACCAACGGTCCGGTGCCGACGACGCCGGCGAACCCGTACGCCAGCGACAAGACCGAGCCCAATCCGTTCACCTACGATCCTGATCGCGCCAGGAAGCTGCTGGCTGATCACGGTTGGAGCACTCCCCGGGACGGGGTGGGTACCTGCGAGCGCCCGGGCGATGGTCCGGACCGATGTGGGCCCGGGGTGATCGCGGGTGCGCAACTGGACTTCCAGATGATGTACCGCTCCGGCGACCCGCGGGTCACTCTGTCGATGCAGCAGCTGCAATCCTCGGCCACCAAGGTCGGCATCAAGCTCGCCCTGCGGGGAGCGCCCTTCAACACCGTGATCGGCACCGCCGTCCCCTGCGATGCCGGCAAACCCGACTGCAACTGGGAAATGGGTAACTGGGGAGGGGGCTGGGTGTTCGCTCCGGACTACTACCCCACCGGGGAACAGATCTTTGGTACCGGTGCCGGATCCAACGTGGGTAGCTTCTCGGATCCGAAGCTTGACCAGCTCATCGCGGCAACTCAGCACAGCGACTCGCCAGAGGCTTTGCAGTTTTACGCCCAGTATGGCTCGCAAACCGTACCCGTCATATGGCAGCCGACTGTCGACTACCAGGAAACAGAGATCGCGAACAACCTCAAAGGAGTCACGCCGCAGAACCCGTACCTGAATATTACGCCTGAGGATTGGTACTACGTGAAATGACCGGATTCATCACCCGGCGACTACTGCAATCCATCGTCGTCGTACTGCTCGTGACAGTGATCGTCTTTATCCTGCTGCACCTGCTCCCCGGCGGACCAGCCCGCGCACAACTGGGGGCACGCGCCACACCTGCGGCGATCGAGAACTTCAACCATCAGATGGGATACGATCGCCCCGTGCCGGTCCAGTACTGGAACTGGCTCACCGAGCTGGTCACCGGCAACCTCGGTTTCTCTGTGAAGTTCAACCAGTCGGTCGTTTCGCTGATCGGTGAGCGGCTTCCAAAAACCTTGGTCCTCACGGTTTTGGCCACGCTCTTCGCACTCGTCGTGGCGATCCCGCTCGGCATGTTGCAAGCGGTGAAGCGCAATCATGCCGCAGATTATGCGATCACCTGCGGGGCCTTCGTCTTCTACGCAACGCCACCGTTTTTTCTCGGCGTCGTCCTCATCGTGATGTTCTCGGTCTACCTGCCGATCCTGCCCGCGGAGGCACCACAGAGTTCCTCGCTGGGGGTGATCCTTTCCCAGCCTGCCGGGCTGATCCTGCCAGTGCTGACCCTGGCCTTGCTCACCATCGCTCAGTTCTCCCGGTATATGCGGTCCTCGGTGATCGAGAACCTCGCCGAGGACTACGTCCGCACCGCCCGAGCGAAGGGCGCTGGTGAACGGATCGTGTTGATCCGCCACGTGCTGCGAAATTCGCTGATTCCGGTCGCCACCCTCCTCGGGCTGTCCCTGCCGGCGATCTTCTCCGGGGCACTGATCACCGAGGCGGTGTTCAACTTTCCCGGGATGGGCCAGCTGTTCTGGACAGCCGCGCAAACGCAGGACTACCCGATCATGCTCGGTATCACGGTACTGGTCGGAGTTGCCACCGTGATCGGTTCGCTGCTCGCCGACCTCGCCTACGCCGTCCTCGACCCCCGAGTGAGGTACGCATGACCACCCTTCCCGCCGACGATGCGGCGCTGTCTGACTCACCCAAGACGCGCGGAGTCCTCATGGGCCCGTTCTCCGCGTTCGTGGAGAACAAGCTCGCCGTGGTCGGTATCGGCATCGTGGTGTTGTTCGTTCTGTTCTGTTACGTCGGTCCGCTGGTGTATCACACCGACCAGACACACATCGACTTGTCGCAGGCCACGCTGGGGCCATCGGGCGGGCATCCCTTGGGTACCAACGAGGTTGGCTACGACCAGCTCGGCAGATTGATGGTCGGTGGGCAGTCCTCGCTCGAGGTGGGAATCGCCGCCGCCCTGCTGGCCACCATCTTCGGCACGTTGTGGGGCGCGATTGCCGGCTACGCGGGTGGCTTCATCGACGCCGCGATGATGCGCATCGTCGATGCGCTGCTCGCGGTGCCCGCGCTGTTCCTGTTGCTGTTCCTCGCTACGATCGCGCGGCCCACCGTTGGGCTGCTGATCCTGGTGATCGCGTTGATCTCTTGGCTCGGTCCGGCTCGATTGATACGTGGTCAGGCATTGACCTTACGTACCAGGGACTACGTGACATCGGTGCGGCTGATGGGTGGTGGCCCGTTGCGCGCGATCCTCCGGCACATCGCGCCTAACGCCATCGGCACCGTGGTGGTGAACGCGACCTTCCAGGTGGCGGACGCGATCTTGATCGTGGCTGCGCTGAGCTTCCTCGGCCTCGGCATACCACCGCCGGCCGCGAACTGGGGCGACATGCTTTCCAAGGGCATCGACTACACCTACGCCGGCTACTGGTGGCTGATCTACCCGCCGGGCCTGGCGATCGTACTCGTAGTAGTCGCATTCAACCTCGTTGGTGACGCGTTGCGTGATTCGTTCGAAGTTCGGTTGCAGAGCAGGTGAGCCTGGTGAATTCCGTCGTGACCCTTGACGATCTGCACACGGACATCGCGTTGCGCAAAGGCACGGCGCACCCCGTAAGCGGAGTCTCGCTGACCGTCGGCAAGGGCGAGTGCCTTGGCATTGTTGGAGAGTCCGGCTGCGGTAAGACCATGACCGCGCTGTCGATCATGCGGTTGTTACCGCCGGGCGGGCGCGTCAGCCGTGGCTCGATCGCGCTTGGCGAGACCGATCTCGCCACGCTCGACGAAGCCGGTATGCGCAAGGTTCGGGGCAACCGAATCGGCATGATCTTCCAGGACCCGATGACGTCGCTGAACCCGTGCATGACTATCGGCGACCAGGTCTCGGAAACCGTTCTGCTGCACCGCGACGTGACCCGGGCACAAGCGCGCGAGCGCGCTGTCGAGGTTCTCGATCTCGTCGGGCTACCTCGTGCCGAGGAACGCCTGGTCTCCTACCCGCACCTGCTGTCCGGCGGGATGCGCCAGCGCGTGGTGATCGCGATGGCGTTGGCCTGCGAACCGGAACTGCTGATCGCCGACGAACCGACAACGGCGCTCGACGCGACCATCCAGAAGCAGATCCTCGAACTCATCGACGAGCTGCGCGGCCGTCTCGGTATGGCGGTGATCCTGGTGACCCACGACCTCGGCGTCATCGCCGGATACACCGACCGGGTCGCGGTGATGTACGCGGGAAAGATCGTGGAGACCAGCTCGACGCGCGACCTGTTCGCCAACCCGCGCCATCCCTACACCGAAGCACTTTTCCGGGCACTGCCGGAAAATGTTGACCCCGACCGCAGGCTTTACGCCATTCCTGGCCTGCCTCCTGACCTGTCGAACCCTCCGCAGGGCTGCCGGTTCGCCCCGCGCTGCGCCTACGCCACTGAAGAATGTCGTGCCCAGGAACCGGCACTCACCGGGGACGGGCACCCGTTCGCCTGCTTCCATCCGCTCGGCGCGAAGGAACAGGCCACGCCGAACCCACCCACCCCGCTCGTTGTCGCCGAGGAAAATGCGCCACTGCTGGAGGTCCGCAACCTGGTACGCACCTTCCCGGTCACTTCCAACGGTGTACTGCAAAGGAAAATCGGGACCATCAGCGCGGTGGCGGACGTGTCGTTCGCTGTCCGCACCGGAGAAACCTTCGGCCTCGTCGGCGAATCCGGCTGCGGCAAGAGCACTATCGGCAGGCTGCTCGTGGCGGCGGACACGCCGACGTCGGGCACGATCACGTTCGACGGCGTCGAGATCAGCGGCAAGTCCAACCGCGAGCTTCGCAAATACCGCCGGGATTTCCAACTGATGTTCCAGGATCCTTACGCATCGCTGGATCCTCGCATGCGAGTGCGCTCGATCCTGCGCGAGCCACTGGCTATCCAACATCGCGGATCCGCCGTTGAACAGCAAAAGGCCATCGCCAAGCTGCTCGACGAGGTCGGGCTGTCCGGCGCAGCGCTGGACAAGTACCCCCACGAATTCTCCGGGGGGCAGCGTCAACGCATCGGGCTGGCGCGTGCGCTCGCCTTGCGCCCCAAGCTGATCGTGGCCGACGAGCCGGTGTCGGCGCTGGATGTCTCGGTGCAGGCACAAATCCTGAACCTCATGCGAGATCTGCAGCGCGAACATCAGCTGACCTACGTGTTCATCTCCCACGACCTGTCCGTGGTGCGATACGTGTCCACCACGATCGGCGTGATGTACCTCGGCAAGCTCGTCGAGATCGGGCCGGCCGAGCACGTGTACACCTCGCCGGCGCACCCATACACACGAGGCTTGATCGATACGATTCCGCTCGCCGACCCCGAGAGCGAACAGCGCAAGGACAGCGCAGGAGTGCGCGGCGAGCTGCCGTCGGCGATGAATCCGCCGTCCGGTTGCCGGTTCCGTACTCGCTGTCCGTTGGCCACCGAAAGATGTGCCGCGGAGGAACCGCCCATGCGCCAGTTCAGCGACCAGGGCCACCAAGCCGCCTGCCACTACCCGCTACAACCGCCACGATCAAGCCCGAGGTCGGGTGCCTGACCGGCTCCACCGTGGCGGGCGCCGGCTCCTGGCCACCGGTCGAGCTTGCGGTCGGACAACCACGGCAGCATCGGCGACGGTGGCGGTATCGATCCAGGTCCGGGATCCGCGAACCATCACCCGGCCCCCAGGCGCACCGGGTCCGGTCAGCCAGGTGCAGTGCTCGATGGTGTCGACGCCCGCAGCCACGGCTCTGCGGATACTGCTCGTGCCGTGGGCGTGCGCCGCGATCGGAAGCCCGAGCCGGTGAGCCTCCTCAACGACCGTCCGGCAGCTCCTCGCCGCTGAACTGCGGCTGCCACATCTCGGCCCCACCCGGCGTCATACTGCCGCCGGACGCCATCACTTTGATCACGTCGGCCCCGGCGGCGGCGTTGCGCTGATCTGCTGGCGGATCTGGTCCGGACCAGCGACCTCACCACCGAGGAACCAGCAGTGCCCGCCAGGCGGGGTCAGCGGAGCGGTCGTGGCCAGGATGCGCGGGCCGGCCAGTTCGCCGGCGTCGATGGACTCACGCAGCGCCACCGTGAGCCCGCCTCGATCACCGAGGTCTCGGACGGTGGTGACCCCACTGTTAAGCAACTGTTGGGCTCGGCCAGCCATCGACAGCGCTAATCGCAGCTCATCGACCGGAGCCATCAACTTCTCGAGCCGGTCCAGCCCCACGTTGAAGGCCAAATGCACATGGGCGTTGATCAGCCCCCGGCAGGATGGTCGCTGCCGGGAACGCAAGCTCGATGACGTCCGCGCCGCCCGCCGCACACACGTCATCGTAACCGCCCACCGCGACGATCGAGTCGCTCTGCACTAACACTGCGCCGTTGTCGAACCGTTGGCCGGCGGGGCCGATGAGAACCTGGGAAGCGGACCAGATACCGCATCGCTGGCGGGCTACTCCCTCCTGCGGGTCGAGCGCCGGGAACGGGTGCCGCTGCGGTGATCGGTTCGCTGCCGGCCGCTTCAGCGTAGGGCAGGTTGGGACCGATGCGTACCACGACGTCACGACACTCAATCGGGGTTGCTCTTCGATCTCGCCAATCTGCTGCGCTTCGGCATCCGCGAGCTGAGTTTCTCGGCAGCCTCGCGGTCGCGGTCATCAGCTCACGTCACGAACCGGTCGAGCGCCTCGCGCACCTGGGTGCGCATCGCGTCGCTGCCGGTGTGCCCCGAGTCGCCGATGACGACCAGCTGCGCGTCGGGCCAAGCACGGGCAAGTTCCCAGGCCGTGCCGAGTGGACTGCCCAGGTCGAGGCGGCCGTGAATCAGGACGCCCGTGATGCCGGCCAGGCGTCCCGCATCACGGAGCAGGGCGCCTTCCTCGAGCCACGCACCGTGGGCGAAATAGTGCGCGCAGATCCGCACGAACGCCAGCATGGCGGCCGGTGGACGGTCGCTGTAGGGGTTCGGTTTGCCGTTGGGCTCCAAGGAGACCACCGCGTCCTCCCATGTCATCCAGTCGATCGCGGCTTTCGCCCGCACGTCTGGATCGGGGTCTTCCATCAGACGCGCGTAGGCCGCGACGACGTCGCCGCCCCGGTCAGCCTCGCGGACGCCAGCGGCGAACCGGTGCCATTCCTCGGGGAAGAACCGGCCGACGCCGCGGTAGAGCCAATCGATCTCCGAACGGCGGGATGTGGTGACGGCCGGGATGACGATCTGCGACACCCGATCCGGATGGCGCTCGGCGTAGGCAAGGATCAGTGTGGACCCCCACGAACCGCCGAACAGCAGCCAACAGTCCACGTGCAGGTGCTCGCGCAGCTGCTCCATGTCGGCGAGCAGGTGCTCGGTTGTGTTGAACCGCATATCCGTGGCCGGATCACTGGCGTGCGGCATGCTACGCCCGCATCCGCGCTGGTCGAACAAGATGATCCGGCAACGGTCGGGGTCGCAGGCTTGGCGCGCCCCAGTGCTGCAACCCGACCCCGGCCCGCCGTGGACGACAAGAGCGGGCTTGCCGTCCGGGTTGCCACAGACTTCCCAGTAGACGAGGTTGCCATCACCGACATCCAGCATCCCCTGGTCGTACGGTCCGATCGGCGGGTAGGACGCGGCCATATTCAGGACCCCTTCAACCGCTGTGGCTGTGACTAAATGACGGACGCAGAGCCGCGCGCAAGTTTCCTCAATCCGGAAGATTATCTATCACGTGTCCGAAGTAGTTCGTAATGGTCGGCACCGGGCGCGGCGCAGTTGCTCAGCTGGCCCGAAGCTCACCCCAGTCCGCCTCGCCATTTATCGGGGTCCACACTGAGTATCATCGCCGCCGGGCTTCGAGCATGCAGTCAAGCAGATCCCGGCGCGTCGATGGCTCGGGCTGACCGCCACGCCCTACCGCCGCGACAAACTCGACGACCTGATCGCGCTCCAGCTCGGCCCGATCCGGCACACCATCACATACTTCCCACCGGGCACTCCTGCGGCCGATGACCGGTCACCGCAGCTGGAACTCGCGTAGCCCGACCCCGCGCCGCGACCAATGCCCGTGCTGCACGTGCACGACACCGGATTCCGCTACACCGGCGAGGCGACCCGTCGGGACCAGGTGGGATGGCCGCCATCTACCGAGATCTCGTCGCCGACGATGCCCGGACCACTCAGGTGATCAGCGACGTGACGGCCGCGCTGCAACGCGGCAGGCATTGCCTCGGCTTCCCCGACCCCCGCAAATCAGTATCACGGCGTTGACCAAGCGATGACCAGGCCTCCCTCACGGATCTCGCCGGTCAAGCCCTGTGCGGGACAGGGCCGGGTGGGTCTGGAGTCTGCGCGCGAGAGCGTCCATGTCTTCGTCGGAGACCCGCTCAGAATCTGCTCGGCCCAGGTAGCCGAACACCCTGGGCCCGCGGAACTCGGCAGGGATGTCAGCGTGGCGGGGCACGATGTGAAAGTGCAGGTGAGCGAAGCCCTCGGCTTCAGCGAGCAGGATCGAGTAGATCTTGGCGCAGCCCACGGCGTCGATGAGGGTTTGGGAGAGCCGGTGCTGAAGGATCCCGAGGCCTGCAGCTTCGTCGTCGGTGAGCTCGGACAGGCTGGTGAGATGCCGGACGGGGAACAGGATGAGCCAGCCGAGCAGCGCGCTGTCGAAAGCGTGCGCAACTTGCCACCGACCGTCGGCGTAAATGCGATCACGAGGCGGCAGGTCACCGCGGTTGGCGAGCTGGCAGGAGTGACAGCCGGCGGTCCCGAACCCACTGGGCGCGACCTCGCTCATGGACCGGTCAGGAAAGCCGTGACGGCTGCGCGACCCATCGGACCGTTGTCGCTTGACTGGGTCGAGTGGCCGGAGCCGGGGATGACGACGAGGTGGCCCTGTGGAGCGCGGGCGGCCAGCGGATCCAGGTTGTCGTGCGACACGATCGAGTCCAGCACCAGGCGGGAAACCCGGTCGGGATGGGTGACCGCGTACCGTTCGGCGACGAACGTGCCGTAGGAGACGCCGTCGAAGCTGAGCTTGTCCACGCCCAGCGCCCGGCGTAACTCGTCGAGGTCGGCGACCGTGTCGGCGGTGGTGAAGAACTGTCGACGCTCCCCGATAGCTTGCGCACAGGCCGCCACCGCGCCAGCCGGTGGCACAGTCAGATCCGAGCTGCCCATCGCCTGTTGCAGTTGCGGGCACTGCAGCGCCCCGCCGCCGGTGCCGCGCTGGTCGATGAGGACCAGCCGATAGTCGCGCACCACCGCCGGGTCGAGCAGCCGGCTGGCGACCAAGGTCGCGAACGGCACCCCCGGTTGACCCGGGCCGCCGGTGAGGAAGACCAATACCCCGCGTGGTGCGTCCGCGTTGTCGGCCATCGCGACCTGCAGCGACACCTGCTCGGCAAGCTTCGGACCGGGATGCAGCCCGGCATGGTCCAGCGGCAAGGTCAGCGTCGCGCAGCTGAACGAGGCGCCGCCAGGACCCCCGGCGGGACCGGTTGCGGGACCACCGTCCGAACCCGGGGCAGTAGTGCTGGCAGCAGTTGCGGCGCAGGGATGGGCGTTGCTGAGCACCGGGATCTGGTCCAAGACGGGTCCCTTGCCCCGGCTCTGGTCCGAAGCCGCTTGTCGCGGCTGGTTGCCGCAGGCGCTGAGACCGACACTGATGCAGAAGCCGAGGAGTGCGACGAATACAGCCAAGACGAACCGGCGCCGACGCATGATCACGAGGGGGCTGCCTCTCGACGACGTGTTGGCTCAGTGAGAGGAAGGCGTACCTGGAACCGGGTGTCGCCTGGTTCGGAGATCACCCGCATGCTGCCGCCGTGCCGGTTGACCACGATGCGCCAGGACACGTCCAGTCCGAGACCAGTGCCTTCCCCGACTGGTTTGGTGGTGAAGAACGGTTCGAAGATCTGCTGGTGCATGTCGTCCGCAACCCCGGGGCCGGTATCACCGATCTCGACGAGCAGTTGCTCCCCGTCGCGCGCCGTGTGCAGGGTGAGGGTTCCTGAGCGGTGCATGGCGTCGACGGCGTTGTCGATGAGGTTGGTCCACACCTGGTTCAGCTCGGCGGCATAGGCCGGCACCTTTGGCAGGCTGCAATCGTAGTCCTTCACCACTTTGACCTGGCCACCGATCTTTCGGCTCAGCATGATGAGAGTGGAGTTGAGGCCGTCATGAACGTCGATGGACTGGTGCGGCGAGCGGTCCATCTGGGAGTACTGTTTGGCGGCGCCGACCAATGCGGAGATGCGGCCGGTGGCGTTCTCGATCTCGCCCAGCAGCGTCTCGGTCTCGACCGTGTAAGCCAGCCACCGCACGGCACCGTCGAGGTAGGTGGCGTCCAGCGCGTCTGCCACGCGCCGCAGGTCATCGACGCCAACACCGCCGGCGACGAGGGTCGACGCGATCTCCCACCCGGAGGCGACGCCGTTGTCGTCGAGCCAGTCGGTCAGCAGATCCTCCCGGTCGCTGGTCTGCAACGGGGACAGTTCCGGCACGCTGGGCATCCGCTTGACGATCTCTCCCTGGATGGCGGTGAGGTGCTTGAGCTCGTCGGCTCCCAGCTCGGATCCGGCGAGCACAGCGAGTTTGTGCCGCATCCCGGCAACCCGTTCCCGTAGCGCCACGGTTGCCCGGCCCGCAGCCGCCGCCGGGTTGTTCAGTTCGTGTGTCAAGCCCGCAGCCAGTTTGCCGAGTGAGAGAAGCCGCTCCCGCTGCCCGACGAGCTCATCGGCGTTGCGTATTCCGAGAAACATGCCCTGCAGGAGATGCGTGGCCATCGGGTACCACTGGCGGAACACCACGGCGAAGTCAGCGGCCGGCAACGCCAGCACAGTGCTGTCGACGGTTGTGCGGACCGAGGTCGTGTAGACCTGCGAGACTTGGTTGCCGAGGTAGAACTGGGTGGCTCCGGCGTACCCGCCGGGCTGGTCACTGTGGGTAATCTCAACGTCATCGCCTCGGACCAGCTGGGACAGCGTGATGGCGCCGGACAGCAGGATGTAGAACCACTCCGCGGGCTCTCGCTCGGTGGCGATCTCCGCGCCTGAGCTGTAACGCTCGACGTGGCCGTGCGCGGCCACCCACTCCAGCCGGTCGTCTTCTAGATCCTCGAAGAGGAACAGCGTGCGCAATATGGCGGGGGTGATGCGCGCGGGTGTGCTCACCGGTCCTCCAGGTAACGATGCACCAGGGTCACGGCCATCGCGCCCTCCCCCACCGCGGAGGCGACCCGCTTGACCGACTCCGCCCGAGCGTCTCCCGCCACCAGCACTCCGGGCAGGCTGGACTCCAGGTAGTAGGGGTCACGCTCGACCGGCCACCCTGGGGGTCGACGTCCATCGATGAGCAGATCAGGACCGGTAAGCAGGAAGCCCCGCGAATCCCGGCGCACGGCCTCACCGAGCCACTCGGTGCGAGGTACGGCGCCGATGAAGATGAACAGCGATCCGGCGGGCACCGATTCTCCTTCGCCGTTGCTGCGGTCACACAACGTCAGCCGCTCCAGATGTTCGGTCCCGTGCGCCGCTCCCACCTCGGTGCCGGTACGAACCCCGATGTTGTCGATCCCGGCGAGCTGCTTGATCAGGTAGTGCGACATCGAGTCGTGCAGTGACGCGCCGCGAACCAGCACCGTGACCGTGCGCGCGTAGCGCGAGAAGAAGACCGCGGCCTGCCCTGCCGAATTCGCGCCTCCGACGATGTAGACGTCTTCGCCCGCACACGACGGTCCCTGAGTCATCGCAGACCCGTAGTAGACGCCGCGGCCGGTGAACTCGGCGATTCCCGGTGCATCCAGGGTCCGGTACGACACCCCGGTCGCGAGGATGATCGCATGCGCCGCGAGTTCGGTGCCGTCGCCGAAGCGCACGATGCGGGCGGAACCTCGGGCTTGCAGCCCGACGACCTCGCGGGTCGACAGCACCTCCGCGCCGAACTTCTGTGCCTGCCGGCGAGCGCGGTCGGTGAGCTGGGCACCGGACACGCCGTCGGGAAAGCCGAGATAGTTCTCGATCCGTGAACTCTGTCCAGCCTGCCCACCGGTGGCCTGGCGCTCGACCAGCACGGTGCGCAGGCCCTCCGAAGCGCCGTAGACCGCTGCGCCGAGCCCCGCCGGACCCGCTCCCACGACGATCAGATCGTAGAAATCGGTGGCCGGCTCGGTCGACAACCCGACCGCGGTAGCGATTTCGGCGTCCGACGGGTTGCGCAGTACCGCGCCGTCCGGAGTGATCAGTACCGGAACGTCCTCGACGCCCGCGTCGGCGGCGGCCAGCAGCCGCTGCCCTTCCGGTTCGTCGACGCTGTACCACCGGTAGGGAACGGAGTTGCGCGGCCCTTCCGCCATAGTCGGTCGAGGAAGTGGCCGGACCAGCACCGTGTCGGGGTTCAGCCCGGTCAGCACGATTCGGCTGGTCAGGATCACTCGCGACGGTCCGTTATGGCCGGTGCGCGCCGATCAGCGGCGCCCAGGGACGTTCCGGGTCGTAGAGTTGCTCGATGACGTCCGGGCGTGGGGGCGACGACGGTGGACGAGATCGCAATCAGCATGTCGTTCTGACCTCGGCCGATAGCCGGGGGTTTGTTTCGCTGCGCCAACCGGCGACTCCACGACCGGAGCGGTACGCCATCGGGCGGTCGCTGCGCCAGCGGGTGCCCCGATCCGCGCTGGGCAGCTGGAGCGTGCCCGAAAGCCGCGCCGACCCGGTGCAACAGATCATTGCGACCCACCAAGGCCGGTTGGACCGGCTGATCCCGATCCGGATTGGCCGAATGATCACCTCCCCCTACGCCTTCCTGCGCGGCGCTGCCGCGATCATGGCCGAAGACTTCGCTCACCTGCCATCCACCGGTATTACCCCGGTTATCTGCGGCGATGCGCACCTGGGCAACTTCGGCTTCTACGCCTCACCCGAGCGCGATCTCGTCTTTGACCTCAACGACTTCGACGAGGCGCACCCGGGGGCCTGGGAGTGGGATCTGCGCCGGCTGGTGACCAGTGTGTGGGTCGCCGGTCGGCAAAACGGCTCCCCGGAAAACGCGTGCGAGGAGGCCGCTGCGCGCTGTGTCGCCGCCTACCGCGAACACATGGCCTATCTAGCAGAGCAGCCGCTATTGGCCCGTTCCTATGAGCGGCTCGACGTCGACCGGCTGCAGACGACCGCGACCCGGGGCACGCTGCGCAAGGAGATCAAGCGGGCAGCAAAACGGGCGCGCCGACGCACCAGCGACCGCGCCCTGCCACGGTTCACCCAACAACGCGACGGCACCCGCCGCATCGTCGAGGAGCCCCCGCTCATCACCCGCCCGGACCCCGCCCAGGCCGATCAGATCGCCGAGGCATTGGACTCCTACCTGCAGACGCTGCCTCCCCACTGGGCGCGCATCCTGGCCGGGTACAGCATCATCGACATCGCTCACAAGGTCGTCGGGGTGGGCTCGGTGGGTCTGCGTGCCTACATCGCACTGTGCCAGGGCAGCAGCCCCGACGATGTGGTGTTCCTCCAGCTCAAGCAGGCCCGCCGGTCCGTCGTCGCCCGGTTCGTCCACGGCGATTCCGCTTGGCACGCTCATCAGGGCCAACGGGTCGTCGAATACCAGCAGGCGCTCCAGACCGTCAGCGATCCGCTGTTGGGATGGACCACGGTCGGAGACCACCAGTACTACGTTCGACAATTCCGGAACATGAAGGGTGCCGTCACGGTCGACGGCATCGACGCCTCCGCCCTGGCCGACTACGCCGGGATCTGCGGCCTACTGCTGGCCAAGGGCCACGCTCGCACCAGCGGCGCCTCCATGATCGCCGGCTACCTCGGCGGCAGCGATAAGGTCGACCGGGCCATGTGCCGATTCGCCCGCAGCTACGCCGAGCAAACCGAGCGCGACTACCAAGCTCTGCTGACCGCCGTCGCCCAAGGTGTCCTCCACGCCGAGACCGCCCAATGATCAGCGGGGCGTCGGCTTGTTGACGCTGGTCGCGGTGGTGTCGACGTATCGTTGCGCGAGTTGACGCTGGGTGATGACGAGCTCGTCGACGACCTGGCGCTGAGTCGCGAGCAACTTCTCGAACAGGTCATAGGCGAGGGAGACCATCGTGGCGCTGGAGCGAGGGCGCATCGCGGTAGGGCCAAGCTGACGGGCCAGGTCAGCCCACACCTGGAGCGACTTGAGTGAGGTGTTCTGGCCTTGGCGCACGAGCTCGATCATCAGGTCGTGCACCTGCTGGGTAGTCGTGTCCGCACCGTCGACGTCGTGGCCGTGTTTGATTTGTGTTGGCATGCTCACCGTCAGCGCAGTGGGCAACCCCTGTCACGATAAATCGGGATCACTAAAAAACACCAGCGGGTCGCGACTCCCCGTAGCCGGTGGAGCCTTTGCTGAGGCCGCTGATGAGGTCGAGCTATGCGGGTTCTTGGCCCAATCACCAACCTGCGTTGCGCTGGCGAGCGTAGAAGGATGCAAAAATTGAAGCGCGAGAGCTATCTCCCCAACACAAATTCCAATTTCTACTTGGTCGGGTTAAGTACCGGTGGGCGAGGTGGTTGCGCACGGCAGCGACGTCGATCCAGATTGTCCAATTCACCGCCTGTCGAGGATGCAGCGCAAGATCAGAGCCAGCCGATGCGTGCACTGGCCAGTTCTTCATCACCCGACGCGAGCGCCAGCTGCCCCGCCTTCACCCGGTCAAGCAGCCGTTCCAGTACGTCCATGATCTCGGGAACGGTCTGCCGGAGCGCCTCGGCATCGCCGGTGCCGACATCGGTCGCTGCCATGCCAGTCTGTTCAAGGAGAGCGTCAAGATCGGACAGACGGGCACCCACCCAGTCAAGCGGTCGGGCCGACAGGCCCTCGGCGAAACTGCGCGAGCCCGGCTCCCACCCCCGGAAGACCGGGTGATGGTGAGCGCGGTCCAAGCTGCCCGGGAGACCCGCCACCGCCTCCAGGAGGTCGACCCTCCAGACCGGCCGGTCGACCACAATCGGCCGAGCTGAATAAATCGAACCCTTCAGCTCCCCCGGTTCCACCAGCCGTACCTCAAGGCGGACACCACGCTCGGCGCCCTCCTGGCCCGGCAGCGGATCGGGGTCGATGAAGTACAAGTCGCCCATCACCACGACGACTCGTTCGAACCCAAACGCATAGAACATGACGCCCTCCTCGGTCTCGCCGCCTGGTCAGGACCACACACCAACCAGCATCCCGCACGCGGTGGGCAGCGTCGGTTGCCGCGCGCTCGTGGAGACCGACGATCGGGCGGCGGCGTGGCGGCGAGCGTTGTCGGTGCCGGCGGCTACCCTCCCCGCCATTGAGGTGACCCGGGTCGGTTGGTGCAGGAGGTAGCCGCATGCAGCGTGTCGTGGTGGAGGGTGTCGACCCGGCCAGCATCTCGGCCGCGGTGGATGTGCAGACCTACGCCCGGGGCCTGGCCTACGCGCGGCAGCGCGCGGTCCTGCACATGGAGTGGGACGCCACCGACAGCGTGATGCGGGCGGTGGTGCGGGGCAGCAGCGGGGCCGGGTACCAGACTGCGGTGTACCTCGAGTCGCGGGGTCGGGCGCGGCTGGCGTTCGCGTTCGGCGAGTGCACGTGCCCGGTCGGCATCAACTGCAAGCACGTGGTCGCGGTCGCGATCGCCGCCGCCGGCCCGACGATTCCCGCCAAGCCGGCCGGTGGCGGCCAACCAGCAGACGCGTCCTGGGAACAGACGCTCGGTGCGCTGCTCGCACCGCCGCAGCCGCCCGCCGATGGTGCCCCGCTGGCCATCGAGCTCTCCCTGTCCATCGCACCGGCCGGCACCGCGCGCGGCGCCGTGTCAGTGGGGCCTGTGCGGGTCGCACCCAAGCTGCTGGCCCGGCTGGTGCGGCCGGGCCGCACCGGCTGGGTCGGCGGCGGGATGACTTGGACCAGGATCGAATCGGCCTACTCCTACGGTGACTGCCGCGCGTCGCATCTGCGGCTGCTGCGGGAGCTGCACGCGCTACACAAGGCGCGGGGCGACACGCCGAGCTACTACTACCGCACCCGGGACGACACGACCATCGATCTCGCCGCGTTCGGCAGCCGGCTGTGGTCGTTCCTGGACGAGGCCGCCGACATCGGGTTGGAGATCGTGCACGCGCGCAAGCGGCTCGGCGCGGTCGAGCCCTACGGCCACGCCGAGCTGTGCCTGGACGTCACCGCGGGGTCGGGACCGGGTTCGCTGGTCATCGCGCCGGTGCTGCGTCTCGACGGGCCAGGGCAATCCAACGGCCCAGCGCAATCCATCGGCTCAGGGCCATCCACCGGCGACGAGGTGCCGGTCGTGTTCATCGGCGCCGACGGTCATGGCGTCGTGCACGTGTCGCGGACGCAGATGCAGGGCAATCCGAACCCCACCGAGTGGCCGTTTCGGCTGGCGAAGCTCGCCAAGCCCGTTGCGCCCCCGCTGCAGCGGATGGTGCTGGAGGACCAGCGCCTGCCAGTGCCCGAAGGGCAGGCAGACCGGTTCCGCAACGACATCTATCCCCGGCTGCGCCAGCTGGCGACGGTCGTGTCGTCCGACGACGCCTTCACGCCGCCAGCGATCTCAGAGCCCACCCTGGTGCTGCGGGCGTCCTACGGCGACCAGCACGATCTGTCTGTCGAGTGGGAGTGGGCCTACGAGGTGGGCGACGCGGCGGTGCGGGTGCCGCTTGCGCCATCCGGGGCAGATGACGGGTTTCGGGACCCGGCCGGGGAGCGGGCCGTGCTCGACGCCCTCGACGTGCCGCTCGATCAGTTCGGGCTCGGTCGATCAGCGATGGGTCAAGCGGGTCTGGTGCCGCGCACGCAGCTGGCCGGGCTGAATACGATGCGGTTCACCACCGAGGTGCTCCCGCTGCTGGCCGACGCGCCGGGGATCGCCGTCGAGCGCAGTGGGGCGCCGGCGGACTACCGGGAGGCCAGTGACTCGCTGCGCATCAGCGTGTCGACCACCGACGTCGCTGGCGACACCGACTGGTTCGACCTCGGTGTCCGCATCACCGTCGAGGGCAGGCAGGTCCCGTTCGCCGACGTGTTCACGGCGCTGGCCGCGGGCGAGTCGCATCTGCTGCTGCCCGATGGGGCCTACTTTTCCCTGCACAAGCCCGAGCTGCAGACGTTGCGCACCCTGATCGAGGAGGCCCGGGCGTTGCGGGACGCCCCGGCCGGTCCGCTGCGGATCAGCCCGTTCCAGGCGAGTCTGTGGGAGGAGCTGGCCGCGCTGGGCGTGGTCGACTCTCAGGCGCGGGCCTGGCAGCAGCAGGTCACCGGCCTGCTGTCGCTGGACGGGCTCACGGATACGGAGCTGCCGACCGCGCTGTCCGCGCAGCTGCGGCCCTACCAGCGCGACGGGTTCGGCTGGCTGGCGTTCCTGTGGCAGCACCGGCTCGGCGGCATCCTGGCCGACGACATGGGGCTGGGCAAGACGGTGCAGACGCTGGCCCTGATCTGCCACACCAAGCAGATCGACCCCGACCTGGCGCCGTTCCTGATCGTCGCCCCGACCAGCGTGGTGTCGAACTGGGCGACCGAGGCGGCGCGCTTCGCGCCCAACCTGGCGGTGGTGACGATCACCGACACCCTGCGGCGCCGGGGCCAGGACCTGCCGGAGGTGGTGGCCGGCGCGGACGTCGTGGTCACCTCGTACACCCTGTTCCGGCTCGACGCCGATGCCTACGCCGCTGAGGATTGGTCCGGCCTGATCCTGGACGAGGCCCAGTTCACGAAGAACCACCAGTCGAAGATCCACCAGTGTGCGCGGCGGTTTCCGGCACCGTTCAAGCTGGCGATCACCGGTACCCCGATGGAGAACAATCTCATGGAGCTGTGGTCGTTGTTGTCGATCACCGCGCCGGGACTGTTCCCGAGCCCGACCCGGTTTCGCGACCACTACGCTCGGCCGATCGAGAAGCAGGGCGACGCCGAGCTGCTGGCCCGGCTGCGACGACGGATCAAGCCGCTGGTCAAGCGCCGGACCAAGGAGCAGGTGGCCGCCGACCTACCCGCGAAGCAGGAGCAGCTGCTCGAGGTGGACCTCGACCCGCGGCACCGCCGCATCTACCAGCGGCACCTGCAGCGGGAGCGGCAGAAGGTGCTCGGCCTGATCCATGACGTCGACCGCTTCACGATCCTGCGCTCGATCACGCTGCTGCGTCAGCTCAGCCTGCACCCCGGACTCGTCGAGCCGGAGCACCGGAGCCTGGCCTGCGGCAAGATCGACGCGCTGATGGACCAGCTCGGCGAGGTGATCGACGGTGGGCACCGGGCACTGGTCTTCAGCCAGTTCACCGGTTTCCTGGCCCACGTCCGTGAGCGGCTCGACGCCTCCGGCGTGGCGTACAGCTACCTCGACGGCACCAGCCGCAACCGGCCCAGGATCGTGCAGGGGTTCAAGGACGGCGTGGCACCCGTCTTCCTCATCAGCCTCAAGGCCGGCGGATTCGGGCTGAACCTGACGGAGGCGGACTACTGCTTCCTGCTCGACCCGTGGTGGAATCCGGCAACCGAGGCGCAGGCGGTGGACCGCACGCACCGCATCGGACAGACCCGCAACGTCATGGTGTATCGCCTCATCGCCAAGGACACCATCGAGGAGAAGGTGCTGGCCCTGGCAAACCGGAAGGCGGAGCTGTTCGCCGGCGTCATGAACGACGGAAACGCCTTCGGCTCCGCCCTGGCTGCCGATGACATCCGCGCGCTGCTCTCGTGAACCGACAGAGAGTTGTAACTGGGTGCCCGGCACGCCAGGGTCCGTGACCAGCGCTATGACGACCTGATCGACGCCTACGTCACCACGGCCACCAGGCTGTACCCAAATGCGATGCTTCACTGGGAGGACTTCGGCGACGGCAACGCGCGCCGCATCCTGAACAAGTACGCCGACCAGGTCTGCGCCTTCAACGACGACAGGCAGGGGACCGCCGCCGTGGTACTCGCGGCCGTCTTCTCCGCTGTCCGTGGGCTCGGGATCGCCGACATGATGCGTGACGTCATGATCGATGAGGGACTGTCCCGAGGCGAGGCCACCCAGCGCTTTTACGCGCTCGGCAGCAGGGACCTGCTCGTCGACGACTCGCCGAAGCTGCGCGACTTCCAGATGCCCTACGCGCGGCCGGCGGCCGAGGTCGCAGGATGGTCGGACAGCGAGGTGGCGCCATCCGCCTCGCCGACGTTGTATCGCACGTGCGGCCCACCATGCTCATCGGCACCTCGTACCCAGGCCGGGGCCTTCACCGAGGGCATCGTCAGGCAGATGGCTCGATACGCTGAACGGCCGATCATCATGCCGCTGTTCAACCCGACCTCCAAGTGCGAGGCACTCCCCGAGGACCTCCTCCGCTGGACCGACGGACGCGCGCTGATCGCCACAGGCAGCCCCTTCCCGCCGGTCACCTTCGGAGAAACCACTTACCGCATCGCTCAAGCCAACAACGCGCTCATCTTTCCCGGCCTGGGCCTCGAAGTGATCGTCGCCAAGGCGCGGCGGATCACCGACCCCATGATCGCGGCCGCTGCAAACGCCCTCGCCCACCTCCCCGACGCCACCAGGCTGGGCGCGCCGCTGCTGCCTGCGGTCGATGACCTGCGCGCCATCTCCGCCATGGTCGGGATCGCCGTCGCCGTCGCTGCGGACCGGGAAGGCCTCGCGCAGATCCCGGTGGACAACCCGATCCAGCAGGTGCACGAAGCCATGTGGCGGCCGGAGTACCCGCGGCTGGAGCTCGAGCCGAGTTGATGTCCAACGAACCAGCTGGACCATTCGAGAGTCTGTCGCCGCCACGCGCGGAGCGGCACCGAAGTGCACCCCCACTAGGATTCTGGCTGTGGAGCGCAGCGACGCCGCAAAGACCCGCATGGCAGGAGATCGCCGTTCGCTGTTTGACCGATTTGTCCAGACGGCCCACCGTCGGGTCAGTCAGGCACCGTTCTTCTTCGTGTGTGCCGGCATCGTCGCGATCTGGCTGGTCAGCTTGCCTCTGTGGGAGGACCTCAAGGAATGGCAGACGGCCATTCACACCGTCGCAAGCGTCCTCACGCTGCTGCTGGTGGTGCTGCTTGAGAACGCCAGTCGCCGCGCGGAGGAGGCCGCGCAGGAGAAGCTCAACGTAATCGCCGAGGCGCTGGCCGAGCTGATGACTTCGGCGGCACGCACCGATCCTGATCTCCGGGAAGCCGCGAAGCGCTTGGGCGACGCCGTCGCCCTTGAGGAGCGCCATTGAGAGGCTCTGACTGCGCTGTGCTGGTGGGCTAGTCCTGGCCGTTTCTGGCGGAGTTCCGGTGTTAGGCGGGCATCGCGGAGGCGGTCAGGGCGCGGACGGTGCCGCTTGTGTCGGTGATGTGAGCCAGCACAAGGCTTCGGGCGTGTTCGCTGTCGCGACGTCGGACGGCCTCGATGATCTGCTGGTGTTCCGACAGTGAATCGGCCCGCCTGGCCGTCGCGACTGGGAGGAAGTAGAAGCGGACTTGTTTGGTTAGGTCGCACAAGTAGCCGGTGAGTACCGAGTTCTGCGAGCATCCGGCCAGCGCTACGTGGAATTCGGCATTGATCCGGGCCTGCTCGCCGGCATCGTCGGTGGTGGCCTGACGCGCCACGATCTTCCCGAGCTCGACAAGCTGGCCAGTGGTTCGGCGTTGGGCGGCCAGGCCAGCGACCGTGGCCTCCAGATGGGTGCGCGGATCCCATTCATAGGGCCGGTCAGCGGTCAGCCAGCTGCTGGTGTAACTGGTCAACCTCGGCGCGCAGCTCACCCAACTCACGGCGAAGCGCCTGGATCGCGACAAGCAATACGCCGTGGGCATCCACCACCGGGATAGTGGTATCGCCCTTCCCCAGTCCGAAGGCTGCATGCCAATCCTGTGCCATCGGGCCCAAGTGGCGCACACCTACAGGCTCCCACCGGTAACGCCAAGTCGCCACCGGCAACGCACTGATCTTGGCCAAGACCTCAAAACCGTTGACCGGCCCAGTGCTGATCGATTCGGTGTCGATCGGATCAGTCAGAGTCTGCGGCCCAGGCGCACCACGCCCGGCCCACCAACCTCGGATGCGGCCGGTCACCGGCTCCAATCCACCATTACGACATCCGACTTCAGCCGGCGGTCGCTAAGAAGACTGGAGACACCTCCAAGAAAAGTCGTGATGTCGGCGCCCACGGAAGTGAGAAAAGTGCTGATTAAAGCAGCTAAGCCCATGGTGGACAGCCTTTCGTCAATGCACCGAGGGTGGCTGATTTCGGTGCTAGGATCAACGATACTAACCGGACAAATACCCCCACTGTCAAGGCCCAACTCCCTGATTATTTATCCGAGTAGATCAGGATGTAGCGCGGGGCGATCACTTGCTCTCAGAGAGTGAACTAGTCAACGAAGTTAAGGCACCCTTAACCCATATCTCAGTTGACGATCTCGAGTAGATCGACATGTAGCAAACGCAACGGATCGCGGCGGTGCAGAAGCTGGTCACCGAGCTGCGCTGGTGCAGTACCGTGCAGGGCCTTCCAGACAGCCGTCGGGTCGCGGCCCGTGTCCGGCTGGACGCGGCCGGCGTCGGAGAACACCTGCCGAAATCCGCGCGCTGGCCCGCCGTGACAAGGCCTGTGGCTGAGTTCCGGCCGACCGCCACGGTCTTGGTCGAGCTGGCCGGCGGCGCGGTGCTCGTCGAGAAGGACGTCTCCGGCGCGATCAACCTTGGGGCCCAGCGAGCCCGGCTGGCCAAGGACCTGGCCACCGCGTAGAAGGAGCTTGCCGGAACCGAGGCGACGTTGGTCAACCTCAAGTTCACCGAGCGGGCGTCCTCCCACGTGGTCGCCGACATCCGGAGCCGGCGGGTGCCCGCGGCGCAGGAGATCGACCGGCTCAGCGCCCAGCTGACTGCCTGCCGACATGACCGTGAGGTCGGCACCGGTCCGCGAGGTGGTGGCCCGGGTGGCCCGCTGCTGGTTGTGGTCAGAATAGTGTCCAAACGATCTGAGAGCGGTGGTCTCCGATCGACACTGTGCGGCATCATCCCAGCGTTGAGGTAGCGTGTGTGCCAACACACGCAGGGCGCTGCCTCCGCGTCGATTCGCCCTGACCAACGATCTTCGCCCAACGAGGAGGCGCAGAACGTGGCAACTGTGCTCACCCGGCTCGCCCGTGGTGCCCGTATCGTTGAGCAACCGCTGTTTTGGGGTGGCGTTACCACTGCGCTGGCTGTTAAGGGTGGGGCAAGGGGTCGGCAAGTGGCCCTGCGCGGCAGCGTGTGTTACGTCGTCGCTGCTTTCATCGCCAACATCGTTATCAAGCCCCTGGTCTACCGGCGCCGACCGCAAGGCGCCGGCGAGGGCCGAATCACTCCGTACACATCGTCGTTCCCGTCGGGCCACACCGCGTCGGACAGCGCCTTTGTCTTCAGCGTGGCTCAGGAGTTGCCCCTGCTGGCGATTCCACTGGCAGCCGCGGCGACCGCAGCCCACTGGTCTTTGATCCGCAGCGAGAAACATCACGTGAGCGACGTGCTCGCCGGTGGCGCGATCGGACTGGGCGTGGCATACATCGTGTGGAAGTTGTGGCCACCAGAGACGTTTCCCCGGGTGGGGTGGCCACGGGCGGTGGCCGGTTAGACCTCGCGCCGTGCCGGGCGCCGGTCCGCCGGTCCCCTTGCTGACGAGTCGGTTGATGCTCATCGCAGGGAGTATCTTCAGCGTCTGTGGAACCCGAGCCGGCGCCTCGCTCACTGCTCGGCCCATTGCCGGCAGTGGTGGTCAACCCAATCCACGTCGATGACCCCGCGCGGTTGCACAGCCAGATCACCAGAGTGTGCGCGGAGCTGGGATGGAAGCCACCGATGTGGCTTCAGACCACCGTCGAGGACCCGGGTGGCGGTCAGGCCAGAACAGCGCTGGCCGCCGGCTCCGATGTGGTGCTCATCTGCGGCGGAGATGGCACCGTCCGCCACGTGGCGCATGTCCTCGCCGGCTCGGGCACCCCGCTGGGCCTGGTGCCACGGGTACGTCCAACCTGCTGGCCCGCAACCTCGGTATTGGGCTGGATGACCCGGCCCAAGCCACCCGGATTGCGTTGTCCGGGAACAATCGCGCGGTCGACATCGGTCGGGTGTTCATTGATGACCGCGCCGAAGAGCAGGTGTTTATGGTGATGGCCGGGGTGGGCTTTGCCGCGGAGATCATGGCCGGTGCATCCCATGAGTTGAAGGTCCGGCTGGGCACAACGACGAGCACAACGAAACGTGAATCTGCGTGACGTTACGTGGCGAGTACAGACAAGTCCGGGAGCTAAGGCGGTTGTTCGGCAAGTGTGGGTCTTCGATCGATCTGGGCCGAGACGGCACAGCCTCTCGCCTGTAAGTCCCGGGTAGCCGTGTGCCGCGGTATGCCGGGGGCGTCCACCTGGAACGAATTTCCGGCTGGGGTTGATCGCGTACGGCACGGACGTGCACGGTTGCTACATCGCTGCTGACCGAGCCCTCGCGGACGAATAGGTGGGCAGCGTCAAGCTAGCTGTGATCCTAGCGACCAAGGATCAGTGGTCGTGCCACACGACTGCCTCCGAGGCGCCCGCACTCTCTGCCCCGCTCCGCTGCTAGACCAGCGTCCTGGCGGGTACAGCGCACCGTGTCCTGCCGCGGGGCACCACTTGCCGACGCCGCGCGTGAATCAGCGCTGGTGCGCAAGATGGTCGCGTGCGGACGGTGGGCCGGTGCGGGCCGGAGAGTGACCAGGCAGGCCTTTCCCTCGGCAGCCGACACCCGGTCGCTGGGCGCGGCCCTGGGCGTGGGGGTCCGCGATTCTGTCCGTGATCCTCGTGATCCTCGTGATCACCTCGGGCTGATCCGCGGGTGGCGGCTGGCCATGGACACCGAAATTCTGCGACTCCACCGGACTGCGGTGGTTGCGGGGCCCGTGCTTCCGGCTTTGGAGCGGGCGGTGGCTGATGACACCGATCCGGAGCACACCTTGCGGGTGTGGAAGGACATCGTCGACATCGCGCTGACCGGTCCGACTCAACTGGCTGCCGGGGACAATCCGATCCCAAAACTCGATGAGTTCTGCCGGCCGTGGGGACCGAGGGCTCTTGGCGAGCTGTACCGGATCAACGAGCCGGTACAGCTCGATGACCTGGTCGACACGCTGATCACTGACTACCACGGGTCAGACGCCGAGGAGATGCTGGCCGTGATGATCGGCGCGGCCGTGCGTACCGGCCTGGTCGCAGGGACCGAGGCTGGCGCGGTCGCCGTCACCGTGCCCGCCAACACCGAGATCGACCAGTTGGCTCGCCACTCCAGCGTCCTACTCGGCGAACCGGCCTGGGCTGTGGCCCCCATTCCGGGCACCCGCGTCGAACTCACGCCGCTCGGCCGCCATTTTGTGCGGCTGAACCTGCTGGCGGAGGGAACCAACGCGCCACTCCTCGAACCGGCGACGTGATCCAGGCGGGTCCGCTCACTCGACTGTCAAGATTAGCCCCCACTGCCACCGGAGGAGCTCTGTGCGGGAACTCGACGAGTTGATCGCCGAGATCGTCGTGGACTGTTACGACGAAGAAGAGTGCATGACGGCTTTCTGCACGGTGCTCGGGGATGAGATCCCGGTGCCCTTCGACGTGGTTTTTCTGGGCGTCCCCGTCGAGGTGATCGCCATCGGCGCGGGCCGGACACCCGGGGTGGTGGCAACCTGCCGCTGCGGTGGAGACCGGTGAGGTCGGTCTGGCATCGTTGACGTTGCCGGACGGTAGTGTCGCGGCGTGGCTGCAAGCGGCCTATCTTCGGTACCTGAGCAACGACCCTGGGCAAGCGAGTCCACCGCCCGGGTGGCACCTGGGATCATGGGACCAGCCGTGATCCTGTGCTGATGTGGCGGCGGAGTTCCATCGTGTTGACACTGGATTTCACCGTGCGCGATCTGCACAACGGCACGACGCCGACGCACGGTCGGGAACTCGCCGCGCTGGTCGAGGACCTTGACTGGGACGAGTATTTGCTGTGGGGGCCGAATTCCGGGCGAGGGGATCGGGGGTGCGTCGCGTGCACGTCGTTTCTGGCGCGGTCGACGGTTGGTCGGAGTGGGATCGACGTTTTTGTGTGTTGTGTGTTGCTGATCATGGTGGTGACTGGGAGGGGTTGTCCGAGCGGTTGTTCGACCCCTCGGCGTATGGGCAGTCGGGTAGTGCGAGCAACGGTGAGGCGTTCTGGAGTCATGTGCTCGACCTGCGCCGTCGGCTTGATGAGGCCGGACTCGACGCGGTCGCTGTGGCCGGTGAACGGGTCATCGCCAAGGGCGTGGCGGCCGAGAGCCGCCGTAAGGTATTCAAGCGGGCGTTGGCCAACAACGAGCCCAGCCTGCCGATGATTCAGACTCCGAGGGTGCGGTTGGCGCAGCGGGCCGCGACCGGCAATTGGGATGGCTTTCCCGTTTCGCCGCAGCCGTTTCACGATCGCTTGGTTCTTTCCTCCGGGATCGACCGGTGGACCTTCGGTGAGGGCGCGACCATGATGCTTGCCGACGATTTTCAGGCCGGCGTCGCCGTAGCGGAACGCGACGCGGGCGGCGATCCAGCGGTGGTGCTCGCGGTGCGGCGTGCAGCATTGACGGTCGCGGTGTTCGCGCAGGAAGCCGGTGACGATTCCTCCGGGTATCTCGGGGCGGTCGGCCAGGAGATGATCCTCGCGTATGCGCGAACCGACTGGCCAGTGACCGGGATCGTCGCGTCCATGTACTGGCAGGATCTGTTGGAGTACCTGCTCTGGGAGGATTACGCCCTGACACACGGCGTCGAGCGGGACATCCTTGCCGCGGCGGGCGCATCAACCGCACGGGGCACCTGCGTGGTGATCCTGGAGGGACTGGCCCGCGAGTGGGCGCAGGCCCGTGCCGCATACACCGCAGGTCGGGCGGGGTTCTGGCTCGACATTGTACGGCATATGTGAGCGGGTGCGCCCGGACCTTGGTCTTGTGGGCGTCAGGTCCGCGCCGGTCAGCCCGGTCGCATCCGGTGCCTGTCAACAGCCGTGTGCGGGCGGCGTCGTTATCCTCGCGGCGTGACTGGGGCCGGGCGATGTGCCGGAGGCGGCGCAGGTGCTCGGCGCCATGGTGCCGTCGAGGTTTCGTAGCGCCGCCGACCTGCCGTGGTTGCACGAGCCGTGGGTCATGGCGTTGGACTGCGGATTCGTGGTGGTGGAGGGCACGGTCGCCCACACGGGCGAGGCACTCGCGGAGTCGGTGGGTGTCCCGGACGAGGCGGTGCTCGGCTTCTGGTGGCGGGCGTTTCGGGCAAAGATCGAGGCATGGGACGATCCCGACAACCCGTGGTCGGGGATCCCGACCGCTCCCGTGGCAGCGTTGCGCCTACTCACGGCCGAACCGGGCCGGCTACGCGTCGAGGAGTTCGCCGGCCGGGTCTGGGATCTGCTGCGGCACTCCCACGATGTAGTGTTCACGCCGTGCTGGGAGCTGGCCGGCGGCCGTGACCAGCTGGCGATCATGATCGTGGAGCTGCTGACCCGGTTCGGAGTGGTGGCCTCGACGAGTGGGAAGGTGGAGCTGTCCCCGCTGGGCGGGTTGGGCATTGAATCAGGTGGCGAGCCTGACTCCGTCGGTCGTCACCGAGATGATGACCGCCGCTGAGATCCTGGCTGCGGTGGAGTGTCTTGATGAGGAACTGGCGTGGCGGCGGGCCGGCCCCTGGCTGGGTGCCCGAGCCCCGATCACGGCCGCGCGGGAGCTGCTGACTGTGGCGGTGACCGCGTCCCCGATGCACCGAATGGTAGCGCTGCCTCTGGTCGCGGGATTGGACGACGGTGCGCTGCCTGCCTGGCGGGAGGCGGCCGAGTTGCCGCGGGTCGGCCCGGCGGCTCGGGCGTTCCTCGCCCGCGAGTTCGGCGAGCCGGAGCCGACAGCGCAGGATGCCCGCTGGCAGGTCGTGGACGAGAGTGTGGCCCTGCTTGCTGAGGAGGGGGTGGCCGGGGCGCTGTCGGATATCTGGGACAACCTGCCTGGCAATGACGCTGATTCGAAGATCATCTCGGTCGAGGGAACCGGTCACCCCGATGCCGGGGGGCTGATCGAAGAGCTGCGGCGGTACGCGCCGCTGGCCGCCGGCCGGCCCGCCCCGCCTGTGTACCAGTTGAAGATCTCACTCATGCACGTGCGGCCATCGGTGTGGCGGCGCGTGAAGGTCTCCGCCGACACTCCACTGGGCGGGCTCCACTTGGTAATTCAAGCCGCCATGGGCTGGGACGGCGACCATTTGCACCAGTTCACGGTCAACCGCCGAAATTTCAGCGACCCTGCCTATGAACTGGACGCTATGGACGAATGGCGGGTGGACCTCGTCGGCGTCCTTCCCCGTTCGGGTCTCACCGCTAGCTACCTGTACGACTTCGGCGACAGCTGGCGGCATACCGTCGAGGTGGAGAAGATCCACGACGCCGAAGCCGACGTGACCTACCCGTGCTGCGTCGCCGGGAAAGGAACCCGCCCTGGGGAGGACGGCGGCGAACCTGAGCCCTTCAACATCGAACGCATCAATCACCATCTCGACCGAGTGCTGAAATCTTGAGAACTGATAGTCGTAGGAGACTCCTTCAAGACGCTCAGCGTGTCGTCCCGTCCACGCCCAGCAGACGCACGGCAAACATGCGCGGTGTGCCACTGTGGAGTTAACAAAGATCACAATCGAAGGCTCTGCTTACCGACTACGTACCTAGGCGCTTGGGATGTTCCGATCGACAAAAAGTTGTCGGCGCAGCCTCACTAGTTGGTGATCGGGGTCACTCATGCCCTCCGGATGAGGTGAGCCGTGCCGAGCGCGGTTCACCTCGCGGAAGTTCCCTGGTCGCCGTGATGTGCAGGACCTCAGCATTGACTCTGCTGGTCGTCGGAGAGGTGCTTGAATTCGTCCTGATGGACGGCTGTGCTGTAGCTGAGAGTACCGCTGCAGCCTTACGGACAGATCTGTGCCCCATCCCCCAGGGGCACCCACGCTCTGACGCTGTGACCTGCGTGTTTGCCGATTCGATCCCATCTGATGCGCGCTGGCAAGCGCCTGAACTGCGACTATCCGTCACAGGTTGGTGCCCCCGGCAAAATTCGAACCTGCGACACACGGTTTAGGAAGAGCTGCGCCCCCGGCCCCTACGCCTGCTATCAGTGACGACAGTTCGCACCGCGTCGCACCAAACCCGTCTTGAGGCATAGTCTCGGTGCATTTCGCACCACGATCCGCACCACGATCCGCACCACGCCGACTACCGCTGACCGCATCGTCGCTGCGGCGGTGTGACCGGGTGGGGTCGAACCGTTGCCCTCCGATTCAGGAGTCCAGTGTTGCGTACGTGTTCAGTCGTCATTGTTCTTGAACTGCGCCAGAAGGGCCACGCAGTAGCGGGAGATGCTCGGGAACGGATGCGAATGAGACAGGAACAGAGACGATTCGGACATTGGACTGGCCAACGGCTTGGAGCCCTGACTCAGGGCCGCTTGCGCAACCGGGTTCATTCATCAAGTAACGCGAGGATGTGTGCCGTCTAGATTTCCGAACCTGCTCAAGATCGCTCTGCAAGGATCAGGGGTGGGGGCCGATGTCGAGCACGGTGATCACCGCGACGGTTTGATTGTCGCGGATCTCATCCGGCCCGTACATCCACCAGATCCGCCACGCCCCGGGAGTGCGATTTTCCACGTAGGAGTCCCACACCTTCGCCTTCGGGGCGCCGGGGAAATTCTCGTACTGATGAGAGTGTAACCCTGGGTAACGGGGGTTGATTTGCAGCAATCCCAGGGCGCGGCGCACCCTGCGCAGTTTGGCCGCGTACTGGGGACTGCCATCAAGTAAGTCGAGCGTTTCCCGGGCCGGGGTGGCAAAACGTAGCTGATAGGAGCCCATCCGGCTACTCGTCATCGGTGTCGGTGGCGTAACCGGTGAAGTCACCTAGATCGACGGTGCGCCCGGCTTGGGTCTCGGCAATCCCGATGCGGATGCGCTCGGCCAGGGCAGGCTTCTCCCAGACGATCAGCTCGCGCTCGGGGATGGAGACCACTGGAGTGAGCAGCAGCACGCCATCGATGTTGCGGGCCACCCGGTAGCGCCCTCCTGGCTCGGCGCCGGCGCGGCCCAGGCTGACTCGGCCGCGGCCGTCTACCTCAGTTTCGGTGATGACCTCGAAGGGGACGGGCAGTCCTTCTGGCATGGCGGACATGGCAACCTCCTGTCTCTGCCGAGCAGTCTCCACCCTTGAGGGAAAGTAGGCAAGTGGGTAGTTCCCACCTTGCAATGCCGGATGCGGCGCGGATGTTCCTACCTTTCCGCCATGGCGCGATCTTGCTGGGCGCCGTAAGTCCGTGCGTCAGAGTTGGCTCTGGTGATCCGTGGTTCGAGCCTCGCACCACGCTCCGCATCACGAATCGGCAGTTCAGGGCCGCTTTGTGGCTCTGGTTTGGTGCCCCCGGCAGGATTCGAACCTGCGACACACGGTTTAGGAATGGTTCGTCAGTAGCAGACTGTGTATAGCGGTTGACGTGCTGTTTTGTCTTGATTATCAGTGGTGGATTCGTGGTCATTTCGCATCCGCTTCGCGTTTCACGAGCACCAGCTTGGAAGGCTGCGCTGACCGCGCCGTCAGAGATCTCGATCGTGGTCAAGCCGGGTTACAGTACCCCGCCATTGACCGTGGTTGGCCGGTGGTAATGGCACGCTACTGGCACGGGGGTGTTGGCTTGCCGCAGGACGGACGGGGTGGAAGCGGGTATCCCGTCGCGTCGGCGAGCTTGTCTCGGAGCGGGCCTGGGGTAGAGGGTCCAGCTGGAGCACCCAACGCGCTGAACGAGCTGGACCCTCTACCCCAGGCCTGCTACGCCTCCGGCGTCGACGCGACGGGATACCCGCGCCCTGGTGACCCACCACCCTCGCGCCCGGTCCTGGCCATCCCGGAGCCGAGGCCCGCCGGAGGCACGTGTGTTGATCGAGAGCCTGGGAACCCTATAACCGTGCCCCGGTCCGGGCCTTGACCTGCGGCCGGCGGTGGTCAGGAGGGACCCCAGATGGCCGTTGCTGACTCCCTCTTGTGGCACGCAGGTGGCACGGGGCACCGTGACAGACCCCCGCCTTGCAAGGGTGCGGACCGTCACGCCGCGTGAGCTGGGAAGCGTTCCTATGCATGGACAGTGAGCTTTTGTCCGCTAGCGCCGGTGGTTCCCCGTGAGTCCCCGTGGGAACGGGCACGCAAGGGCACAAACTAAGATCATCGGACGCCCGGGGTGTGCCGCCCTGCCGCAGGACAACGCGGGACGGGCTGGTGGATCGGTAAGGAGTTGCGCTTGACGGGGACAGCCCCGATCTTCGATCATTGTCGGCGACAGGGACAGGGTGTTCATTTGCCGGTCGCCCGGTCGTGGACGACCGGAAGGACATGATGGACGAGTTCGTTACTCACACTTCCTGGATGCGTTACGTTCCCGATGACGCTTCAGTGATGACTCTGAGCATTCCCGGAACACATAATTCTTGCTGCGTCAACGGATTGCTCGGAGTCGGAAAGACGCAGGAGCTGGATCTGCCCGACCAGTTGAATGCGGGAATACGCTTTCTCGACATCAGGTTCACGCATTACCAGGACAACCTTTGTGTACACCACGATGTTATATGCACGGAAAAAAACTACGTGGATATTCTGACGATTTGCTTCAACTTCCTTAAACGGTACCCTTCTGAAACTATTTTGATATCAGTAGAAGACGAGAGTCGTGTCGATGACGCGCTCGGCAAGTTCGCTCCTTCTCAAATTGCTTGCAGATTACCGATCGCAGACACGGCGACCCCTGGAAAAAACACCCGCTCGTTTGAAGATACATTCAATGCAAAAACATGGGAGTGTATCGAGAGCATGCCACTATTTTATAATTTCACCGCCGTTCCTCCTGGTAGCAATTCTGTGGTCACCAGTTCCGCGCTTACATCCGAAACAAGGTTGGGAGATGTGCGAGGTAAGATCATATTGTTGCGCAGATTCGAAGGTAGTCAAGGTGTTGGGTTTGACCTTTCCTACTGGCCGGAAAACGAGTGCTTCAGAAGTGCAGCACTCCCAATCTATGATATTGAGGATCGCTATCAGAATCCTGGAGATGACGACAAGTTCGATTACGTCGTTGCCCACATAGAAAAAGCCAGACGTGGTGATCACAATGGATTATATATCACGTTTTCCAGCGCTGTTGGGCTGACGGCACACGGCTACTCAAAGAAAATAAATCCACGTCTCAACGACTACCTTGCCGAATCCCCACCAGGGCGCATTGGAATTATCGTGATGGACTACTTCGAAGAACCTCGGGAATTGGTTTCCAATGTGATCAAAGCGAACGTCCCGACGGGATGACCGGTGCTCCAGGACGGTGAACACCACCGCCCGAGGCCGCTCACCCGCCGGGCAGGGGCTGGCGCCATCGCGTGACGACTGGCTTGCGTTTCCCGCGCCATGGTCGCCCGTTGTGCATCGTCGGCTAGCTGACCCACCGAGTATGTCAGCACGCATGGTTCTGGATAGCGCGAGTTAGCTCCTAGCCATGGTGGCCAGACGAACACCCGCCACGGCACTCGCCGCGTCGGCGGGCAGGCGGCGAATGTCAATCTGCCGGACCTCGTTGTTCAATGATGCAGTCGGGCCCTGGGTAAACGAGCGACTCGTGTCCGTCTGAGTACCGCACCAGGTAGGGCGGCTCTCCTTCCAGACCCCGTACTTCCAGGATTTCGCCCACATGTTCCTGCATGCCGACGTTGCGGCCCTTGATGTGGACCCTGTCACCAACTGTCGCGTGCATGGCGTCCCTTCGCTTCCAGCCAGACTCCGATGGAGGCACTCTTCATCGGTGAGGGTGCCGCACAAATCCGGGTAACCGCAAGGTCCTCGCTCGTCGATACTGATCAATGGGTAGGGTCCCGGGCTGCTAGGCGGTCGCCGAGCGTGCGTTGTGGACCGGTGCGCTAACTGTCAGCACATGTGCGGCCACTTCGCGATCCAGTGTGTGTGCCTGGCTCTCCCACTGGTTCGTGGCCGATTCTCTATCCTGCGCGCGGCCTGCGGATGGCAGTTCAATGCCACGCAGCCGCGCCGGTACTGGCGCGTCGACACTGGGTAGCGCGGCGGGCGGCCTCGGCAACCATGGTCTCCCGGTCCACCCCGATGACCGTTACCTCGGGGTATTCCTGGGCCAGCCGGCAGGACTCATAACCGACTCCGCAGCCCACATCCAAGACCGTCTCCCTCGGCTGTAGTGCCAGCCGGGGCCGCATTTGGCGCTTGTAGTTCTGGAACTCGGGGCTGGCATTGACCAGGTCCAAGAAGCGGTACATGGTCTTCGGGATGCCGGCCTGGTCGGATTCGGTGAAGTCGCTATAGACGTYGCTGACGGTCATGGCGTGCTCCTTGCCTTTCGTCCTTCGCGGAGGTGGCGGGCCTGGGCGTCGAGCGCGGGTGTGAGGGGGCGTGTTCCCGTCAGGCTGGCGCTGTCCCGGCCACGATGAAGGTCAGCATTGTGGCCATGAATTGGTCGCGCGTTTCGGCTTCATCGAGTGGCCGCCACCATTGGGTGATTTCGGCCGCATCAAGGCCGCCCTGCTGCTGCGCGCGGGTTAGCGGGCCGTTGAGTACGTGGCGCAGGACCTCGTAGGTGACCCGCATCGCGTGCCCCTCGACCTCGACGTCGAGTAGGCCGGCATCCGCCGCCAGGCGCGGCAGTTGGCTGCCGATCCAGCCGTGGCGAATGCCATCGCACGCCGTGTGCACGATGACCCGGGTGCGGGGTCGATTGGGGTGGTCGATTACCAGTGCGTCCCAGTGGAAGTCTGAGACCACGATGCGGCCCCCAGCACGGGTCACTCGAACCATCTCGGTGATCGCGCGTGCGGGTTCGCTGTCGAGGTGCATCAGCACTGTGTCGCAGCGGCACGCGTCGAACGTGTTGTCGGGGAAATCCAACGTGGAGGCGTCGCCGACGGCGAACTGTACCGGCAGCGAGCTGGCTTGCGACCGATCCCGGGCCACGCTGATCATGGTCTCGCTAGCGTCGATCCCGATCACGTGTCCGTCTGGTCCCACCAGCGAGGCGAGCATGCGGGCATCGTCACCGGTGCCGCAGCCCACGTCGAGCACCCGAGCGCCGGGGGACAAGTTGAGCCGCTCCGCTATGATCGATTTGAGCCGGCGGCGGTCGGGCTGCTCGTTGGCGATGTCCATGAAACTCGACGAAGAATCGCGCGTCTGGTGTCAGATCAACCTCGGTGAACCGGGTGACATCCCCGGATTGTTGCAGGTCGGGCCAGCTATGGGTCGTGTCGGAGCGCGTCGAACCGGTAGTAGTGCTGGCATGCTTGCGGGTATCCATGATCGCTCTCCTGGCGGTGTGAGACAACGGCGTTATGGTGATGCTGTCTACAAGAGCAGGTCGTGCGCTGTTACGTACTTCTTGGCCCCATCGCCACCCAAAGGGGGACTTTCCTGGGGGCGTCCTGGCTGGTGGGTTCGTCATGCCGTGGCGATGCGGAGCGCTCGGTGTCGTTGGATGAACAGATTGCTGAGATTTGATCCGGGTCACTATCACCGTTTTCTGGGGGTAAACCGTGGAGATTGATCACCGCCCCGCGGTCTCATCGCACGCGGGTTTCCTCCGTGGTGATCTCTTCGCGGCGGGAATTCACCAAGGGCCTGAGGTGCAGGCCACGTTCTCCAGGCTTGCGCGGAGTGGGGTCATGGACTGGAGCCGTAGACCGAGTTGGCCGCACAATCCCAGTTCAGACCTCGGGCGAGCGTGCCCCTTGAGTGATGCCGGGCTGGTCTCAGACATCCGGAAGTCGTGGTGCGGTGACTGTTGAATGTTGATCACGGTG